>Ga0310810_10000309_pt1 | contig 51265 bp, 34 predicted proteins | sample NCmetagenome_FD_207641 | JGI IMG/M metagenome (GOLD analysis project Ga0310810, IMG submission 207641) | Soil microbial communities from experimental microcosm in Duke University, North Carolina, United States - NC | ecosystem: Engineered > Artificial ecosystem > Soil microcosm > Unclassified ...
CTGGAAGGAAAGATTGCGGCGGTGGGACCAACGGTGTCCGCACCGCCTCACGCGCTAATCATCGACGCGACCGGCAAGTGGGTCACGCCAGGGGTGATCGACACCCACTCGCATCTCGGGGTCTACGCGGCGCCGGGCATCGAGTCGGTCAGTGACGGAAACGAGGCGACCAGCCCGAATACCGCCGAAGTGTCGGCCGAACACTCACTGTGGCCCCAGGATCCGCAGTTTGGGTTGGCGTTGGCCGGCGGGGTGACGACGCTGCAGATCCTGCCGGGCTCGGCGAATCTGTTCGGCGGCCGCGGCGTGACGGTGAAAAACGTGCCATCGCGCACCGCCGAGGGGATGAAGTTTCCCGGCGCGCCGTACGCCCTGAAGATGGCGTGCGGCGAAAATCCCAAGCGGGTGTATGGGACGCGAAACAGCGCGCCTCAGACACGCATGGGCAACGTCGCCGGCTACCGGCGCGCGTGGCAGGCGGCGAGCGAATATCGCGACAGCCTCCGCCGCTGGAAGGCCGCCGGCTCCGACCCGGAGAAGCGTCCCGCGCGCAACCTGCAGCTTGAAACGCTCGCCGGTGTGCTCGACGGCGAAATCCTCGTCCACAACCACTGTTATCGTGCCGACGAGATGGCCACGATGATCAACATTGCCAGGGAATTCGGCTACAAGATCGCCTCCTTCCACCACGCCGTCGAAGCCTACAAGATCCGTGATCTCCTCGCGGAGAACAACATCTGCGCGAGCATGTGGGCGGATTGGTGGGGATTCAAGCTCGAAGCCTACGACGGCATCCGCGAGAATATCGCGCTCGTCGACCAGGCGAAGGGCTGCGCCATCGTTCATTCAGACGATGCGAATGGGATTCAGCGGCTGAACCAGGAGGCGGCAAAAGCGCTGCGCGCGGGGATCGAGGCAGGATTCAAGATCGAGCGGGCGGATGCGGTGAAGTGGTTCACCCTCAACCCGGCGAGAGCGCTCGGCATCGACAACGTGACCGGTTCGCTGGAGCCGGGCAAGAACGCCGACGTGGTGATCTGGACCGCGGACCCCTTCAGCGTCTATAGCCGCGCGGAGCGCGTCTTCATCGATGGCGCGCTGATGTACGACCGCACCGATCCCAACAAACAACCACGGCGGGACTTCGAGACCGGCCTGATTCCGACGGGAGGTGCGCGATGAGAATCACCCTCGGCGTGCTCGTGTCGTGCGGGCTCGCGGCTTCGATTACTGCGCAGAGTCCCGGATCCAGTCCGACTCGGACGCCGCAGCGCCCTGCGGCTCCCCGGCCGGTCGCGTCGGCTGCTCCGGGAGAGACGATTGCGATTACGAACGGCCGCGTGTTCCCTGTTTCCGGTCAGCCAATCGAGAAGGGCACGGTGCTGATCCGCGGTGGGAAGATTGTGGCGGTCGGTGCCAGCGTGACGGTGCCTGCGGGCGGGCGCGTGATCGACGCCGCGGGCAAGATCGTGACGCCAGGGTTTCTCGAATCGGCCACTCAGATTGGCATCGTCGAAATCCCGCTTGGCGCAGACGGTACCGACGATCAGGCGTCGACCGACAAGGAGCTGAGCGCGGCCTTCAACGTCGTCGATTCGTTCAACGGCGACTCCACCGTGATTCCGGTGACCCGTGTGGAGGGGATCACGCGTGCCGTCGTGGCGCCTACGGGGTCCGGTCACGTCATCCTCGGTCAGGGCGCGATGTTCGATCTGACCGGTGCGCAGGTTCCTGACGCGATCGTCAAGGCGCCGGTCGCGATGTTTGCCAATCTCGGCGAGGCTGGCGCGGCGTCGGAGGGCGGATCTCGCGCGTCGGCCATGCTTCGGCTCCGCGAGGCGCTCCAGGATGCGCTCGATTTTTCCAGGAACCATGTCGCCTGGAGCAATGCGCAGCGCCGGCCGTACGCGCGCGGCCGGCTCGACATGGAGGCGCTTGGTCCAGTCGTTCGCGGCGAGCTGCCGCTGGCGATCAACGCCAATCGGGCGAGCGACCTGCTCGCGGCGATGCGCCTGGCTGATGAATTCCACCTAAAACTGATCCTCATGGGCGCAGGGGAGGGTTGGCGGGTCGCCGCGGATCTGGCGGTTCACAAGGTCCCCGTCGTTGTGAAGCCGCTGACCGATATTCCAACGTTCGATGCTCTCGGCGCGACCCTCGAGAACCCCGCGCGGCTGGCGAAGGCAGGCGTAACGCTCGTCCTCTCATCGTTCGATACGCACAACGCCCGCAATCTGCGTCAGGAGGCAGGCAACGCGATTTCGTACGGTCTCGATCGCGACATCGCGCTGCGGGCCGTGACGCTCGAGCCCGCCCGCATCTGGGGGGTCGCGGATCGTCTGGGTTCCCTCGAGGCGGGCAAGGACGCCGACGTCGTCATCTGGTCCGGCGACCCGTTCGAGCTGACCACGGGGCCTGAACGTGTCTTCATCGCCGGACGCGAGATGTCGAAGGAGACGCGACAGCGACAGTTGTTTGAGAAGTACAGCGTCCTGCGATAAGGGAACTGACGATTATCGCGGCTCGCGGCTCGCGATTCGCGATTCGCCTGAAGCTGGGAGCTGGAAGCTGGGAGATTTAAACCACGACTCCGCCATCCATTCTCAAGATCGTCGTTGCCCAACGGCGGGCGAAGTCGTCGTCGTGCGTTGAGAGCAGGATCGTGCGCTTCTGGGTGGCGAGGCGGGCCAGCAGTTCGCCCAGTTCATTACGGCGTGACGGGTCGAGCGACGCGGTGGGTTCGTCCATCATCAGCAGCGGTGGATCGACGGCGAGGGCTCTGGCGATCGCGACGCGTTGCGCCTCGCCGCCCGACAATTCTCTCGGGAGCGCCGACGCTCGATGCTCGACGCCGAGCGCGGCGAGCAGTTCCCTGGCCCGGGCTTCGGCGGCCGGCATCGGCACACCGAGGACGTGGGTTGGGGCGAGGGTGATGTTCCGCAGCGCCGACAGGTGATCGAAGAGGTGATGGAACTGAAAGACGAGGCCGACCTTGCGCCGCAGGTTCCTGAGGAGGGCTGCGTTCGCTTTCTCTCCACCCTTGAGCCGGACACCTTCGACATCGATCGCGCCGCGATCGAACCGTTCGAGCCCGGCAATGACGCGAAGAATCGTCGTCTTGCCGGATCCGGACGGCCCCATCAGCGCCACGATGCCGCCGTGCGTGACGGTGAACGTCGCCCCGGCGAGAATCGTGCGGTCTCCCCGCCGCAAGTGCAAGTCGTGTACGTCGAGGATGGCGCTCATACCGTGGGCGCCTTCCACCGCTCTTCGAGCCGGCGCGCGAGCGCGCCGAGGGGCAGCGACATCACGAGATACATAGCCGCGCAGAGTGTGCCGGGGATCACCCAGCTGCCGAGATTGGTGGCGAAGATCTGGGTCTGCTTCGTCAATTCGACCACGGTCAGCACCGAGACCAGCGACGAGTCCTTCAAAAGGGCGACGAAGTCGTTTGTCATCGGCGCGAGAGCAATGCGGAATGCCTGCGGGCCGCGAACGAGCCGCAGCACCTGGCGTTCGGTCAACCCGAGCGTCCGTGCGGCTTCGAGCTGGCCGCCGGGAACCGCTTCCAGCGCACCGCGGTAGATCTCGCTTTCGTAGGCGGCGTAGTTCAGCGCCAGCCCGGCGAGTGCTGCCAGAAACGCCGGCAGCTTCACAATCGAGGCGAGCCCGTAGTAGATGACGAACAACTGAAGCAGCACCGGAGTTCCGCGCATCAGCTCGACGTAGCCCGTCAGCGCAAGCCGCAGCGGCGCTCGGCCGTACACCCGGCCGCTCGCGATCAGGACCCCGAGCGTGACCGCGATTGCCATCGCGAGGCACGAAAGAATCAGCGTCACGCCCGCGGCCTTGATGAGCGACGGCACATACCGCAGGGTCGCCTCGCGGCGGCTCAGGGCGACGCCAATCTGCGCGTCCGACCCAGAAATCGTCACAGCCGGCACGGCCTTCCTGGCGATCAGGTTGTCGTAGAGCGCGCGCTGGTCACCGTTCCACACGCCCCACTTCCGAAAGATCGTTTCGAGCGTCCCGTCACGCATCGCGGCGCGGAGGATCTCGTCGATGGAATCACGGAGCGGCGCGTTTCTCGGCGCAAGCACTCCGACGTAGTGGCTCGTGGCGACGGCCTGCGGCTGAATCGTGATTCCGGCCATGGTCTTCCGGCGTCGTTCCGCGAGCACGTTGTCGAGCAGCACCCCGTCAATCCTGCCCAGCAACAAATCGCTGTACGGATGCACATCGTCGTCGTACGACACGGCCTCGAGTCCGTGTTGGCGCTCGCCCTGCAGCAGGATTTCATAGGCCATCGTTCCGCCCAACGTGCCGACGCGGCGGCCGCGAAGATCGGCAAGGGTGCGAAATCTCCCGGCGTCGGCGTCGCGCACCGCGAGCACTTCACGGAAGGCATAGTACGGAATCGTCGTCGCCATCGCCGCGCGGCGAGTCGGAGTGTCCTCCATGCCGCTGAGGCCGATTTCAGCGGTTCCGCGTTCGATGGCCTGATCGATTGACCCGTACGGCACGAACTGGAAGTGTGGCGTCCGTTTCAGTCCCCGCGCGATGAGCTCCGCGATCTCGACATCGAATCCGGTCAGCTTGTTCGGGTCATTTGGATCCGCCTCGACGAACGGCGCGCCGCCTTCAAGGTCCCCCGCCCAGCGCAGGTCGGATTGCTGCGCGACCGCTCGGACACCGAGCAAGGCGCACAGCGCCAGAGACAGAAGGCAGCAGCGCCTGCGGCTCGTCACAACACCCCAATCAGACGCAGCGCCGCCACCGCGGCGAAGGTCAGCAGCAAACCGTCGAAGAGCCGCTGCGGGATGTGCGCGGTCAGCCAGCGACCGATGAACAGGCCGACGAAGATCGCGGGGCTGAGGATTGCGTTCATGGCCAGCGTTTGCCCGTGAATCAGCCCGAGCGCGATGCTGAACGGGACCTTGAACGCATTGATGATGAAGAAAAACCACGCGCTCGTGCCAACGAGCTCGAACTTGGGGAGCGCGACCGCCAGGCAATAGATCGTGAAGATCGGCCCCGCGGCGTTGGCCAGCATCGTGGCCCCTCCGGCCACCAGACCGATCGTCCAGGCGAACCACGTTGAATGCGGCACGTTGCCAAACCATTCCGGCTTGTACATGCGGGCCACCTGCAGCGCGGTGAGCGCGAGAATCGTCACGCCGATGATTGGCTTGTAAACCGCTTCACTCAGGCCCCGCATGATGATCGCCGCGATGATGACGCCGACGCACGCTGGCGGGAGCATGCGGCGCACGTAAACCCACCGGGCGTGCTGATGAAAGATGCGGACCGCGAATACGTCGCCGACGAGCAGCATCGGCAGGACGACCCCCGTCGACTCGCGCGCGCCAAAGAGGAACGCGAAGATCAGCACGTGGACGAGGCTCATGCCCGCGAGCCCCGACTTACCGATGCCGATGCCGGCCGCGGCGATGACCGCCAGAGCCCACTGAGCTGGGGAGAGGTGAGGCAATGAAATGCTGAGCGCTGAATGCTGAATGCTGAATGAACGAAAGACTGTGCAATCAGCAATCAAAAGTCAGCAATTCTAATCCAACTGCCAGTCAGGCCCCCGGTCATTCAGCAATCAGCGTTCAGGATTCAGCATTTCTGGCGGCCTTCCGCGGTTTATACTGGAGGGCTCCGCCCCGATGTTCATCAAGCCGCTCAGCTCGTACGTCAACGCGCGCACTCGCGTGAAAGGCACTGACTACTTCGAGTCCGGCAGTGTCATCGAGATGGCCGGCGGCCAGTGGAGCGCGCACGCGGTCGTCCGCGGCATGGACGATTACCGGGTCGAGCTGCGGCGCGAGAGCGGAACGGATCTCTTTACCGCATCGTGCGAGTGCCCGTACTACGCAGACCGCGGGGAGATCTGCAAACATATCTGGGCGTCCCTTCTGGAAGCCGAGAAGCGCGGATTGCTGGGCGGGGAGGGGGCGATCCTTCCAGGCGCGGCGCTCGAACCCGAGTACCGTGCGCCCACGGAGCTGCCTGACACGACGGACGAATCCGCTGCCAGGACGGCGAAGACTCCCGCGTGGGAACGGTTCCTGAACGAGGTCCGGCACGATGCGATCGCGGCGGAACGCTCCCGTCCCGCGCCGCGATTCTCGAACGGCGAAATCGTCTACTCGATTGACGTCCGCGGGACGCTCACTGGCTATGGCACGGTTCTCAACGTGCTCTTCCGGCAGCGGCGAAAGAGCGGGACGTGGAGCAAGCCTCGTCCGGCAAGCGTCACACCCAGCGAAGCCGAACACCTGGCTGATCCCGCGGATCGCGAGATACTCTCGCTGCTTCTCGGCGCCAGCAACCCCTGGAACTACGGGACGACCTACGAACCGGGATTCTCGCGCTCGCGTTACGTGCTCAACGGTCCGCTCGAAGATGTGATTCTTCCCAAGGTTGCGATGACGGGCCGTGGCGGCCTCGATCGAATCGGCGAAGAGACCGGCTTCTTTCAGTTCGCGTGGGACGACGGGAAGCCGTGGCGGTTCGACGTGAGGATTTCGTCGAACGGAGACGAGTCGATCAAGGTAGACGGACGCTTCGTGCGCGACGGCGAATGGCTGTCACTGCAGGAGCCGGTTCTTCTGTTGAGCCGGGGCTTTCTGTTCACGCGTCACTCGGTCGCGCGTCTTCAGGTCGACGACGGGTTCGCGTGGATTGCTCGCCTACGTGCCTTCGGGCCTCTCTCGATGCCGAGCACGCAAGCCGACTCGCTGGTGGAAACGATTGCCCGATCCGGTCTCGAACCCTACTCGCTGCCTGCGGGGCTTCGGTACGACGTCGTGGAGGGAACGCCGCGACCGCGTGTTCGGGTCGCGCGTCCTGAACGGAACAACCCGTACGCCTTGCGCCAGGATCTCCGCGCGACGGTGCAATTCGACTACGGTGGCGCAGTCGTTGAGGGGCCAGCCGGCGCCGCGGCCTACGACCGGGAGAATCGGCGGTTGATCAAGCGGGATCGCGCCGCGGAACAGGCGGCGATCGATCGTCTCCACGAGCTCGGATTCCGGTACACCTGGAGTCACTTCGAATCGCGACAGCTGCTTGGGATTTCGCCGGAACAATTTCCGCGCGTCGTGCACACGCTGGTGCAGGACGGCTGGCGAGTGGAGGCGGAGGGACGACCGTTCCGCCCGGCCGTCAGCATGCGGCTCGAGGTCACATCGGGGATCGACTGGTTCGATCTTCACGGCGCGGTTGATTTCGGGGATGGTCGGTCGGCCCCGTTCCCGCAGCTGCTTGCCGCGGTGGCGCGAGGCGAGGATGTGGTGGTCCTCGATGATGGCAGCGTCGGGCTCCTTCCTGAAGAGTGGCTGCGCCGGTACGCGGCCATTGCCGGATTCGGGAGCGCGGATGGGGACAGCATCCGGTTTGGCCGATCCCAAGTGGCGCTGCTCGACGCCCTGCTCGCGGCGCAGCCCGCGATCGCCTACGACGAGACGTTCGCGCGCGTGCGTTCGGAGCTTCACACCTTTGGCGGCGTCCAGCCGGAAGATCCGCCGCGCTCGTTTCGCGGCACGCTCCGCGAGTACCAGCGCGAGGCGCTTGGCTGGTTCTCCTTCCTGCGGCGATTCCAGTTCGGCGGATGTCTTGCCGACGACATGGGCCTCGGCAAGACCGTCATGGTCCTCGCCTTGCTCGATGCCCGGCGACAGTCGAACCGAAGCGCCGAGCGGCTCCCTTCCATCGTCGTCGTGCCACGCTCGCTCGTGTTCAATTGGAAGGACGAGGCGGCTCGGTTCGCGCCCAAGCTGAAGATTGCCGACTACACCGGTCCCCAGCGTGACCCCCGCTCACTTGGGGATGCCGACGTGGTGCTGACGACGTATGGAACGCTTCGCCGCGACGCCGCGCGATTGCATGCGCTCGAGTTCGATTACGCGATCCTCGATGAAGCGCAGGCAATCAAGAACGCCGTGACGGCATCAGCGAAGGCGTCACGCCTGTTGCGGGCGCGGCATCGACTGGCCCTGAGTGGCACACCGATCGAGAACCATCTCGGCGAGCTCTGGAGCCTGTTCGAGTTTCTCAATCCGGGCGTGCTTGGAACAGCGAAGGCATTTCAATCCGCGAGCTCGGCGCGGATGAAAGGTGACGACAATGTCGAGTGGCTGTCGCGTGCGCTGCGGCCATTCATCTTGCGCCGGACGAAAGAGCAGGTCGCACCCGAACTGCCGAATCGTACCGAGCAGACGCTGCAGTGCGAGCTCGAGCCAGCCCAGCGGCGACACTACGACGAGTTGCGCGCACACTATCGGCAGACGCTGCTTGCACGGATCGCTCGCGACGGCGTCAACCGATCGAAGATGCAGATCCTGGAGGCGCTCTTGCGGCTCCGTCAGGCCGCCTGCCATAGCGGCCTCATCGATCCGGCGCGCGCGCACGAACCCTCGGCAAAGTTCGAGGTCTTGATTCCGCGACTGCTCGAAGTGATCGCCGAAGGCCATAAGGCGTTGGTGTTTTCGCAGTTCACAAGCCTCCTGGCGCTTCTCCGGCCGCGACTCGACGCACTCGACATCCCGTATGAATACCTCGACGGCCGCACGCGCGATCGCGCCGAACGCGTCGCCCGGTTTCAATCGGATCCGGACTGCCGGGTATTTCTGATCAGCCTGAAGGCGGGCGGACTCGGTCTGAACCTCACCGCCGCTGAGTATGTGTTCCTGCTCGATCCCTGGTGGAATCCGGCGGTCGAAGCGCAAGCCATCGACCGCGCGCATCGCATCGGTCAGACACGACACGTGTTTGCCTATCGACTGCTGGCTCGTGACACGGTTGAAGAAAAAGTCGCTGAGCTGCAGCAGAGCAAGCGGGAACTTGCCGACGCGATCCTCAAGGCCGATGCGGGTTTAATCCGCTCACTCAAGGCCGAAGACCTGGAAATGCTGCTTTCCTGATCCCTTTTGTTCTCGGCGACGCGGTCAATTTCAATACTGTAACCGGGGGTTTGCGAAAAGACCGAGTACAATCAAAGGTTGCGGTCCGGAACATTGCTTGCTCTGTGGCACAGCGGTGGGACCGATGGGAAATGATGTGCTGAAAGTAGATCTTCACCTCCATACGTCGGAGGATCCGGCGGACGTGATTTCGCATGACGCCTGCCAGTTAGTCGATCGCGCGGCTGAGCTCGGATTCCACGCGCTGGCGATCACTCTTCACGATAAGGTCCTCGCAGATTCCCGGCTCACGGCCTACGCACGCGAGCGGGGGATCGTCCTCGTGCCCGGCGTCGAGCGCACGATTGAAGGACGCCACGTCCTGCTGCTCAATTTTCCGAACGGGACCGATCGCGTTCGGACGTTCAAGGATCTCGCGGCGCTTCGGTCGCGCGCGAACGGAGTCGTCATCGCGCCGCACCCGTTTTTTCCGAATGGCAACTCGCTGCGGTCCCGCCTCATCGAGCACGCCGACCTTTTTGACGCGGTGGAGTGGAGTTACTTCTGGACTGGTGGCGTGAATTTCAACGCGAAAGCGACGCGGTGGGCGCGCGAGCATGGCAAACCGGTGGTCGGGAGCAGTGACCTTCACGACATCCGCCAGCTTGGCCGCACGTTCTCTTTGGTGTTCTCCGATCCCTCGGCCGATGCGATCTGCGCGGCGATCCGTGAAGGCCGCGTGTCGATTCAAACAACCCCGGTGCCCAAGCTCGAGTTGGTTCGTGTCGTGACCGGAATGATCCGACGGGGCAATAAGCCTCCGGTTCCGGTCGATTCTGCCGAACTCGCTGTCACGTAAATTCAGGATTCAATCCTGATCAGCTCAATATCGAAGACGAGCGTGCCCTGAGGTCCGTCCTTGCCTTCGTAGGCAAGGCCTGCAGGGATCCAGAATCGGCGCTTCTCGCCGACGACCATCATCTGCACCCCCTCGGTCCAGCCCGCAATCACCCCATCGAGGCTCATCGTCGCCGGTTCGCCGCGAGCGACGGAACTGTCGAACATTTTTCCGTCCGTCGTCCACCCCGTGTAATGCACGACGACCTGTGAGTTGGGGCGCGGATGCCGTGTGCCGGTTCCAGCTTTCAGTACCTTCGAGACGAGGCCGGTCGGCGTGCGTTGCGCGTCAGCGGGCGCCGCGGCGACATCGGGAGGTGCGGGAATCGACGGAGCCGCTGACGTCGAAGCGGTCTCAGCCTTCTTGTTCGAGCAACCAGCCGCGACGATGACGACCATGCACAGAAGCAGGATTGGTCTCATGGAATTGAGCATGTTCAATTATGGTGTGTGGTTCCAATCACTCAGCAGTCAACAATCAGCAATCGACAATCAGTCATAATCTCCTGATGGATCTTCAACAGCGCGCGGTTGAGCTGGCTAAGAGCAATAGCTTCGGATCGGAAGCGCTCGATGTGAATCTTCAGATCACGCGGTCCGATCCCTCGAATCAGGGAGCCTGGACGCGGCTCGCCCGATGCTACCTCGAGCAGCGGCGCTTTTCCGACGCCGCCGGCGCGCTGGCGACGGTGTTGGACCTGAATCCGTCGAACACGATCGCGAAGAGCCTGATGACGGAAGTCACCAAGCGCCGCGCGATGGCGTTGCCGACTGCCGACGCGATGTCGGGCTTCTCCAGCCACGATTTCGACGCGCTGAGCCATCTCGCGCCGATTGATGCGGCCCGGGCGCTCGGACCGAAAATCGAAACGCTGTTGATGTCCCTCAACGATCAGCGCACGGCACAGCGCATCGTCCAGACGCGGAACCGCGCCGGCCAGTCCGGCTCGAAGCTGTTTCACCGCAACAGCTATCACGATGGGGGCAACGGCTACCTCCACGCCTACCATCACGGCGGACGCTGGGAGCCTCACTTCGACCTCGCTCTTCTGAGTGGCAGTGTGTGGAACGGCAGCTGGATGCGAATAGGGCTGGGATTCAATCTCGCCGCCGGCGGCCGGGACGATCAGATCGATGGGCACGAACACATGGTCCATTGCTTCGAGGTGTTCCAGCAGCAGCTCGCGTCCGCCTGGAAACGACAGCTCAGTGACTGGATGTCGAAGTACGGCGGCTTCATTCAGTACGGCGACCGCGGACCCGCCGTCGAACTGCTCCCACCGCAGGCGGTTGAGTGGTTGATCACCTGCAAGAACCCGTCGGCCCAGGGCTGGGTGTTTGTCGGGCGATGGCTGTCTCTCTCGAACCCAGACGATGCCGCCATCCTCGGAGACATGCGCCAGTTGGTGGCAACGGTCGAAGATACGTTCGCTGCGCTTTTCTCTTTGTGGGCGGCGATCTATTAATGCTGAATGTTGAATGCTGAATGCTGAATGAAGGCTGTCGAGCCGCGAATTAGCCTGTCTCGCCGAAGCGCGCCAAGGCCAGGGGCGCGGAGGCGGACGAACCGCGAGCCGCGAGTCGCGAGCCCGAGCCGCGAATCAGAGGCGGATCGCGATGGCGACGACAATCGCGATGCCCCCCAGCACCATCAAAGTGGCGAAGAGCGGAATAGCGAACTTGAGCCAGTCGCCATATTTCACGCCCGCCGCTGCGGTCACCGCCATGAGCGCCCCATTGGTTGGCGTCAGCAGTTCGGTGAGGCCGGCGCCGTACTGGTACGCGAGGATGACGACCTGACGTGAAAGCCCGATGAGGTCCGACATCGGCACGAGCACCGGCATCGTCAACACCGCCTGGCCGCTGACGCTCGGTACAGGGAAATGCACGAGGGACTGGACGACGAGCATCCCGAGCGCCGAGAGCGTCACCGGCAGGCTCTGCAGCGGCGTGACCAGCGCGTTGACGATCGTGTCGATGATGCGCCCCTGATCGAGGACGACGAAAATCGCCCTCGCGAAGCCGATCAGCATGGCGGCGTACGCCATGGACGCAAAACCCGTGACGAAGGCCTGCGCGGTGCCGGTCGGGCCGAGGCCGCCGACAAGCCCCGCGGCCAGGCCCATTGCGAAGAACAAGGCCGACATCTGATCGAAGTCCCAGCCAAGGCTCATGACGCCGTAGACGAACACGACGAAGGTCGCGATGACCAGCAACAGCACGATGGTCCGTTTCGCGTCGAGCACGATCGCCGCACTCGCGGCGTCGGCGCTCGCTTCCGGGACGACGCGAGTTCGCGCCGCGTGTCGCCATGTCGCGGCAATCCACACGATAAGGGCCACCGCAAGGACGCACGATCGAAAGCCGAAGCCCGAGAGTAAGGGCACGCCTGCGAGCTTCTGCGCGATTTGAACCTGGAATGGATCGATTGGGCTGAATGCTGCGCCGACCCCAGCGGCTCCGATGCTGATCGCAACCGCCGTCAGCCGGTCGAAGCCAAGACGAGCGGTCACGAGCAGCAGCACCGGGACGAGCGCGATGATCTCCTCGGACATGTGCTCGAGCGCCCCTCCGGCCGCAAAGGCCAGCGAGACGATCGGAATGAGCAGCGTCTCCCGGTTCTCGAGCCGTCGCACCAGCCATCCGACGGCCTGTCGCAACGCGCCTGTTTCATCCACGACCGTGAACGCGCCACCGACGAGAAACACGAGAAAGATCACCGAACCGGCCGCCGCGAGCCCCCTGGGAATCGCGACCAGCGCCTCAAACGGTCCAACCGGGCTGGATTCCACTCGGTGATACGTGCCGGCCACCACCACTTCACGACCGGTTACCGGATCCGCGCGCCGCTCGTACTGGCCTGCCGGGAGCAGATGGCTGCCGATGGCGGCTGCCAGGATGCAGGCGGTCAGCAAGGTCAGGGGGTGCGGAAAAGACGGACGCGCCACTGGCGCGCATCGTAGCATGCGATCGACGCAACCCTTTGTCGCCCGCGACCGTCCAAGAGCGCATGCAGGACATCCGGTATGCGCTGCGGACGCTGAGGAAACAGCCGGTCTTTACCCTGGTGGCCGTGCTCACGTTGACGCTCGGCATCGGCGCCAACACGGCAATCTTCAGCTTGCTGTATCAAACGCTGCTCCGCCCGTTGCCGTACGGGCACGCCGACCGGCTCGTGTTCATCTGGAACACGTATCCGCTCATGGGCCTCCCGCAGGCCAGCGTCTCGATTCCCGACTACATCGACCGCAAGACGCAGGCGCCGGCGATTGAGGAGGCGGCGCTCTTTACGCCCCGGGCGGCCACTCTTTCAGAGGACGGCCGACCGGAGCAGCTGCGTGCCCTCGCGGTCACGCCGTCGTTTCTGACGACGCTCGGGAGACAGCCATTTCTGGGACGCGGATTCACCGATGACGAGGCGAAACCCGGCGCCAACCAGTTCGCGATCCTGACCTACGGGCTTTGGAACGCGCGCTTTGCCGCGGATCGCGGAATCGTCGGCCGCGACATTCGTCTGAACGGCGAGTCGCACCGGGTCGTCGGCGTCCTGCCCGCGGACTTCGAGCTGCCGGGACGCGACGTCACGCTGCTCCTGCCTTTCGGGTTCACGCCGGAACAGATGTCCGACAACGCGCGCGGCAACGAGTTCAGCATGATGATCGCGCGGCTGCGCCCGGGAACGACGATCGACCAGGTCAACGCCGAGATGAAAACGATCGTCGATCAAAACAACGAGCGGCTGCCAAACCGGGCACAGTTCGCGAAGCGAAGTGGATTTGGTGGCTATGCGGTGCCGATTCGCGATCAGCTCGTCGGCGACGTGCGCACGCCGCTCCTGATTCTTCAGGCGGGCGTCGTCCTCGTTCTGCTGATCGCGTGCGCGAATGTCGCCAACCTGCTGTTGATGCGTGCCACCGGCCGGGGTCGCGAACTGGCAATTCGGACGACGCTTGGCGCCAGCCAGTGGCGTCTCGTTCGCCAGATACTGACCGAAGGCGTGGTGCTCTCGGCGATCGGAGGCGTCGCCGGGCTCGGTGTCGGCATCGCTGGCCTCCGAGGACTGATCGCGATGAGCTCGCAACAACTTCCCGGCGCAACCGAGGCGACGCTTCGGCCCGCGGTTCTGCTGTTCACGCTCGCACTGTCGATTGCCACAGGTCTGGTCTTTGGCGCGATTCCGGCCATCGCCGTGATCCGCGGAAACACGTCGACCTACCTGAAGGACGACAGCGCGCGGGGAAGCGCCAGCAGAGGCACCGGATTTGCCCGTGCGACGCTGGTCGTCGTCGAAACCGCGCTCGCGTTGATGCTGCTCTTTGGTGCGGGGCTGCTGATCAAGAGCTTCGCGCGTCTGCAAACGGTCGATCCCGGCTTCTCGACTGAGAACGTGCTGACCGCGCAGCTCGCGCTGCCGGCGCTTCGCTATCCGGACGCAGCCGCGCGGCGCACATTCTGGACGCGGCTCGTGGACAAGGCTCGTAGCTTGCCGGGGGTGACCTCGGCCGGGCTGACGTCGAACGTGCCGTTCAATGGCAGCGTGAGTTCCGGCTCGTATTCCATCGTCGGCTACACACCAGGTCCGAACGAAACCGCGCCGCATGGCCGGCAGGAAGTCGTTGGCGGCGATTATTTTCGCGCGATGAAGATCCCGTTGATCGAGGGACGGCTCTTCACCGATGCGGACACCGCGGACAGCCCAGCGGTCGTGGTTGTCGATGAGTACCTCGTTCGTCGGTATTTTCCGGGGCAGAGCGCGCTCGGCCATCAGATTCAGCGCGGCGGGCCAAATAGTCCGAGACTGACGATCGTCGGCGTCGTCGGGACCATCAACAGCATTGACCTCGCGCAGCCGGTGATCAAGGAGCGCATCTACTATCCCGTCACGCAGCAGGCGCAGGCGGCGATGGCGGTCGTCCTGAAAACCGGCCTTGATCCGACCAGGCTGGTTACGGAGCTGCGAAACGCGGTGTTGTCGATCGATCCCGATCAGCCGATCGCCAACGTTCGCACCTTGGACGACTGGATCTCGCGATCACTCGAGACGCGACGCACATCGATGGTGTTGCTCGCGCTGTTCGGTGCCGTCGCGCTCGTCCTGTCTGCCATTGGAATCTACGGAGTGCTTGCGTTTGGCGTCGCACAACGGGTTCGCGAATTCGGCATCCGTCAGGCGCTCGGCGCGAACCGCGCCGCGATTCTGTCGCTCGTGCTCAAACAGGGACTGCGCACGGCTGCGATCGGCGTCGCCATCGGTCTGGCCGGATCGTTCCTGCTGTCGCGTTTTCTCCAGACCTTGCTTTTTGGTGTGCAGCCCCACGACGCCGGCGTATTCGTTGTGGTGACGGTGCTGCTCTTCATCGTCGCGCTCGCGGCCTGCTACATCCCCGCTCGACGTGCGACGAAGATGGATCCGATGGTGGCGCTCAGGGACTTCTAGAAGAATGCTGAATGTCGAATGCTGAATGCTGAATGCTGAGTGCTGATTGACCGATAGTCAGGACGTGGCCGGCCGTGACACGCTCCGTTACCTGCCAACCTGGTACGCGGTGCCTCGATCTCTCGCGGTAAGATGGCATCGCAGCGCCATGATGCCCCTTTATATCCCGCTCCTGTTTCTCGTGCTTCACGTCCAGGATCAGCCGCGCGCACGAGTCGAGTGCAAGGAGTGGCATGAGTGCCGGCAGCTCGCGCTGGATGCGGCCGAGCGGCAGGATTACGAAACCTTCCACGACCTCGCCTGGCGCGCGGTGCAGACGGGTCCCAAGAATGAACCGGCGTTAATGTATCTGCTCGCCCGGGCGCAGAGCCTGAGCGGCCGGCCGTCGGACGCCCTCGTGATGTTGCAGCGGCTCGCGAAGATGGGAGCGAAGACCGACGCCGCAACCAGCGATGATTTCCGGCGTGTCCGCGCCCTGCCGGGATGGACAGAATTCGAAGGGGGTAATCCTTCCACGAGTACAGCGGGTAGTGCGCCGCTGACGGCGACTCCGCCCGCGGCGACTCCGCCCGCGCCGTCGACGGCAACTGTGTCCACGCCTCCTCCGCCGGAGCGGGCTGACCGTCGTCCAGCCCCAGGCGAGGCGAGTCCTCCGCCGTCGCCAGTCGCGAAACCGTCGCCTCCAGCCATCTCTGCTGAATCCGCCCGTTTCAGGATGGCTCTCGCGCCAGCCGGGCTGGCGTACGACGCCGTGTCCCGCCGGTTCATCGTGGCCGATCGAGAGGCGCGAAGGCTGACGGTTGTCGATGAGTTTTCTCAGCACGTCGCGAATCTTGCGAGCGCGCAGTCGGCTGGCTTCGGCAGTATTGCGGCGCTTGAAATCGATCCCAGGCTTGGAAATCTGTGGGTCGTCAGCGGCAAGGCGCCGAGCGCGGCTGGCGACGCGGGTGAGCCCGGGCGGACGACGTTGCACAAGCTTCAGCTGATCTCTGGACGAGTGCTCCAAAGCTACGCACTCGCGGATCGGTTCGTTCCGGCAGCGTTCGTTGACGTGGCCGCCGGCCTCGACAGCACTGTTCTCGTCCTCGATGCGACTGGTCATCGCGTGTTCCGGTTGCGCGACAAGTCATCGGAGCTCGAAGTTGCCGCCACTCTGCCCGACGAAGATGCGGTCAGCATCGCTCCTGCGTCAGACAACCTCGCCTATATCGCGACCGCAGGCGGCATCTCGCTGGTCGATCTCGCCGCGCGTTCGGTGACGCCGCTCAGGGCAGCATCCAAAGTAGACCTCTCCCGCATCGCCCGACTGCGCTGGCATAAGGGTTCGTTGATCGCCATTCAGCAGGCGGAGGGAGGGTATCGAGCGGTTCGTTTCACCCTCGATCGGGCCGGGCGGCGAGTGACCGGCGAGCAGACTCTTGACGCGCCGCTTGCCGCTGTTGCTCCTACATCCGCAACGGTTTCGGGCGGGGTTCTCTACTACCTGGCCGCCGGCCAGGAGTCGGAAATGATCATCCGAAAGATCACGCTCCCGTAGAACGAACTTCGCAGAACCTAGTAGAACCCAGTAGAACCTTGTAGAACCCGGTGATTACCCGCTTTGCCCCAGCCCCAACCGGCTGGCTTCATCTGGGTCATGTGCTGAATGCCGAATACGTCTGGGGGCGCGCGAAAGCACACGACGGCCGGGTTCTTCTTCGAATCGAAGATCACGATCGGACGCGATCGCGCGGCGTGTTCGAATCTGGAATCCTCGACGATCTGGACTGGCTCGGTTACCGTCCCGACATCTATCCAACCGATGCCTTCCGGGCCGGCCCCTGTGACGGTCGACAGAGCGATCGCGATCACATTTACCGGGATGCCGTGAACCGGCTGCGCGAGACCGGACGTGTCTATGCGTGTGAATGTTCCCGACGCATTGCTGGTCTTGCCGCGCTGACGACACCGTCGTCAGACCCTGAACCTTTGGAGCTGCGGTACCCAGGCCTCTGCCGCGACAAGAACCTGCCAATCATCGACGGATATGGCTGGCGCCTGCGAATTGACCCCGGTGTCGAGCAGTTTGAGGACGCGCGGCTGGGGCCACAGCAACAGGACCCGTACCAGCAGTGCGGCGATGTCCTGTTGCGCGATCGGCACGGAAACTGGACCTATCAGTTTGCCGTCACCGTCGACGACTGGGAGCAAGGCATCGATGACGTCATTCGCGGCGTCGACCTGCTTGCATCAACGGGAAGGCAGATCCGGATCGCGCGGCTGCTTGGCCGCGAGCAGCCGCCGACGTTTCTTCATCATCCTTTGATCATGAAAAGCGCGGACCAGAAGTTGAGCAAGTCGGATGGAGATACGGGAGTCCGCGACCTGCGGGCGCGCGGCTGGTCGCCTAAGGAAGTGATCGAAGCTGCTCTTGCGATGGGCTAACTTCGTTATCCCTCCCGCAGCACTTGCGCAGGATCGATTCGCGATGCACGACGTGCGGGCAGCCAGCCTGCGAGCGCGCCGATCGCGCCGAGCAGCGTTGCGGCTCCAACCAGCGTCGTGGAATCGTGCGGGTCCAGACCGTACAGCAGTGTCGAGACGAAGCGGGCCAGGACCCAGCTGATGCCGCCGCCGATCACGACGCCGGCGATCACCAGAACCCCGACGCGTCGCAGCACAAGCCCGATGACGCCCGCGGGAGCGGCACCGAGAGCCATCCGGATGCCGAGTTCGGTTCGGCGACGATTGACGGCGTACGACGTCACTCCGTACAACCCCAGTCCAGCGAGCAGCAGCGCGAGCCCGCCGAAGAATCCCGACATGATGGCCACCACGCGTTCCTGAATCAGCGAGCTGTTCACCTGTTCCGTCAACAGGCGGAACGTCATCGTGATATCGGGAGTGACCCCGCTGAGCGCCGCAGCCACGCTCTTGGTGAGCGCAGCGGGGGACCCTCCGGTCGCTCGTACGGAGATCGAGATACCAGACGGTGGCTCCTGTTGTTGCGCAATTGGCACGTACATCGTCGGCGGTACTGGTGCGCGGAGCGAACGGTAAACGGCATCCTGCACGTAGCCGACGATTTCCTGATCGAATACGGGACGGCCGGGATACTCCGGCTGACGGAGGTGGCGGCCGATCGGGTTGCCTCCATTCGTGAACCTCCGTGCGAACGCCTCGTTGACGATGACGACGTGCGGTCCGGATTTCGTGTCGCGATCGGTGAAGTCGCGCCCGCCAAGGAATCGTGTGCCGAAGGTTTGAAACCAGTCGGGGCTGACCAGGTTCACGAAGACGCTGCGGTCTTTCTCCTCGATGATCCGATCGTCGACACGCTCGATGCCATATTGCCATGTGCTGCCGCTGACGGGCGTCACCGCTGACGCGGTGGCACTGCTCACGCCGGGAACAGCGGCCGCCGCCTGCCGCAGGCGCTCGTACAGGCCCGCGCGCTCGTCTGGAGTCGCCGTCGCCCGAGACGCATTGACGCTTGCCACGAGAATTGGACGGCGGTCGAATCCCAACGGGAGATTCGACAGCGATGTGAAAGTTCGCACGAACAAACCGGCGGCCACCAGCAGCAAGAGAGACAGCGCAACCTGTAGCACGACGAGCAGATTGCCAAGCGCGAACCGGCCCTCGCCAAGCACGCTCCGGCCGCGCTCTTTCAATGCGTCGTTCGGCGTCACGCCGGACGCGCGAAACGCAGGCGCGGTTCCGAACACGAGCGCGGTGGCCACGGCGGCCAGCGCCGTAAAGCCGAGGACCCGCCAGTCGGTTCCGATGTCCAGAAACACGGTATTGGTCGACGTCGACAGTTGCTGGACGAGCAGCGCCGCGCCCCATCTGGCGAAGAGCACCGCTAGAGCGGCGCCGCACGTCGCGAGCAGCAGGCTCTCGGTCAGTAACTGTCGTATGAGACGGCCGCGTGACGCCCCAAGCGCAAGCCGCACGCTCATCTCGTGACGACGCGCCGTCGCACGCGCGAGCAGCAGGTTTGCGATGTTCGCACAGGCGATGAGCAGCACCAGTGCGACCACACCCATGATCGTCAGCAGCGCCGTCCGATAACGGGTCCGCAGGTAGGAGTTGCCGGTCGATGCGGGGATCAGCGTAAAGGCGTCGGTCAGATACGTCGCTTTGTCTTGGACACGGTAATTCGGCGGGATGGTGGCTTCGCGTATTTGGGGCTGGACGCCTCGAATCGAGGCGGTTGCGGCATCAATCGATTGTCCCGGCTTGAGCCTGACGACGATGCTGAGCCACCAGGAGGAGCGCCGATCGAGCGCGCTTTCCTTGCCTCTGACGAGCGGCTCGGTTCCGAACGGGATCGCGATGTCGAACGTCCTGCCGACCTCGATCCCGAAAAACTCTGGCGGCGTCACACCGACGATGGTGTACGGCACGCGCTCGATCGTCAGCGTCTGTCCGATGACGTCGCCTGCGCCGCCGTACTTGGACTGCCAGTAGCGATAGCTGATGACGGCGACCGCCCCGTCGGGACCTCCGCCACGTCTGTCGTCCGCGTCGGTAAACGTGCGGCCGAGAATGGCCGGCACCCCGAGCACCTCGAAGACCCGGCCGCTTCCCCAGAATCCGTCGGCCCACTCGGTCTGTGCCGTGCGCGACAGGTTGAACCGGCTGGACGAATAGGCGAAGGCTCCATCAAACAGGTCTGCCCGTTGCCGGACCTGCTCCCAGATCGGGTAGGTCCACGAATCCCTGTCCTGACCGATCCCCACGACTGCCAGTTGGTGCGGTGCCTTGACCGGCAGCGACCGCAGCATCAACGTGTCGAGGATCGAGAAGATGGCGGTATTCGCGCCGATGCCGAGCGCGAGCGACAAGACGGCCACCAGCGTAACGATGGGCGTCGCGCTCAACGTGCGAAATGCGCTCTTCAGGTCGTTCATAGTCAGTTTCCAGTTTCCAGTTTCCAGATCGCGGACGCGAGTCGCTCTGACTTGCTGAGACGCGAATCACCCCGGATCGGTTGGTCGCGTCCGATCGTCGACTTGATCAACAATCGTCAGTTGGCACGGCGCACCCCTGGCACCCCTGGCACCGTGATTCGCGTTTCGTAGGAGTCCACCCTTGCAGCTTGAAGGCGTCTATTCCGTCCTCCCGACCCCGTTTCATCCCAACGGCGATCTTGATGAGCTGAGCCTCCGGAAGGTCGTGGACCTCTTCATCGGCGCCGGCGTCAATGGCGTCACTGCGCTCGGCGTGACCGGGGAGGTGGCCCGTCTCGAAGACGATGAACGGCGACGGGTGCTCGAGGTCGTTGTCGACCAGGTGAAGGGACGCATCGGCGTCGTGGCAGGAACGACCGCGGAAGGCACGCGCACGTGCATCGCGCACAGCCGGCACGCGCGCGCGGCTGGTGCGACAGCCGTCATGGTGAGTCCTCCCCGGATGCCCAAGCTGAACTCCGAAGCGGTCGTCCGGCACTACAAGACGCTCGCGGACGCGGTCGACATCGAGATTGTCGTGCAGGATTATCCGCCGATTTCCGGCTTCGCGATGGAGCCGTCGCTCCTGGCGCGGATTGCCCGCGAGATTCCGCGCGCCAGGACGATCAAACTCGAGGATCCCCCCACTCCGTTCAAGACCTCGCGCATCCTCGAAGCGGCGGCGGACACCCCTGTGCGGATCTTTGGCGGACTCGGCGGCGTGTTTTTGCTCGAAGAGCTGCTGGCCGGCGCGACCGGAGCGATGACCGGGTTTGCGTTCCCGGAGATCCTCGTGGGGATCGTCTCCAGCTATCGCGCCGGCAAGGTCGACGAGGCGGCGGATCTGTTTTACCGCTCAGTGCCGCTGATGCGGTTCGAGTTTCAGGAAGGAATAGGGATGGCGATTCGCAAGGAAGTCCTGCATCGCCGTGGAGCGCTCGCCAGCCCGGCCACGCGTGCTCCCGGCGCAACGCTCGATCGGACGACGACCGAGGCCCTCGATCGGGTGATGCGGTGGGTCGAGGCAGCGGCGACGAAGTAATATCTTTCGCGGCTCGCGGCTCGCGGCTCGCGGCTCGCGGCTCGCGACTGGCAACTGGGAACTGGCAACTGGAAACTGATAAATCATGGATCTGAATCTCAAGAACAAAGTCGCCCTCATCGCCGGCGCGAGCAAAGGGCTCGGCTATGCGGTCGCGCACGCACTGGCGCAGGATGGGGCGAGCGTTTCGATCTCATCGCGCGACGAAAGCTCAATTACCGCGGCCGCGGCGCGCATCGAGCGCGAAACGGGATCAAAAGTGCTGGCAGCGGCGGTGGATGTGCAGTCGGCTGATGCCATTCAGCGCTGGGTTGCGACAAGTGCCGACAAGTTCGGCGGAATTGATGCCCTCATGACCAACTCGGGCGGTCCGCCGGCGGGTCTTGCGATCTCGTTCGACGACAAGGCCTGGCAGGACGCCGCCAATCTGCTGCTGTTCAGCACGATCCGCATGGTCCGCGCGGTCGTGCCGATCATGCAGACGCGCGGCGGCGGGTCCATCCTGGTGTCTACCTCATCGTCGGTCAAGGAGCCGGTGCCGAACCTCGGGCTGTCGACCGTCCTGCGGGCGTCGGTCTCGGCGCTCGCGAAGACGCTGGCGATCGAGCTGGCGTCGTCCAAGATTCGCGTGAATCAGATCATCCCCGGGCGGATTGACACCGATCGGGTACGCCACCTCGACGAAGTCAACGCGAAGAAGCAGGGCGTGTCCGTCGACGAAGCGAAGGCGAGGGCAGTCGCAACGATTCCGATGGGACGATACGGCGAAGGACCAGAGTTTGGCCGCGTCGGCGCATTCCTGCTGTCGGACGCCGCGTCCTACATGACTGGCGCAACCGTCCAGGTCGATGGTGGACTGATCAAGAGCGTGCTGTAGCGGCCATTCAGCAGTCAACAATCAAAAATCAGCAATCGATCATGTCCGTGATTCGAAAAGTGCTACTCGCCGGTTCGACGAACCCGTGGCTGCGGGAGCGGGCGACGAAGACCGAGTTCGTGCGGAAGTCGGTATCCCGATTCATGCCGGGGGAGCAGATCGAAGACGCGCTGCGCGCGGCCGCTGAGCTCAAACCGCAAGGCATCACGACGATCCTCACGAAGCTGGGGGAGAACCTCACTCACGTCGAAGAAGCCGAAGAGGTCACGCAGCACTATCTCGACGTGCTCGATCGCGTCGCGGCTTCTGGGCTCGACGCGCACATCTCGATCAAACCGACGCAGCTCGGGCTCGATCTCGATCCCGCCCTCTGCGAACGCAATCTCGATCGACTGCTCGACCGAGCAGACGCGCGGAACAACTTCGTGTGGATCGACATGGAGAGTTCCCCGTATGTGGAGCGAACCATCGCGCTCTATCGGCGCGCGCGGGCGCGGACCTCGTGCGTTGGCATCGCGTTGCAGGCGTATCTGTATCGAACCGAAAAGGATGTCGAGTCGCTGATTCCGCTTGGCGCGGCGATCCGAATCGTCAAGGGCGCGTATCTCGAACCGCCCGACGTCGCGTTTCCCAAGAAGTCGGACGTCGACGTGAACTATTTCAAGCTGTGCACGCGCTTGTTATCACCCGACGCACGGAAGCCGGGATCGCTGTTGCACATCGCGACGCACGACATCCCCCTCGCTGATCGACTGAGCGCGTATATTGCTCAGCACGCGGTTCCTTCCTCCGCGTACGAGTTCGCGATGTTGTACGGTATTCAGCGCGGCCAGCAGGCCCGTCTGGCCCGGGAAGGGCGCAGATTGCGCGTGCTCATCAGCTACGGCGAGTATTGGTTCCCCTGGTACATGCGCCGGCTCGCGGAACGCCCGGCAAACATCTGGTTCGTCCTTCGCACGATGTTCGGCTGATTTTCGTCGCAACTCACTGCAACGACTAGCGATAGTCGTCAAAACTCCGCTCAAAGGTGGCTGGCACTTTCCCCGGGAAAGTGCCAGCCACCTATTTCGACTGAGAGAGGCTCTATGAAGACCACGCGAATGTTCCAGGCGGTCCTCGTGGCGGCAGTTGGCGCACTCACAGTCGCCGCGGTCGGCGCCCGACAAGCGCCCCCGGCCGCAGTCGCGATCGACAACGACGACATCGGCGGCGTCGTCACCGGGCCGAAAGGCCCCGAGGCAGGCGTCTGGGTGATCGCAGAAACCACCGATCTCCCGACGCGCTTTGCCCGCATCGTCGTCACCGATGATCGCGGGCGGTACGTGCTGCCCGATCTTCCGAAGGCGAATTACAGCGTCTGGGTCCGCGGCTACGGGCTCGTCGATTCGCCGAAGACCAAATCGCTGCCGGGGAAGATGTTGAACCTCACCGCCGTGCCCGCGCCGGATCCGCGGGCGGCCGCAGAAATCTACCCCGCCGGCTACTGGCTTTCGTTGCTGAAGGTCCCTGAAAAGACCGAATTCCCGGGTGGCGCGGGCATCGGGCAGAACGTCAAGAACCAGGAGGACTGGATCCGTCTCATCAAGTCCGGCGGCTGCACGGCGTGTCACCAACTCGGCACGCTCGGTACTCGGAAGCTGCCCAAGGAGTTCGACGACTTTCCGTCCTCCGTGCTGGCATGGGAGCGACGGCTCCAGTCGGGACAGGCGGGCAGCAACATGATCCAGACGCTCGGCGGCATCGGCCACGATCGAGCGCTGGCGCTGTTTGCCGACTGGACCGATCGGATCGCAAAGGGCGAGGTGCCGAAGACGCCGCCGCGTCCTCAGGGCGTTGAGCGGAACATCGTGATCACGCAATGGGACTGGGCCGACCCGAAAGCCTACCTTCACGACGAGGTCTCGACCGATCGCCGCAACCCCATGCTCAACCCAAACGGCAAGATCTACGGATCGCTCGAGCTGAGCGCGGACTATTTGCCGGTGCTCGACCCGCAGGAAAACTCCATCGGCCAGGTGAAGTTGACGGTAAGAGACCCGAACACCCCGGCGACGCCGCCATTCATGATTCAACCGTCGGCGTACTGGGGCACGGAGCCGGTGTGGACGAGCAAGAACAACGTCCACAATCCGATGCAGGATGAAAGAGGCCGGATCTGGATCACCTCGGCAGTACGGCCGCCCGATAATCCCGCCTTCTGCAAAGCGGGATCGGATCATCCGTCGGCAAAGCTGACGCCGATCGACCGGTCGGGCCGCCAGCTCGCGATGTACGACCCGCGCAGCGGCAAGCTGACGCACATCAGCACGTGCTTCAGCACGCACCATTTGATGTTTGCCGAAGACGCGAACAACACGCTGTGGACGAGCGGCGGCGGTTCGGTCGTGGGCTGGCTCAACACCAAGATGTTCGAGGCGACCGGCGACGAGGAGAAGTCGCAGGGCTGGACGGCGCTCATCCTCGACACCAACGGCAACGGCAAGCGAGACGACGCCGTCGAGCCGAACCAGCCTGTCGATCCGACCAAGGACAAGCGCTACGGCAGCGCGTTCTACGCGGTGTCGCCCGCGCCCGATGGTTCCATCTGGGGCTCGGTGCTGGGTTTCCCCGGCGCCATCATCCGCTTGTCGCCTGGCGCCAATCCTCCGGCGACAGCGCTCGCCGAAGTCTTCGAGCCGCCGATGAAAAACGGCGTGCCGATCGAGGGCTACTCGCCGCGGGGCATGGATATCGATCGCAACGGCGTCGCGTGGGTCGCCCTTGCCAGCGGCCACATGGGGAGTTTCGATCGACGGAAGTGCAAGGGACCGCTCAACGGCCCCAATGCGACGGGTCAGCACTGCCCCGAAGGATGGACGTTCTATACCGAACCGCTTCCGCAGTTGAAAAACGTCACCGACTCAGGCAGCGCCGAAGCCAGCTACTACACGTGGGTCGACCAGTTCGACACGTCGGGTCTCGGCGCCAACACGCCCATCAACACCGGGAATGCATCGGAGGGATTGCTTGCGCTGAAGGACGGCAAGTTCATCGTGATGCGAGTGCCGTATCCGACCGGGTTCTACACCAAGTGGCTGGATGGCCGCATCGATGATCCGAAGGCTGGGTGGAAGGGGCGCGGACTCTGGGCGACGGTGAGCACGCGCGCGCCATTCCACATGGAGACGGGCAAAGGCACGACCAGCAAGGTCATGAAATTTCAGATGAGGCCGGATCCGTTGGCGAAATGAGCAGAATTGCTGATTGTTGATTGCGGATTGTTGATTGAAGGCACGACAGAGCAATCAGCAATCAGCAATCATCAATCAGCAATCATCAATCCCTAGGAGACCAAATGCGTCGACTCGCGCCCATTGCACTGGCGCTCGTGTGTGTGTCCTCAGGCCCAACGCCGCAAGCACAGGCGCCGAAGCCGAATATCCTTCTGATTCAGGCCGACGATCTGGGCTACGGCGATCTGGGTGTGTACGGCCAGGCGATGTTTCAGACGCCGAACGTGGATCGGCTTGCGAAAAGCGGCCTCCGATTCATCAGCTACTACGCCGGCAGCACGGTTTGCGCCCCGTCGCGCGCAGCGCTGATGACCGGATTGCACACGGGGCACACCTCGATCCGCGGCAACCTTGCGGGCAATTCGCTGCGCGAGCAGGATCGGACGATCGCGTCGGTGCTCAAGGACGCCGGCTATCGCACGGCGCTCATTGGCAAATGGGGCCTCGGTGAATCGGAGTCGGCCGGCCGGCCCGACCGCAAGGGTTTCGAATACTCGTTCGGCTATCTGTCTCAGACACACGCGCACCGGCAGTTCACCGATCATCTCTATCGTAACGGAGAGCGCGTCGACGTCAGCCCGAATGACTACTCGAACGATCTGTTCACGCGGGAGACGATCTCGTTCATCGAGAAGAACGACAACCGGCCATTCTTCATCTACCTCAACTACACCGTGCCCCACGCGGAACTTCGGGTCCCGGACGACTCGATGACGCCCTTCAAAGGGCACTTTCCAGAGAAGCCGTTCGTCAATGCCGCAGCCGATGCGAAGTTGACTGGACCCGACGAACCGTCCCTCGGCTATCGCTCGCAGCCGACACCGCACGCGGCGTTTGCGGCGATGGTCACGCGCATGGATCGCGACGTCGGCCGGATCGTCGATCTGCTGCGCACGCGAGGGCTCGATCAGCGGACGCTTGTCATCTTCACGAGCGACAACGGGCCGCATCAGGAAGGAGGCGGCGATCCGGAGTTTTTCAAGAGCTCGGGCGGCTTGAAGGGAATCAAGCGCGACATGTACGAAGGCGGCATTCGTGTGCCGATGATTGTCAGTTGGCCCGGCAGCATTGCCCCTGGATCCGTCACGACCTACGCCGCAGCACACTGGGATCTATTCCCGACGTTTGCCGAACTTGCTGGGGCTCCGGTGCCATCGGGTCTTGATGGCACGTCGATTTTGCCTGTGCTCCGCGGGCAGACACAGAAACCGCACGAATTCCTCTACTGGGAATTTCACGAACGCGGATTTCAGCAGGCGGTCCGAATGGGCAGCTGGAAAGCCGTGCGCCTCGCGAAGGACAAACCGCTCGAGCTGTACAACCTGGCGGACGATCCGACCGAATATACGAACGTCGCGGCGAAGCATCCGGACGTCGTGGCGAAGATCGAAGCGTATTTGAAGACCGCTCGAACAGAGTCGCCGAACTGGCCAATTAAATAGATGCATCGACGGGACTTCATCAAGGCGGCGGGGGCAGCGACCGCCGCCCTCCCCTCAATTCAATCGGCAGCCAACAACCAGCAACGTGCTGGGTCGCCACAGTCAGACCGCACGATCTGGATCGGGCATGTGCGTAAGCTCGCCGATCCTGTCCTGAACAATCTCGCGAACGGCACGCTGAAGACGCGTATGCCGGTTGAGCAGGCGGCCGGGGCGAACCGGCAGAACGTCACGCATCTTGAAGCAATCGGACGGCTGCTCGCGGGCATCGCGCCATGGATCGAACTTCCGGGCGACAGCACTGACGAAGGGAAGATTCGCGCGCAGTATGCAGATCTTGCGCGGCGCGCCATCGATCGAGCCGTCGATCCGTCGTCTCCGGACTTTCTCAACTTCACGCGCGAGCGACAGCCGCTCGTGGACGCCGCGTTTCTTGCGCAGGGCGTCCTTCGCGCGCCGCGCGCGCTTCGCGATTCACTGGATGCCAATACGCGACGAAACCTGATTGCCGCGCTCGAGTCGACGCGTTCGATTTCGCCGGGCTTCAACAACTGGCTGCTGTTCTCGGCGACAGTCGAGGCGGCACTGGCCAGGCTCGGTTCGAACTGGGATCGGATGCGCGTGGATTACGCGCTCCGCCAGCATGACCAGTGGTACAAAGGCGACGGCGCCTACGGCGATGGCCCGTCGTTCCACTGGGACTACTACAACAGCTTCGTGATTCACCCGATGCTGCTGGACGTCCTCGACGTCTGTCGAGAGGAAATGCCCGCGTGGAAAGACCTCTCCGCGCGAGTCGATGAGCGGGCGCGACGATACGCTGCAGTTCTCGAACGCTTCATCGCGCCCGATGGCAGCTTCCCGGCGATCGGCCGCTCACTCGCCTACCGTTGCGGCGCGTTTCATCTCCTGGCGAGCATGGCCTTGCGCAGCGCACTGCCGGATGGACTGTCTCCCGCGCAGGTGCGAGGTGCGCTGACCGCGGTCATCCGGAAAACACTGGAGGCGCCCGAAACGTTCGATGCCGGCGGATGGTTGCGCATCGGCTTCTGCGGCCATCAGCCTGGCGTGGGCGAGACCTACATTTCTACCGGCAGCCTGTATCTCTGCTCCGTCGCGTTCCTTCCGCTTGGCCTCGACGCGCAAAGTCCGTTCTGGTCCTCGCCGCCTCAACCGTGGACGTCGGTCAAGGCGTGGAATGGGCAGGCGTTTCCTATTGATCATGCGATCTAGAAAGGTGAAGTTCCCAGTTGCCAGTTCCCAGTTCCCAGTAAGAAAAAGACGTTCTGGAAACTGGGGACTGGAAACTGGAAACTTTCTGGTATCTTTTGCCCCATGAATAGACGCGATTTTCTCTCCAGCGTGGCCGTAGCGCCCGCCCTCGCGATCCGTCAGACCCCCCAGCCGCCCGCGGTCCCGCCCGGCCCGCATGGCCTCAAGCTTGGAACCGTCACCTACAACATCGCGAAAGACTGGGACGTCCCCACGATCATCAAGAACCTGACCGAGGCAGGCTTCGATGGCGTCGAGTTGAGGACGACGCACAAGCATGGCGTGGAGATTACGTTGACACCCGCGCAGCGTGCGGAGGTGAGAAAGCAGTTCGAGGACTCGCCGATAAAGATTGGCGGCCTCGGGACGACCTGCGAGTTCCACTCGGCGGATCCTGCGGCGGTTCGCAAGAACATCGACGAGACCAAGGAATGGATCAAGCTCGGGAAGGATCTCGGATCGCCGAGTGTAAAGGTTCGCCCGAATGGGCTGGTCAAGGACGTGCCCGAAGAAAAGACGCTCGAGCAGATCGGCAAGTCGCTGGCGGAGTGCGCGAAATTCGCGCAGGATAACGGGATCAAACTCCAGCTGGAGGTACACGGCTCCGAAACACAGCGGGTGCCGCGTATCAGGAAGATCTTCGATTTCGCCGGCAATCCTCCGGCGCTTCGTGCCTGCTGGAATTCAAACCAGACGGATCTGATAGACGGCGGGTTCGACGCGAACTTCCAGTTGCTCAAGAGTCAGATCGGTCAGGTCCACATGCGCGATCTGATGCTCGAAGAGTATCCCTGGCGCAAGCTGATCTCGAATCTGGCAGCGATGAAGTTCGACGGCTACTGCTTTGCGGAGATTCCGGAATCGACGGATCCCGTTCGCGTGCTCAAATATTTCCGCGGAATGTTTCGAGCGTATCAAGGACTCTGACGCCGCGTCTCTATCCGCGTCCCAGCAAATGCAGCAACCCCAGCGTCAGCCAAGGTACGTAGGTAATCAGCAGCACGCCGACCGCGAGGATGCCGAGCATCGGCAGCGTTGCCCATGTCACCTCGAGCACCGGCTTCTTGAATCGTACTGACGCCAGCAGGAGATTCAGGCCGAGCGGCGGGTGCAGGAATCCAAGCTCCAGGTTCGCGACGAAGATGATCCCGAGGTGCACGTAGTCGATGCCGTAGGCTTCAGCGAGCGGCAGGATGAGGGGCACGACGACGACGATGGCCGAGAAGATGTCCATCAGCGTGCCGACCAGGAGGAGAAAGACGTTCAGTCCGAGCAGGAACAAGAGCTTGGAATGGATGTGCGCCTGCGTCCACGCCACGAGCCTGGTCGGCACCTCGGCATACACAAGGTAATCGGTCAGCCCGGCCGCTACCGCCAGAATCACCAGCACGCCGCCAACCAGCGCGACGCAATCGGCAGCCACTCTCAGCACGTCTTTCCAAGTCGGCAGATCGCGATGGATATAGCGCTGGACGATCAGCGTGTAGAGCGCCGCGAGCGGAGCCGATTCAACCAGCGTGGCGACGCCGCCGACGAATGCGCCGACGACGAACACGGGCAGGAACAGTTCCCACTTCGCTTCCCAGAGCGCGGCTCCCGCTTCGTTCAGTCGAAACGGCCGCCGCTCCGCGCGCGTCAGCAGCCCCTCACGAACGCCGAGGCTCGCGAGTAGCCCCAGCATCAAAATGCCAGGCACCAGCCCGCCGATGAATAGATCTTCGATCGACGCTTTCTGCGAGACGATGCCATACAGCATCAGCGGCAGCGAGAGAGGGAAGAGGAGACCGAGCGAGCCTGACGCGGTCAGAAGGCCGACGGAAAAGCGCTCGCGATATCCGTCGGCGGTGAGCGCCGGCAGCAGCAAGCCGCCCAGGACCAGGATCGTGACGCCGGATCCGCCGGTGAAGAGCGTAAAGAAGGCGCACAGCGTCGCCGCGGCGACGGCTGTGCCGCCCGGCGCCCAGCCAACCCACGCGCGGAAGAGGCGGAGCAGCCGCTCCGACGATCGTCCCTCGGCCAGCAGAAACCCGGCAAGCGTGAACAGCGGAATGGCCGCAATGCCGGTCGACGTCGTCAACTCCTGGTACGCCATCATCGGGAGCACGACAGGAGGATTGCCGCGGGTCAACGATGCGAACAGCGCAAATCCGCCGAGCAGCGCGAAGATCGGCGCCCCGCAGACGCCGGCGGCGATGACGAGTAGAAACCAGGGCAGGAGCGACTGGTTTTCGAGCATCGCGCGGTTGTAGTTCAGGAGGATGCCGGCAACGATGCCGAGGAAGGCGACGCCTCGGCCGTACCAGGATGGAGAGGCGCGCCAGACCAGGCGAATGGCAATCAGGCCGAAGCCGATCGGCAACGCGAGATCGGCGACCCACGTCGGCAGTCCGGCGGCGACGTGATCGCCGGCAAGGCGATCGCTCATGACGAGCGCGACGCCGCCGAGCGCGAAGATCGTGGAGATCAGGGCGCCGACCGTGCCGGCAATGACGTGTGCGGCGTCCCCGATTGGGCCCTTCGGGAGGAACTCGCCCGTCGCCAGCGTCAGCAGCTTGCCATCGCGCGCCGCGATGGCGGCGCCCAGCATCCCGAGCCAGAGCGTCAGCGTCGCCGCGAAGGCGCCGGACCCGGGAATCGCGGCACCCAAAAATCGCCGCGAGACAATCTCGGCGAGCGGCAGGATCATAATCCCGCCGAGCGCCAGACTCGCGATGCGATTCTCGGTGTCGGTGGCGAGCGCCTTCAGCAACTACTTGCCCTTGGACTTCCTGAGCGCGTCCCGCTCCTGCACCGCCATGTCATACACGTCAGCCGGCACCATCGACCCCCGCATCGTCGAGACCAGCTGGGTTGCTGCGTTGCGGAACTCCGCGGCAGCCTTTGGGTCGAGCGTGGTGACTTGAAGTCCACGTGCAACCATCTGCTTGACCGATTCGGCGTCCTGGGCCGGCGCCTCGGCCCGGACGCGCTTCTCCATCGTCTGCGCGGCGGCGGTGACCTTCGCTTTGTCTTCCTCGCTGATCTTGTTCCAGGCGGAGTTCGAAATGATCATCGCGCCGGTGAGCGGGGCGATGTGGAGGTCGAGCATGTACTTCGCGTCGCGGAAGATCTGCAGCGACAGGGCGAGATAGGGCGGGTTCGGCGCGGTGTCGATCAGGCCAGTCGTCAGCTTCAACTGCGTCGGGATGTCGGCGGGGAGCAGCGCGACCGGGTGAAACCCGTTCTGCACGTACCACTGCAGCCACTTGTCGGCGCCCTTGGTGGTGAACAGCTTCGACGCCTTGACGTCGGCGAGCGACTTCAGCGGCTTCTTCGAGAACACCTGCACCCATCCGCCAGTGCCCCAGCTGAGCAGGTGAAAGCCCTTGGCCTGCAGTTTCTGCTCGAGGAGCGGCTGCAGCTTCTTCTCGACTGCCATCTCTTCTTCGTCGTTGTCGAAGAAGAACGGCATGGCGAACACGTTGAACGCATCGTCGAGCTCAGCGAGCCCGGCGGCGGTGAGAAAGGACGCCTGCAGCGTGTCGATTCCCGGACGCATCTTTTTGATCGTCGTCGACTCGTCTCCCTGGATGCCTCCCGGGTAGACGGTCAGCGTGACGCGGCCCGCGGTGTCCTTGTTCCACGTGTTGCCCATGTCGAGCAGCGCCTTGTGCCAGGACGTATTCGCTGGGACGAGCGTCGCCAGCTTGATTTCGCCGGGCGCGGCCAGAACGACGGCCGGCGCTGCCGCCAGCGATGCGATGAGCAGAAACCGTTTCAGGGCAGACATGCTTGTGAGATCTCCTTTAACGCCACGCGACGGTGAGGTCCGCGGCTACTTCGTGAACATCGTGTCGATATGATCGAGCAGCGCACGGGCGCGGCGCTGCTGGACGAGCGTGACGAGGCGGACTGACGGATCCTTCTCCGGATCGATGGCGAGCGCGGCTTGCAGCAGTTTTTCGAATTCGGCGCGATCCTGGGCCGGAAGGGCAACTCCAACCGCCAGCGCCACGTACGGCCCCGGCGATTGCCCCTTCTGGAGCTCAACTGCGCGCGCGAAGTGTTCGCGCGCCTTGGCCGGTGACCCTCCCAGCGCCTCGGGCAGGCTGTCGAGCGAGATGAACATCTCGTGAATCGCCCCTTTGCTCCAACTCTCGTCGAGCGCCAGCGCACGCTCGGCGAGCGCGCGAACCACCGGCATGTCAATGACGATCTCCGGCTTGTCGACGCCGAGGCCGATGGCCGACCCCCAGGATGCGGCCATCCAATAGAGAAGCGGTACATCCTTCTTTTCGGCCTTTGCCAGCGCCGGCACAGGATCGGTCAGCAGCTTCTGGCCGATCCCGGGAAAGCGCACCTCCATCGCGCGCATGCAGTATCCCTTGGCCCGCAGATACAATTTCAGCGCACGCTGATTGAGGTGGGCGACCTCGTCATGGTGCTGCGCTTCACCAAGCACCATCGCCTCGGTTTCGACGTAGGCCACGCCGTACTGGGTGAAGTTGCTGCAGGTCGCGATCAGGAGGTCTTTATTCTTGGGCGCGGAGTCGAGCAGCGACTCGTACAGCTTCAGGCCAAACGGAATTGCATCGCCGACGAGCTCGAGGTCGTCGTCTCTCGTGAACACGTCGCCGCTCGAGGCGAGGGTGCTCGCGACCATGCCAACCGCCCTCCGCTGCACCAGCCCGCACCCTGTCAGCGGCACGATGATGCAGGCGAGAACGGTCAGGCGTGTCAGGGTAGACAGAGTGCGGGCAAACGTCGGCATGCTGAATTAGAAATTGTACAACGTCCGCGCCGGATTCCTTCACAATCGGCCCAATCGGCTCAGGAGTCGTGAGGACGGGGTGAGGAAAGGATGAAAACCTCTGGCATGAATCGCGGACTGCGCGCTACGGGACGATATCGACGAGGTTCGTCGTCGCCGGATGTGAGGTTTTGGACCGCTGGGGTCGGGTGGCTACTCCGACCGAAGCGCGATGATCGGGTCGATGGTCGTGGCCCGCCGCGCCGCGAGATAACTCGCCGTCAGCGCGGTGGCGATCATCACCATCCCGGCGCCGGCAAACGCGCTTCGATCGAGCGGTGTCGTATCCACCAGCCATTCCGAGAGAAAACGCGTCGTGAGGGCCGCGAGGGCGATTCCTGCGAGGAGTCCCACAATCGTCAGCGACCCGGCCGAAACCATGAACAGTCGCAGCACCCGCGCACGGCTGGCGCCGAGCGCCATCCGCACGCCAATCTCCGACGTACGTTCGGCAACCCAGCAGCCGACCACGGCGAAGAGTCCGAGGGCGGCCAGGATCAGTGCAATACCAGCGAATGCGCCAAGCAGCATGGCGGCGAACCGCCACGTGGCGACCGATCCGGCGACGAGAGCGGTCAACGGTTCGGCGTCGCCGACGGGCAGGGCGGGATCAATGGCCGCTACATGTCGTTTCAGTATAGGTGCCATACGATCGGCAGGCTCGTACGTCGTTACGATCACCCGCATGATCGATGAGGGATGCTGCGCGAAAGCCACATAGAGTTCCGGCCTGGCGCCCAATTTGTTGCCTGAACTTCGCACGTCGGCGACGACGCCAACAATGACTGCTGATGACGTGCCGCCGAATAGCTCCACGGAAAGAGAGCGGCCCACCGGGTCGGCAGTCGGCCAGAGGCGACGAGCGAGCGTCTCATTGACGAGCGCGACCTCCGGCGCGCCGCGCTCGTCGCGCGTCGAGAGCGCCCGTCCGCGGAGGATTCTGATTCTCATCGCGTCGACGTACCCCGGGGTCACGATTGGAGCATCGACCGTCATCGGTGCGACGGCAGCATCCTCCTGAACGGTGGCTTGATTGATGTTCCCAGACAGCGGCACGATGCTCGTCGCCTCGACTGATTCCACCGCAGGTTCGGACGAGATCCGCTGGCGCAGCGAGTCAATGAATGTGCGCCATCCGGTGGCGTCGGGATAGCGCCCACGTGGCAGATTGATGAGCATCACCAGTTTCCGCGCCGGATCGAACCCAGGATTGTCGGGCCGAAGATGGAGGAACGTCTTGAGCAGAAGGGCGGCGCCTGCCAAGAGCGCAACCGACAGCGTCACTTCGGCGATGACGATCACAGCTCGGAGCCGCTTTCGAGCGGGGCGGCGACCTAGCACGGAATCCTTCAACACTGTTCCCGGTCGTACCTGGGAAGCCGACCACGCGGGCAGCACGCCGAAGACGAGACCGGTCGTGAGGGAGATGACGAGGAATCCAGCGAGGACGGGCGTGTCGAGCGTGATGCGATTCAGGCCGGGAATCCAGCCCGGCATCGAGGGGACCAACAGCTGAAGCGTCCAGTGCGCGAACAGCAGACCGACGGCCCCGCCGAGCATCGCGAAGACGAGGCTTTCGGTGAGCAGCTGCCGCACAATTCCCGCGCGCGAGCACCCGATCGCCACGCGAATGGCGAGTTCACGCCGTCGTGTATCGGCCCGTCCCAGCAGCAGACTGGCCACGTTGGCGCAGGCAATCAGCAGCACGAAGACGGATGCGGCGAACAGCGCGAGCAGCAGCGTGCGAATGTCTCCCACGAGCTGCTCCGTGAGCGGCTGCAGATGCACCCGTGCCGATGAACTCCGCTCGGCACCCGCTTCCATTGCCGCGCTGAGCTGCGCTTCCACAACGCGCGGCGACTCGCCTGGCCTGAGTCGCCCGTACGCGTTCACAAACATGAGAGTTCGTTTTTCGGCGCGAAATCGCCTCAGGCAATCGGTCAGTGGAAGCCACGCGTCGGTCACATCGCGTCCGCGCGGTCCGACGAACGTCGCCGGCATGATCCCGATCACCGTCGACGGCGTACCATCGAGCGTCAGCGAGCGGCCCACCGCGTTGGGATCTCGATTGAGCACCTGAGTCCAGAAGCGCTCGTGCAGGACGACGACCGACTCGGCCTGCTCGGTATCCTCCTGCGCCGTGAACGTTCGCCCTGTTAACGGTGCTCCGCCCAGCACCGTGAATATCGGCGCTGACGCACATTCGCATCGAACACGTCGGGCTTCTCCGGCGCCGGTCACGACCGGCGACATGCTCCAGTAGCCGAAAAGCCCTTCGAGCGCTGTCGTATGGTTCCAGGTATCGAGTTGCGGGAGAGTCACCGCAGCGGAGTATCCCTTCGGACTGTCAGTGAGGATGGCCACCAGCCGCTCGGGGTCTTTGTAGGGCAAGTCCAGCAGGATCGCCTTGATGACGGTGAACATCGCCGTGTTCGCGCCGATCCCGAGCGCAATCGTCACGATGGCGGCCGTCGTTGCCAGGCTGTGTCGCCGCATCAGCCGGAGACCATAGCTGGCATCGCGGAGGAGGATCTGGAGGTGCTCCCCAGGCGCGAGCCAGGCGAACCCGCGGAGCGTCCGCCACCACAGCCGTGCTAGCGCCATACCTCCTTCCGCCACGGCGTCGGCGCGCTGGTCGTTGAAATCGTCGGTCATCTGTTCGCCGAAGTCGCCGCGGAACTCCTGCGGAAACAGTCGCAGGAGCCAACGGTAGACCCGATCGGCCAGGCGGTGGCGCTCGTCGGCCATCGGTCATCCTTTCGCGGCGGTTGGATAGAGCGTCGTCCGATCCGCCGCGCGGACCAATTCGCGCAACCGATCCGCCTCGGCCTGGGCGACCTTGCGACCGAACGCGGTCAGGCGATAGGCGCGCCGCCGATCGGTGCTGCCGAATACGGAATCGCGAATCCATCCGTCCTGGAGCAGCCGTTTGATGATGCCGTAGAGCGTCCCGGTGCTCAGCCGCACCGTTCCGCCGGTCCGCTCCTCGATTTCCTTGATGATGGCGTAGCCGTGCTTTTCGCCGTCGGCGAGAGACAGCAGGACATGAAAGAGGGCCGGCGTCAGCGGCAAATACCGTTGCGGGTCGCGAGCGTCGGATGCCATGTCGTGATACGATACGTCGTAACGCGACGTATCGTCAAGTGGCGGCGACGCGGCTCATTCACGCAGCGCGGTCGTCGGCTCGATGCGCGACGCGCGGCGGGCCGGAATCCACGCGGCCAGGAGGCTCACCAGTGCCAGCGTGCCGGCGGCGAGGATCAGCGATGACGGATCCCACGGTTCGAGCGCATAGAGGAGCGTCCGTCCCCATCGGCACACGACGATCGCACAGGCGCTGCCGGCGACAACGCCGATGAGGACGAGGGTGCCGGACTCGGCAATCACCATTCGCACGACCGTGCCGGGGTCAGCGCCGAGCGCCATGCGGATGCCAATCTCCACTCGGCGGCGCGTCACCAGGTACGACATCACGCCATAGAGTCCGACAACCGCGATGATCAGCGCCAGCACGCCGAACAATCCGGAGAGCGACGCCATCAGCCGCTCTGTTTTCAGCGACTCGGCGATGAAGCCGGGCACGGAGTAATAGGTGACGGACGCCCCCGGCGCCGCGTCGGTGATCGCGCGCGTCATCGACGGCGTCAGCGACGCCGGTGCTATCTCTGAACGGACCACCATGGAAAGCAACGGCGTCGGCTCATCGTCCTGCCGCGCCGCCAGGTAAGCGATAGGAGTAAATGGCTCGCGCAGGTCGACGTATTTCGTGTCTTTCACGACGCCGATGATGTGGAGGTCTGTCTGCGGCCTCCCCGGCGACGGCTCGAACTGAAAGGTCTCGCCAAGCGGAGACCGGTCGGGAAAGTACCGGCGCACGAACGCTTGATTCACCAGGGCAACCTTCGGCGCTCCGGACCGGTCTCGGGCGTCGAACGGTCGTCCTGCGAGCACCGGCGTGCCCGTCACGTCAAAGTACTCACCCGAGACCTGGTTGAAGTGAACGCTCCCGTTCCTCGCCGAGCCGCCAATCGCGATGCCTTCGGTCCAGGTCGAACCGCTCATCGGCGGATTCGACGCCTCCGCCGCGGCACGCACACCCGGTACGGCGCGGACGCGATCGAGCACCTGATTGAATGCCTCGCGACGGGCGCCGGGCGGTATCGGCGTTCGGTTGACATCGGCCTCAATCACCATCACGCCGTCCGGGCGGAACCCGGGATCGACACGCACGAGGTTCTGCAACGTCCGGCCAAAGAGCACCGCGCCCACGATCAGCACGGTCGAGAGCGCAATCTGAATCACGACAAGTCCGCGGCGGACGGTGAAGCGGTCGTGAGAATCGGTCGACGACCGTCCTCCTACCTGTAACGTCTGCCCCGGACGCGTCGCGGTGACGGAGAGCGCCGGGCTCAAGCCGAACAGGAGACACGTGGTTGCCGCGACAAGCACGATGAAGCTGAACATGCGCCAGTCGAGCGTCAGGTCGAGGAAGAGCCTGTTGCTGTCGGTGCTGAGGAACGCGACGAGTGAGGCGCTGACCCAACTGGCGAGCAAGGCGCCGCCGGCGGCACCGCAGGCAGCGATCAGCAGGCTCTCGGCGAGCATCTGTCGCACGATCCGGCCCCGCGACGCGCCGATGGCCAGCCGCACGGCGACTTCGCGATCGCGCGCGGTCGCACGCGCGAGCATCAGGTTCGCGAGATTCGCACACGCGATCAACAGCACCAGACCGGTGGCGGCAAGAAGAATCCAGAGCTGCGATCCATAGGCACTGCGAAGCCCGGACACACCGGTCGGCGCGGGCGCGGCGGTGAACGTGAATCGCACATAGTCGTTTGCTGTCGCCGCGTTATAGGTCGTCGGCACGTTCGCCGCGAAGATACCCGGTGAGATTGCCGCGAGGTGTGCGTTCGCGCGTTCGATCGTCCAACCGGGTTTGAGCCGCGCCATGGTGTCGAGGAAAAAACGCTCGGGATGACCGAATCCGCTGTTCTCTCCGCGCACCAGCGGCTCGGCGCAGAGCGGCACCGCGACGTCGAACCTCCTGCCCACTTCAACGCCGAAAAATTCCGGCGGCGCGACGCCAATGATCTCGAACGGGTATCCGTCGAGCGCCATCGACTGGCCGACGACGGCCGGATTGCCGCCGTAATGCGCGTGCCAGAAGCCGTCACTCAATACCGCACCGGGGTTGCCGCAATGCGGCCGATCATCGGGCTCGGTGATGAGCCGCCCGATCTCGGGGCGAACGCCGAGCGCGTTGAAGAACCCACCGTTGATGTACATCCCGTTGGCCGGCCGTGATTCGCCCTGGGTCGCGAGGTTCCAGGTGGTGATGCCAAATGTGAAGACTTGAGAAAAGGCCTTCTGTTCCGTCCTCAGTCCGTCCCACAACGCCTCGGACATGTTCCCGCGGCGACTCATTCTCCAGCCGACGCGTCCGCGGTTGTGCGCGTCGATGTTCACCCACACCAGTTCGTGCGGGTTGTCGACTGGCAGCGGCCGCAGCCGGACCGAGTTGACCAGCTGGAAGATGGCGGCGTTGGCCCCGGTTCCGAGCGCGAGCGTCAGGATGGCGACGATCGAGAACGCCGGGTTTCGCCGCAGCAACCGCAGCCCGTACCGAAGATCCTGCCAGGTGGTGTCGATCAGACGAACGGTATTCATCTCGTATATCTGCTCGCGGATTCGCGTGGTGTTTCCAAGTTTTCGATGCGCCGCGCGCGCCGCCTCGTCTGGCGTCATGCCGCGCGCGATGTTGTCGTCGGTTTCGTGGGCCAGATAATCCTCCAGCTCGCGGGCGCGTTCGTCATCCCAGCCGTCGCGGCGAAGAAAGCGGGACCACCACATGGCGCAGCCTCGATCAATCGGCCGGCCGCAGAATGCGGTTGACCGCGCGGACGATCTCGTCCCACCTCGACGTCTGCTGTGTGAGCTGCGCGCGTCCCTTGGGCGTGAGCCGGTAATATCGCGCCCGGCGGTTGTTCTCGGAGGTGCCCCAGAACGACGCGATCCAGCCGCGATCCTCGAGGCGATGGAGCGCGGGATAGAGCGACCCGTGCTCAACCTGGAGAACGTCCTCCGATCGATGCTCGATGGCATGGGCGATCGTGTGGCCGTGCGCGGCGCCGACGGCGAGCGTCTTGAGAATCAGGAGATCGAGCGTGCCCTGGAGCAGTTCCCCCTGCATCGGGGCGGTTCCGCGTTTTGGCATCGCTCCACAAGATAATCTACCTGAGAGGTCGGTGTCCACTCGAATGCATTCGTGTTCAGCTGGTCAATTCATGAATAGATATTCAATGGGGCAGGCGGTGCTCCGCATCCGATTCATATGCCCCTCGAGTGATTACGTGCGGTGCCAACTGTCCGGCACTTCGACATACGAGCGATCGAGCGCGGACGTCGATGGGCACCCCAGCAGTTTGATCGTGCGGAGCAAGTCGGCGCGGAGGATCTCGACCGCGCGGCGGACACCGGGTTCGCCGGCGGCACCGAGGCCGTACGCGTACGCCCGCCCGACGAGCACCGCCCGTGCGCCGAGGCATAGCGCCTTGGCGACATCGCTGCCGCTCCTGATGCCGCCGTCGACGAGCACCTCGATTTGTCCTCTGACCGCGGCGACGACTTCGGGCAGCGCTCGAATGGTCGCGTGGACGTCGTCCAGCTGGCGACCGCCGTGGTTGGATACGACGACGGCGTCGGCGCCGGCGTCGATCGCGCGACGCGCGTCGTCGCCGATGTGGACCCCTTTCACCACGATCTTTCCCTCCCAGGCTTCGCGGATCCACTTGAGATCGTCCCAGGTCACGACCGAGGCTTCGAGGGCGGTGCCGACGTCGGCGTAGAGCATCGGGCCTTCGCCCGGCAGCACGACATTCGGGAATTTCATGAGCCCACCGTCGCGGAAGAACCCGGCGAGCCATCGTGGCTTCACCGCGAACTGCATCACGAAGGGGAGCATCTTCCACGGATTGCGGGTGACGAGCTCCTTCATGCCGTTGCGGAGATCGCGTTCGCGCATGCCGGCGACCGGCGTGTCGATGGTCACGACAATCGCGGAATATCCTGCCTTCCGCGCGCGCGCGATCGAGGCACGGGCGACGTCATGTCCGCCGACGAGATACAGCTGATACCAGGCAGGACCTGTCGTCGCGTTCTTGACGTCTTCGAGCAGGCATCCTGAAAGCGTGGAGAGCGTGTAGATCGTGCCGAACGACCCGGCCACCTTCGACGCGACCTCTTCACCGCGTGGATAGAACATGCGCGAGCTGCCGACCGGGGCGAGGATGATCGGCATCGCGATCTCGGTTCCCAGCACCGTCGTGCGCATGTCGTAGTTCGGCACGGCAACGGCACACCGCGGCCGAAAGATGATCTCGTCGTAGGCCCGCGAGTTCTTGCTGAGGGTGTGCTCGCGGTCGGCGCCGCCGTCGATGTAGTCAAAGACGGCTCGGGGCAGCCGGCGCCGGGCGCCGCGTCTCAGGTCTTCGATGTTGACTGCTCGGGATGTGTTCATGTCGACGACATATTATGATGGCGCCGCCTCCAAATGACGTGGACGCCATGGATTCAGGTTTACGATCCGCTCGGCCACGCGTGGCTGAGCACGGCCGCCGCCGCCTTTCCCATCGTCCTGCTGCTGGTTGCGCTCGGACTACTCGAGTGGCGCGCGCACCTGGCGGCTCTGGCCGGCCTGCTGTCCGCGCTCGCCGTTTCGACAATCGTCTACGGCATGCCCGTGCCGAATGCCGTGGCGACGACGCTTTACGGTGCAGCCTACGGGTTCCTGCCAATCGGCTGGATCATCCTGAACGCGGTCTTTCTTTATAACCTGACCGTTCAGACCGGGCAGTTCGAAATCGTCAAAGGCTCCGTAGGCCGGCTGTCGAACGATCGCCGGATTCAGGCCCTGCTCGTCGCGTTTGCGTTCGGCGCCTTCATCGAAGGGGCGTCAGGCTTTGGCACGCCGGTGGCGATCTGTTCGGCGCTTCTCATCGGGCTCGGATTCACGCCGCTCTATGCCGCCGGGCTGTCGCTCATCGCCAACACCGCGCCGGTCGCGTTCGGCGCGATCGGCACGCCGATCCTCACGCTCGCCGCCGTCACGGGCATTTCCGCCCAGACGCTCGGCGCGATGGCCGGCCGTCAGCTGCCGTTCGTGTCGCTGCTCGTGCCGGCATGGCTGGTGGTGACGATGAGCGGGTGGCGCGGATTGCGGGGCGTCTGGCCCGCCGTCGTCGTCTGCGGGGGCACGTTCGCGATCGTGCAGTTTTTGTGGAGCAATTTCGTCGGCCCGGAGCTCGTCGATATCGCTGGCGGGCTGGTGTCGATTGCCGCGCTCGCGCTGTTCATGCGGATCTGGCAACCGGTCGAGAACTGGCGATTCCCTGATGAGAGGGCTGCCGGCTCCCGGATCCCGGATCCCGGACAACGGATCCCGGCTCCGGGACCACGGATCCCGGACCATTCGTCATCGAGCGTCACCCGCGCCTGGATGCCGTGGCTGTTTCTGTCGATCGCGGTGATCCTGTGGGGACTCGCACCGGTGAAGGCGTTTCTGAACGGTGGGTCGCAGGGGCTCGCCGCCTACCGCGCCGGCGGGCGCCCCTACGTCAGTCAGACTCTCTCGCCAACCTGGAACGTGCCGCTGCTGCATCGGACGGTATTCCGCGATTACCCGGTTGTGCCCACGCCTGTCGATCGCAATCGAATTACGGATCCGGCGTATCGGAACGAGCGCGCCGAAGCGGCCGTGTTCACCCTGAACTGGGCGTCCGCGACGGGCACCGCGATCCTCCTTGCTGCGGTCGCGACGGCCATCTTTCTTCGCGTCTCGATGCAGCAAGTGCTGTCGATTGCCATGATGACGTTCCGTCGCATGCGCGCGCCGCTGACGACCATCATGCTGATGCTCGCGCTGGGGTTCGTCACGCGATACGGCGGGACTGACGCGACCCTTGGTCTCGCGTTTACGAAAACCGGTGCCCTCTATCCATTCTTCGCGGCGCTCCTCGGGTGGCTCGGCGTCGCGCTGACCGGATCGGATACGAGCTCGAACGTGCTGTTCGGCAGCCTGCAGAAGATCACCGCGCAGCAACTGGGGTTCAATCCTGTGCTCATCGTCACGGCCAACAGCACCGGCGGCGTGATGGGCAAGATGATCGACGCACAGAGTATCGTCGTCGCGACTGCCTCGACGGGACAGGTCGGCCAGGAAGGGCGAATCTTGCGGTTCGTGTTCTGGCACAGCCTCGCGCTCGCGACGATCATGGGCGCGATTGTCATGCTGCAGGCATACGTGTTTCCGTGGATGGTGCCGTAATGAGCTGATCGTTGAATCCCCGGATCCCGGACCACGGATCCCGGATCCACAACCTTCAATCTATGATGGCAGGATGATGGAACAACAATTCCTGGACGATGCCATGCTTCAGTTGCGCAAGCTGAAAGCTCAAGCCGACAAGGCGATCTCACAAACGTCCGACGAGCACTTCTTCGCGACGCTGGATCCGGAAGCGAACAGCATTGCGCTCATCATGAAGCACATGGCGGGCAACATGCGGTCGCGATGGACTGACTTCCTGACCACCGACGGGGAGAAACCCGATCGCGATCGTGATCGCGAGTTCGAGACCAGCGGCGCCGATACACGTGCGTCGGTTACGGCCCTGTGGGAAGACGGATGGAGCCGGTTGTTCAGCGCAATCACGCCGTTATCGCCGGCGGATCTGTCAAAGATGGTTCAGGTGCGTCGCGAGGCGCACTCGGTACTCGAAGCCATCAATCGACAGATGACGCATTACGCCGCGCATATCGGACAGATTGTCTTGCTGGCGAAGCACTACGCCGGAGCCGACTGGCAGACTCTGAGTATTCCGCGCGGCAAGTCGAAGGAATTCGACGTGTCAAAGACTGGTGCCGCGTACGGAGTCAGGGATTCGAGCAAGAAGTGAATAGCTGGGAGCTGGGAGCGCTTCGACTCGCGTCCATGCGCGTTCGCTCAGGGCAGGCTGGGAGCTAAAAACTAAATCCCGTCCCGAGGTTGAGTCGGGTTCCTCCGCCGTCGAAACCGTGCGCCACGTCGAAGTTGATCTTGATGAGCGGCGCGATGATGAACAGGCCCGCGCCCGCCCCCTGCTGCCACTTGGCGTCCTTCAGGCTCGCGCCGAAGTCGACCGTTTTCCCTGCGTCCATGAAGACCGAGACGCCGAGCTTCGCGCCGTTCAGAACAGAGGTCACTGGAACCCGAAACTCGCCGGATGTGACGATCATCCGATCGCCAGCAAAGGTGCCGGTTCGGAAGCCCCGCAGATTCGACGAACCACCGAGCAGCAGCCGCTCGTACGGCGGCAGCGTCGCGTCGGTATTGAAATACTGAATCCGGCCTGCGAGCGCTGATTGTCCGATCACGCGAAGATAGCCTCTCGCGTCAGTGTCGTAGCGATTAATCCGATCCAACCCGCGCACGTTGAGCGCTGACCAGCCTGCGCCGAGCACCACGGCGTTCCCCGGAAAGGCCGGATCCGCGCGTGTATCGAGCATGACGTTGGTGCCGATCGTCCAGATGTCGTCGTTCTGCGTGCCGAATTCCACCGAGCTTCGCGACGCGTCGACACCGACGCGGACGACGTGGGCGAATTGCCGCTCCACCCGTCCTTTGAGCTCGACGCGCTGATCATCGATGTCGTAGTGGGGGTTCTCACGGTTCCAGATGCCGAAGCTGGAGAATACCCGACTGATCGGCCCGGTCTTGAAGCTGCGTTCGGCTTCGAGCGCGGCGCGCTTCGTTCCTCCCCACGTGAGCGGCACTGACAGTCGCTCGCCCGCGCCAAGCAGATCGATCGTGCTGACGCGGCCGCCGTAGGTAAAACCGTAGCCGTCGGCGTAGCTCAGGATCGGAAAGAACATCACACGGTTCGTGAGCCGGTTCCACGATCCCGAGAGCGGATTCCCGCCGCTCGATGTCGCTGAGGTTACCCCGGGGCGTTCATGAACGACGAGAACGATGGCGACGTCCGTCGGGTCGTCAAGCGAGCGATAGCGTTTCCGCACGTCGACCGTCTCGAATCGGTCGCTGTCTTTCAAGCGCTTCTCGATGGCGCTGACCGAGTCGGCCGCAATCGGATCGCCCAGCGCGATCCCCGCGAGCTTGATGATGTCGGCATCCGGCACCGCGGCGTTTCCGTGCACACGGATTTCATGAATCGTCTCGACCGGCGGTTGATCGTCGTCCACGAATGGGCCGGACTGCATGCTCGCGTCAGTGTCGGCGGCCTGCCCTGAGCGAGCGGGCAGCTCACGCGAGTTGAAGGGCACCCAACTCAGCTTGGGCACCGTGATCTTCGTCTTGACCTCTCCTGCGCGGTAATTCGTAAACGCACGGCCGTAAGAGGCCTCGAACGATCCCATCGCGAGCGTGACGCCGGCGTGAATGTTCATGCCTCGTGGCAGCCATACGCCGGGAAACGGCTGCCCCATCGTCATCGACGCTCGAATGTCGTCGATCTTCACGAGCCAGCCGGCGGGAAGAAAGTCCATCCAGACGTTGTCGAACGTGTATTTCACAATCTGGTGTTCTGCCGGGTCGACCCAGAGCGTGACGAGCGCCGTCTTGTTCATCTTCCGGTTGATCTCGTCTTCCGCCTGCTGTTGCTTCTCCTGTTTCTTCGGATCCTTCGACGACGGCTTCTTCTTCATCTCATGCGGCGTCTTCTCGTCGTCGGTGTCGTTGAAGAGATTGGTGGGGTAGTACTCGATGCGGAGGACGTCCTGGCCTTCCAGCTTTTCACGGCCGGCGAGATAGTAGTTGCCCGGCTCGAACTTGAAGTCCATGAAGTAGGCCTCGGAGACGAAGCGTGGCTCCGTCGTCACCGGACCGCCGGTGTTCACCTGCAGCCCTTCGGACCCGATGACGATTTCTGACTTCTCGCGTTCGTTCTTGGCCTTTCGTTCCTGACGTGCCTTCTCTCGCTTAATCCACTTCTCCTCGTACTCTGCTCGCTCTTTCTCTCCGACCGCAACGCCATCGAACCGCACGGGGCTTCGCACGTGCATACCGTCGCGCTCGTACCACGTGTAATCGCGCTTCGTGCGCTGGAGCGGCCATTGACCAGGGCCCAGCACCTCGAACGTCTCGGTCTCGTCGAGGACGTACTGCTCCAGCATCTTGCGATTGACCTCGCGGCGCGCGAGAACCTTCTCCATGAACGCATCGAGATCGCTCCGGGGAGCGGACGCGTTCGCCTGACCCGGAGCTGAAGCCGGGGAGGATTGTGCGCCGATGGAAAGCGGAAAACTGACCAGGAAAACGAGCGTCAGAAAGACGCTCGATACCGAAAAAAACATTGGCCTCCGAGCAGGCAGGCTGGCTCGAACTTTAGACGACCGACATCGCGTGATGGTTCCTGTGGTGCAGAGCTGAACTTTTCGCTGGTCGTTTCTGTCAGCGTTTCTCACTGCTCGCGGGGCCCCACCCCCGCTCGCTCTCGCTCGGGGGCGACGCTACGCGTCGCTTCCCTCCGGCCCCTCGCTCGGGCCGCAGGCGCTTTACCTTTCCATATTCTCCCACGATCCGCTTGCGCCGGAGCGGAACAGCGCGTCGATGACCCGCATGTTCTTGACCGAATCCTCGAGCGGATACGGCGCAGCTGTGCCGTTCATTGCCGCTTCGGAAAATCGATCGCCTTGAATCGTGTACTGGTTGCACGTCTCGAACTCGATGGTGTGACGGTCCGGCACGGCGCCGGGCGGCGAGTCCTCGACGAAGATGCGGCACGGCCGATCGAGCGGCGCATTGAACGGGATTTCGACCTCGACGCGGCCGCTCGTGCCAGCGATGGTGATGCGCTGTGCGTGCGCCAGCTGCGTGCTGCAGGTGCCCACGGCGTGGCGCCCGCCGAAATCCATGATCAGCGATGCCATCCAGTCGACGCCGGTCTCCCGCGTCTCTTCAATCAACGCACACACACGGCGTGGTTCGGACTCGAAGATCATCCGCGCCGTGTTGACCAGATAGCAACCGATGTCGAGGATGCCGCCGCCGCCCCAGGCTTTCACGTGTCTGATATTGGCGGGGTCATCCATGTAGAAGCTGAAATACCCCGTAATCGATCGGACGTCGCCAATTCGTCCCGATCGTGCGATGTCGCGGGCGCCAAGCCATTGCGGGTGCGTGCGGATCATGAACGCTTCCTGGATCAACACACCCGTCCGGTCGCGCACCGCGACGAGGCGCTCTGCATCCGCGGCGACCAGGCCGATCGGCTTTTCACACAGCACGTGTTTGCCCGCCTCGGCTGCCCGTGTCGTCCATTCGACGTGCAGGTGGTTCGGCAACGGGTTGTAGATGGCGTCGATGTCGGCATCGGCGATCAGCTCGGCGTAGGATCCGTATGCCTTGGCGAGGCCAAGCTCGCTGGCAGCGTGTTGCGCCTTTGCCAGATCACGTGAGGCGATCGCGTCGACTGTGGTGAACTCGCCGCGCTGCATCCCCGGGATCACTTTCTTCGTCGCGATCCGTGCCACACCCAGAACGCCCCAGCGAAGTTTCCTCTCCATAGGTTCCACAAGGTTCTACAAGGTTCTACCGGGTTCTACAAGGTTCGTTCGGGGGAACCTGAGACCGAACCCAGCCGAACCCTGTAGAACCTCGTAGAACCTTTTGATCGTAAGCCGTTACGTCGCTCGTAAACTCCCGCGCCGTTTTTATCTGTATTTTCCCGCTTTTCCGCCGCGAAACGCGTGGTACCCGGGTTGCTCTGACCACCAACGATTCCCGACGTCCCTGGCCGGACGCCAGCACGGGGTCCAATGCCGCGTCCTACCCCACGCGGCCAATGACCACCGGCTGGGAGCTCGCGCCGGAGACGCCGGGATCCTCGTGAGGAAACCCATGCGAACCCGACTCTCTCGTCTCACTCTCGCGGCGCTGCTGTGCGCCAGCTGCGGCGGTTCGGGCGGATATGGCGGCAATAGCTCGGCAACGCCGCCTACAACCCCGTCGCCTGTCAGCAACGCCAACGTCACGACGATTACGATCGCTGGCCAAAAGGGCGACCAGTCGTTCTCGCCCAATCCGGCGATGTGCGCGACAGGTCAGACCGTCGTCTGGAAGAACAACGACACCACGACCCACCGCATCGTGATTCCGGAACTCGGCATCGACACCGGCAATATTGCGCCCGGTGCTTCGTCGGCGCCAGTGTCGCTGGCAAACGTGTCGAAGGCGTACCACTGCTCGCTTCACCCGTCGATGGTTGGTGCGCTCAATGATGCGTCAAACCCCTCGCCAAGCGGCGGGTACTGAAGCGTTCACCGTTGCTGATCCCGGTCGGTTGCGCCTCCTGACTGACTGCCGCGGTTCGTGCGCGGCGGCTTGAACGACTTGTCCGGGTATTTCGGCGCGACCGGCGGCGGAATCGGACTCTTCTTGATCTCGTCCTGCAAGTACTTGATCGCGGCGGCGAGCTGCGCGTCCCCGCCCGCGAACGTCGCGTGCGGCAGGTTGTCGACGACGATGTCGGGATCGACGCCGTGGCCTTCGATTAACCAATCCCCGTCAGGACCGAATACGCCGGTTTCGGCGGCGGTGGCGATGCCGCGGTCAACCAGGAAGTTGCTCGAAGAGAGCCACACTTCACCGCCCCAGGTTCGCGTTCCAATGACTTTGCCGAGCCCGAGCCGCCGGAAACCTTCGGCAAACGCTTCGCCGTCGGACGCGGTGTTCTGATCGCAGAGCACGACGACGTGCCCGCGAAACGCGTACTGCATGTTCCACGTGGGATTACCAATGCGCGGCTGCCAGTAGAACCACGCCTTTCTCAAGAGCTTCTCGAGGATCCAGCTGTCGATGTTGCCGCCGTTGTTGTGGCGAACGTCGACGATGAGGCCGTCGCGATCGAAAATCGGGTAGAACTCGCGCTGCCACTGAGCCATGTCGTTGCTCCCCATGGCGCGCAGGTGGACGTAACCGAGCTTGCCTTGACCGGCCTTCTCGACGGCCACACGCCTCGTGTACTCCCACTCGTCGTAGCGCATCGTGGTTTCCCGCGCGAGCGTCACCGGCGTGACGACCACGTCGCGCGTCGGACCACCAGCTGCCGGGGTCACACGCAGGAGCATCTGCTTGTCGGCCTGATTCCGCAGGAGCGCGTCGAAGTCGCGGACGGACAGCGCCGGCACGCCGTTGACCATCTGGATGATGTCTCCTTCGCGCACGTTGACGTCCGGTCGCGCCAGCGGCGCGAGGTCACCGGGGACGTCGTGGTCCGTCATGTAGACGTGGGTCACGCGAAAGCCGCCGGCCTTTTCATCGCGCGCCACGGTTGCGCCGAGCGACGCCGGCTGGACCTGGTCGGCGCCGCGCCGGGCATCGCCGCCGCGGACGAAGATGTGAAGCGCCGACAGTTCGCCAACCATCTGCGAGAGGATGTCGGACAGCTCCGCACGATCCGTGACCCGGTCGACCAGCGGCAGGTATTTCGCCTTCATTGCCGACCAGTCCACACCATGCATGTTGCGGTCGTAGAAGTAGTCGCGCTCGAGGCGCCACGCTTCGGTGAACATCTGGCGCCACTCGTCCCGTGGATCGAGTCGAAACGCCCAGTCGGCAAGCGCCACCTTGTTCTTGGCCGAATCCGCGGGCGCCTTCGCCGCCACGTCGAAGATGAAGATGTCCTGCGCCTTCCGGAGCATCAGTTTCTTGTGATCGAGGGTCAGCTCGTAGCTCGAGACGTCTTCGGCGAACGTTTCGGGCTTTGGACTCTTGTTCTCGATCGCGAGCGTCTTGAGCGCGGGACGAGTCGTGGACGAGACGTCGCTCGACATGAAGTAGAGGCGCTTGCCGTCTGTCGCAAGGTTGCTGTAGTTCCCGGCAGAGAGCGGCACCTCGAGCAATCGGGTTTCTATGCCGGTCAGATCGGCGACCGCCGGCAGCGGCGGTTGGACGCCCTGCGCCGCTGGCGCCGCGGTGTCCTTCTTCTCGTCCTTTTTTTCATCCTTCTTCGGATCGGTCTTCTCGTCAGATGCCGGCGCCGACAACTCGTCGTCGGGCTGGAACGGAGAACGTTCACCCGGCTTGAGCGACACGAGAAACATCTTCGTCTGCTTGTCGAAGAACGGTTCGGGCTGACGCGATCCCCACGGGCTCTGCACGGCCGAGACGAAATTTCGATCCGACAGGAAGTAGAGCCACTTGCCGTCGGGCGACCAGGCCGGGCTGTAGCTGTCGTAGCGATCGGTCGTGACCGGCGTTATGCGATCGGTCTCCGGGCTGTAGAGATACAGCCGCGTCATCTGATTGCGATCCGGCGCCGCGTAGGCAAGCCACTTTCCGTCAGGCGACCACGTCACGTCGGCGAAGTCGCCTTCGCCGCACTCCGCGATCCGCTTGTTCGTTTTCGAGGCGATGTCGTACACCCACAGCTGCTGGTTCTTGTCAAAATGAGCGATCCGGGTGCCGTCCGAGGAAGCAATCCCGTCCCACCGCAGCACCTTTCCATCGGCGGTCAGCTGCGTGTTGTCGCCGACGCCATTGGCCGGCACTTTCCAGAATTCAACTTCGCCGCTCTGGTCCGAAAGCGTCAGCAGCGACTTGCCGTCGGGAAAGAAGCGTCCCTCGCGGTAGCGGATCTTCTTGTCGCGCGTCGCTTCGACGATGCGGCCCTGCTGGGCGGGAACAACGAAGACTTGTCCGCGCGCGGTGAGCACGACGCGATCGCCCGTCGGCGACACGTGCGCGCTCGTCACCCACTCGAGCGGCGCCTTGATCCACTTTTCACGCAGCTGATCGAAGTCCGAGACCAACCTGATCGGGACCGCCCGATCCTCGCCGCTGGCGATGTCGAAGATCCGGATGTCGGCACCGAGCTGATAGGCGATGCGGCCGTCCGAGAGCGACGGCGATGACGCGTCGAGCCCGCTGTGCCTGGTGTGCTGCCTGGGATCGCCGCCGCGTTCCGCGATCGACCAGATGTTCATCGTCCCGTCTCGATCGCTGAGGAAATACAGGCGGCCGTTCCACAACATCGGGTTCTTGCTGGTGCCGTTGTAATCCTGGGTCAGCGGCGCCGCCTCTCTGTCGCCGTCGCCGAAGCGCCAGAGATTCTGGGCCGTGCCGCCCTGGTAGCGCTTGGTGTAGCTGCCCTGAAAGGCGAGGCGGGTGAAATACAGGGTGCGGCCGTTGGCATCGTACGACCCGTCGCTCGCCTGCGCGAGCGGCACGAGCGTGCGCGCTCCGGTGGTCGGATTGACACGCGCGAGCTGCGTGTTCGGCAGCGTCGAGAAGCGGCGAGTCGAGTAGAGGACATCGCCGCTCGGCGACCATCCGACCACGAGCGCGTTGCCGCCTTCGTAGGTTTGCCTCACTGGCACACCGCCTTCGATCGACAGCGTGTAGACCTCGGTTGGTCCTTCGTACGCCGCCGAGAACGCGATCGTCTTGCCGTCGGGAGAGATCGCCGCGCGTGACTCTTCTGCCGGGTGCGTCGTCAACCGCTGCGCCACGCCGCCGTGGACGCCAACGCGCCACAAATCCCCCTCGGCCGTGAGCACGATCGTGTCCCCGTGGATCGCGGGGAAGCGGTAATAGCCGAGCGACGAGCCATCAGCGGCCGCGTAGGGATGCGCAAACGCGATGAGCGAAAGAATCGGAACGGCCAGGACGAACAGGTAGAGCTTCTTCATAGGCCGCCGATTCTGACACAGTCGTGGTTTGCTATTCGCGGCTCCAACATCTGTCCGTGTCAGGCAGTGAATCGTGAAGTGCGGCTGATCAGGGTATTTGACGCGAATAGGGACTCACCGATATACTGCCGGGAAATCGTGACGATGACTTCCACGCACCAGACGGTTTGTCGAAAGCGGACGAAGCGAATCCGCAGGCCGGGGGTGTGCGCGATCGCCGCGTAGCTGAGCAAGCACAGCACAGTTCAAACACCCGCCGGCCCCTAAACAGGCCGGCGGGTTTTTTTTTGACCAGGACATCATGAACAACACACGAATCGACGTCGGCGTTCTCGGCGCGACCGGGATGGTCGGGCAGCAGTTCATCAAGCAGCTCGCGGATCATCCGTGGTTCCGGCCGGCGTGGCTCGGCGCCAGCGAGCGGTCCGAAGGAAAGTCCTACGCCGATGCGGCCGCGTGGCGATTGTCGTCCCCCATGCCCGCCGATCTCCGCAGCGTGCGCGTCGATTCGTGTACGCCCGGGCGCGGGCCGCACCTGATGTTCTCGGCGCTCGATGCGAACGCCGCCAAGGACGTCGAGCCGGCCTTCGCCCAGGCAGGGCATCTCGTGATCAGTAATGCCCGCAGTTACCGCATGGACCCGCTCGTTCCCCTGCTCATCCCCGAAGTCAACCCGGATCATCTTGCGCTGCTGCCGGCTCAACGCCGCGAACGC
>Ga0310810_10000310_pt1 | contig 51141 bp, 44 predicted proteins | sample NCmetagenome_FD_207641 | JGI IMG/M metagenome (GOLD analysis project Ga0310810, IMG submission 207641) | Soil microbial communities from experimental microcosm in Duke University, North Carolina, United States - NC | ecosystem: Engineered > Artificial ecosystem > Soil microcosm > Unclassified ...
GCGAACTACGCGTCAATTGACCTGCTCCTCAGATTGGGTCCGAGCGTGAGCAGCACTCCCCGCGTTTGAAGTGCCAGCGTACTCGCTCAGCGTTCGCTCATCGAGCGAGCTGTGCGGCGCGTCACGGCGCCCCCAGCAGGAACTCGAGCGCCTCTGGCAGTCGATGGCCCCAGCACTGAGGCGCATGGTGATGGCCTTCGGCGATGACGGTCAGGAGGTCCTGCCCCTCGGTGAAGCCCTGGGCCTCGGCGATCGCGCTCATGTCCGTGAGCCAGACGGGCGCCTGGTCATCCGCTGCCGTCCCCGTGTCCTGATAGAACTTCGCGAGCCCACCGCGAGCGTGGCGCGCGCGAACGCGAGCATGTGCCCGTGATCCCACCAATACGACGGCGACATGGCGGCGACACGACTGAACGTGGAGTCGAACGCGTATCCGGCGTAGCTCGCGATGAGCCCGCCAAACGATGCGCCCAGCAGGAACGTGTGCTCCGGGCCCGTCAGCGTGCGAAAGCGCCGATTGACGAGCGGGATAAGCGAGCTGGAGACGGCGCGAAGGAATGCATCGCCTCCTCCGCTCGGAGCGAGGGTGTAGAAGCTGTCAGCCCAGGGCGTGTATTCGAACGTGCGAGCCGCACCGCGCGCGTTCTCGATGCCCACGATGATCACTCCCGGGATCTGTCGCGTTTCGATCATGTGCTCAGCCGTCTGGTCGACGCGCCAGCGACTGGACGCGCCGAAGAGGTCCTGCCCATCCAGCATGTAGAGAACGTCGTAGCGTTGGCTCGTGGAGCCGTAGTTGCGTGGCAGAAAGACCCAGCATTGGCGACCGCCCAGAAACGCGGAGGATTGGAGCGGTACGACGAGGATCCTTTCGGCAAGCACCCAGCTCCGGGGCTGACATGGGTCGGGAGCGGGGAAGAGCTGGCACGAGGTCAGCAGAAGAAGAGCAAAGCCCGCCGCCGACAGTCGGGCTCTCGTCGCGCCGCCGCGGGCCATCGCTCGTCGCATTGGCGCCCAGGCCGCTAGCTGAAGTCCACCTGCGACAGCGCCATGAGCAACATCAGCACCATCAACGTGTCGATGCCCGCTCCGTAGAGCAGGCCGATCACCTTCCCGCGAACGACCGGCACGGAGACGCGCTTCACATTTTCGATCGGGATCTCTCGGGTTCCATGGTTCGTGGCGAGGAGCAGCAGCGTGCGATGTTGCGCGACCGATGACGCGTCCGCGCTCGCGGTGTCGGGCACGGCTGGCACGCTCACGGAGTCGCGGCTGCCCATGAACTGTCCGTCCATTTTCCGGCCGTCACGAAGCCACACGGTGACGTTCGTCCCCGAGCGCACGTGTCCCAGTTTGTCCGGCGCGCGCTTGCCATTGGACATGTCGGTGAGCGCGCCGACCCCGAAGCCGATAGCGGTGCAGCCTCCGAGGATGATCGGCGTGAGCGCGCACAGCAGGAGAAGCGCGAGCGGGGCGAGTCGGCGGCCTGGCGTCATGAGTGAACTCCGACAGCGTGGGCGGGCCCGCGTGGCCCCGCAAGGGCGGCGCTCACCATCTCGCCGCAGGGCGCGACGCTAGCACGTCAGACGCGCGGCGCGGCCACCCAAACGCAGAAGCCGGCCCCTCCATCCCGGACCCTCCGAGCCCAGAACAAAGAAGCCGGCACTGGTGTAGCCGGTGAAGCTTCGACTCAGCTAGTTACACCGACCGCCGCCGTAGCCACCGCCGTAGCCACCGCCGTAGCCGCCACCGTATCCACCGCCGTACCCGCCGCCGCGCGAATCCTTCCAGCGCGAGTCGCGACCCGAGCGCCCGTGACTCCAGCCGCCGTTCCGACCGCCGTTGCGGCCACGGTCACGCCACTGCGGTCCGCGATCCTGATTCCAGCCGCCGCCCTGGCCCCACTGGCCACGGTCCGAGCCGCCGTTGCGATCGTTGCCGCCCCAGCCGCGCTGATCCCGGTTGTGACGGCGATGAGTGTCCTGCCTGCCGTAGCCCGGCGAGCGATCACCGGCGCCGTCCCACCTCGGATCGGAGCCGTTGCGCGGATCGCCACCGTTCTGATCGTTCTGATTGTAGGAATCATTGCCCTGCGCCAGCGCGGGCTTCGATCCGGCAAACACTCCGGCCGCCGCGGCGAGGGCGACAAGTGCCGCAAGTGCGAATGAACTCTGGAACCGCCTCACGAGTTGCCTCCGTATCCCTGGTGTCGAGGAGCAGACCCCGACGCGCATCGCAATCGCCGTGCCGCGGGGCGCGCGATGGCGCTGCGCGGCGCGGCGCATGGCGATGGCGCTTTGGGAGCGGACGAGGCGACGCGCCGGGCCGGCGCCGGGTGTGGCCGCGGCGCCGCAACTGTCGCCGGGCGATCCGAAGCGCGGTTCCGCGGATCGCGCGTGGCGCGGCCGGGGGCCGGGCGTGCTACGCTGCGGCGTCCGTTACCGATTCATCGACGTCACCCAGAAGGGAGCAACTGTGGCAGGAACCAAACGTCCGTCCTTCCTCAAGAGACAGAAAGAACAGAAGCGCATGGCCAAGGCGCAGGAGAAGCGCGAGACGCGCCGGCTGAAGAAGCAGGCCACCGCGGAAATGCGCGAGGCCGGGCACGACCCGTCGATGGGCGAGCTCGAAGACATCGTGGGCACCGATCTGGAGTCTGACGCCGACTCCGACGCGGACTCGCCCGACGATCCCGAGTAGACACCGCCGCCGCCCCGCGCGCGGCGCGCCGACGGCCGCGCGACTTGCGCGCGTGCCGCGGGAGAACCGGCGGAAGCGCGGCCCCTCGGTCGCGCAACTCGCTTTCGCCTAGAAACGCCAAGGGCGGCGTCCTTGCGGACACCGCCCTTTCGGCGTGAGGTGGTACCTCGTGCGAACTAGGCCTTGCGGACGTTCGCGGCCTGCAGCCCCTTCGGGCCACGGGTGACGTCGAACTCGAGCGCCTCGCCCTCGGCGAGAGTCTTGAAGCCTTCGCCCTGGATGGCCGAGAAGTGCACAAACACGTCTTCTCCGCCGTCCGCCTGCGTGATGAAACCAAAGCCCTTCGCTTCGTTGAACCACTTCACGGTGCCACTAGCCACTTGAAGCTCCTGTTGTATCCGGGTCCGAAGACCCGCACTGTGTCGCGTATCACGCCGCGGCTGCGTCCGGTCTCAGTGACCGATGTCTCGATCGATGTGAATCGCGTGCAACGAAAAACCGCCAGTCGATGTCCCTGGCGGAATCTGAACGCACGCGGCACATCCACACACAACCGAAGACAAGGGCACTATCGGCCAATCGGCGGCCGATGGGAAGCGAAATCTCGTGCCCTCGGGGTTGCCACAGGCCGCGGTCCCCGAAAACACCAATGAATTGGCGTCTTTTCGCGATTCCCGGACCTGATTTTTCCGTGGCAAAGCCGCGCGCGCCGCGTGTTCGAGCTGGAGCCGCCCGCATCCGGCCGGCGGCTCCGTCGGGCGCGATCGACTCAGCGCCGACCCTTCACGACGTAGAATTCGCGCACGAAGGCCAGCGCGTCCTCGGCGGAAAAGCTCTCCATCAGGCTGTCGTCGTCGACCTCGACGTCACTGAACAGGCGCCGTCCGTTTCGCGTGCGCAGGACGAGCCGGCCGTTGTCGACGCTGGCGTCGCGGATGTCTCTGAGATCGCACTCCTGGCTGTGATTGAGCAGCGACGTCACGCCGGTCAGGATCATCTCCTTGATGGCCTGGCCGAGCGCGTTGTCCTCCTCGTGCTCGTGGCGCTCGTCCCTCAGCTTGCGCTCGATCTTGTGGAACGTTCGGTCCGAGAGCTGGACGGCCACGACGTCCTCGGTCAGAAGGAGCGTGGCGGCGCCGCCGACGGTGGTGATGGCCAGGCGCGAGCGCCCGGTCTCGTGACGCCCGGCCCAGTGGGCGGGGGCATCGCAGTCGGCGCTGAGCGAGGACAGGCAGTGGTCGTCGGCGAGGGCAAGGGCACTGGTGGCCGGAATCACGGCCAGGGCGGCGAGGACGAGCAGGCGCTTCATCGGGACACTCCTGAATGGGTCGGGCGGTTTCGGGGCGGACCCTCCGCGCTTCCTACGTCGCCCACCCGCGACAGGTTGCGGGCGGAGTACGGCGCCCGGGCCAAAGCGACCCACCCGCGGCACCCGATTGCCCCATCCCGCCTCAAGTCCCTGGGCCGGCGTGCCGAAAACCTGCCCCGAATGATGCGCCCAAGGTAGGGCGCTGCCGCAGCGCCGTCCCTCGCCCACTCGAGGCCACATGAGCGAACACAAGGAAGGTTCCCGCACGTCGCTGCCGGCGTCGTCCCCGATCGGGTTGCGCGAGCTGCTCGACGCCACCCCGGACCTGCTCTTCGCGTGCGACGCGCACGGTCGCTTCCAGTGGCTGAACCCCTCGCTCGAGCCGGTCGTCGGGCAACGCCCTTCGGATCTCATCGGAAAGTCGTTCACGTCGATTCTTTCCGAGGCCGACCGCGTTTCGACATTGCGCGCCTTTGTGCGCCAGTGTCGGAGCCGGGCCTCGGAAGAGCGCCGCACGCTGACCGTCGTCGCCAAGGACGGTTCGCAGTCGCAGGTGCTGGCCCGCGTCCGCTGCTTCGAGCGGCAGGACGGCGAGCTGGCCTTTGTCGGCGTGGCGCGCCCTCTGGCGGCGTGGAATCCCCCGGCGGCCGTCGACGCTCTGCGTCCGGACGTCGCCACGCCGTCGCCTGCTCCGATCGAAGCACCCAGCGCGGCGCCCTCGGCGCCGGCCGACGACGCGAAGCTCGCGGCGCTGGGCGCCGAGATCGATACGCTGAAGGCCCAGGTCCAGCTCAAGGCCGAGTTCCTGGCCACGATGAGCCAGGAGATCCGCTCGCCCATGAACGGCATCATGGGCACGACGCAGCTCCTGCTCGAGAGCGAGATGGAGTCCGACCAGCGCAACCTCGTCGAACTGATCCAGAACCAGAGCCGCGCGTTGCTCGTGATGATCAACGACACGCTCGACTTCTCGCGCCTGGACGGCGGCGATCTGAAGCTCGAGAACATCGGCTTCGACCTGCGCATCACCATCGAAGAAGTCATGGCCGTGCTGACGCCGCTCGCGCTCGACAAGAGTCTGGCGCTCGAGTGCCGCGTGCACCACGAAGTGCCGTCGCGCCTGATGGGCGACCCGGGCCGCATCCGGCAGGTGCTGCTGAACCTCGGTCACAACGCGATCAAGTTCAGCGAGCAGGGCCGCGTGACGCTCGACGTCGAGCGCGTGCGCGAGGACGACGACGAGGTCGCGCTGCGCTTCGCGGTCAGCGACTCGGCGGCGCAGCTCGCCGACGACACCGCGGTCATGGTCTCGACGGTGTTCAGCGGAACGCGTTCGGACGGCTGGCGGCGCTACGGCGGCACCGGGCTCGGGCTGTCGATGTCGAGCCAGATCGTCCAGCTGATGCGCGGCCAGGTCGGCGTCGATTCGCGCAAGGGCCAGGGCAATACGTGCTGGTTCTCGCTGACGCTGCCGAAGCAGAAGGTGACCGGTCCGGCGGCGGCGCCCAGCGTCCAGCTGCGCGGCGTGCGCGCGCTGGTCGTGGATCCGTCGCGGGCGGCGCGCGAGTCGCTGAAGGAGATGCTGACCGCGTGGGGCTGCCGCGCCGACGAAGTGGAGAGCGGTGAGGACGCGCTCGGCAAGCTGCGCGAAGCGGCGTCGGGCGGCGACCCGTATCGGGTCGCGCTCATCGAGATGAATCTGTCCGGCATCGAGGGCGAGCAGCTGGGCGCCGCGATCCGCTCGGACGAGCGCCTGCGCGAGACGCGCACCGTGCTGCTCACGGCCGTCGGCCGCAAGGGTGACGCGCGACGCGCCAAGGACCTGGGTTTCTCCGCGTATCTCTTGAAGCCGGTCCAGTGGGCCGAGCTCTACGACGCGACGGTCGAGCTCCTCGGTGCCTCGGGCGGGCCCGAGCACCTGGTCACGCGCCACTCGCTCGCCGAGGCGCGCCGCGGCCGCTTCCGGGTGCTGGTCGTCGAGGACAATCCGGTCAACCAGCTCGTCGCGAGCTGGGCCCTGCAGCGCCTCGGCTACACGATCGAGAGCGTCGTCGACGCCAAGGCCGCGCTCGAGACCTGCGAGCGCCAGCGCTACGACGCCATCCTCATGGACGTGCAGATGCCCGGCATGGACGGCTGCACCGCTGCGGCGGCGCTGCGCGCCCGCGAGCGCGGCGGCCCGCGCACGCCCATCCTCGGCATGAACGGCAGCCCGCTGACGAGCGAGCGCGAACGTTGCCTGGCCGCGGGGATGGACGACGTGCTCAAGAAGCCGATCGACCTGGGCGAGCTGTGCGCCATGGTCGAGCGCCTGGCCAGCCCGAACGCCGTGGCCCCCGAGCGCCCGGCCGCTTCCGCGCCCTCTGAGCCGGAGGCACGCGCGTTGACCGCCGCCGATGTCGAGGTCGTCCCGGGGCGGGCGGCTGAGGACGAACCGCACGCGCCCATCGACAACGTGCGCCTCGAGGAATCGTGCATGAGCATCGCGTCGCTGCGCGAGGCGCTGCTCCAGACCTGGCTGGCCGACGTGGGCCCGCGCATGGTGCGTCTGGCCGAGACGCTGAGCACGGGCGACGCGCGCCGCCTCGAGTTCGAGGCGCACGGTCTGGCCGGCATGTCGGCGACGATCGGCGCCATGGACTGCATGAAGGTGTTCGAGGAGCTGGAACACGCCGGCCGCGACGAGAACCTCGCGGACGTCGCCTCGATGATGGAGCGAGCGCAGGCCGCGGTGGAGCGCACCGAGGCGCACATCAAGCGCCTGGAAGAGATCCTGCGCCGCGCGGCCTGATGCGCGAGGCGTTCCCTGGGGCGCCACGCCATTCGACGCGCCCGGCGGCTTCCAGCCGTCGGGCGCGATCGCTTGTGCTAACGTCCGCGCTCCCATGCGACGCCTGCTGACGCCCCGGCTCGCGCTGCTCGCCTCGGCGCACTTCACGATCGACGCCTACTCGAGCTTCTTCTCGCCGCTGCTGCCGCTCATGATGACGCGGCTGCACCTCGACCTGACGCGCGTCGGCGCGCTCGTGGCGCTGGCCTCGGTGTCGTCCTCGTTCGCGCAGCCGGTCTACGGCTGGCTGTCGGATCGCCTGTCGCGCCCCTGGTTCATCGTGTTCGGACCGCTCGTCGCGGCGTCGTTCATGTCGGGCGTCGGCATGGCGTCGACGTTCTCCGTCCTCGTCGCGTTGCTCATGCTCGGCGGGATGGGCGTGGCCGCGTTCCACCCGCAAGCCGCGGCCCTGGCCGGCGAGGGCGCGGCGAAGCGTTCACTCGCCATGTCCTTGTTCGTGACCGGCGGCACGCTCGGCTTCTCGCTCGGCCCGATCTTCGCGGTCACGCTGGTCGGGCGCGTCGGCCTCGAGCGCACGTGGCTCGCGGTGTTCCCGGGCGTGGCGATGGGCATCGCCCTTTTGTTCTGGGCGATGCGCCTCACGCCGCGCACGCACGCGGAGCGGCCGCGCGCCGCGCTCCGCGAACTGCGCCCGGTGCTGCGCCCGCTCACGCTGCTGTACCTGGCCGTGGTGTGCCGCTCGGCGGTGTCGTACGGCTTCATGACGTTCCTGCCGATCTACCTGCACCGCCACGGCTACAGCGTCCAGGCGGGAGGGATGCTGCTCACCGCCTACCTGGCGTCCGGCGCGTGCGGCGGCTTCCTCGGCGGCTGGCTGGCCGAGCGCTGGGGCGGGCGGCGCGTCGTCGTCGCCTCGTTCATCGGCGCGGCCCCGCTGTTCCTCGCGTTCCTGGTGCTGCCGGTCTCGCTCGGGCTCGTCAGCCTCATCGCCGGCAGCTTCGTGCTGCAGGCGTCTCTGCCGGTCAACGTCGTGCTCGGGCAGGAGCTGTCGCCGCGCCACTCCTCGACCATCTCGAGCCTGCTGATGGGCGCGGCGTGGGGCGTGGGCGCGCTGTTGATCGGGCCGATCGGCGTGCTCGCCGACCGCGCCGGCCTGACCTGGGCGCTCGGCTGCCTGGCGTGCCTAACGCTCGGCGGATTGGCGTGCGCCGTCGCGCTGCCCGAATCCCACCCGCGGCGCATCTCCGCGGACCTGAACGCGCCGCTCGCCACCGCCGACTGACGCGCTCGCGGCCCGAGGCCGCGTTCACGCGACGCCGCGCGCGGCCGCCGCACGCGACGCCGCGCGCGGGCGCGACGCCGCCGGTCCGCGCCCTTCATCCGATCGCGCACGCGCTTCGTAGTGGGGGTGTCGCCCCGCCACGCGAATGGCCGAGGGCGGTGGCTTCAACCCCTCGGCGGCTCCTTCCAGCGTCGAGCTCCATTTCACTCGGGGCGCGACGCGCGCCCTCCCACGCGAAAGGATGCACGATGCGATTCCCCGTTTCCCTGGCGGCGGCCGTTCTGGCCCTGGCCGCCGTCGCGCCCGGCCTCGCCATGGCCTCGAGCCACAGTGAAGCGCCCGGCACCACGAAGGATCGGCTCATCGACGACACCGACCTCTACGCGTTCGTGGCCGACGACGCGCCGTCGGCCGTGACGTTCGTGGGCAACTGGGTGCCCTTGATCGAGCCGAACAGCGGCCCCAACTTCGCGAGCTTCGACGACAACGCGTCGTACTACATCAACGTCGACAACGTCGGCGACGCGCACAAGCACATCCGCTTCGAGCTCAAGTTCAGCACGACGCGGCAGAATCCCAACACGTTCCTGTACAACACCGGCGTCGTGACGAGCCTCACCGATCCCGACCTGAACGTGCGCCAGACCTACACGCTCACGCGCATCGACGTCGACGGCCAGGGCACGGAGCACGAGACGGTGCTCGGCAGCGGGCTGCCGGTCGCGCCCGCGTTCGTCGGCCCGGTGTCGATGCCGGACTACGCCGGGCTCGCGCAGTCGGCGATCCAGGACCTGCCCGGCGGTTATCGCGTGTTCGTCGGCCCGCGCGACGATCCGTTCTTCGTCGACCTGGCCGCGATCTTCGATCTGCTCACGATCCGCAAGGTGCCGGGCAACAAGGGCAAGGGCGTGGACGGCGTCGGCGGCTACGACTGCATGTCGGTCGTGCTGCAGGTGCCGAAGGCCCTGCTCACGAAGGACGGCCAGGCGCCGGTCGCGAACCTGAACAACCACATCATCGGCGTGTGGGACACGGCCGAGCGTCCGGCGACGCGCACGCTGAACGGCGACGGCACGATCTCGTACTCGGGCGGGGACGTGCAGGTGTCGCGGCTCGGCATGCCGCTCGTCAACGAAGTCGTGATTCCGCTGAAGGACAAGGACAAGTTCAACGCGAGCGAGCCGTTCAACGACGTCGCGAACTTCGGCGCCTCCGTCGTCGATCCCGAACTGGCCGGCCTGCTGCACGCGCTGTACGGCCTCAGCGTGCCGCCCGCGCCGCGCAACGATCTCGTCGCCGTGTTCGCGACCGGCGTGGCCGGCCTGAATCAGCCGGCAAACGTGTCGCCCGGCGAGATGCTGCGCCTGAACATGACGGTTCCTCCGAGCGCGAATCCGAATCGCCTGGGCGTGCTGGCCGGCGATCTCGCCGGGTTCCCGAACGGCCGCCGCCTCTCGGACGACATCGTCGACATCTCCGAGCGCGTGGTCGCGGGCGTGCTGGTCGACGGCTTCAACATCGCCCCGAACAACCAGCTCGGCGACGGCATCGACGCGAACGACATGCCGTTCCTGCCGTACTTCCCGTACGTCGCGCCGCCGCAGAATCCGTTCACGCACTCGCATCACCCGGAGCAGAAGGGCAACAGCGCGAACAGCATCCGCGAGATCCTCGGGCTGGACGGCGTGCGTGCGACGGGCGCGTCCGACGGTTCGCTCGGTAGCTCCGCGGGCGCGGCGTCGGCGAAGCCGGAGGCCGGCAAGCTCAGCTTCGCCTCGGCGAACCCGGCCGGCTTCTCGCGCCTCCAGTTCACGCTTGCCGAACGCGCGCACGTCACGCTCAAGGTCTACGACCTGCAGGGCCGCGTCGTGCGCACTTTGATCGAGCAGGACGCCGCCCCGGGCACGTTCACCGCTCAATGGGACGGCCGCAGCGACGACGGCGCGTCGTTGGGCCGCGGCGTCTTCTTCGCCCGCCTCACGACCGACGGCCGCAGCTCGGACGTTCGCAAGGTCGTGCTGCAGTAGCGTTGGCTGTCGCTGTCCACGGGCCCGGTGTCGTCACGCCGGGCCCGTGGCGTTTGCGCGGGAGGGCGCGCGGGGGCGGGGGTCGCTGCGGGACGGACGGACACGAGCCCGAAGGCGACGACCGGAGGCTCGCGGGAGCCAGGGATGGCGGAGCGAGCCGACGCAAGCGAGGGTCCGCAGGAGCGGACCCGAAGCGGCGTCGCGGCAGGGCTCGTGTCCGTCCGTCCCGCAGCGACCCCCGCCCCCGCGCGCGCCGGCGGCCCACCACGGAACCGAAGCCGAAAGGCCTCGCCTTGCGCTCGTGGCCGGGGCGCGGTTTGATGCGTCACGAATCGGGCTACGAGCCGTTCATGTTGTCGGATCGCTTTTCGGAGGGGTGCATGAAGCTGGGGTTCGTCGGGCTCGGGCGGATGGGGCTGAACATGACGTTGCGCCTGCTCAAGGGGCAGCATCAGGTCGTCGGGTTCAACCGCGAGTACGCGCAGACCGAGCAGGCCGCGGCGGCGGGAGCAACGGCGACGCGCGGGCTCGACGAACTGGTGCGCGCGCTCCAAGCGCCGCGTGTCGTGTGGCTCATGATCCCCTCCGGCAAACCGGTCGACGACACGCTCGATCAGCTGATCCCGCTGCTCGGCAAGGGCGACCTGGTCGTCGACGGCGGCAATTCGAACTTCCGGGACTCGCAGCGTCGCGGGACCCGGCTCGCGGAAGGGGGAATCGAGTTCGTGGACTGCGGCACGTCCGGTGGGGTGTGGGGGCTCGAACTCGGCTACTGCATGATGCTGGGCGGCTCCGACGCGGCGCTCGCCCGGCTCCAGCCCGCGCTCGACACGCTCGCGCCGCCCGAAGGCTGGCTGCACGTCGGTCCGGTCGGCGCGGGGCACTACGCGAAGATGATCCACAACGGCATCGAGTACGCGATGATGCAGTCGTACGCCGAGGGCTTCGAGATCCTGAAGAGCGGCCCGTTCGACTACGACCTGGCAAAGCTCGCGCACCTGTGGAACCAGGGCAGCGTCGTGCGTTCGTGGCTGCTCGAGCTGGCCGAGCTGGCGTTCCAGAAGGACCCGGGCCTGGCGCACATCCGCGGCTACGTCGAGGACTCGGGCGAAGGGCGCTGGACCGTGCTCGAGGCGATCGAGCGCAGCGTGCCCGCCGAGCTGCTGACGCTGGCGCTGCTGAACCGCTTCCGCTCGCGCCAGGACGACTCGTTCCGCGACCGCGTGCTGGCCGCGCTACGCAACGAATTCGGCGGCCACGCCGTGAAGGCGCGCTGAGGTGGCCGCGCGTGTCGAGGCGATCGCGCCGGCCGGGCTGCCCGAGCGCCCGCTGCGCGGCGCGCCGCCGTGCGCCGTCGTCATCTTCGGCGCGACCGGCGATCTGACGCGTCGTAAATTGCTCCCCGCGCTCTACAACGTCGCCGCCTCCGGGCTGTTCGGCGAGCACAGCGCCATCGTCGGCGTGTCGCGGCGGCCGCTGTCCGACGACGCGTTCCGCGCCGATCTGTGCGCGGGCGTCCAGGAATTTTCGCGGCTGAAGCCGGTCGACCCGGCGGCCTGGGGCTCGTTCGCGAAGCGCATCCGCTACGTGCCCGGCTCGTTCGAGGATCCGGTCACTTACCAGAACCTCGCGACCATGCTCGAGAGCCTCGACAAGGAGCGCGGGCTCGAGGGCAACCGCCTGTTCTACCTGGCGACGCCGCCCAGCGAGTTCTCGACCATCCTGCATCGGCTGAAGGCGGCCGGGCTCATCCACGAGCCGCGCGATCGCGCGTTCACGCGCGTGATCATCGAGAAGCCGTTCGGCCGCGACCTCGAATCCGCCCAGGCGCTGAACGGCCTCGTCGCCAAGGTGCTCGACGAATCGCAGACGTTCCGCATCGATCACTACCTGGGCAAGGAGACGGTGCAGAACATCCTGGTGTTCCGCTTCGCGAACACGTTCTTCGAGCCGCTGTGGAACCGCAAGTACGTGGACCACGTTCAGATCACCGCGGCCGAGACCGTCGGGGTCGAGAGCCGCGGCGCGTTTTACGAAGAGAACGGCGTCCTGCGCGACATCGTGCAGAACCATCTGCTCGAGGTGCTGAGTCTCGTCGCGATGGAGCCGCCGACGACCGGCGGCGCCGATGACGTGCGCGGCGAGAAGCTGAAGGTCCTGCACGCACTGCGCGAGCCGTGGTCGGACACGATCGAGAAGGACCTCGTGCTCGGCCAGTATCGCGGCTATCGCCAGGAGCCGAACGTCCGCCCCGACTCGCGGACGCCGACGTTCGCGGCCATGCGCGTGTTCGTCGACAACTGGCGCTGGCAGGGCGTGCCGTTCTACCTGAGGGCCGGCAAGAAGATGGCGAAGCGCCGCACCGAGGTGTCGCTCTTCATGCAGCCGATCCCGCTCAGCCTGTTCGGACGCGACAACGTGTGCGAGCGCGTCGAGCCGAACGTGCTGACGCTGCGCATCCAGCCGGACGAAGGCATCGCCCTGAGTTTCGCGTCCAAGATTCCCGGCCACGACCTGGAAGTCGGGACCGTGGCCATGGACATGAAGTACGTCGAGGCGTTCGGTGGCGAGCCGCCCGAGGCCTATGAGCGCCTGCTGCTCGACGCGATGCGCGGCGACGCCACGCTGTTCTCGCGGCGCGACGCCGTCGAGGCGTCGTGGAAGTGGATCACGCCCATCCTGCAGCACGTCGAGGCGAACCCGCCCGCCGACTTCCCGAACTACGAGCCCGGCAGCTGGGGACCGGCGGCCGCCGAGCAATTGACGCGTCGCGATCACTGCGCGTGGCACGCGCTCTAGGCGCGCGCCGCATGCCCGCGCCCTCGCCGAACACCCCCGCGTCGCGCCGGCGCCCATGAGCCTCGAGATCTTCGCCGACGCCGGCTCGCTGGCCGAGGCCGCCGCCGATCGCGTGCTCGCGCATCTCGCGGCCGCGCTCGCGGAACGCGGCCGGGCCACGCTCGCGCTGTCCGGCGGCCGCACGCCCGAGGGGCTGCACGAACGGCTCGCGTCGGAGCCGCGGCGCGCACGGCTCGACTGGTCGAAGGTCGCGATCTATTTCGCGGACGAGCGCGCCGTGCCGCCCGACGACCTCGAGAGCAACTTCCGCATGGCGCGCGTGACGCTGATCGATCCGCTGGGGATCGCGCCGCGTCAGGTGCATCGCATGAAGGGTGAGTACGCGGATCTCGACGCGGCCGTCGAGGAGTACGCCGCGCGACTGCCGAAGGCCCTCGACGTCGTCGTCCTCGGCGTGGGGGAGGACGGCCACGTCGCCTCGCTGTTTCCGCGCCACGCGCTGCTCGATGAGCGCGACGCGCGCGTCGCCGCGGTGACGGACAGTCCCAAGCCGCCGCCGCGCCGCCTGACGCTGACGCCGCCCGCGCTCGCCGACACCGCGCACGTGTTGGTCCTCGCGAGCGGCGCGGGCAAGGCCGGCGCGGTCGCCGCGGCGCTCGCGCCGGCCGGTGACGTGCACGACGTGCCGGCCCGTCTCGTGCGCGAGCGCGAATGGCTCGTCGATCGCGCCGCCGCCGCGCTCGCCGGACCGGCCACCCCATAGCGCCGGACGCCGCAACACGCCGCGGCGCCGCCGCACCCCAGCTACAGCGGCAGGCTCTTCAGATATTCGTACAGCGCGCGCACCTCGACGTCGGCCAGGTTGGAGTACGTCGTCCACGGCATGAGCGCCGGGTTCAGCGCGCCGCCCGACGGCTTCACCCCGACCCGCACCGCCTGCTCGAAGACTTCGTACGTCACGGTGTGCGCGAGCTGGACGATATTCGGCCCCTTGGGCGCGAGCTGGCTCGGCGTGGCGCCGTGCAGCGTGGGCCCGTGGCAATCCGAGCAGCCGATGACGTGCGCGAAGTACGCGCCGTAGGCCGCGTTCGCGCTCTCGGGCACGGCGGGCACCGGCGTCGTCACCGGCAACTGCGCGCTCGTCTCGGCCTGGTGCAGGCCGAGGATGAGGTAGGCGAGTAGGTTCAGTTTTCGCGCCGGCGTCGCGGCCGTCACCGCGGGCTGCGCGCGCACGAAGGCGAGGACCGCTGCGAGATCGCGGTCCGACAGGTTGCGCAGGTTCGCGGACGGCATGACGATCAGCGGCTTGTGGTCGAGGCCAACGCCTTCGCGGATGGCGCGCGCGACTTCTCCATCGGAGGCGTTCGCGAGCGGCCCCCCCGGCGTCAGGTTCGGCGCCCGGCACATACCGAGGTACGGGCCGTCCGGGATCTGGAAGAAGTTCTCGTGGCCGCCGCTCAACGTGTCGCCCGAGCCGCCCGCGGAATGGCAACCCGCGCAGATGACCTTCGACAGGTGCGCGCCACGCGGGATCAACGACGGGTCCGCGGCGACGAGTAACGTCGACGGCGGATTGTTCAGCGTCTTGTGAGCGAGGCCGTAGCCGTGCACGAGCAGCACGGCGGCGAGCACGACCACCGCCGCAACCAGCACGCCCAGCGCGCGCACCACGAATGCGATGACCTTCACGCGGCCCTCCGGGAATCGAAGCGAACAGCCTGGCGGTCGGATGCACGACGCGCGGCCCAGGGGAGAGCCGCGCGTGGCGGATGAACGAACGTCGAGACCCTAGACGCGGCGGCCGCGCTTGGCTCCGAACAATTGATTGAGGTACGAACTGACCTCGCCGCGCACGATGTCGGGCAGGATCTGCCGCACCTTGGCCTGCACCTCGGCGCGCACCTGGCCGCCCAGATCGCCACCCTTGGCGACGAGTGCGTGCGGGCGACGGCCGCGACGGCCGGCGACGCCGCTCTTCTTGCGCCACGAGTAATACGTGACCGGCGTCACACCGAACTTCTTCTTCACCTGCGCCGCCGTCAGTCCTTCTTTCTGCGCGGCGGTCAGGATCTGGCTGCGCTGCGCCGCCGTATAGACGGTGCGCTTCTTGCGGGTCTTGGCCATGCGAATCACCTCCGTATGCGGGTCATCATCAAGTCGCGGCATGGCCGCATCAGGCCACAGACGTTTTCCTTCGTCAATGTGAAACAGACCGGAACCGCCATGAAACACGCGTCATAATTGACATACCGAATATTCTAGGCGACGAATACGAAGTCGCGCATTTCGACCCACGATCGCTGCATGAGCGCGGCGCGCCACCGGGCCCGAGCGGCAGCGACTCCGAACACGAGAACCGCGGGCGCCGTCGCGGCCGCCAATGCGGCCGGCGTCGGTCGTGCCGCTTCGAGCGCGGTCGCGGGCCTCGCCGCGCCCAACGCGTCGCGCCAGCGCGCGAGGCTGCGCCCCACGCCCACCACGCACACGTGCCGCGCGCCGCGCAACAGGCCGCGTTCGAGCGCGTCGCGTTTGAGCGCGAGGAACGCTTCGGGGCGATAGCGCGGGTCGCGGCGCGTGGCGCTCGCGGCGTGCTGGCGCCAGCCGTATAGGGTTTGCGGCAGCTTCGCGAAGCGCGCGCCACGCTCGAGGAGGCGCAGCCACAGGTCGAGGTCCTCGGGCCAGCCGCGCTCGTTCCAGCCGCCGACGTCTTCGAGCGCGCGCCGGCGGACGAGCGCCGTGCCGTGCGCGAGCGGACTGTCGATGAGCGCCTCGCGCGCCATTTCGTCGTGGGTGAGCAGCGCGTTGTGCCACGCGGCCCAGCGCTGCATCCCGGCGCCGGTCGCCGCGGCCGGGAACACGCGCAGCCGGCAGCCGACGACGGCATCGCCCGGGTGCGCGCCCAGCCACGCGTGCTGCCGCGCGAAGCGCCGCGCATGCGACAGGTCGTCGGCGTCGTGCCGCGCGATGAGCGGGCCGCGCGCCGTGGCCAGCGCGGCGTTCAGCGCGGCCGGCAGCCCGCGTGCGTCCTGATGCAGCACGCGCAGCCGCGGCTCGCCGAGGGCGGCGCGCTCCAGGCGTTCGCCCGAGCCGTCGCGCGAGCCGTCGTCCACGGCGACCACCTCGAAATCGCGAAAGCTCTGGCGCCAGAGCGACGCGAGCGACGCCGCGAGGTAAGGACCGGCGTCGCGCACCGGGAGCAGGACCGACAGGGCCGGCATGCGCGGCAATCTAGCAGAGGGGCCGCGCGGGCCGGCCGCCGCGCGGCGAGGCCCGGACGGCCGTGCTATTGTCGGATTCCATGGCGGCGAAGCGTCTGGTGATCCTGGGAGGCGGTTTCGGAGGTCTCGACGTAGCGCGCGCGATCGGCCGTTCGCGGGACGCGCGTGGCTATTGGGACACCGTGCTCATCGACAAGGAAAACTTCTTCCAGTTCAATCCGCTGTTGCCCGCGGTCGCCGTCGGCGCCGTCGAGACGCGACACATCGTGTATCCCTTCCGTGAGATGGCGCGCCACCGTCACATTCGTTTCTACAAGAACAAGGCGCGACGCATCGATCTCCAGCGCCGCGAGGTCGTGCTGCACAATGATCGCGTGGAGCCGTTCGACGCCCTCGTCGTGGCCGTCGGCAGCGTCACGAACTACTACGGCGTCCCCGGCGCGCCCGAGAACACGCGACCCTTCAAGACGCTCGTCGACGCGATGACGCTGCGCGCGCGCGTCGTCGAGCTGTTCGAGATGGCCGAGCAGGCCGACAGCCCCGCGCAACGCCGGCGGCTGCTGTCGTTCGCGATCGTGGGCGGCGGCGTGACCGGCGTCGAGGTCGCCGCGGAACTGCTCGAGATGGCGCGCGACACGCTGCTGCCGCGCTACCCCAGCCTGCGCCGCTCCGATCTGCGCGTGACGCTGATCGAAGGCGGCGACCGCGTCGTGCCCGCGGCGCGCCCGGAGCATTCCGCGTATGCGCAGCGCTTCCTCGTACGCCGCGGCGTGGACGTGCGCGTGAGCGCGCGCGCGGCGCGCGTCGAGCCGCGGCGCGTCGTCCTCGCGACGGGCGAGGCCATCGACGCCATGACCATCGTGTGGACGGCCGGCGTGTGCCCGCCCGCGCTCGTCACCGAGCTGCCGCTGCGCCACACGCCGGACGGGCGCGTCGTCGTCGACGAACGCCTGCGCGCGCTCGACCCGGAGGGTCGGCCGGTCGAGGACGTGTTCGTGATCGGCGACCCCGCGGCGTCGCGCCGTGCGGACGGCAAACTCCAGCCGCAGTTGTCCCAGACCGCGATCGCCATGGGCGTGTACGTCGGCTCAACGCTGGTGGCGCGCCCGCGCGGGCGCACGCTGCCGCCGTTCACGTTCCATGACGTGGGCTACATCATCTCGCTCGGCCAGCACAGCTCCGTGCTCGAGCTGTTCGGCGTGCCGTTGTCGGGGCGCCTGGCCTGGCTCGCGTGGGCCGGCGCGTATCTCATCAAGATGGTCGGCTTCCGCAAGCAGATCGAAGTCGGCATCGACCACGTCCTGCACTTCTTCTTCGAGCACGACACCTCGCAGATCCTGAATCGGCGCCAGGTGCTGAGCGACGACGAGTTGAACCTGTCGCTCGGCGCGCCGGATCCGGGAGCGCCGGCGCACGCGGATGAAGCCGCGGAGCACTCGCCGGCCGCACGGAACTAGGGGCCATACGTGACGACGAAGTTCGACCTCGTGGTGTTGGGCAGCGGTCCGGGCGGGCAACGCGCCGCCGTGCAGGCCGCCAAGCTCGGCAAGAGGGTCGCCGTCGTCGAGCGCATGACCGTCGTGGGCGGCGGCTGCATCAACACCGGCACCATTCCCAGCAAGACGCTGCGCGAGGCGGTCATCGACCTCTCGGGGCTGCGCCAGCGCGCGCTGTACGGCGACGCGTTCCGCGCCAAGAGTGACATCACCGCCCAGGATCTGCTGCTGCGCACCGGCATCGTGATGGCCCGCGAGCGCGACGTGGTCAAGGCGCAGCTCCAGCGCAACGGGGTCCGCGTGCTGGACGGCACGGGGCGGTTCGTCGACGCGCACCATGTGTCGATCGAGGGCGACGGACGGGCCGACGTGGTCGAGTGCGACTTCGTGGTCATCGCCGTCGGCTCGACGCCCGGCCTCCCTGACGGGCTGACCGTCGATCACAAGATGGTGCTGACGAGCGACGACATCCTCCAGCTCACGCAGCTGCCGCGCACGATGACCGTGGTCGGCGCCGGCGTCATCGGCATGGAGTACGCGACCATGTTCGCCGCGCTCGGCATCGAGGTCACGGTGCTGGACAAGCGCGACACGCTGCTCGAGATGGTCGACCGCGAGATCGTCGAGGCGCTCATGCACGAGTCGCGGGAGATGGGCATGACGTTCCGTCTCGGCGAGGAGGTGGCGGGGCTGGAGTTCGGCGGCGAGGCGCACGTCGTCGTCCAGACGAAGAGCGGCAAGCGCATGGCCACCGACATGGTGCTGGTGTCGGCGGGACGCGTCGGCAACACGGCCGGCCTCGACCTGGCGAATGCCGGGGTCAGCGCCGACGCGCGCGGCCGCATCTCGGTGAACGAGCACTACCAGACGATGACCCCGAACATCTACGCGGTCGGCGACGTGATCGGCTTCCCGGCGCTGGCCGCGACCAGCATGGAGCAGGGACGCCTCGCCTCGTGCCACGCGTTCGGCGTGCCGGCGCACAGCGTGCCCGCGCTGTTCCCGTTCGGCATCTACGCGATCCCCGAGATCGCCTGGGTGGGCAGCACGGAAGAAGAGCTGACCGCGAAGGGCACGCCGTACGAGACCGGCGTCGCGCGCTACAAGGAAATCGCGCGCGGGCAGATCCTCGGCGACCTCCACGGCATGCTGAAGCTCCTCATCCATCTCGAGACGCGCCACATCCTCGGCGTCTGGGTCGTCGGCTCGCAGGCCACCGAGCTGGTGCACATCGGCCAGGCCGTGATGGCCCTGGGCGGCACGCTCGAATATTTCCTCAACAGCGTGTTCAACTATCCGACGCTCGCCGAGTGCTACAAGGTGGCGGCCCTCGACGGCTACAACAAGCTGCGCGTCCTCGGCATGGCGCCGGCGACGGTCGAAGGGACCGCGACGTGACGCGTCGCGGGCGAAAAAGGAGAGCCTCATGGCGACGACGGCCCGAGTGAACTGGCAGGGAGGCGCGACCGGCCTGGTGTTCCAGGCGACGGGAGGGAGCGGTCATGCGATGACGTTCGACTCGGGCGCCGGTCAGATCGCGTCGAATCCGGTCGAGGCCACGCTCGCCGCGCTCGGGGCGTGTCACGGCATGGACGTGATCAGCATCCTCAAGAAGAAACGTCAGGACGTCACCGGCTATGAAATCGAGCTCACGTCCGAGCGGCGCACCGAGCACCCGAAATCGCTCACGAAGGTCGAGACCCTGCATCGCGTGCGCGGCCGCGGCGTCAGCCAGGCGGCGCTCGAGGAGGCGGTGCGGCTGAGCGAGACGCGCTACTGCTCCGTGCACGCGTCGCTGCGCGCCGACATCGAGTTCGTGACGCGCTTCGAAGTGGTGGAAGAGAGCGAATGACGCGCACGCCGCCTCGCACGGGCCGCCGCGCACGATGCTTCCCAAGGAGAACCGCATGGAATATCGCATCGAGAAGGACAGCCTCGGCGAAATGAAGGTCCCGGCCGGCGCGCGCTACGGACCGCAGACCCAGCGGGCCGTCGAGAACTTCGAGATCTCCGGGGAGCGCATGCCGCCCGAGTTCATCCACGCGCTCGGGCTGCTCAAGGCCACGGCCGCCGAAGTGAACCGCGAGCTCGGCCTGCTGCCCGACGCGCTGGCCGGCGCGATCCGCCGTGCCGCGACCGAGGTCGCGGAAGGCCAGTGGGACGCCGAGTTTCCGATCGACGTGTTCCAGACCGGGAGCGGCACCAGCACGAACATGAACGCGAACGAAGTGATCGCGCATCGCGCGACGGAGCTGGTCGAAGGCCACCAGAAGGTGCACCCCAACGACCACGTCAATCTGGGACAGAGCAGCAACGACGTGATCCCGACGGTACTGCACGTCTCGGCCGCGATCGCGCTGCACGGCCGCCTGATTCCGGCGCTCGAGCACCTGAAGGGCGTGCTCACCGCGAAGTCGCGCGAATTCCACGACGTCATCAAGACCGGCCGCACCCACCTGATGGACGCGACGCCGATCCGGCTCGGCCAGGAGTTCGCGGGCTACGCGTCGCAGGTCGAGCATTCGATCGAGCGGGTGCGTGCCACGCTGCCCGACCTGTGCGAACTCGCGCTCGGCGGCACGGCGGTCGGCACCGGCCTCAACACGCATCCGGAATTCGGCGCGCGTGTCGCGGCCGAGCTGTCGCGGCAGGCCCGGCTGCCGTTTCGCGAGGCGCGCGATCACTTCGAGGCGCAGGGCGCGCAGGACGGCGCGCTGTGGGCGAGCGCGGCCCTGAACAGTACGGCGGCGAGCCTGATGAAGATCGCGAACGACATCCGTCTGATGAACAGCGGCCCGCGCTGCGGCCTCGGCGAAGTCACGCTGCCCGCGATCCAGCCGGGTTCGAGCATCATGCCCGGCAAGGTGAACCCGGTGATCTGCGAATCCGTGATCCAGGTCGGCGCGCAGGTCATGGGCCACCACACGGCGATCACCGTGGGCGCGCAGTGGGGCCAGCTCGACCTCAACACGATGCTGCCGCTGATGGCGCGCTCCCTGCTCGAGAGCATCCGCCTGCTCGCGAACGTGTCGCGCGCGTTCGCCGACAAGGCGCTCGCCGGCCTCGTGGCGAACGCGGAGACGTGCCGCGACTATGTCGAGATCTCGCCGAGCATGGCGACCGCGCTGAATCCGCTGATCGGCTACGACCGCGCGGCCGAGATCGCGAAGCGCTCGTTCAAGGAACGTCGCCCGGTGCGCGAACTCGCGCGCGAGATGACGAAGCTGAGCGCGGAGGAGATCGACGCGGCGCTCGATCCCGCGCGGCAGACGAAGCCCGGGCTCGATCTCGGAGGCTCGTCCGGTGGCTGATCCCGCGAGTCTGGACCACTCCGACGCCGCGCTCGCCGGTCTCGCGCCCGGGCCCGACGGTGCGCCCGCGCACGAAGCGCTGGCCCAGCGGCTGTCGGAGGCGCGCGGCGCGCTCGGCCCGGTGGCGCACCGGACGCCGGTCGTGCGCTCGCGCACGCTGGACGATCGAGTCGGCGCGCAGGTCGCGCTCAAGTGCGAGAACCTGCAGCGCATGGGCGCCTTCAAATTCCGCGGCGCGTACCACCACCTGTCGCGTCTCGACCCCAAGGTGCGCGCGCGCGGCGTCGTCGCGTTCTCGTCCGGAAACCACGCACAGGCCGTCGCGCTCGTCGCGCGACTGTTCTCGGTGCCGGCCACGATCGTCATGCCGAGCTGGGCGCCGGCCGCGAAACTGGCGGCGACGCGCGAGTACGGCGCCGAGGTCGTGTTCTACGACCAGGTCGGGGAATCGCGGGACGGCCTTGCCGAGCGCCTCGCGACCGAGCGCGGACTCACGCTCGTGCCGCCGTTCAATCACGTCGACGTCCTGACCGGCCAGGGCACGGCGGCCGCGGAACTGATCGAGGACGCGGGGCTGCTCGACGCGCTGCTCGTGCCGCTCGGCGGCGGCGGCCTGCTCGCGGGCTGCGCGCTCGCCGCGCGCATGCTGTCGCCCGGATGCCGCGTCATCGGCGTCGAACCCGCGGGCGGCGACGACGGCGCGCGCTCGTTCCGGAGCGGACGTCTCGAGCGCGTCGAACACCCCGACACGATCGCCGACGGCGCGCGCACGCCGTCGCTGGGACCGCTCACGTTCGCGCTCATCCGGCGCTACGTGCACGACGTCGTGACGGTGCCGGACGAAGCGCTCGAGGCCGCGATGCGTTTTGCATGCGAGCGGCTGAAGCTGGTCATCGAGCCGACGGGCGCGCTGGCCCTGGCCGCGCTCATGACCGGCGCGGTCCAGGAGGCGCGCGGCCGGGTCGGTGTCGTGCTGTCGGGCGGGAACGTGGATCTCGTGCGTCTCGCCCAGATCCTGGCCGCCGCCGGGGACACCTAAGCCCCGCTTACGGCCGTCGGGGCCCGGCCGAACCGCGCAAGTCGCGACTGGGCGCGGAGAAGACATTCCCGCCGTCCTCGCTCAAGCCCCCGCCCCGGACGCCGAGACTTGAGGGTGACGCCGCCGTGCGCTCGTCCCTCCCGCACCGCGTGGTCAGCGCATCGCCGTCGGCCTGACTGAGGCCCGCGGCACTCGTCCGAGCACCGGCCGAGGCGCTCCATTCGAGTCGTGTCCGTGGTTCGCGTCACGACCGCTCATTCACCAACGCGGAGGTATCTACGGTGCGCGTCCTGCTGGCCGTCGTACTGCTCGCGGCCGCCCCGTGCTGCGCGTGGGCGGACGCCTCTTCGACCGATCGCGATCTCACGGCGATCGGGCTCGAAGACCTGATGAAGCTCGAAGTGACTTCGGTGTCGCGCAAGGAGGAGCCGCTGTTCCGTGCGGCTTCGGCCGTGACCGTGATCACCGCCGCGGACATCGCCCGTTCCGGCGCGGCGAACATTCCCGACCTGCTGCGCGCCGTCCCCGGCCTGACGGTGGCCCAGATCGACGCGAACACCTGGGCCATCGGCGCGCGCGGTTTCGCGTCGCAGTACGCGAACAAGCTGCTCGTCCTGGTGGACGGCCGCAGCGTCTACAACCCGCTGTTCTCGGGCGTCTACTGGCAGCTCCAGAACCTCATGCTCGAGGACATCGAGCGCATCGAGGTGATCCGCGGATCGGGCGGCACCATCTGGGGCGCGAACGCGGTGAACGGCGTCATCAACATCATCACGAAGCGCGCCGGCGACACGCAGGGCACGCTGGCCGCGGCCTCGGGATCGAACACGATGCCCGCGCGCGGCGTTGCCCGGCTCGGCGGACGCGTCGCTGGGGCCGGCGACTACCGGGTCTACGGCAAGCTCGACGAGACGGATCTCCTGCCGTCGAGCTTCGGCGACCCGGGGCACGACGCCTCGCTGCTCGGCCGCGCGGGTGGACGGTTCGACTGGCGCAGGGGCACGCACGAGGAAGGCAACGTCATCGCCGACTGGTATCGCGGGCGGGTCGACGAGCGCAACACTCAGCCGTCGGCGAACCCGCCGTACTTCCTCCTGACCGACGAATCGGCGCAACTCTCGGGTGGGGACGTGGTCGCGAACTGGCGTCACGTCGGCTCGGCGCGCTCCGCCGTGGACGGACGCCTGTACTACAACCGCGATCGGCGGCTTGCCCGTCTCATGTCCGAGGACATCCAGACCGTCGACCTCGACCTCCATCACAATTGGAAGTGGGCGCCGCGGAACGAACTCGACTGGGGCGGCGGCTATCGCGTCGTGACTTTCCACACGGCCGGCACGCCGTCGGTTCACTTCGCGAAGGACTTCCAGGTCACGCAGCTGTTCAGCGTGTTCGCCCAGAATGCCCTGACCCTCGTGCCCAATCGCCTGACGCTCACGGTCGGCTCCAAGCTCGAACACAACTCGTTCACGGGGATCGAAGCCGAGCCGAGCGCGCGACTCGCGTTCGCGCCGACGCCGCGCCAGACGCTGTGGGCGGCGACCTCGCGCGCGGTCCGCACGCCCGCCCCGACCGACGAGTCCGCGACCGCCGCACTCGCGGACTTCCCGGTGGGAGGCGGAACCGTCGGCGAGTTGCGCGTCGTCGAGTCCAACGAAATGCGCTCCGAGGTCATGACGTCGGGTGAGGTCGGCTATCGCGTGCAGCCCGGCCCGACCTGGTCGTTCGACGTCACCGCGTTCAGGAACGTGTATGACGGCTTGGGGGCGCTCAAGCCCGAGACGCCGTACTTCGAGCCCTCGTCCGGTCTGCTGGTGATGCCGGCGGATCTTGCGAACTCCGTGCGCGGAGAGACGCGAGGCCTGGAGTGGACGGGCAAGTGGGAGCCACAACGGCGCTTCTCTCTCACCGTCAGTCATTCACTGTTCGACATCAATCTGCACCAATCGGGCCCGCCCGATCCGACCGCGCTGACCGGCGAAGGCTCCGCGGCCCGCTATCAGCTCGTCGTGCAGCCGCACTGGGAGCCGGTCAACGGGGTCTCGCTCGACGCCGCGCTATTCCACGTCGACGACCGGCCGGCCCAACTTGCGGCTGCGTACGACCGCGTGGACACGCGACTCGCGTGGGCGTCGCCGATGGGGATGGAGTTCGCGGTCGGCGCGCAGAACCTGTTCCACGACCGCAAGGTCGAATGGGGAGTTCCCGAGGGCTTCCGGCGTTCCGCGCAGGTGCGCAGCACCGTGTTCGCCAAGGTCACCTGGAAGCCATGAGTCTTCGTCGTCGCGGACTCGACTCACGGACGACGTTCTCCGTGGGCCGACCACGCCCGAACGCGGAGCTCCGTCGCGTCGAGCACAGAGCGTGGCGCATCGCGCTCGTCGCCTCGGTGCTCGCCGTGTGCGCGCTCGGCTCGATCTGGAGCGCGCGGCCGGCCGTCGCCGAGCCGACCGAGTTCGAGGTCAAAGCCGCGCTCGTCTACAACTTCGCGAAGTTCGTCGACTGGCCGGCCGCGGCGTTCGCTTCTCCCTCCGCGCCGCTCGTCGTCGGCATCGTCGGCGACGACGACGTGGCCGAGGCGCTGGAAGCGACGCTTCGCAACAAGATCCTGGATGGCCATCCGGTGCAGGTGCGCCGCGTCAAGGGGTCCGACGAGGCGCGCGTGTGCCAATTGCTCTACGTGGCCACGTCCGAGCGCAAGCACGCGGGCGATCTGCTGCAGGGCCTGCGCGGGGCCAACGTCCTGACCGTTTCGGACATCGCCGACTTCGCCCGGCACGGCGGCCAGATCAACTTCGTGCTGGAGAATCAGCGGGTTCGCTTCGTCATCAATCCCGCGAACGCCGATTCGGCCGGACTGCACATCAGCGCCAAGCTCCTGGCTCTAGCGCGCACCGTGGGCGAGCGGAGGTAGGAAGCATGCGCAACCTTCTCGCCCGGCTCTCCATCCGCCAGAAGCTCGTGACGATGACGCTGTTCACGACGCTCGTCGCGCTGCTGCTCGCCTGCGGCACGTTCGTGGCCTACGACGCCATCACGTTCCGCACCGCGAAAGCCCACGATCTCGCGACGCTCGCCGAGATCATCGGCCAGAATTGTACGGCTGCGCTCACGTTCGACGACGCGAAGTCCGCCGGTGAAGTGCTGCACTCGCTCAGGGCGCGAAGCCACGTGATGGCGTCCGCCATCTACGACCGCGCGGGGCACACGTTCGCGACGTACACGCGACCGGGGCTCGCGCCCGGGCTGGCCGCGCCGCCGACTCCGAACCTGGGAGTGCGCGTGGGACGTGACCGGCTCGAGCTGGCCAGCCCGATCCGGCTGGATGGCGAAACGATCGGCGTGGTGTACCTGGCGTCGGATCTCGGCGAGCTGCGCGATCGGGAGTCGCGGTTCATCCTCATCGCGCTGCTCGTTCTCGTGGTCGCGATTCTCGTCGCCTGGCTGGTCGTGGCGCGCGCCCAGATCCTGATCTCGGGACCCCTCCTCAACCTCGCGCGCACGGCACGAGACGTGTCGGTACAGAAGAACTACTCGGTGCGCGTCGAGTCGGGCAGTCGCGACGAAGTGGGCCAACTGGTGGGAGCGTTCAACGAGATGCTCGCCGAGATCGAAGTGCGCGACGAGGCGCTCACCCGGCACCGCGACGATCTCGAGCACGAGGTGCGTCGCCGCACGGCCGAACTCGAGCACGCGAACGCCGCGTTGTCCTCGTCCAAGGAGAAGGCGGAGGCGGCCAATCGCGCGAAGAGCGAGTTCCTCGCGAACATGAGCCACGAAATCCGCACGCCGCTGAACGGCGTGATGGGCATGGTCGAGCTCGCGCTCGACTCGACGCTCAACGACGATCAGCGGGACTACCTGGAGACGGCGCACAGCTCGGCGAACACGCTGCTGGCGGTGATCAACGACGTGCTCGACTTCTCGAAGATCGAGGCCGGGCGACTGGATCTGGAACCGCTGCCGTTCACGCTGCGCGACACCCTGAGCCAGATCATGAAGATGCTCGCCCTGCGCGCCGACCAGAAGGGCCTGGAACTCCTGTGCGGCGTCGCGACGGACGTGCCCGACGTCGTGATCGGCGATGCGGCCCGCCTGCGCCAGGTGATCGTCAACCTGCTGGGCAACGCGGTGAAGTTCACCGAGGTCGGCGAAGTGAGCCTCGATGTCGGCGTCGAGTCCGCGGACGAGGAAGGCATCGCGCTTCACTTCCGTATCGCGGACACCGGCATCGGCATTCCGGCCGGGAAGTTGGGCATGATCTTCGAGGCGTTCACCCAGGCCGACAGTTCGACGACGCGCGTGTTCGGCGGCACGGGACTGGGGCTGGCGATCTCTTCGCGCCTCGTGCAGCTGATGGGTGGACGCGTGTGGGTCGAGAGCGAGGTCGGGCGCGGCAGCACGTTCCATTTCATCGCGCGGTTCGGGCGCGCGAGTTCGCCGTCGCAGGCGCTGGACGCCCCGGCGCCCATCAGTCTGGCGGGGCTGCGCACGCTCGTCGTCGACGACAACGCGACGAATCGCCGCATCCTGTCCGAGACCATGCGCGGTTGGCGGATGATCCCCACCGCGGTCGAGAGCGGGGGCCAGGCGATCGACGCCATCGAGCGCGCGCAGGCGCTGCACCTGCCGTTTGCGCTCATCGTGCTCGACTGTCACATGCCGGGCATGGACGGATTCGAGCTCGCGGAGTACATCCGTCGCTCGCCGCGCTTGAGCCACTCGACGGTCATGATGCTGACTTCGTCCAGCCAGTACGAAGACGCCGCACGGTGCCGCGCGCTGGGTCTGGCGTCGTACCTGGTGAAACCCGTCAGCCAGGCCGATCTCTACGCCAGCGTTCTGGACGTGATGTCACGCGTGGCCGCCGACGCGGCCGCTTCCGCGGACGCCACCGAGCCGCCAAGCAGTCGCGATGCGTCGGCGTCGGGGCCATCCGGAGTCGTCACGCCGGCGCGTCGCTCGCCGCGCGCGGCGGAGGCGTTCGTGACGGAGTCCGCCTCCGGACCTGCGCGCGGCCAGTCGCCGCTCATCCTGCTCGCCGAGGACAACGTCGTGAACCAGAAGGTGGCGATGGCCATGCTCACGCAACGCGGCTACCGCGTGGTGCTGGCGACGAACGGCAGGGAGGCGGTCGACGCCGCGCGCTCGCAGCCCGTCGACCTGATCCTGATGGACGTCCAGATGCCGGAGATGAGCGGGTTCGAAGCCACGGCCGCGATCCGTGCGTCCGAGCAGGGGTCGGAGCGCCACATGCCGATCGTGGCGCTGACCGCTCATGCCATGAAGGGCGACGTCGAGCGCTGCCTCGAGGCGGGGATGGACGGCTACCTGGCGAAGCCGATCGACCGGGCGAGCCTATTCTCGCAGTTGGCGAAGCACCTGCCCGCGGGCCTGGTGGACCCCGGTGCGCCGCGAGGGTCCGGCGCCGGCGGGGCCGCCCCACGCGAGGATCTCTCCGACGCGGCGTGAAGCGCCGAAGGTCCGCGCCGGCTCCTGAGCGCGAACGCGGCGCTCGCGCAGCCGGTCACGCTGCCGGAAGGCGACGCGCGCGGCGGCCGCGCGCCTGGCCGATCCTGACCTATCGCGTGCCCGCGGCCATCGCCGCGCGCTTCTGTTCGAGCGTCGCGAGCAGCGCGTCGTAGGACTTCGCGAACGCGACGACGCCCTCGCCCTCGAGCTGCCCGATGAGTTTCTCGAGCGGCACGCCGAGGGCGGGCAGGCGTTCGAACAGCCGCCGCGCGCCGTCGAGGTCGCGCTCGATGCGCGGTTCCAGCGCCCCGTGGTCGTTGTACGCGTTGAGCGTGGCCAGCGGCATCGTGTTCACCGTGTCCGCGCCGATCAGCTCGTCGACGTACAGCGTGTCGGGGTACGCCGGATTCTTCGTGCTCGTCGACGCCCACAAAGGGCGCTGCACGTGCGCGCCGCGCGCGGCCAGCGGCTTGAACCGCGCGGAGCCGAACACGCCCCGGAAGCGCGCGTACGCGAGGCGCGCGTTCGCGACCGCGGCCTTGCCCTTCGAGCTCTCGAGCTCGGCGCGCTCGCTGGCGCCCGCGGGCAGCGTGGCGAGTGCGGCGTCGATGGCGGCGTCGACCTTGCTGTCGACGCGCGACACGAAGAACGAGGCGACGGAGTGGATCGCGTCGATGGCCAGCCCCTTCGCGGCGCGGCGCTCGAGGCCGACGAGGAACGCGTCCATCACTTCTTCGTAGCGCGCCAGCGTGAAGATGAGCGTGACGTTGACGCACACGCCCTCGGCCGTGAGTTGCGTGATGGCGGGGAGGCCCTCGGCCGTGGCCGGGACCTTGACCATCGCGTTCGCGCGCGCCACGGAACGATGCAGGCGCCGGCCTTCGTCGATGCTGCCCGCGGTGTCGGCCGCGAGGCGCGGGCTGACCTCGATGCTGACGCGCCCGTCCTTGCCGTTCGTCCGCTCGAACACGGTGCGCAGCCGATCGCACGCGTCCTGGATGTCCTCGATGGCCAGCGCCTCGAACAGCCCCGGGCCCGACAGGCCGGTCGCGATGAGACGGCCGATCGACGCGTCGTACTCGCTGCCGCCGCCGATCGCCTGTTGGAAGATCGTCGGGTTCGACGTGACGCCGACGACGCCGGCCTCGGCGACCAGCCGATCGAACTCGCCCGACGTCAGGTGACTGCGGCGGATGAAATCGAGCCACACGCTCTGCCCGAGCGTCGCGAGTCGTTCGGCGCGGCTGCTCATGTTCGCCTCCCCGCGCCTCTAGCGCGTCTTGTCCTCGGCCAGGTACACGGTGCGCCCCTCCGGGTCGCGCGCGATCGCCACGCGGTGTCCCCAGGGCATGTCGGTCGGCGGCTGCTCGAACGTCACGCCGCGCGCCACGAGATCGCGATGCGCGCGATCCACGTCACGGACGCGGAAGTACAGCGCGGGCTCGCGCGGCGGCCGCCACTGCTCGGGCGGACCCGACGACGGCGGCCCGAAGCCGAGACTCGAACTCGCGCCGGTCTGGATGCTGAGGTACGGACCCGCGGGCATCTCCTCGATCTGCGTGAAGCCGAGCTGCTCGACGTAGAAGCGGCGCACCGCGGGCAGGTCGTGCGTGGTGTAGTCGGCATGATGATTGACGAGCCCGATGGCGTTGGGCACGGCGCCCGCGGGGCGGTTCACGGCGCTCGGCGCGCGCCGTGGCGCCGCGCTGCGTTTCGTCGCGGGACGCCGCGCGGCCGCGCGCTTGGGCGCCGGGCGTGACGCACGCTTCGGCGCCTTCCGGGACGCGGGCCTGGCCCGGCGACTCGGCTTCGCCTTTCCTCGCGGGCTCGCGGCACGCTTGCGCGCGGCCGGCCGGGACTTGCGCCGCGACGCGGCGCGTTTACGGGCTGCCATTTCGTTCCTCCAGAGGCTCAGCGAAAGGGGTTGTGGTGTCGAATGAGCGGAAGATGCGCCTCGCGCCGCGCTGGCGCAAGCCGTGGCGCGTCGCGTCGCGCGCACACTCGCGGCGCTCGCCGGCCCGCGCGAGACGCGGCACGCGGGCGGGTTGCGGGACGACGGCAATTCGCTAGAATGCGCGTCTTCCCATGTGCCGCCAGCACCGGGCCTCGCCGATTCGAGGACCGGGCCACCTCCAGAAAAAGGCCAGTTCGCAATGACCTCGCGACATCAACGTCTCGACGCCTGGGTTTCCGAGATGGCGGCGATGTGCCAGCCCGAACGTGTCGTGGTGTGCGACGGCTCGAGCCGCGAGTACGACGAGATGCTGCACCTGATGGTGCAGTCCGGCACGGCCATCCGCCTGGCGGAGTCGAAGCGGCCGCACAGCATCTTCGTCCGCTCCGATCCGGCCGACGTCGCGCGCGTCGAGGAGTTCACGTTCATCTGCTCGAAGAAGCAGGAGGACGCCGGGCCGACGAACAACTGGCGCGAGCCGGCCGAGATGAAGGCCACGCTCGTCCCGCACTTCACCGGCTCGATGAAGGGCCGCACGCTGTTCGTGGTCCCGTACAGCATGGGCCCGATCGGTTCGCCGATCGCGAAGATCGGCGTCGAGCTGACCGATTCGCCTTACGTCGTCGCGAACATGCACCTCATGGCGCGTGTCGGCGCGCGCGTACTCGAGACGCTGGGCGCGGACGGCGAATTCGTGCGCGGCCTGCACTCGGTGGGCGCGCCGCTCGCCGCGAACGCGCCGGATTCCGCGTGGCCGTGCAATCCGGCCACGAAGTACATCTGCCATTTCCCCGAGACGCGCGAGATCTGGTCGTTCGGCTCGGGCTACGGCGGCAACGCGCTGCTCGGCAAGAAGTGCCACGCCCTGCGCATCGCCTCCGTGCAGGCGCGCGATGAGGGCTGGATGGCCGAGCACATGCTGATCCTCGGCATCACGAGCCCCGAGGGCGAGAAGGCGTTCATCGCGGCCGCGTTCCCGTCCGCGTGCGGCAAGACGAACCTGGCCATGCTGAATCCCACGTTGCCCGGCTGGAAGATCGAGACCGTGGGCGACGACATCGCGTGGATGAAGTTCGGCGCCGACGGCCGGCTGTACGCGATCAATCCGGAGGCCGGTTTCTTCGGCGTGGCCCCGGGCACCAGCATGAAGAGCAATCCGAACGCGATGCACACGGTCGAGTCCAACTCGATCTTCACGAACTGCGCGCTCACGCCGGACGGCGACATCTGGTGGGAGGAGATGAGCGAGCCGCCCGCGCAGCTGTCGGACTGGCTGCGCCGGCCGTGGACGCCGGCGGCGGGCCGCAAGGCGGCGCATCCCAACGCGCGCTTCACCGCGCCCGCGAGGCAGTGTCCGGTGATCTCGCCCGACTGGGAGAATCCGGCGGGCGTGCCGATCTCGGCGATCCTGTTCGGCGGACGTCGCGCCACCGTCGTACCGCTCGTCAACGAAGCGCTATCGTGGCGGCACGGCACGTTCCTCGGCTCGATCATGAGCAGCGAGACCACGGCGGCCGCGACCGGCGCGGTCGGCACGCTGCGCCACGATCCGTTCGCGATGCTGCCGTTCTGCGGCTACCACATGGGCGACTACTTCGCGCACTGGCTGAAGATCGGCGCGCAGGCCGACGGCGCGAAGCTGCCGCGCATCTACTACGTGAACTGGTTCCGCAAGGGCGCGGACGGCAAGTTCCTGTGGCCGGGCTACGGCGAGAACAGCCGCGTACTCAAGTGGGTCTTCGAGCGCGTGATGGGGCGCGCCAAGGCCGTCGACACCGCGATCGGCCGCCTGCCCGCGCCCGGCGCGCTCGACGTGTCAGGGCTGACGATGCCCGAGGCGTCGCTGAAGGAACTGCTGCGCGTCGATACCGAAGGCTGGTCGAAGGAGCTGGAAGGCATCCGCACGCACTACGCGAAATTCGGCTCGCGCCTGCCGCAGGGCCTCAAGGATGAGCTGGCCGCGCTCGAGCAGAGGCTGCAGTCCGCGAAGACGGCGAAGGTGTGACGAGCCGCCGATGATCGTCGCGCTGGCGCTGGCCGCGACGCTCGTGGCCGGCGCCACGCCCGCGACCGGCGCGACCAAGCCCGCGACTCCCGCGCGGCCCGCGATCCAGGCCCGGCCCGCCGCGCCGCCGGGGCCCCTCCACCGCGTCATCGCGCTCCGGGGCATCCGCATGTACGTGGACCTCGAGGGCGCCGGCCCGCCGCTGCTGCTGCTCCACGGTGGCGCCGGCAACGGACTCCAGTTCGAGCACCAGCTACCGAGCTTCACGAAGCGCTACCGCTGCATCGTGCCCGACCTGTGCGGGCAGGGACGGACGAGCGATCGCGACGGCCCGCTGACGTACGAAGCCATGGCCGAGGACGTGGTCGCGCTCATGGACAGCCTGCGCATCCCGAGCGCCGATCTCATGGGCTGGAGCGACGGCGGCATCATCGGGCTCGAGATCGCGATCCATCATCCGACGCGGCTCAAGCACCTCGTCACGTTCGGCGCGAACCTGACGCCCGACGGACTCAATCCCTCCGACGTGGCGTGGAACGATACCGCGACCGTGGCCGCGTTCGGCGACGGCATGCGGGAGGGCTGGCAGAAGATGGCGCCCGATCCGTCGCGCTACGAATCGGTGATGACGAAAATCATCGCGCTCTGGCACACGCAACCGCACCTGACCGCCGCCGACCTCGCGAAGATCCGCACGCCATCGCTCATCTGCGCCGGCGAACACGACCTCGTGCGCCGAGCGCACACGGAATCAATCGCGAGGGGCATCCGCGGCGCGCAACTGTGGATCGTCCCCGGCGCCTCGCACAGCGCCATGATGGAGCGGCCGGACCTCGTGAACGCGAGGGTGCTGGAGTTCCTGGCGAAGTAACCGACCGATCGGGCGAGGTGACCGGAACGAACTCCTCGCGCGCGAAGTTCTCCGTGGACGCGCGCCCATGCTGACCATCACTATCCACCGGCGTGCGGTAAAGGTCGCTCACTCGATGGATAGGAGTACGTCCCATGCGCCGTCTCGGCTTCTTCCTCCTCGCTGCAATGTCCCTGGCACTGATGTCCTGCTCGAAGACGGCAGCGCCTGGCGGACAACAGCCCGTCGCGCAACTGCCGCCGGGCGCGGAGGGCGTCGAGCTGGCGGGCAAGGGCCTGAAGGCAAAGGACGGATACCAACTCGTTCGCGATTCCGACACCACGTTTGTGGTCAAGCGAATGAGCGACGGTCGAAACGTGGCGGGAGGTGGATGTGGTTGCCAGTCGGGTGCTGCGGGATGCACCGTCACGAATCAGGGTTCGATTGCGGTGTGCGTGGGGGCATGCCCGGACTGTGGATTACATCTGACGATCAATGGCGCGACGACGCTCATCCGGCAGTGACCTGCCTCATGCGGCCGGAGACGCCAGACACTCTGCCCTGAACGCTAGTGCCCGTCGGCGCTCGAGCCGCGCATGCCGATGAGCAGGCCCGTGAGTACGAGCGCGGACGCGACGAGGCTCAGTGGCCCGAAGCGTTCGTGACGCACGAGGGCGCCCAGGCCCAGCGCGAGTACGGGCACGATCACCGAGATGTAGCTGACGCGCGTCGCCGGCCAGTGGTTCACGAGCCACGACATGATCACGAACGCACCGAGCGACCCGGCGACGGTGAGATAGAGCAGCGGCAGCGCGGACGCGGCGGTCAGCGGGATCACGTGCACTTCGCGCAGCGCGAAGCTCCCGGCCAGCGACATCACCGCGCCGATCGCGGTGCCGACGGCGTTCGCCGCGATCGGGTCCTGACGTGGCCCGCGCCTCAGCAGGATCGTGCCGACGCCGGCGATGGTCGCGGACGCCTGCACCGCGAGCATGCCGACCGGCGAGATCGCGCCCTGGAAGCTGCTCGAGAACAGCAGCGCCACGCCACCGAACGCGGTCAGCGCGCCCACGATCTTGAACGCGTTCAGCCGCTCCATGCCCATGGCACGCGTGATGAGCGCGCTCGACAGCGGGATCGTCGCGTAGAACACGGCCGACAGCCCCGACGGGATCAGCTTCTCGCCCCAGTAGAGGAGCGGCATGTTGATCCCGAACTGGCACACGCCGTAGCCGATCGCGGCACCGAGCGCGGGGCCCTTCGGCAGCGGCACGCGGCGCAGCGACGTCCAGATCGTGAGCAGGATCGACGCGAGCGCGAGGCGCAGCCCTGCCGCCCACACCGGCGCGAGCGTGTCGTTGCCGATCGAGATGACGAGGAACGTGCTGCCCCAGATGGCGCCGCACGTCGCGAACGCGAGCCACGGCCGCGCGCCGACGGAGCGCGCGGGGGCGGAGGCCGGACCGTCCGCGGGTTTCGCCACCGTCACGTCCGCTCCGCGTGCCAGCGCAGGACGCGTTGCGCGATCGCTTCCGGCGTGAAGCCGAAGTGTTCCTGGATCGCCTGGAGCGGCGCCGATTCGCCGAAGCGATCGATGCCGATCGCGAGCCCGCTCTCGCCGACGAAGCGGTGCCAGTAGTCGGAGACGCCGGCTTCCAGCGACACGCGCACGCCGCCGGGCGGCAGCACGGCGTCGCGCCACGTCCTGTCCTCGGCGAGGAAGCGCTGCGGCGCTGGCATGCTGACGACGCGCGCCGGCACGCCGCCGGCTTCGAGCAGCGGCACCGCGGCCACGGCGAGCCCGACTTCGGAGCCGGTGGCGATCAGCGTCAGCGCGCCGGCCGACGCGGACTCGCGCAGCACGTAGCCGCCGCGCTTCAGCTGCGCCGGCGTGAACGTGGCCGGGCGCTCGAGCACGGGCAGCGTCTGGCGCGTGAGTGCGATGAGCGTCGGGCCGCCGCGCCGTTCCAGCGCGAGGCCCCAAGCCGCGGCCGTTTCCAGGCCGTCGGCCGGGCGCACGACGAGCAGGTTCGGGATGGCGCGCAGCGCGGTCAGGTGCTCGATCGGCTCGTGCGTCGGCCCGTCCTCGCCGAGAAACACGCTGTCGTGCGTGAACACCCAGATCACCTGCTGCTTCATGAGCGCGCTGAGGCGGATCGACGGCCGGCAGTAGTCCGTGAAGATCAGGAACGACGCGCCGTACGGCACGAAGCCGGTCAGCGCGAGCCCGTTCAGGATCGCGCCCATGCCGTGCTCGCGGATGCCGAAGTGGAAATTGCGCCCGGCGAAGCGATCCTTCTCGATTGCGTCGCTACCCTTGATCCAGGTCTTCGTCGACGGCTCCAAGTCCGCGCTGCCGCCGACCAGCGCCGGCACCCACGCCGCGGCCTGCTGCAGCACGGTCTGGCCGTGGGCGCGCGTCGCCGCGGCGCCGGTCGGCGCGTTCGCGACGAGCCGGTCGAACACGTCGGCGGGCACGGTCTTCGAGTGGAACGCCTCCCACGCCTCGGCCTTCTCGGGAGCGCGCGCACGCCACGCCGCGAAGTGCCCGCTCCACTTCGCATGCTCGCGCGCCAGCTCCGCGCTGCGCGACGCGAAGTGCGCGCGCACCTCGTCGGGTACGAGGAACGCGGGCGACTCGGGCCAGCCCAGCGCCTGCTTCGTGGCCAGCACCTCGGCCGCGCCGAGCGGCTCGCCGTGCGCGGACGCCGAGTCGTGCTTGTTCGGCGATCCGTACGCGATGTGGCTGCGGCAGATCACGAGGCTGGGCCGCGCCGTCTCGCCGACCGCGCGCTCGAGCGCGGCTTCCAGCGCCTCGGCGTCGTACGGATCGGCGCGCTCGACGTGCCAGCCGTACGCGCTGAAGCGCGCGGCGACGTCCTCGGTGAACGCGAGCGCGGTGTCGCCCTCGATCGAAATATGATTGTCGTCGTAGAGATACACGAGATTGCCGAGGCCCCAGTGCGCGGCCAGCGACGCGGCTTCCGACGCGACGCCTTCCATCAGGTCGCCGTCGCTGACGATGCCCCAGACGCGCCAGCGCGCCGGCGAGAACGTCGCGTCGCCGAAGCGCGCCTCGAGCATCTTCGCGGCCACGGCCATGCCGACGCCGTTGCCGAAGCCTTGGCCGAGCGGGCCGGTCGTGGTCTCGACGCCCACGGTGTGGCCGTGCTCGGGATGTCCCGGCGTGCGGCTGCCGAGCTGGCGGAAGCGCTGCAGCTCGGCCACGGTCAAGTCGTATCCGAACAAGTGGAGCAGCGCGTACAGCAGCATCGAGCCGTGCCCGGCCGACAGCACGAAGCGATCGCGCCCGGGCCACGTGGGATCCTGCGGATCGTGTCTCAGGAATCGCGACCACAGCAGATACGCGGCGTCGGCCATGCCCATGGGCATGCCGGGGTGTCCGCTCTTCGCCTTCTCGACGGCGTCGACCGCCAGGAAGCGAATGGTGTTGATCGCGAGCGCGTCGACGCTGCGCGTGGGACTTCCGGTGATCGACATCGGAGGCTCCTTCACGCGTCCGCGAGCGCCACGTGCGCGGCGCCCCACAACGCGGTCTGGTCGTCGAGGATCAGGTGTACGGGGACGCGCGACATGAGCGACTGCATTGGCGCCTTGTCGTGGAACGCCTGCATGAAGCGGCCGTCGCGCAGCGCCGGCCGGACACGCGGCGCGATGCCGCCGCCGAGGTACAGGCCCTCGAGCGGCAGCGTGCGCAGCGCGAGATTGCCAGCTTCGGCGCCGTACAGGGAAACGAAGAACGCCAGCGCGAGCGTGGCGCGCTCGCACTGGCCTTGCAGCGCGCCTTCGCTGACGACGGCGGCCGGATCCGGCGCGGCGGCGAAACGCGCGGCGAACTCGCGCGGCTCGGCGCCGCGTCCGATCGCGCCGAGGAAGCGGTACAGATCCGCGAGGCCGCGCCCCGACAGCACGCGCTCGACGCTGACCCGGCCGTAGCGCTCGCGCAGCCAGCCGAGCAGGGCGGCCTCGTCCGCGCTCCGTGCCGCGAAGTCGGCGTGGCCGCCCTCGGACGCGATGGCGCGCACCGCGCCCTCGCCGCGCACTGCGGCGACCATGCCGAGCCCGGTGCCGGCGGCCAGCACGGCGCGCACGCCGGGCTCGGGCGCGCCCGGCTGCAGCGTTTCCAAGTCCGAGGGTTCGAGCACGTCGAGGCCGTGCGCCGTGACCGCGAGGTCGTTCAGGAGCGTCACCGGGGCGCCGCCCAGCACGCCGGCCACGATCGCGCCGTCCACGTGCCAGGGCAGGTTCGTCGTCTCGCAGCGGTTGCCGACCACGACGCCGGCGATGCCGAACGCGGCGCGGGTGACGGCGGGCGATCCAGCCTCGGCCAGGAACGAGACGACGAGCGCCTCCAGCGAGGCGTGGTCGCGGCTGGGATAGCGCTGGTCGAACGCAGGGCGGCGCGCCCCGGCTTCGCGCGTGAACAGGGCCAGATGGGTCTTGGTGCCACCGACGTCGCCGGCGAGGATCACGGCGGCATCGTAGCGACGCGTCGCACCGAACGCCAATGCCGGCCGCCCACAACGGGCGCGGAGTGTCGCGCGAAACGGGGGCCTGCCGCCGCGTGGGCGTTGGGCGGCGCCGATTCGGCATTGCCGCGACAACCCGGGGGCGCCCCCGCGCATCTGATGAGGTCCAATGACCGGTTCCGACCTCCTCAAGCGCGTGCACACCCCCGATCTCGTCGAGCGCATCGGCCGGACCCCGCTCATCCCGGTCCGCGGGCTGGCGGGCGTCCCGGATGGCGTCGACGTGCTCGGCAAGGCGGAATGGTTCAACCCGGGCGGCTCGGTCAAGGACCGTGCCGCGTGGGCCATGGTCGCCGACGCCGAGCGGCGCGGCGCGCTGCGCGGCCGCACGCTGCTCGACGCGACGTCGGGCAACACGGGCATCGCGTACGCCTGGATCGGCGCCGCGCGCGGGCATCGCGTGCACCTGTGCCTGCCGGCGAACGCGAACGCCGAACGCCGGCGCCTGCTCGCCGCGCTCGGCGCCACGTTGACGCTGACGGACGCCATGGACGGCACGGACGGCGCGATCCGCGAGGCGCGGCGTCTGGTGGCCGAGCAGCCGGAGCGCTGGTGCTATCCGGACCAGTACGCGAACCCCGAGAACTGGCGCGCGCACTACCGCACGACGGCCGAGGAGATCTGGTCTGACACGGAAGGCCAGGTCACGCACGTCGTGATGGGGATCGGCACGTCGGGGACCCTGGTCGGCACCGGGCGCCGCCTGCGCGAACTGAATCCCGCGATCCGCGTCATCGGCGTCCAGCCCGACTCGCCATATCACGCACTCGAAGGGCTCAAGCACCTGCCGACGGCGATCGTGCCGCCGATCTACGATGCGGGCGTGCATCACGAACTCATGGAGGTCGCGAGCGAGGAGGCGATCGACGTGGTCAAGCGCCAGGCCGCGCGCGGCCTCTTGCTCGGCTGGTCGGCGGGTGCGGCGCTGGTCGCGGCGGCGCGCGTGGCGCGCGGACTCGAGCGCGGCGTGATCGTGGCGATCCTGCCGGACGGCGCGGAGCGCTATCTCAGCGAGCCGCTGTGGGGCGAACCATGACGCTCGTGCTGGAAGGCGACACCGCGGCGCGCGTGCGCGCGCATCTCGTCGGCGCGTATCCGGAAGAAGGCTGCGGCGTGCTGCTCGGGCGCGACGCCGACGGAACGCGGCGCGTCGTCGACCTGGTCGCGCTCGACAATCGCTCGCCGGAGACGCGCGAGCGGCGTTTCACGATCGCGCCGGAGCAGTTCCTGGCCGCGGAGAAACACGCGCGCGCGCGCGGGCTCGACGTCGTCGGGGTGTTCCATTCGCACCCGGACCACCCGGCCGCGCCGTCGGCGTTCGACCTCGAGCACGCGTGGCCGTACTATTCGTATCTCATCGTGAGCGTGCGCGGCGGGGCCGTCGACGGAGCGACGTCGTGGCGGCTGGCCGAGGACCGCTCGCGATTCCAGTCCGAACCCCTCGAGCTCGCGCCGGCACTCGCGCGCGAGCCATCCGGAGAGTCCAGGGCATGAGCACACTGATTCACATACCGACGCCGCTCCGCGCCTACGCGGGGCAGCACGCGACCGTGGAGGTCGAGGCGGCCACGGTCGGCGAGGCGCTGCGCCGGCTCGTCGAACGACATACCGAACTCGCGCGCCATCTGTACGACGGCGACGGCCGCCTGCGCCGCTTCGTGAACGTGTACCGCAACGACGAGGACGTGCGGCATCTGTCGCGCGAGGCCACACCGCTCGCGAACGGCGACACGCTGAGCATCGTGCCGAGCATCGCGGGCGGCGCCGAGCCCAGCGCGCCGGCGCCGCCGCGCGGCCCGCGCGCCGCGCCCGACTGGGCGACCGGCGCCGACGGCAAGCCGGCGCTGTCGCAGGACGAGCTCCTGCGCTACAGCCGGCACTTGATCCTGCCCGAGGTCGGCCTCGACGGGCAGCGCCGCCTCAAGGCGGCCAGCGTGCTGATCGTGGGCGCCGGCGGTCTGGGTTCGCCGCTCGCGCTGTACCTGGCGGCGGCCGGCGTCGGACGCATCGGCATCGTCGACTTCGACGTCGTGGACGAGAGCAACCTGCAACGCCAGATCCTGCACGGCACGTCCGCCGTGGGCACGCCGAAGCTGCAGTCGGCGGCGGCGCGGCTGCGCGACCTGAATCCCAACGTTCGCGTCGACGGCTACGAGACACGCCTCACTAGCGAGAACGCGCTCGAGCTGATGAAGCCGTACGACGTGATCGTCGACGGCACCGACAACTTCCCGACGCGCTACCTGGTGAACGACGCGTGCGTGCTGCTCGGCAAGCCGAACGTGTATGGCAGCATCTTCCGCTTCGAGGGCCAGGCCAGCGTGTTCGACGCGCGCGTCGGGCCCTGCTACCGCTGCCTGTATCCGGATCCGCCGCCGCCGGGGCTCGTGCCGTCGTGCGCCGAAGGCGGCGTGCTCGGCGTGCTGCCGGGCGTGATCGGCGTGATCCAGGGCGTCGAGACGCTGAAGCAGATCCTGGGCGTCGGCGAGTCGCTCGTCGGGCGGTTGATGCTGTTCGACGCGCTCGCCATGCGCTTCCGCGAACTCAAGCTGCGCAAGGATCCGCAGTGTCCGGTGTGCGGCGAGCACCCGACCGTGACGCAGCTCATCGACTACGAGCAGTTCTGCGGACTGACGCCCGCGGCCGAGGCGGAAGAGTCGGCGGCGCGCTGGGAGATCGACGCGAAGACGCTGGCCGCGCGCGTCGCGCAGGGCGACGATCTCGTCCTCGTCGACGTGCGCGAGCCGCACGAATTCCAGATCGCGCGCATTGAAGGCGCGAAGCTCATCCCGCTGAATTCGCTCCCGGCGCGACTGGCGGAACTCGACAGCAGCCGCGAGATCGTGCTGCACTGCCACCACGGGCAGCGCAGCATGCGCGCGCTCGAATACCTGTACTCATCGGGATTCCGCAAACTGAAGAATCTGCACGGCGGCATCGACGAGTGGTCGCGCCAGGTCGACCCAGCGGTGCCGCGCTACTAGAGCCAGGGGAGGCCGCTTCATGCACGGACGCACGAGAGCGCGATGGGCCGCGGCGTTGTGCGCAGCACTGTTGGCCGCCGGATGCGCGACGAATCCCGTCACCGGCCGGCAGGAGTTGTCGCTGGTCAGCAGCGCCCAGGAGGAGAACCTCGGACGACAGGGCCTGCCCGCCGTCGTCGCCGAGTACGGGCGCTACGACGAGGCCGGGGTCCAGGCCTACGTCGACAGCGTCGGCCAGAAACTCGCGCGGGTCTCGCACCTCCCGGACCTCACGTGGCACTTCACGGTGCTCGACGACCCGACGGTCAACGCGTTCGCCATGCCCGGCGGCTACATCTACATCACGCGCGGCATCCTCGCGCACCTCAACTCCGAGGCGCAGCTGGCCGGCGTGCTCGGGCACGAGATCGGGCACGTCACCCATCGCCACACCGCCGAGCAGATGACGCAGCAGCAGCTCTACGGCATCGGCTTCGGCGTGGCCTCGGTGCTCTCGGAACAAGTGCGGCGCTACGGACAGGGCGCGCAGCAGGCGCTCGGGCTGCTGTTCCTCAAGTACAGCCGCGACCATGAGACCGAAGCCGACGAGTTGGGCGTCGAGTACGCGACGCGCGCCGGCTACGATCCGCGCGAGATCCCGAGCACGTACGCGATGCTGCGCCGGGTCAGCGAATCCGCTGGCCAGCGCATCCCGTCGTTCATGTCGACGCATCCGGATCCCGGCGATCGCGAGGCGCGCACGCGCGCGCTCGCGGAGCGCGCCGTGGCCGGGCGCACCGGTCTCGCCATCCTCGCCGGGCCGTACGTGCAGCGTATGGAAGGTATCGTGTACGGGCGCGATCCGCGCGGCGGCTACTTCGAGGGCGCTCGCTACTACCAGCCGACGATGCGCTTTCAGATGGACTTCCCCGAGGGCTGGGCCACCCAGGACTCGCGCACGACGGTGACGGCCGCGGCGGCGGATCAGAGCGGCGCGCTGCAGCTCTCGCTGGCCGACGCCGGCGTGCTGTCGCCCGCGGCGTACGTCGATCAGCTGACGCGCGCCGGCAAGATCACGGGCTCGAACGGCGGCCACGAAGTGATCGGCGGCGCCGAGGCGTGGGTGGGGCGCGTCGGCATCACGCGCGCGGACGGCACGCCGGCCACGCTGATCGCGGCCTGGATCCGGCGCACGCCGGATCGCATGTTCGAAGTGCTCGGTCAGGCCGCGTCGGGATCGGCCGCCGAGCGCCGGATCCTCGACAGCGCCCGATCGCTGCGTGATCTGGCCGAGCCGGCGCGTCTCGCGCCGACCCCGGCGCGCGTGCACGTGGCCACGATGACCGCCAGTGCCACGCTCGCCACCCAACTCGCGCGTTCCGGCGAGCAGGGCGTGAGCGCGGAGGAGACCGCCGTGCTCAACAACCTCGAGCTGACGGACACCGTGCCGCGCGGCGGCTACCTCAAGGTCGTTCGGCCGAGCCACACGCACTAGCCGGGCCTCGATCGGCCGCCGCCGGCGCGCGGCCGCGGCATCACTCGCGCTCGGTCGACCCCCGCTCCAGCCTCGCCGAGCGGGGGTTTTTCTCACCCGCCCGCGCGCATTCCCCCAACCTCCCATTGCACGGCGCCATTGCGGGGATTGCGTCCTCCACGACACCACTGTCCGGGCCGCAAGTGACGGCCTAAGACGCTGGCGCACAACGAGTCGCGTTTGGTGGCCGGAAGCCGAACGGACGGCATGCCGCATGCCTTTCTAGTGGAGCAAGGAGCGTCCGGCAGTGGGTTTGGAGCCTTCTCGAGGCGACCCTCCGGCGCCACCGCCCAGGCGCAGTGCGGAGCGAATCCGCCGCCTGGGGCGGGAGCGGCACGAGCTCGCAGTCAGGAGAACCCAATGACCCCTCGATCCAGCAACAGCCCGCGCGTGACGGTCGCACTGCTCGCGCTCGCTTTGTCGGTCCTCGCGCCTCTGACGTCCGCCATGGCCGGCAGCATCGGGACGATCGCCTCCGAGGACGTTCCCAACGAGCGCGTCATCGACCAGAACCTGAGCCTGCCGCTGCTGCCCGTCGTCCAGGACGTCCAGCTCATCACCGTGCCGGTGGTGCCGGGTCCCACCGAGGGCTCGGTCACGATCGAGAACCTGCTCGGCGGCACGTTGCACGTCGGCCGCTTCACGCTGGTGGTGCCCCCGGCGGCGCTCCGGCAGCGCGCCACGATCACCATGCGCATCCCGGATCCCTCGACCATGCGCGTCGAACTCTCGATCTCGCCCGCGTCCGCGAACAACTTCCTCGTCCCGGTGACGCTCATCTCGAACGTCTCGGGCACCGACGTTCCGCTGGTCTCGAAGCTCCAGACCGTCTGGTACGACGAATTGAAAGGCGTGTGGCGGCCGGTGCCGGGCAGCGCGGTGAACGTGGCCGGGCTCCAGGTGTACGCGCCGCTGTTCCACTTCTCGACGTACGGCATCAACGACGGGAAGGCCGGTTGGTAATGCAGCGCCGAACGTCACCGGAGAAGGCCGGGCATCGCCCGCGCGGCGATCCCGGCCGTCGCCTTGAGGCGGGTCCATGAAGACGATCCATCCACCGGAAACCTTGCACCTGCGCACCGTGGCCCTGGTCGTGGCCGCGGGGCTTGGTGCTTGTGCGGCGCTGGTCGCGGGCTGGCCGCCGGTGATCGGCAGCGCGCTCGGCTTCTGGTTCTGCGCCTGTCTCGTGGGCGAGATGATGTGGGTGCGGCTGCCCATCGGTCGCGCCACGTTGAACATGGCGTCGTGTTTCAACTTCGCGGCGCTGCTGTCGATCGACGCCGGCACCGCGATGGTCGCGGCCGGCCTGGCCACGCTGCTCGCCGACCTGGCCATCATGCGCAAGAACGCGCTGCGCGCGTTCTACAACGCGGCCCACACCGTGCTCGCCGTGGGCGCCGCGGCGTCGTGCTTCACGTGGCTGGCGGGCGGGGGCCACGACCTGGTCGGGTTGCTCGTGCGCTTCAACGCCGTGCCGTTCCTGGCGGCGGCGCTCGTGTACTACCTCGTGAACCGCACGGCGGTGAGTCTGGTCGTGGCCTCGCACGAATGCCTGTCGCCGTTCGAGGCGTGGCGACTGAACTTCGGCAATTGGTACGAGATCATCTCGACCGGCGCGGTCCTGTCGCTCGGCGCGTTGGTCGCCATCCACGCCAAGGGCGTCGGGCTCGGCGCCACGCTGCTCGTGGTGCTGCCGCTGCTCATCGCATTCGACGGCTACCGGCGCCACCTCGTTCGCCAGGAGCGAGCGCGTGACGAGCGCGAGGGCTCGGGACGGCACGCCGCCTAGAGAGGTCGCCCGGTCCCACGGCCCGCGCCGCGTACGGCGCGGGCTTTTTCATGCTGCGCGGCAGCCGCCGGCGCGGAGTCGAAAGGCCCGCGATGCGATCTAGCCCGTAGAAGCGCCGCGAGATGGGTGGACTATGATCGCGCGTTCACAATCGGGTTGACAGGTCTGGGACGCGCGGTTAGCGTGCGCGCGTCCTGCCATGAAAAGAGCCCTCGCGCTTGTCATCATCGGATCGACGCTGGCCGCCGCGACCGTCGCCTTCACCCAGTCCTTCTCCGTCCAGCTGGGGGCGAACAAGGGCCCGCGCCAGCCCATCAATTTTTCCCATCAGATCCACGCCGGCAAGTTGGGCATGAACTGCCTCTACTGCCACTACGGCGCGGAGAAGTCCGCGATCGCGAACCTGCCGCCGGTCAGCACCTGCATGGGGTGCCACAAGATCGCGGTCACCGATCGCCCGGAGATCCAGAAGCTCACCGCCTACTACGACCGCGGCGAGCAGATTCCCTGGGTCGAGGTCTATCGCCTGCCCGACTATGTGAAGTTCAACCACAAGCGCCACGTGCTCGCCGGCTTCGCGTGCCAGAACTGCCACGGACCGGTGCAGCAGATGGCCGTGGTCTACGAGTACCCGCCGCTCAAGATGGGGTGGTGCGTGAGCTGCCACCGCCAGAACCTGACCAACCCCGACCACCCCGCGACGATGGACTGCGTCGTGTGTCACCACTAGGACGGCGATGAGCGACTTCGTCTTCACACGACGCGACTTCCTCAAGCTGGTCGGCATCGGCGCCGCCGGCGCGGCCGCGGGCTGCGCGAAGCCGCCGGCCGACAAGCTGATTCCGTACCTGGTGGCGCCCGAGGACATCCTGCCCGGCGTGCCGTACTGGTACGCGAGCACCTGCCGCGAGTGCTCGGCCGGGTGTGGACTGCTCGTCAAGGCGCGCGAAGGCCGCGTCGTCAAGCTCGAGGGCAATCCCAAACATCCGGTGAGCCGCGGCGGGCTGTGCGCGCGCGGCCAGGCCGGGCTGCAATCCGCCTACGATCCGGACCGGGTGCGCACGCCGATGGTCAAGCAGGGCGGCGCGTGGCGGCCGATCGAGTGGGAGGACGCGCTCAAGCTGGCCTCGAGCAGGATCGCGGCGGCCAAGGGCGGGCAGAAGCTGGCCCTCGTGACCGCGAACTCGACCGGCTCGTTCCACAAGCTGGCGTCGGACTTCGCGAGCGCGGCGGGCGGCACGCACCTCGTGTACGAGCCGTTCGCGCACGAGAGTCTGCGCGAGGCCAATCGCCGCACGTTCGGCCAGGCCACGATCCCGACCTACGACTTCGCCCAGGCCAACGTCGTGTTCACGTTCGGCGCGGACTTCCTCGAGACCTGGCTGTCGCCGGTCGAGCACGCGCGCGACTTCGCCGCGATGCGCGCCCGGCCCGACACGCACGTCGTGTCGATCGAGCCGCGGCTGTCGCTGACCGGCGTGAACGCGGACGAATGGGTGGCCGTGCGCCCGGGCGGCGAGATGGCGCTCGCGCTGGGCTTCGCGCACGTCATCCTCGGCGAGAACCTCGGCCCCGCGCTCGGCGAGCGCGGCGCGCTGCTCGACGCCGTCTCGGCGTTCACGCCGGAAGCGGTCGAGAAGGACACGGACGTGCCGGCCGATCAGGTGCGCGAGATGGCGCGCCATTTCGCGCGCGGGCGCCCGAGCCTCGCGGTGGCCGGCGGCATCGCGACGCAGAGCGAGCAGTCGGTCGCGCTGCTCGCGGCCGTGAACCTCCTGAACTACGTGGCCGGCAACGTCGGGCGCACGGTGCGCTTCGATCGCACGCTGAACTACGACGCCGTCGCCTCGTTCGCGGACGTGCAGCGCCTGATCCAGTCGATGGGCTCGGGCGCCGTGCAGGTGCTGCTCGTGCACGCGGCGAACCCGGTGTACGCGACGCCGGCCTGGGCGGGCTTCGCCGCGGCGATGGACAAGGTGTCGTTCAAGATCTCGCTGTCGAGCGTGCTGGACGAGACCGCGGATCGCTGCGACCTGATCCTGCCGTCGACGCACGGGCTCGAATCGCTGGGCGACGCCGAAGCGTCGCGCGGCGTGCACGCGCTCATTCAGCCCGGCATGCAGAAGCTGCCGATGATCGACGCGCGCCCCGAAGGCGACACGCTGCTGACGCTCGCGCAGAGCGCGGGCCTCGGCGCCGGTTTCGCCGGCGACTGGACGGGCTACGTGAAGGCGCAGTGGAAATCGCTGCATGGGCGCCTCGGCGCGGGCCGCGACTTCGACACGTTCTGGTCCGACGCGCTGCAGCACGGCGGCGTCTGGGAGGACGCGCCGGCGACCGCGGTGCGCTGGAACGGCACGCCGGCGTTCGCGGCGCCGCAGCTGAAGGGTGGCGGGGACGTCGCGCTCGTGCTCTACGCGTCGCCGTCGTTCTACGACGGACGCGGCGCGAACAAGCCGTGGTTGCAGGAGCTGCCCGATCCCACGACGAAGGCGGTGTGGGGCACATGGGCCGAGATCCATCCGGCGACGGCGTCGCGGCTCGGCGTCAAGACCGGCGACGCGCTCAAGGTCGAGACCGACGCGGGCAGCGTCGAGGTGCCGGCCTACGTCACCGGCGGCGTGCGCCAGGACGTCGTGGCGATTCCCCTCGGCCAGGGCCATACCGCGTACGGGCGCTACGCGAAGGACCGCGGCGTGCAGGCGCTCGCGCTGCTCTCGCCGGCGCAGGACGGCGCGTCGGGCGCGGTCGCATATCTGAGCGCGAAGGCCCGGCTGTCGCGCGGCACGAAGGCGCTGTCGCTGTCGATCACGCAGCCCGAGAAGAGCCAGCGCGATCGCGAAATCGGCCAGATCATCCCGGTCGCCGCGCTGCTGGGCGGCGCCGCGGCCGCCACGAACGGCGGGAGCCACGGCGAGCCGACCACGATCGGCGCGGGCGCGGGCGGCGCCGGCGAGGAGACGGCGCACGGCGCGCGTTTCGAGCGCTCGGCCGCGAAGAAGGGTACGACGACGTCGCCGATGGTCGAGCCAGAAGGCTACCGTCCGCCGCCCCACTCGGTGAGCGCGTACGAGCCGAAGCCGGAAGAGCGCGGACGCGGACCGCGCGCGATTCCGGTCTCGGAAGGCAGCTACCGGAACGGCCAGCATCGCTGGGCGATGTCGATCGACCTGAACTCGTGCACGGGCTGTGCGGCGTGCGTGGTCGCGTGCTACGCCGAGAACAACATCCCGACCGTCGGCCCCGAGATGGTGAAACGCGGCCGCGAACTGGCGTGGATCCGCATCGACCGCTTCGAGGAGAAGCTCGAGCCGGGCCGCCACGACGTGCGCAACGTGCCGATGATGTGCCAGCACTGCAGCGACGCGCCGTGCGAGATCGTGTGTCCGGTGTACGCGACGTACCACAACCCGGAAGGCCTGAACGCGCAGATCTACAACCGCTGCGTCGGCACGCGTTACTGCTCGAACAACTGCCCGTACAAGGTGCGCGCGTTCAACTGGTTCGATTACAGCGCGCCCGAGAAGGCCACGTTCGCGTTCCCCGAACCGCTGAACTGGCAGCTGAACCCCGACGTCACCGTGCGCTCCAAGGGTGTCATGGAGAAGTGCACGATGTGCGTCCAGCGCATCCTCGAAGGCAAGGGCAACGCGAAGGACGAGAAGCGCGCGGTGAAGGACGGCGAGATCCAGACCGCGTGCGCGCAGTCGTGCCCGACGCAGGCCATCACGTTCGGCGATCTGCTCGATCCCGACAGCGACGTGCACAAGAAGTCGTTCGGCGAGCGCCGCTACTGGGTGCTCGAAGAGCTGAACACGAGGCCCGGCGTCACGTACCTGAAGCGCGTCCGGCGGGAGAACGCGTGACCGACAACTTCCAGACCGTGCTCGCCGCCGAAGATCCGCTCGCGACCGAGCACGTCGCCGCGGACATGACGCAGAAGAAGCTCAACGACGATCTGTTGAAGATGATCAGCTGGCCCGGCCACGTGTGGTGGACGGTGTTCATCATCGATCTGATCATCCTCGCGATCGGCGGCATCGCGCTGCGCAACGAAATCGTGCTGGGCCTCGGCGTCGGCGGCTGGACGCGGCCCGTGATGTGGGCGTCGTACATCACGAACTTCGTGTTCTGGGTCGGCATCGCGCACTGCGGCACGCTGGTCTCCGCGGTGCTGTACCTGTTCCGCTCGCACTTCCGGCGCGCCGTGTACCGCGTGGCCGAAGCGATGACCGTGTTCGGCGTGTTGACGGCGGGACTGTTCCCGCTGATCCACGTCGGTCGGCCGTGGTTCGGATACTGGCTGATTCCCTATCCGAACCAGCGCAACCTCTGGCCGAACTTCCGCTCGCCGCTCGAGTGGGATGTATTCGCGGTGACGACGTACCTCACGATCTCGTCCGTGTTCTTCCTGGTCGGCTTGATCCCGGACGCCGCGGCCGCGCGCGATCGCGCGAAGCACCCGCTGATGAAGCTGCTGTACCAGGTCGTGTCGTTCGGCTGGCGCGGCACGAACAACAACTGGAAGCACTACTACGGTGCGTACATCTTCTTCGCCGCGATGGCCACGCCGCTCGTGTTCTCCGTGCACAGCGTCGTGTCGTGGGACTTCGCGATGGCGCAGGTGCCCGGTTGGCACAGCACGCTGTTCGCTCCGTACTTCGTGGCCGGCGCGATCTTCTCGGGCGTGGCCATGGTCATCAACCTGCTGATCCCGATCCGCAAGACGTTCAAGCTCGAGCACATCGTGACGCTCGATCACATGGAGAAGCTGTCGAAGCTCGTGCTGCTGACGTCGACCATGGTCGGCTACTCGTACCTCACCGAGTTCTTCATGGCGTGGTATGGGCCGAGCAAGCTCGAGCGCGACCTGTTCTGGTACCGAGCGACCGGGCACTACTGGTGGGCGTTCTGGATCATGTTCACGTGCAACGTGATCTTCCCGCTGTCTCTGTGGTTCAAACCCCTGCGCCGGAACATGCGCTTCCTGTTCGTGCTGTGCCTGTTCGTGAACGTCGGCATGTGGTTCGAGCGCTTCGTCATCATCGTCACGTCACTGGCCCGGCCGATCGAAACGGCCGCGACGGTCTACTACAAGATGTCGTGGACCGAGGCCGCCGTCACCGCAGGCGCGTTCGCGTGGTTCTTCATGTACTTCCTGATCTTCGTGCGCGTGCTGCCCGCGTTCTCGATCGCCGAGATCAAGGAGACCCTGGTCATGCCCAAGCGGAGGAACTCGGCATGATCATGAAGCTCCTCGATCGCCTGGCGAATCCGCCCGAGGGCAAGTTTCACGGCGTGATGGGCGTGTTCCTGTACGTCGACGACGCGGCCGACGCCGTGCGCGCGTTGCGGCAGGCCGGGCACGCGCGGCTCAGCGTGATCTCGCCCGTGCCGCATCACGAGATCGAGCACGCGCTCGAGCAGGGGCCCTCGCTCGTGCGCTGGATCACGTTCGCGGGCGGCGTGCTCGGGTTCACGTGCGGCATGTCGCTGTGCATCTACTCGGTGATCTCGTACCCGCTCGTGGTCGGAGGCAAGGAACTGATCTCGATCCCGCCGTTCATGATTCCGGCGTACGAGTCGATGATCCTGCTCGGCGGCCTCACGAACCTGATCGCCATGCTCGCGCTCGGCCGGCTGCCGCACGTCCAGGGCCGCGCGCCGTACGATCCGCGCTTCACGGAGGACCGGATCGGCATCTGGGTGCCGTGCGGGGGCGAAGAGGCCGTGAAGGTGCGCGAGATGCTGCGCGGCCACCAGGCCGAGGAAGTGCGCGTCCATGAATAGCCGCGCGCTCTTCAACCTCGGCGCCGTCGCGGTCATCGCGGTCATGGCCGGGCTCTCGAATCAGCAGGGCTGCAGGGATCTCAAGCAGGCGTGGACGAAGTGGTCGTACTACCCGATCCGCGACATGCGCCGGACGGTGGTGCTCAATCCGCAGAAGGTCGCGACGCGTTCCCCGGACACGCTCAGCGTGCCGGTCAACGGGCGCGACCGCGACGCCGACTACCTGCGCAACCCCGATCACACGGGCGCCGACCTCGCGACCATGCTTGGCGACAAGCTCACGGACCCGATCGGTACCAGTGACTCGTCCGTGGCGCGCGGCGAGCGCAAGTTCAAGAAGACGTGCATTCCGTGCCACGGCCCGACGCTGGCCGGCGACGGCCCGGTCGCTCCGCTGTTCATGCCGCCGCCCGACCTGCTGGCCGAGGCGACGCGGCAACGCAAGGACGGCTACATCTACTCGTACATTCGCCATGGCGGCGCGGTCATGCCGTCCTACGGCGCGCAGGTCACCGACACGGAGGCGTGGGATCTCATCCACTACATCCGTCACCTGCAGAAGGTCAGCCCGCGATGAGCCACGACGCGATCCTGAAGGACATCGCCGGCAAACTTCCGGTCCACCCGAACGCGATGAAGCGCCGGTTGTGGATGGCGTGCATCGCCATCGGCGTCGTGTCGTTCGCGTATCTGTGGTTCACCGAGCCGCAGCGCGCCTGGGGCAGCTACGCGATCAACACGATCTTCTGGCTGGGCTGCGCCGAAGGCGGCGTCGTGCTGGCCGCGGCGATCCGCCTGTGCAACGGGCGCTGGGCCGGCCCCATTCAGCGCACCGGCGAATCGCTGTCCGCGTTCCTGCCCGTCGGCTTCGTGCTCATGACCGTGCTGCTGGTGTTCGGCATCTGGACGTACCTGCCGTGGACGAAGCACGTCGACCCCTGGCAGGCGCCGTTCCTCAACGTGCCGTTCCTGTATATCCGCACGCTGGGGGGCATCGCCCTGTTCTGGTTCCTGGCGCGGCGCATGGCGCGCGTGTCGCTGCGCGCCGACGCGCACCTGCTGCGCGACCACGTCCCGCCCGAGCTCAAGGCCGACTACGAGAAGCTGGTGAGCGGCTGGCGCGGCGACGCGGCGGAAGTCGCGTGGCAGCGTCACGAGCTGGCGCACCTCTCGCCGCAGATCGTGCTGACGTTCGTCGTGTTCTTCAGCGTCATCGGCTGGGACTTCATCATGTGCCTGACGCCGAACTGGTCGAGCGCGCTGTTCGGCTGGTACGTGTACGCGGCCGCGTTCCTGAACGGCATCGCGATGACGTCGTTCCTCGCGACGCGCGTGCGCAGTACATACAAGCTCGAGTCGTACATCCGCCCGGACCACTTCTGGGACATCGGCAAGGTGATGTTCAGCTTCTGCATCTTCTGGGTGTACCTGTTCTGGTCTCAGTACCTGCCGATCTGGTACGCGAACATGCCGGAAGAGACGTGGTGGGTGTTCCTGCGCTTCGAGCAGCCGTGGCGCCCGCTCGCGTTCACCGTCTTCGCGATGATCTTTCTGATCCCGTTCCTCGGCCTCATGAACAAGACCACGAAGAGCAGCCCGTTCTGGCTCGGCGCGTTCTCGCTCCTGATCATGGCCGGCATCTGGATCGAGCGGCACGTGCTCGTGATGCCGTCGCTGCATCCCGACTCCGTGTGGCTCGGCTTGCCCGAGATCGGTGTCGGCCTCGGCTTCCTCGGCCTGTTCGGCTGGGCGGTGCAGGGTTTCCTGACCAAGTATCCGTGCGTGAAGGTCGCCGACGCGTTACAGGGCGCCGGGGGGCACGGTCACTAGCCGCGCGATCCGACTCCTTCGCGCGCTCGCGCCCGGCACCCGTCGTAAGGGAGCCGGGCGTTCGTCTATGCTCATGAGCATGAATCGGAGGAACGCGCGTGGCGCGTGACAGGCGGGGGAGGGCGGAACGCGATGCCGCCGCGGCGTCCGCGGCCGCGCGGGCCGGAGCCGAGCGCGTTCCCGTGCTCGCCGCGCTCGCGGCCTGCGTGATCGCCCTGCTCGGGCACGCCTGGATCTACCGTTTCCTCACCGACGATTCGTACATCTCGTTCCGTTACTCGCTGAATTTCGCGCACGGCCGCGGCCTGGTGTGGAACGCCGGCTACGAGGCGGTCGAGGGCTACAGCAATTTCCTGTGGGTGCTGATCCTCGCGCTGTTCGAGCGGATCGGCATCCATCCCGAGCAGGCCGCGACGCCGCTGTCGCTGCTCG
>Ga0310810_10000311_pt1 | contig 51130 bp, 45 predicted proteins | sample NCmetagenome_FD_207641 | JGI IMG/M metagenome (GOLD analysis project Ga0310810, IMG submission 207641) | Soil microbial communities from experimental microcosm in Duke University, North Carolina, United States - NC | ecosystem: Engineered > Artificial ecosystem > Soil microcosm > Unclassified ...
GGCACGTACCGCACGCTTTGCGGCCGCGACGACAAGAGTCGCAGCACGGTCTCGGGTCGTCCGGTGATGCCGAACTCCTCGTATTCGATCGACACCAACGCAACATCGCCGGGCCGGAGCCCGTCGCGCGCCTCGTTGAGCATGAAGCCGGCGCCGAGCCCCGCGGCGATGCTCATGTTGACGGGGTGGTACGGAAGCCGCGTGGCCAGCGTGTCGGAGATGGTTCCAAACAGCACGCTCGAGCCGCCGATCAGGACGAGCCGGGGCGACGGCGTCTCGTCGAGCAGCCGATGCTTGTCGATCGTGCTCGCCATGATGTTCTGCGGGCTCGGGTGATAGAGCGCGAACACGGCAGCGGCGATCACGATCTGAATCGCGACGAACGCGGCGAGGCGACCGAGGAAGCGCTTCATCCCGTTCAGAACTGGAAGTAGATGAAGTGGCCGGGAACGTAGGGCGCGAGATACAGCGTGCCCCAGATCAGCGCGGTGTACGTGACCCAGCGCAACGGCGGGTTCCAGCGGCCGATCTCGCGCAGCGGGTGCTCGTGGCGGCGGGCCAGCCATTCGACGACGACGAACGCGACCAGGACCGCGAGCGTCTTCTTTTCGGCCGACACGACGCCCAGCAGAGCGTGGAAGTCGGCGACATCGAACAGTCCGGTCAGAACGCGTTTCAGGATCAGAACGGCATCCGACAGCGTGCGTGCTCGGAAGAACACCCACGCCAGGCACGTGACGGCGAACGTCCCCAGGATGCGCGCCAGAGTGCCGGCGTCTGGAATGTTCCGCTCGCCGCCCGGCACGTCCGTGCGCGTGATGCGGTGCGCTTCGCCGCGCAGGACGGTTGGCGTCACCGCCGCTCCATTGATGCCGCCCCACAACAAGAAATTCCACGAGGCGCCGTGCCAGAAGCCGCTGAGCAGGAACGTGAGCATGGCGTTCCACGCGGTGCGCGGCCCGGAACTGCGACTGCCGCCGAGCGGAATGAACACGTAGTCGCGAAACCACGTGGACAGCGAGATGTGCCAGCGCCGCCAGAATTCCTGGATGCTCTGGCTGAAGTACGGATACGCGAAGTTGCGAATGAGCCTGACGCCGAACAGCTTCGCGGTGCCGCTCGCCATGTCGGAGTACGCCGAGAAGTCGCAGTAGATCTGGAACGCAAAGCACAACGTCGCGAACGCGAGCTGCGGCCCGCCCCAGCTGGCCGGCTGCGCGTAATAACGATCGACGACGATCGCGAGTGAGTCGGCGAGCACGATCTTCTTGAAGAAGCCCCACAGCATCTGCCGGCAACCGTCCCGGGCGAGTTCGTAATCGAACGTTCGCTCGGCCTGGATCTGGGGCAGCAAGTTGTGCGCCCGCATGATCGGCCCGGCCACCAGGTGCGGGAAGAAGGACACGAACGTGAGGTAGCTGAGCAGGTCGCGCGTGGGTTTGAGCTGGCCGCGATAGATCTCGATCGTGTAGCTCATCGTCTGGAACGTGTAGAAGCTGATGCCCGCCGGTAGCACGACGTGGAGGGTCACCGCGTCGAGATGGAGTCCGAGCGCGCCGGCGAGGGCCTGAAGGTTGGCCGCGAAGAAGTTGAAGTACTTGAAGAGGCCGAGCATGCCGAGGTTCCCGACCATGCTCATCAGCAGGATCCGCTTCCGCCACGGGCTCGCGCCGACCCTGTCCATCCACACGCCGGCCACGTAGTCCATCAGGCTCGCAGCCAGCATCAGCCCGCTGAATCGCCAGTCCCACCACGAATAGAAGACGTAGCTGCCGACGAGCAGCACGGTGTTGCGCACCCGCCGGTCGCGCGCGGACCAGTGGAGCGCGAACACCACAACGAGAAACAGGATGAAAGTGACGGTGGTGAAGGTCACGGTCGGCCGCGCCCGGGGGTGGAGGGTCGGACGCCAAGGCGACACCGACAGCGTCACCCAGGCGCGCGATGCGCAAGATTCCGAACGAAGTATAGCGTGTCCGGGCCACCTGAGGACTGCGGCGCTTGCTATGGGCGCGACCGGGTCTCAGTGTTGAGGCGATGGGGCTCCGCCCCCGTCAGCGAATCACGACCGCCCGCGCGTGCAGCATGCGCCCGCCCTGGGTGAGCCGTAGCCAGTACATGCCGGGCGCGAGCCTCGTCCCGACGTCGAGCGAGAGCACATGTCGCCCCACCCCCATCGCTCCGACGTCGCGGCGCAGCATCGCGCGACCCGCGAGGTCGACGAGCACGAGCGTCGCCGGCGAAGCGTCGGCCAGCGAGAAGCTCACGGTCATCCGATCGACGGCGGGATTCGGTCTCACGCCCTCGAGTGAGAGCACGGCCGCGAGCGGCACGTCCACCCACGTCTCGCTCGTGAACAGTTGCTGGCCGTCCGAGCGGTAACCGAGTCGGTAGGCGTAGCGGGCTCCCGGCGCCACGCTCGCGTCTTCGAAGCGCATGCGCCCGGTTCCGTCGCTGTTGACGGAGCCGATGGCCGCCCACGGCGAGCCGCCCTGCCGGCGTTGCACGACGCCGCCGACAACCGGATCTCCACTCGACTGCCAGGACATCGTCACGCTCGACGGGGTGGCGTCCGCGGAGATCAAGGACGTCGTCGTCGCGACCGGCGAGTCGGGCGTGAGGCGCTGAGCGTAGACATCGTAGTCCGTGCCATTGCGATGGTCCTGCCAGCACACGACGAAGGAGCCGGCGATGTCGCGGGCGATGGCGACATGGGATTGATCCGCAAGTCCGTCGGCTACCGGGTCCCCGTTCACCGTCCATCCCGGCGCCAGCGAGCCACTCGGCGTCAGGCGCGTCGCGTAAACGTCGTATTGCGCGTTCCGCCCATCGGCCCACGCGTAACAGGCGCCACCGGTGCCGTCCGGGGCGATCGCCGCGTCGTCGATCGCTGCGGGATAGCCTCCGAGTGACGCGCCGGGTGTGAGCCACCCACCCTGTGCCGCGCCGTTCGCTGCCAGCCTCAGCGTGTAGAAATCCTTGCCGTAGTAGGCCTGCCAGAGGAGCAATGTGCCGCCCTGACCGTCGGGCTTCGGAATGATCTCGCCCGCGACGGTGATGTTCGTGTGTTCGTTCACGTCGTAGATCTTCGAGCCTGTGGGACCATAGCGGACGACGTATGAGTCCGAGTACGGCGCCGGCAGATTGGATCGAACGACGACCGCCCCTCCAGCGCCATCGCTCGCGATCCGCGGTCGAATTGCGCCCTCGGATCCCGACCACGCCGGGTCGACTGCCCCCACGATCGAAATATGCCGTCGCTCCGTGGTCGAGGTGTTGAAGCACGTGAACGGTGATTCGATGAGACACGAGTAACTGAACACGAGCCAGACGAGGTAGAGACCGCCATTCATGTCGGTTGCGATGTGACAGTTCCCCAGGGGCTTGTTCGAAGGACCGAAGAGTAGGCCGTCCGTGCCCCACGCCGGATCGAGCGAGCCTCCGGGAGTCACGTGCTCGACCGCGATGTATCGGGCCGCTGCAAAGGCAACGAACACGCCGCCGAGTCCGTCCGCGACGGACTCGACACCCGCAAAGAGCGGGTCGGGGCAAGACGAGCATCCACCGGCACCCAGATTGCTCGTGAGAATTCCTCCGAGGGTCCACCCGGGCGCGAGCTGCCCGCTCGCTGTCACCCGGACGACGCGCGCTCCGTTGATCGAGTCGAGCCAGGTCAGGAAGATCCCACCCGCCGTGTCTTGAGTGATGCTTAGGACGCTTTCACCGCCGCCTTGCGAGACCGCCAGTCCACCGGCGGGCCATCCCGCCGCGACCGTGCCGGCCGCCGTCAGACGCTGGACGTAGATCCCAGGACCCGGCTGTCCCGGGACCGCGGATCGTCTGTCCAACCACGCGACGAAAGTTCCTCCAGCGTCGTCGGCCGCGATGCACGGCGACAACTGGTCTCCACTGGCTTGGGTCACGAGGACCCCTCGCGCCTGCCACTGGCCAATCAGCGAGGGCGGCGTGTGAAGCGTGCACCCCGACAACAAGACGACGAGCTGCCCGCTCGCGAACGTCGCCGTCGCCAGATCGGGATGGCCGTCACCATTGAAGTCAGCCGACGTGATCGCGATGGGCTGGGAGCCCACTTCCGAGGAGCTAGCACTCGTAAAGGTGCCGTTGCCTCCCGAGCCTCCGTGATTGCCGAGGAGAACGGAGACCGACGTGCTGTTCACATTCGTCAGCGCGACGTCGAGGACTCCGTCGAGATCGAAGTCGGCGATCACGATTCCGGTTGTGACACCGGCCGTGGTCGAGGTGAGCGGAGAAAGGAACCCGCCGCCCGGCGCACCCAGCAGCGTGCAGACGACGTTGTCCCCAGTCGAGGCGACCAAGTCCGGGTGGCCGTCAATATTCACGTCGGTTGCGACGACGTTCCAAGGATGTGCTCCAATCGGATGATTGATGGCCGGGCCGAACGTGCCGCCCGGCGCGATGCCGTCGAGCTCGACGATGGCGCCCGGGTTGTACGCGGCGACGGCGAGATCCTGGATTCCGTCGCCGTTGAAGTCGCCCGACGTGAGGCCCAGAGGCACCGCGCCCACGGTGTAGTCGTGACGGGGGCCCACGTCGAAGACACCCGCCGTTCGCACGCCCGCGAACACGCTGATGCTCGATGCGCTGTTGTTCGTGACCGCGATGTCCGGCACGCCGTCGCCGTCGAAGTCGGCCACGCGAAGGCCGAACGGCACGTGCCCGGTCGCGTGTGCAACCGCCGGAGCAAACGTTCCGTTCCCGTTACCCTTCAGCGTGATGACGACATCCGCGAATGCACAAGCCACGACGAGGTCTGTGTACCCATCACCGTCGAGATCAGCGGCGGCGACGTCCGTCGGATAGTTGTTCGCGGCGAAGTAGGCGGGAGTCGAAAACGTCCCGTCGCCGGTTCCATTCGATCCGTGACCGAGGTAGACGGCGATCGAGCCCGATGGACTGCCCGGAACGCCGAGGCTCGAGACGACGACGACGTCGAGAATTCCGTCGCCGTTCAGATCGGCGGTGACGATTCCGTGTGCTTGGGGTCCCGCGGCGTACGGCACACCATCTTGGAAGAGCGTGCCCGGCGGGCAATCCGACCGTGCCAGCGTCGGGCAGGCAACAAGAATGAAGGCGAACGCGATCAGTCGCGACAGGGCGCTCGAGGGTCGTGTCATCACGCACCTCCAACCGGCGATCGGGACGCACGCCGGCGCAGCCGATGTGCAGGGGCAACGACTCGATGCGATGGACAGCCCAATCCGCGAGCCATGATTCTAATGTCGCTTGCATCTGGCTCGACAGCCAAAATCCCCAACGCGAAAGGGCCGGTCTCTCGACCGGCCCTTCGCACAACCTTGGGTCGTTCGCGGTGACACACGCGAGGTGCGAGTCCCTGCTCGCCTCGGCGCCGACTTCGGCCTGGCACCGACCCCTATGCCGCCCCAGCGCGGCTCAAACTGCGCTGCTTCACGATCCGAGCGTTGGAGTCCCCCGATCCCACAGACGCCCAACCGATCCACAGCGCATGCGTTGCACGCCATCGCGACGCGAAGCGAAAGTCGAGTTCCGGTCCATCCGCCCTGCTCTCGATGAGGTGTTGCGGCCCGTCCGCGATACACCGCGGAATGCGCTCGGGGGGGCGGCGCTCGGCGAGCCTACGCTGCTGCTGTTGCGAGGGGAGGATTCCTGGGGACGACTCAAGAGTAGGAGCCTCATCGCCTCGATTGCAATGCCTAAAATGCTCGCGCACCGCGTCGCCTCCGACTAGACTGCCGATCCCATGCGATTTCCCGCAGAGCCCTTCCGCATCAAGGTCGTCGAACCGCTGCGCCGTGTGACACGCGAAGAGCGTGAACGGCTGATCACCGAGGCGGGCCTCAATATCTTCGCGGTCCCGGCGGACAGCATCTACGTGGACCTGCTCACAGACTCAGGCACCTCGGCCATGAGTGACCACCAGTGGGCTGGGCTCATGATGGGCGACGAGTCGTACGCCGGGAGCCGGAACTTCTTTCACTTCCAGGACGCGGTACGGGACATTTTTGGCTACAAGCATGTCATTCCGACCCACCAGGGCCGCGTTGCGGAGAACCTGCTGTTCTCGACCATCCTCAAGAAGGGCGACGTCGTACCGAACAACATTCACTTCGACACGACGCGGGCGAACGTCGAACACCAGGGCGCCGAAGCGCTGGACCTGGTCATCGACGAAGGCCTGGACCCGACGCTCCAGCATCCGTTCAAGGGCAATCTTGACCCACTCAAGCTCGACAACGCGCTCCGTGAGCTCGGCGCGGCCCGGGTGCCGATGGTGATGATCACCATCACGAACAACTCAGGTGGGGGACAACCTGTCTCAATCGCGAACATGCGCGCCGTGCGCGAAGTGTGCAGTCGCCACGGCGTCCCGCTGATCTTCGACGCGTGCCGCTTCGCCGAGAACAGCTGGTTCGTCCAGCAGCGCGAGCCCGGCTACGCGAACAAGGCCGTGGCCGAGATCGCGCGCGAGACGTTCGCGCTGGGTGACGGCTGCACGATGAGCGCGAAGAAGGACGGGCTCGTGAACATCGGCGGGTTCCTCGCACTCAACAACGCCGAGTGGGCCGAGCGGGTGACGAACCTGTTGATCCTCGTCGAGGGTTTCCCGACGTACGGCGGCCTCGCCGGGCGCGACCTCGAAGCGATCGCGCGCGGCCTGCGCGAGGTGCTGAACGAAGACTACCTGGCGTTCCGCATCGGCCAGGTGGCCGCGCTCGGCGACCAGCTCGATCGCGCGGGCGTGCCGATCGTGAAGCCGGTCGGGGGACACGCCGTGTACCTCGACGCACGACGCTTCCTCGCGCACCTGCCACAGTCACAGTATCCAGGGCAGGCTCTGGTCGTGGCGCTGTATCGTGAGTTCGGCATCCGCTCGGTCGAAGTCGGCTCGCTGATGTTCGCGCACCGCGACGCGCGCGGCGACATGGTGTACCCCCAGCTCGAACTCGTGCGTCTCGCCATCCCGCGGCGCGTGTACACGACCGAGCACATGCGCTACGTCGGCGAATCGGTGATCGACCTGTACCGGCGGCGCAACGAGATGAAGGGGCTGCGCATCACGTACGAGGCGCCGGTGCTCAGGCACTTCACGGCGCGCCTCGAAGAGTTGAAGGACGCCGAGGCCGCGGCCCCGGCGCGCTGATCGACACGACGTCGTCGCCGCGCGCCACACGCCGCGCGGCGCCTCGGGAGAACGGGATCCACATGCCGAACCTGAATCGCGGCTTCGCCCTGACCTGGCTGGGCCATTCGACGTTCAAGCTGGTCACGCGCGGCGCCAAGACCGTGTTGCTCGACCCCTGGATCGAGGGCAATCCGGCGTGCCCGAAGGAGCTGAAGACGTTCGACAAGATCGACATCATGACGATCTCGCACGGCCACGGCGATCACGCCGCCGACGCGGTCACGCTCGGCAAGAAGTTCAAGCCCACGGTCGTGTGCATCTACGAGATGGGTCTCTACCTCACGCGCAAAGGCGTTCCCAGCGTCGCGCCGATGGGCAAGGGCGGCACGCAGGAGGTGGGCGGGCTCAAGTTCACGATGGTGCACGCCACGCATTCGGCCGGCATCGAGGACGGCGGCCAGGTCGTCTACGGCGGCGAGCCGTGCGGCTTCGTCATCACGCTGGAGGACGGCACGCGCATCTATCACGCCGGCGACACCGGGCTGCTTCCGGACATGGCGCTGATCGCCGAGCTGTACGCGCCCGAGATCGTGCTGCTGCCGATCGGCGATCTGTACACGATGGGCCCGCGCGAAGCCGCGGTCGCGGCGCGCATGCTCAAGCCCAAGTGGATCGTGCCCATGCACCACGGCACGTCTCCCGGGCTGACCGGGACGCCCGACGCGCTGAAGGAGGAGTTGAAGCGCTTCGGTGTCACCGCGGACGTCGTGGCGCTGCGCCCCGGTGAGACGCTGAGCTAGGCGCTTTCGCGGCCTCCGCGCCGCGCGATGGTTCGGCGCCGCGGACGGCCGTGCGTCCCACGTCGCGAACGCCCGTTACGTTCCGAACACCGCCGCGATGTCGTAGAGCGTGTGCACGGCGATGGACGCCGTCGTGTTCGCGCGGCGCCGGATCACACCGAGCACGAGCCCGATCACACCGACCACGATCATTCCCGACCACGAGTACTGGACGTGCAGCGACGCGAACAGCAGCGCCGTGAGCACGATGCCGAGCCGCGGCTGGAGCGCGCCGCGCAGCGTGATCTCTTCGCCGATGCCGGCCGCGAGGCCGAGCAGGATCACGCGCATGGGCCCGAGCCCGCGCGACAGCTTCTTGTTCATGTCGCTGTCGTGCGCCCACGCCGCGGGCAACCAGCGGTGCTGCGCCCAGTCCGCGAGATTGTTGAACGCGATGATTGCCACCACGCCGGCCACGACGATCCACCACTGGCTGCGCGGCAGCCGCGTCACGCCGAGGCGCGCGAGCGCGTCGCGCAATCCGCGGCGCACCAGGAACCCGACCGAGCCGAGCGCGAGCGCGACGTAGCCGATCAGTTCGCTCCCGAGCGACACGCGGGCGAAGAAGCCCTTCGCGTCGTCGAGCATGTTCTGCATGAGATCCGGCACCAGGAAGTAGCCGGGGATCGAGAACAGGAACGTCAGCAGCACGAGCCGCGCGGCCAGGCGCAGCGTGTGCGTCGGCGCATCGCTGCGGAACAGCAGCGAGACCAGCTCGTCGGCGAACGGCCGCACGGCGGTCAGGAGCGACACCAGCGCCGCGAAGATCGACACGCCGATCGCGATCACGCGCGGCGCGCCGCTCAGCGCCGATTGATTGGCCAGCGTGGTGAGCGCGCTGAACGCGAGCGCACCGCCGACGGGCACGGCCGCGCCGAGCAGCCAGTAGAACAGCGTCCAGCGCGAATCGAGATCCGCGGCCTGCGCCGCCACGAACAGCCCGGCCAGCGCCACCATGAGCGCGAGCTCCTGCGCGCCGATGGCGATGCCGGCGATGCCCGCGACCGCGATGAACGCGAGCCACCCGATGAGCGCCGGGCGCAAGTCGGGCAGGCGGGGCGTGGGGGCGCCGAAGTCGGACCCGGCGTCGTGCGCGTTCGGCGCCGCGTCCGGCGCGCCCGTGGCGGCGTCATGCGTCGCGTCGGGCGCCGCGTCCGGTGCTCCGGGGGCGGTCTCGTGCGTCGCGTCCGGCGGCGGGCCGGGCGTCGTCCCGGGACGTTCCGGATCGTCGGAGGCTTGATTCTGATGGTCCATCACGCCAGCATAGTGTGCGCGTCGCTGACGCGTCCATCATGACCATCACCGTTCTCCTCTTCGCGCAGGCCCGTGAACGCGCGGGCGCGTCCACGCTGCGACTCGATCTGCCCGAGTCGAGTCGCGTCGCCGACGCGCTCGCCGCGCTCGTGCGCCTGCACCCGGGGCTCGACGCGCTGGTCGCGCATCTCGCGCTCGCGGTCGACGGGCGGCTGGTCAAACCCGAGGCGCCGCTCGCGGCCGGCGCCGAGCTGGCGCTGCTGCCGCCGGTGAGCGGCGGATGAGCGCGACGCGCAGGAGGGGAGCGAAGCCTGCCGCGCGCACGGGCGCGAGACGCGGCCTTGCGCGCGCCTCCGCGAGCAAGCGTCCGGCGCGCACGCCGTGGACGTTCCACCCGCTCACGCCCGATCGCTGGGACGATCTCGTGCGGCTGTTCGGGCCGCGCGGGGCGTGCGCGGGATGCTGGTGCATGTTCCCACGGCGCACCGCGGCCGAGTGGAAGGCCGAGCACGCGAACAATCGCACCGCGTTCCGGAAGATCGTCGCGAAGGGCGATCCGCCCGGGCTGCTCGCATACGAAGGGGGGCGTGCCGTCGGCTGGGTGGCGCTTGCGCCCCGTGCCACATACCGGCGCTACGAATCGTCGCGCATTCTGCTGCCGGTCGACGAACTGCCGACGTGGTCCGTGCCGTGCTTCTTCATCGATCGCACGCAGCGGGGCCGGCGTCTGACGGTGGCGCTGCTCGAGGCGGCGTGCGCGTACGCCGCGAAGCGGGGCGCGCCGCGCCTCGAAGGCTATCCCGTCGATCCCGCGGACCGCATGCCCGCCGCGTTCGTGTGGCACGGCCTCGCGGCGTCGTTCCGCGCCGCGGGATTCCGTGAAGTCGCGCGGCGTTCGGCGACGCGGCCCATCATGCGCCGGGAGCTGGCCGGCGTGCGTTCGCGCCGCGCCGGCTCCGTCGCCGTGCCGCGCGCGACGCGGCGGGTCGCCCTGCGAGGACCGCACCGTGGCTGAACTGACCGAACACCCGATCGACGTCGCCCATCTCGCGCGCGAGGCGTCGCGCCCCGACTGCGGCGCGGTCGCGGTGTTCCTCGGCACGACGCGCGATCATCACGAAGGCCGGCGCGTCGTGCGCCTCGCGTACGAGGCCTACGCGCCGATGGCCATCGCCGCGCTCGAGAAGATCGAGCGCGCTGCCGCCGAGCGCTTCGCGATCGCCGCGTGCCGCATCGTGCATCGGCTCGGCGAAGTGCCGCCCTCCGAGGCCAGCGTCGTCGTGCTCGCCACGGCCGTGCATCGTGCCGCCGCCTTCGACGCGTGCCGCTGGGCCATGGACGAACTCAAGCGCAGCGTGCCCATCTGGAAGAAGGAGATCTTCGACGACGGCGGCGCGGCGTGGGTGGAAGGCGCGAAGCTCGAGTAGACGCGAAGCGTTGCCGCGGCCGGGGTCCGTGCCGCGTCACACGCTCTTCAGCAGATACTCGCAGTACGCCTCGTTGAACAGCGCGCCGGGACGGCGCTCGCGCAGGCGTTCGATGAGCGCCTCCGGCCCCCAGCCCATGCGCCGCATCACGGCGCCGGCCACGAGCGGCGAACGATTGAGCCCCATGCTGCAGTGGACGAGCACGCGATGGCCGCGGCGCACGAGGTCGGCCAGGAACACGGCCAGCGACTCGATCAGCTCCGCGTCGGGGATGGCGGAATCCTCGAACGGATAGTAGAGGTAGAGCAGCGCGCCGTTCGCGGACGGGATACCGGAGTCGATCGTGCCCTCGAGGTCCACGACCACGGAGATGCCGAGCGTCTGGATCTCGCTCCAGTCGTCGATGGTGGCGGAGACGTAGAGGCGCTGATCGTCGTCGATGGGCGTGATGTTCACGCCCCAAGCCTACACGACGCGCGCCAGCGCCGCGCGCGCTTCTTCGCGCACGGCGTCGTCGGCGTCCTGGGCGGCGGCGCGCTCGAGCACGCGGCGGATGTCGTCCACGGAACACTCCGCGCTCTCGGCGCCCAGGAGCCGCGCGATCTCGCCGAGCGCCCAGGCCGCGTGACCGCGCACGAGCGGCGAGGTGTCCGCGCCCAGCGTGCGCGCGAGCGCCGGCACGGCCGACGCCTCCGCGCGGTTGCCGAGGGCCACGCAGACGTTGCGCACGAACGCGTCGCGGCCCGCGCGGCGGATCGGGCTCGTCGCGAACAGTTCGCGGAACGTGGGCTCATCGAGGGAGAGGAAGCGCTCGAGCGTCCAGCCGTCGAGGTCGCGCGCCGCGAGACGCGCCTCGCGCGACTCGGGCGCGAAGCGGTTCCACGGGCACACGTCCTGGCACAGGTCGCAGCCGAAGATCCAGTCGCTCATGGACGCGCGCAGCTCGCGCGGGATGACGCCGCGGAACTCGATGGTGAGGTACGACAGGCAGCGCCGCGCGTCGACCTGATACGGCGCGATGATGGCGCGCGTCGGGCACACGTCGAGGCAGCGCGTGCACGATCCGCAGTGCTCGCGGTCCACCGGCGCGTCGGCGGGGAGCGCACGATCGACGAGCAGCTCGCCGAGCAGGAACCAAGAGCCGCGCTCGCGCGACAGCAATCCCGAGTGCTTGCCGATCCAGCCGAGCCCGGCGCGCTCGGCCCAGCCGCGCTCGAGGATCGCGCCGGTGTCCGCGTACCACAGCGCGCGCGAGCCGGGCAGCGCGTCGCGCTCGATGAAGCGCTCGAGCACGCGCAGCCGGTCGCGCATGACGTGGTGGTAGTCCTCGCCGGCGGCGTAGCGCGCGATGCGCCCGAGTCGCCGGTCGCGCGCGTCATCGCGCGCGGGCGAGTGGCACATCGCGACGCACACGACGGCGCGCAGCCCGGGCAGCAGCCGCTCGGGCTCGGCGCGTCGCGCGCGGTGCTTGGGCGACGCCAGATAGCGCATGTCGCCGTGGCGACCGGCCTCGAGCCATGCCTGATAGTGCTCGGCGGCTTCGAGCGGCGCGACCGAGGCGATGCCGACCGCCTCGAAGCCCAATTCGCGCGCGCGCGACTTGATGCGGCTCGCCGCCTCGGCGGCCTCGGCGGTCTCGGACGGACTCATGCGCGGCGGGCGCTCGTCCAGCGCGGTCTAGCGCGTCGAGTCGGCGGGCGCCTGGGCGCTGCGGCCGGCCGGGAGCAGCCCGGGCTTCGCGGCGTGCTCGTGGCGCTTCACGCGCAGCAGCGGAAGCTTGGCGGGCGGCGGCGCGCCGGCGCGCACGAGCGCGCGCGCCTCTTGCGTCTGCTGCTGCGCCACTTGACGGATGAGCGACACGGTGTCCGCGGCCGCGTTCTGCGGCATCAGGCCGCCGCCACGCTTGGGGGCGTTCGCGGACGGGCCGCGCTGCGGCAGCAGGTCCGAGATCTGCACGGTCGGAATGCTGTGCCCCGAGGCGCGCTCGACGTCACCGAGCACCGGGCCGAGATTCACGCGCACGCCGGCCTGCTCGGCGAAGTTCTCGACGGGCTGGAGGTCGGGGCGGCGCGAGACCAGGTCCGACGCGTGCTTGAGATTCGGCGGGAGATTCGTGCTCGCCATCTGGCCCGTCGGCACGTACGTGTACGCCCCGCCCGGCACGGCGTCGTAGCCCGTGGCGCCGACCGGACCCAGCGGAGCCCAGCCCACGAAACCGTCGCCTTCCTGCCACGCGACCCACGCCGGGCCCCACTCCGAGCCGGGGATCCACACCCAGCCGTCGAAGCGGTCGTAGATCCACTGGCCGTAGTGATACGTGGCCCAGCCGAACGGCTCGGTCGAGATCCACGTCCAGCCGTACACGTCGCTCGGCACCCAGAAGCCCTGTTCGTAAGGGCGCCACGACACGAAGTTCACGCGCGGGCGGAACACGTAGCCGTAGGGCTCGATCAGGATCCAGTCGCCCTCGTCGGCGAGCGCGTCGTAGAAGAAGCGCACGTCGGGCGCCAGCGCGGCGCGCGCCGCCGGCATGGACACGTCGGCCGGCACCAGGTCCACGGTCGCGCACGAGGCGAGCGACGCGGCGAGAACGAGGCCGAGACAGAGGGGCAGCCAGCGCTTCATGAGGGGTAGTACTCCCCAGCCGTCCAAAGATTCCCCGACACTTGGGCCCGCCGATCGGTCCCCGGGCCGCCTGCCGCGAGCCGCCTCGCCTGTCGCCGCGCTACAGCTGCTTGTAGTCCGGCCCGCCGCCGCCCTCCGGCGTCACCCAGGTGATGATCTGGTAGGGGTCGGCGATGTCGCAGGTCTTGCAGTGCACGCAATTCGACGCGTTGATGTGCAGCTTGAGGGGCTGCGGCCCGCCCGCCGGCGCCGGCTTCGATTCGTCGGGCACCATCTCGTACACGTTCGCCGGACAGAAGTGCTGGCAGGGATTCCCGTACTCGCTGCGGCAGCGCGTCGCGCAGATAGTCGTGTCGGCCACGACCAGGTGCACCGGCTGGTCCTCGTCGTGCGTCGTGCCCGACAGGTACACGTCCGCGAGCTTGTCGAACGTGAGCACGCCGTCGGCCTTGAACGGCGCCGGCTTGCCCTGCGGATGCACGTCCGCGAGCTTGCGCATGCGCTCGTGCCCGGGCGCGTTCGGCACGCGATCGCGCAGCAGCCAGTCGCGGCCGCCGAACACCATCCCGAAGCCGACGTTCGCCATGCCCGCGAACATGCCGTGCTCGAAGCCCTGGTGGAAATTGCGCATGCCGCGCAGTTCCTCGGCCGCCCATGACGACTCGAAGCGCTTCTCGTAGCCGGCCAGGCGCTCCTTCGCGAAGTCGCCGGCGAGCAGGCACTCGAACAGGGTCTCGGCGGCCATCATCCCCGACTTGATCGCGAGGTGGACGCCCTTCAGGCGCCCGCCGTTCAGGAACCCGCCCGAGTCGCCGCACAGCAGCACGCCGTCCGCGCTCAGCTTCGGCATCGCCCAGTAGCCGCCTTCCGGGATCGCCTTCGCGCCGTACGCGACCGGCTTGCCGCCTTCCAGCAGCGCGCGCACCAGCGGGTGCGTCTTCATGAGCTGCAGGTTCGCGTGCGGATCGTTCGTCGGATCGTGCGCGTCGAGCCCGGTGACGCAGCCGATCGCCCAGTGCGTCTCGTCGAGCCCGTAGATGAATCCGCCGCCGAACGTGTCCACGGACAGCGGGAATCCCATGGTGTGGATGACGCGGCCCTTCTGCACCCGCCCGGCCGGCATCTCCCACAGCTCCTTCACGCCGGTCGCGTAGACCTGCGCGTTGCGGCCGATCGTGAGGCCGAGCTGGGTCTCGAGCTGCTTGGCGATCGTGCCGCGCGGGCCCTCGCACAGCACCGTGGCCTTCGCGCGGCACTCGGCGCCGGGCTGGTACGTCGACTTCTTCGCGCCCGACTTGTCGACGCCCTTGTCGCCGGCCATCACTCCGACGACGCGGCCGTTCTCGACCAGCGCGCGCGCCGCCGGCGTCTCGGTCGCGATCAGCACGCCCTTCTGCTCCGCGATCTCGGCCATCCACGCGACGAGCCGGCCGAGCGACAGGATGTGGTTGCCGTGGTTCGCGAGCATCGGCGGCGTCAGCGGCAGCCGCACGTGGCCGTCGTGCCACAGCATGTACACATCGTCGCTCGTCACGTCGCTCGAGACCGGGCAGCCCTTCTCGAGGTAGTCGGGGATCAGCTCGCGCATGCCGCGCGGGTCCATGACCGCGCCCGAGATGCCGTGCGCGCCCACCGTCGCCGATTTCTCGAGCACGGCGATCGTGACCTCGCCGAGCGACGTGCCCGGCGCGCCCGCGGCGACCGACTGGTTGTGGCGCTCGATGAGGTTCGAGAGATGAATCGCGCCGGCCAGCCCGGCCGGGCCGGCGCCGACGAACTGGACGTCGAACTCGAGGATTTCGCGTTCCATGGTCTTCCGATCGAAGAGCGGCGCTTCTCTGGGTTAGGCGCGACGCGCCGGGACGGACTCCGTTTCGGCTTCTGCGGCGTGCGCGTGGTTCTCGGCCTCGAGCCAGCGCTCGGCATCGATCGCGGCCATGCAGCCGGTGCCCGCCGCCGTCACCGCCTGGCGGTACGTCGGGTCCGCCACGTCGCCGGCCACGAACACGCCGGGCACGCCGGTGCGCGTGCTGCCGGGCTCCACGGTCAGGTAGCCGCGTTCGTCCATCGGCAGCTGGCCGACGAGGAACGACGTGTTCGGCTGATGGCCGATGGCGATGAACACGCCGGCCGTCGCGTGCTCGCTGATCTCGCCGGTCTTCAGGTTCTTCAGGCGGACGCCGCGCACCTTGTTGTCCTCGACGCCGAGGACTTCGACCAGCTCGCTGTCCCAGATGAAGCGGATGCGCGGATTCTTGAGCGCGCGCTCCTGCATGATCTTGGAAGCGCGCAGCGTATCGCGGCGATGCACGACCACGACTTCATGGCAGAAGCGCGTGAGGTACGTGGCCTCCTCCATCGCCGTGTCGCCGCCGCCGATCACCATCACCGGCTTGTCGCGGAAGAAGAAACCGTCGCACGTGGCGCACGCCGACACGCCGAAGCCCATGAGCTTCTGCTCGCTCTCGATCCCGAGCAGCTTGGCCGAGGCCCCGGTCGCCACGATCAGGGCGCGCGTGCGATACACCTGACCGTCCGCGCTCACGATGAACGGGCGCTTCGTGAGGTCGACGCTGTCGACCGCGGCCGACACGATCTCGGCGCCGAAGCGCAGCACCTGGTCGCGCATGCGTTCCATCAGCTCGGGGCCGAGAATGGCTTCGCGGAAGCCTGGGTAGTTCTCGACCTCGGTCGTGATGGTGAGCTGGCCGCCCGGCTGGTAGCCCGAGATCACGAGCGGCTTCAGGTTCGCGCGGGCCGCGTACAGCGCGGCGGTATATCCAGCAGGGCCGGTGCCCAGGATCAAGACATCGTAAACGCGGGACAAGACACTCTCCTCGATGGGGTTCGCAGGGGCGGCGGGGATTCTAGTCCAGCCCCCGGCGGAGCGCGAAACGCGATTCGAACGCCCTTCAGATGAGGCGGGGCCGGGAAGGGAGCGGGGCGGGGGCGGCCGTTGCCGCGCCGGCTCGGCTACCAGTCGCGGCGGCGGAAGACGTGGGCCGCGATCACCAGCGGCACCAAGGTCTCGACCACGAGCACGAAGACGCCGAGCGCGACGCCGCGCGTGGCGCCGAACGTCTTGACCAGCACCGCCGACGTGGGCCCGAACAGCGCCCCCGAACCGACCGCGATCGTGACGAGCACGCGCGCCAGGTCCACGGGATTGAGGAGCAGGGCGGGTACGAGAACGCTTTGCAGCGGGAAGCCGCTCAGCAGCGTCGTCGCGCCGAGCACGATCAGGTCGTACGCGACGACCAGCACGAGCCAGAGAAGCAGCGCGATCGACATCGCGCGCAGCCGGTCGGGCCATATCGCGCCGATGGCCAGCGCGACCGCGAGGTGCAGCCAGCCGAGCGCCATCGACAGCACGGTGAGCGCGACGAACCCGGGCAATTGGTCGGCGCCGGCGTTCAGCGCGACGACGAGTCCGCCCACGCCGAAGCCGAGGCCCTGCGCGACGGTGAGCGCGGCGGCCAGCCCGGCAAACTTGCCGGCCAGCACCTCGCCGCGCGACACCGGCTGGGCCAGCAGCAGCGGCAGCGTGTCGCCGCCACCCGCCAGGCTCGTGACGCCGAGCAGGAGCGCGCACAGCGGCACGACGAGCAGCACGAGGTTCATGAGGCTCAGCGTCGTGCGCGCGAACCCCTGGAAGCCGACTTCGTGGCCCTGCGCGAGGCCGAAGTAGGACAGGCCGAGCACCAGCGCGGCGAACAGCGTCGTGAAGCCGAACAACCAGCGCGTCTCGAGCGCGCGCCGGTACTCCTCGGCACCGACCACGCGCACGCGCACGAACTTCGCGCGCAGGCTCATCGCCGTCCCTCCGCGAGGTGCGAGCCGGTCACGGACAGCCGCCCGACCGGACGCCCGTCCAGCAGCCACGCGAAGTCCTCGCCCGGGCGATCCGCGTCGAACGTGACGTGGCGCGACGCGCCCGCGGCCAGCGAATCGATCGCCACGTGGTCCTCGTAGCCGGCGAGGCGCACCGAGACCGTGGCGCGCCCGCGATTGACGACGTCCAGTTCGACGCGGTGATCCTTGGGCACGGCCGCGTTCGCGGGTTCGACCGCGCCGTCCCGCACTTGGATGCCGAGCGCGACCGTGGGCAGCGTGATCGGCGCCGTGACCGCCGCGCGCGGGGACGGACGGCGCCGGCCGATCACGCCGAGCGCGACGGCGGCGACGACCGCGACGACGAGCAGCACGACGTAGGGCCGCGTCATGGCCTGGCCATCCCGGGCGCGATCTCGCGCCAGCGCCCGACCACGCCGTGAGAGGAAGCCGCGATCGTGTCCGCCGCGGCGCGGCTCATGAACGCCACGAGTCCGCCGCCCATCGGCGTCGCGAGGTCGCCGTGCACGATCCACAGGGAGTCCGCACGGTGCAGCGTTCCTTCGTCGTAGTCCGGCAGCCAGATGGCCGTCGGATCTTCGCGTCCCGCGTCGCGAGCCAAACACTCGAGCGCGTCGTACACGAGCCATTTTCCCGAGACCTCGCGCTCGCACGCGAAGTGCCGGCTGCTGGTCTCCATGCTGCAGCGGGTGCACTCGACGCCACCGGCGATCGACGGCGGTCCCGCGCGCCGCGCGCAACCTGCGAACGCCACAAGGAGCAGTGCGGTGAGCGCGAGTCGGGCGAGGAACGGCGCGGCCAGCCCGGTGCCGGGCCGGCCACCGTCGCCTCGAACCAACGACTGCGCCCACGGCCTACGCATGGTGCCTCCCGCGCCGCACGACCTGGAGGAACAGCTCCTCGAGCGTCGGCCGCTGGATCTCGAACGAGCGCACCGCGACGCCCGCGCGACGCAGCGCGTCCAGCGCGTCGAGGCCCACACCGTCGACATTGTCGATGGTGAGCCGCGTGGGCGAGAGCCACGCCGCGCCCGGCGCCGCGCCCGAGACCACGGCCGCGACGGACGGCTCCGCCTCACGGATCTCGATCACGAGCTGCGTTGCGCGCATCTGGCGCAGCCTCAGCTCGGACAGCCGCTCGAGCGCGGCGCGCCGGCCCTCGACCAGGATGAGCACGCGGTCCGCGACGCGTTCGACCTCGGCGAGCAGGTGGGAGCAAAGGAGGATGGTCTTGCCGTCGCGACGCTGCTGCTCGATCAACGAGCGGAACTCCCACGTGGCCTCGGGGTCGAGACTGGCGGTCGGCTCGTCCAGCACGAGCAGCGCGGGTTCGCCGAGCAGCGCCTGGGCCAGCGACAGGCGCTGGGTGTAGCCGCCGGACAGCTCGCTCGCGCGCCGCGCCGCCAGCGACTCGAGCCCGACGCGGCGCAACGCCGCGCGTGCGGCGCCGCCGTCGAGCCCGCGCAGCGCCGCGAAAAAGCCCAACACCTCTTCGACGCTTCGCCCGGGCGGGAACGTGACGCGCTGCGGCACGTAGCCGAGGTCGTGGCGCGCGCGCGGATCCGTCGGCGCCAGGTGGTGCGGCCCGACAACGATGCTCCCCGCGTCCGGCCGCGTCAGCCCGAGCAGCGTCTTGAGCATCGTGGTCTTGCCGGCGCCGTTCGGGCCGATGACGGCGAACGTCTCGCCGGCTTCGACTTCGAAGCTCAGATCGTCGACCGCACGGATCGCGCCGAAGCGCTTGACCAGGCCCGACACGCGGATCATGCGCGCCACCGTCCGACGCCGAGGCCGCCCAGCGACAGGAGCGCGATGGAGCCGAATGCCGCCGCGGCCCACGGCGTCGCGCGCCGGCCGCGCGGCAGGGCGACGAGGCCCTGGCGCGCGAGCGGCGGCGGCGCCACGAGCGGGTGGCGATCCATGGCCTCGCTGGGGCGCATCGCGGGCAGCACCTGCTCGGCCACCGACAGCGCGGCGACCGCCGGGCTTTTCGCGAGCACGGACAGGTCCGGGTACTGCTTCGACAGGAACGCGAATGTGCCGACGGGCGAATACGGCGCGTCACCCAGCCCGTCGCCGTCGAGGTCGTACGGCGCGTGATCGCTCCAGTAGTTGCCGACGCGCCCATCGTCGAAGCGATTGTCGGTGTACTTCATGTCGATCGCGACCGCGTAGTCGTCGTGCAGGAACGCGTTCCGCGTGAACTCGTTTCCGGCGCACGACGAGAACATCAGCACGCCCCAGCCGTTGTCGAGCAGCAGGTTCTCGCGCACGCGATTGCGGTTCGAGTTGTCGAGGAACATGGCGATGGTGTTGTCGACGAGCGCGTTTCCCTCGAACGTGCCGTCCGAGCAGTCGCGCAGCAGCAAGCCGTACGTGCGCGGGCCGCGGTTGTGCTCGAAGCGGTTGTGCGCGACGCGCAGGTGGTTCGAGAACATGATGGCGCAGCCCGCCGCGTTCCTCGTGAACACGTTCCGTTCGAGCACGCTGCCCTGGCAGTACATCGTGTGGAAGCCGTAGCGCCCGTCGTCGTGCAGGCGATTGCCGATCGCGCGCGCGTCGTTCGCGAACGACAGGTAGACCGCGTCCTCGAAGTGGCTGACGTCGTTGCCGGTGAGCGTTGCGCCGGTCGAGTACCACACGTGGAGGCCGTTGCCTTCGCCGTCGTCGCCCCCGCCCGCAACGCGGCCGCGCAAGACGCAGTCGCGCACGACGAGGTTCGGCGAGCGCTCGACGTCGACGCCGTACAGCACGTCGCCGAGCGCGAGCCGCGTCAACGTGACGTTCGCGGCCTCGAGCACGCGCACGCCGGCGTCGACCGTGATGACGCGCGTGCCGCAATGGCGGACGGCGAGATCCTCGACGCGCGTCCCGGACGCGGTCACGGTCAGGGTCGATCCGGAACCGCCTCCATCGACGATCGCGCCGCGCTCCCCCCGCACGGTCAGCGCTCGATCGACGAGAAGCGGCCCGGGATGGACCCCCGCCTCCAGGATCAGCGTGTCGCCGGGCGCGGCCGCGGAGATCGCGGCCTGCGCGGCGCCACGCACGGCGGGAACGCGCGTCGTCCGCGCATGCGCGGCGCCGGGTACGAGCGCCAGGGCCAGCGCGGCCGACAGCCCCAACCCTTGCGCGGCGGCGCGAAGGGCCGCGATGCCCCGTCTCGCGGCGCGCCACGGCGCCGGGGTCCGGCCTGGCGCGAGGCCCGTCACGCGGTCCACGGCGTTCACGCCGCGTGCGCCTTCCGCGTGTCACGCGCGGCGCGCCGTTCGAAGAAGATCGCGAGCGGACCCAGCAGCCAGGCGACGCCGAGGAGCAGGGTGCCGGGGCCGGGCACGCTCAACACCCGGAAGTTCGCCATCTGCTTGAAGCCGATCAGCGGCGGCGTGAACAGCGGCAGCTTGATCGGCGCCCGCGGGTCGAGGTCGTGCCCGTAGTGCCACAGCCAGTGCGCGTAGTCGTTGAACATGTACGCGGCGAACGCGGTGAACGCGAGCCATCCCGCGATCGCCAGCCAGCGCCGGTTGAGCAGCGCGGCGAGCAGAGCGAGCACGCCGAACAGGCTGAGCGCCTGAGGCAGGTAGTTGAATTCGCTGAAGTCATTCGCCGAGATCGCGTGCATGCCGACGTAGTGATTGAGGATGTTGATGCTCTCGATGTTGCCCTTGATGGTGTTGCTGAAGATGGTCAGCGTCAGCCCTTCGCGATACTGCGGGGCCCACAGCTTCATGACCCAGATCGGCAGGATCGGAAGGAAGAAGACGGGAACCAGGATGAGCGCGGCGAGCCAGATCAGGCGGCGCTCACGCGGTTGAAATCGATCGGCGAGATAGTGCACGACTGCCTCCCGTCGGGGCCGGCCGCTCGGGCCGGCCCCCGACGTGCGGGAACTATGGGTGCTTCATGAGCGCCGCGACTTCGGCGACGCGAGCCGGATCGGGACGCTGCACGGCGGCCACGTGGGCGCCCGCCGGCAACGCTTCGATGTAGCCCTGCATCTCCTGGTGCAGCGCGCTGCAGAAGTTCGAGCAGTAGAACGGCGTGACGCCGGCTTTGTCCGCGACCCAGCGCATGGTCTTGGTCTCGCCCGGCTCGATCTGCATGTTCTTGCTCGAGAACAGAATGCCGAAGCCGTGCGCGATGTCGTCGTCCTGCTCGACGTTCGTGACGTGGAAGTAGACCGTGTCGCCCTGCGTCACCTGGATGTTGTCGGGCGAGAAGTGCGAACGCACGGCGATCATCATCACGTCCACGCGATGTCCCTTGCGCTCGACACGCGCGTCCTCGGCCCGCTTGGTCGCGAACGGTTTGTCGTTCTTGTCGAGCGGGTACACGGTGAACGGCTTGAGCTTCTCAGCGCGGATCATCTGCGCGTAGTGGGGCTCGAGGTACGTGGGGAAGTCGTACAGCAGCTCCATCTTCGGTCCGCGGATGTCGATGAGCTGCGCGGCCTCCGGATGCGTCGGCCCGACGGACAGGTAGCGGTCCTTCGACAGCTTGTCGAGCGCCACGACGTAGTCGCCGGTCGGGTGACGCGTGTCACCCTCGGACGCCATGAGGTGGCCGATCGAGTAGTACACGTCGATCTTGTCGACGACGTTCCAGGGCGGGCCGATCTTCCACTTCGCGATCTGCGAGTCGAGGAACAGCGACGTGTACGCGTAGCCCTTGCCGTCGAATTGCGTGTGCAGCGGCCCCAGGCCCACCGGCACCTTCGCTTCGATCACGTTCTCGTAGGGCAGCACCGGGATGCCGCCCTTCTCGTCCGTGAACTTGCCGGCGGCGATGGCCGCGCTCAGCTTCGCGAAGCTGTAGACGGAGACTTCCGCCTGCAGCTTGCCCGAGGCGCACACGTACTGGCCGCTCGGATCGACGTCGACGCCGTGCGGGCTCTTCGGCACCGGGAACAGGTACACGATGCCCTTCACGTCCTTGGGATCGAGCACCGGCGCGCCGCCGATCATCTTCGCCTTGCCTTCGTCGACCGCCTTCTGCGCCGCGCGCCAGTCGACCATGGCGATGTAGTCCATCTCGTTCTGCGAGGCCTTCACTTCGAGCGAGTCATGGGCTTCTTCGCTGTTGTAGCACGTGAAGAATTCCCAGCCGTTGCTCGGGCCCTTGCCGGCGTCGGCCAGATCCCAGTCGAACGGCGGCATCAGCACTTCGAAGCCCATCGACATATGACCGCTCTTGGGATCCACCTTGATGCCCGCCACCACGCCGTTGAACGCCTGCGCGTACTCGGACATCGGGCGCACGGTTGGGTAGGGGATCGGGATCGAGAAGCGCGACGCCGCGAACACGTACTCGGTATTCGGCGTCGGGAACGGGCACGCGTGCGCCGCGGACACGTTCGGAATCGGCCCGTAGATCTCGTGGGTCTTGAAGTCCGACAGGTCGATGCGCGCGATGCGCGCATTCGGCATGTCGTTGATGAACAGCCAGCGACCGTCGTAATCGCCGTCGGTCTCGCTCATGCCCGGGTGATGCGCGTCGCCCCAGGTGAGTCCGCCGAGCATGGCCTTCGACTCCTCGTCCACGCCGTAGCCCACGGCGGGCTCGGGCGTGAACACGGGAATCGTGGTGATGTGCCGGCACGACGGCATGCCGTACACGTAGATCTGCCCCGAGTGTCCGCCGGACAGGAACGCGTAGTACGCGTCGTGCTCGCCCGGTTTCACGTACACCTTGCCGGCCGCGGCGCCGGGGCCTCCGCCGCCGCGCGTGCCGGCACATCCCGGCAGGTGGGCGAGCGTCACGGCTCCAGCGACAACGGCGGCGACGATCGTGATCCAGCGTTTCATGGTGCGCTCCTTTTCCGGGTTACTTCTCGGCCGATTCGTGGTTCTTGTGCTTCAGGAACTCGAGCACGGCGGCGGCCTCCGCCGGCGTCAGTCCCTGCTTGGGCATCTGCAGCGCGTACTGCGCGAACAACTGGCGAGCGGTCGGGTCCTGCTTGGTCATGACGTCGGGGTGCAGGATCTGCGTCTCGATCCACTTCGCGGTGCGGCGCGACGTCACGCCATCGAGATCGGGGCAGGAGATGCGCTTACCGAATCCGTGGCAGGCCGAACAGCCGCGCGTCTGGAACAGCTTCTCGCCGGCTTCGACCTTGCTCTCGTCGATGGGCGTCGTCGCGGCGCGCGGGCCTTCGTCGAGCCCGGCGGGCAGAGCGTCGCCGCCGGCCGCGCCCGAGGCCGACACGTTCGTCGTGCCCGTGGTGGTGCCCGAATCCGCCGTCTTGCCGCCGCAGCCCGCGACCGCGGCCACAGCCGCGAGGGCCAGGGCGAGCGTCACGAGTCGAGTCGTCTTCATGAGTTCGATCCTCTCGAGGGGATGCGACCGGAGCCGAGTTCGGTCATCGCGTTTCCGGTCCGACGGCGCGCGACGCCCATCAGCTCCGCGGGGCTGAGCAGTCGCTCGGCCACGCGGAACACGACGACTTCTTCCTTGCGAATATGAATGCGCAGCAGGTCCACGAGATCGCGGCCCTGCACGACGAGTTGTTCGTCGCGGGCCTGCGACGCGCGGCGCTGGAGCAGGCCGGCGACCGAGGCGAGCATGCCGCGCAGTTCGCGGTGCTCGTCCTCGAGCTCACGGAGCGCACCGCTCGTCTCGGGCAGCGCCCGCTCGAGCGACGGGAACAGCACCTTGTCCTCCGCCGCCATGTGCGTCTCGAACTGGCGCTCGAGCAACGCGACGAGGCGGCGCAGCGGTTCCCACGTCGCCGACGGCCGAATCGCCTTGGCTCGGACCGCCCGGCCGCCGCGCGCGTCGCGCCGCCCTTCGCTCGCGGGCTCGAGGGCGCGTTCCACGGCCGAGATGTCGCCGAGCACGCGCAGGTGGTCGTCGCGCAGATTGTCGAACACCGTATTGGGCATCGTCCGCTCCTCCAAAGTCGGTACCGCGTCCATCAGGAGGATCGTGCGTTCGCGCCGCGCGCGGCATGATCGGCATCACGCGCGTCGTGGATTCACGGGGTCGGGAATTCCGGCCTAGATCGTTGCCGTCGAGCGGGGTGGGAGCACGCGGCCCGACTGGACTATGATCCGCATCATATGAGCGAACCGCGCGCGACGTCCGAGGCTCGATCCGAACGGGTCCTGGCCGCGGTCCGCTCCATCCCGATGTTCCGCGGGCTGACGGCCGACGATCAGGGACGCATCGCGAGTCTCGCGAGCCTCCGCGACTACGCGCGCGGCGATTTCCTGTGGCGCGCCGGGGACCCGGCCGAGCAGCTCACCGTCATCGTGCGCGGGCGCGTGAAGATCGTGCGCCACGCCGACGCCGGCGACGTGATCCTCGAGCTGTTCGGCGAGGGCGAGCCGGTCGGTGCGATCGCGGTGTACAACTACATGCCGTACCCGGCGAGCGCCGTGTGTCTCGAGCCCGTGTCGCTGGTCGTGCTGCCGCGCCGCGACTACTTCGAGCTGCTGGACCGTCATCCGGAGTTCGCGCGCGCCATCATTCGCGAACTCACGAAGCTCGTCGTGTCGCTGACGCGCAAGCTCGAGGACATGCGCGGCCAGCGCGTGGACACGCGCATCGCGCAGCTGTTCCTCACGCTGGCCGAGCGCATGGGCCGCGAGGGCCCCGCGGGCGTCGAGATCCCGCTCACGCTGACGCGCCAGGAAGTGGCCGACTTGGTGGGCACGACCGTCGAATCCGCGATTCGCGTGTTGTCGCGCTGGGGGCGCGAGGGATTGCTCGTGACCGGCGAAGGACGCTTCGTCATCCCGTCGCGCGAGCGGCTCCGGCAGGCCATCGAAAACCCCGGCGGCTGATTCGATCGACGGCGACCCCGCGGCCCGGCTGCCGGATCGTTTCGGGGCGACACTCTGTCGCGGCGTGCGCCGGAAATGCTCACAGGCACGTCCGCGGAACGCGCGGCCCGCTCGCGCGTCGATGACCGCCTAGGCTATCATCGAGCCCGCCCGACGCGCGCAGACGGCTTCCCGACCTCCATCACGCCCCTCTATCGGCCGCCCGAAAGGTTGCGACATGACGCGTCCGCTCCGCCTGGCGCCGCTGCTGGCCGCCTTCGCCTTTGTGCTCGTCCCGCGCGCCGCCGCCACCAATCCGGTCGTCCCCGCGAACTTCGCAGCCGAAGTGCTGGTGCCCTCTCTCACCCAGCCGAACAGCTTCGCGTTCCTGCCCGACGGGCGCGTGCTGTTCACGGAGCAGGTGACCGGGCGCGTGCGACTCATCGTCGGCACGCATGTGGCTGCCACAGACCCGGTGCTGACCGTGCCGGGGCTCAACACGTCCGGGACGAGCGGCGAGCGCGGGCTGCAGGGAGTCGCGGTCGATCCGGCGTGGCCGCAGCGCCCCTACGTGTATCTCGACTACACGAGCACGAGCGGCTTCATCATCATCGTGCGTTACACGGCCAGCGGCGACCTCGCGAATCCGCTCGGAGAGAGCCTCGTGCTCGGCTCGCCGTACGTGATCATCGGCAACATCCCGGACAACTCGGACAGCCACAACGCCGGGTGCCTGCGTTTCGGGCTCGATGGCATGCTCTACGCGGCCGTGGGGGAAGACCTCGACCGTTGCGCGGCGCAGGACCTGACGCAACTCAAGGGCAAGATCCTGCGGCTCGACGTGCGCAACCTGCCGCCGGGCGCGGGCAGCGCCTTCCGCGCGCAGATCACGCCCGCCGACAATCCATTCGCGTCGAGCGACAGCACGACGCGCCTGGTGTTCGCGCTCGGCCTGCGCAATCCGTGGCGATTCGTGATCGATCGCGTGACCCAGAATCTGTACGTCGCCGACCCCGGCGACTTCTCGTTCGAGGAGGTCGACGAGGTGTCCGCCGGGGACAACGAGGGCTGGCCGTGGCGCGAGGGCGTGACGGTCGAGCCGGTCGGGCAGTGCCCGGAGCCGGGCGGCGGCGGCTCGCAGACGTTCGACTCGCCGATCGTCGTCATCCCGCACGACGGCAGCAGCCAGGCCGTCATCACGGCCGGCGTGCACCGCGGCGCCGTGGGCGGCCTCGCGAACTGGCCGAATGAATACGAGGGGATTCTGTTCTACGGCGATTACTACGGCGGCTACTTGCGCTGCGCGCAGAAGGTCGGCGGCACGTGGGTCGCGCCGGCGGATGTGCCGGGACAGCCCGATACGGTGAACTGGATGACCGGCATGTACAGCCAATGCGACTACCAGATCGGCCCCGACGGCAGCCTGTACTGGCTGCGCCAGTTCGACGACGGCTTCGGCGGCGCGACCGGGGCGTTCGGGCGCATTCGCTACACCGGGCCGCCGAACGCGGTCGAGCCGACGCCGCGCAACTTCGCGCTCCGCGTCACGCCGAATCCGAGCGCCGGGCCTACGGAGGTTTCGTTCGCGCTGCGCGAGCCCGGGCCGGCGCGCGTCGAGATCTTCGATACGCAGGGGCGGCGGGTGCGCACGCTGGCCGACGTGCGCTTCGCGGTGGGCGCAGAGCGTCTGACGTGGGACGGCGCCGACGAGCGCGGGGCGCACGTCCCGGCCGGCGTCTACCTGGTGCGGCTGAGCGCCGGGCGCGCGACGTCGACGGTGCGGTTGCTGCGCATCGAGTGACGCGGCGCCGGCCCGCGCCACGCCGCCCGTGACCGGGCGCGCGACAAACGCCTGCGCGCGGCCGCTCCTCCGCTACATCGCGCGCAGCGCCCGCGCCAAGGGCTGACGCGCCGCGGCGCGCGCCGGGAAGAATCCGCCGATCAGGCCCATGGCCGCCGAGAACACCAGGCCGGCCAGCATCGCTTTCGGCGTCACGAGGAACGCGAAGCCGACTTCGCTGAACGACTGGAAGTTCGTCGTGCTCGTCGTGATGCCGTTGATGGGCAGCGCCAGGATGCAGCCGATCACGCCCCCCAGCACGCAGATCAGCACCGACTCGATCAGGAACGACAGCAGGATCGCGCCGGGCCGGAAGCCGAGCACGAGCAGCGTGGCGATCTCGCGCGTGCGCGCGCCGACCGACGCGTACATGGTGTTCGCCGCGCCGAACACGGCGCCGATGCCCATGATCAGCGTGATGAACACGCCGAGCCCGGTGATGAGGCCCGTGAACGTGCCCGACTGCTCGGCGTAGAAGTCCGACTCGCGCTTGACCTGCACCTGGAGTCGCGGGTCCTTCTCCAGTTCGGCCTTGAGCGCCGCGAATTGCGCGGGCTGCTTCATGCGGAACGTGACCGTCTGGAACACGTCGTTGCGATTGAGCGCCGGCCCGAGCACGGCGGCGTCGCCCCAGATCTCCGATTCGAACGCCGCCCCGCCCGCCGCGAAGTGGCCGACGACGGTGAACGTGCGCTGCTGGAACGTGATTCGATCGCCGACCGCGCAGTTCGCGAAGCGCCCCGCGACGCGTCGCCCGACGATGACCTCGTCCGTGCCGGGCGCGAACATGCGCCCGCCCGGCAGCACCTGGACGTTCGCGCGCACGGAGATGCCCGTCGGGTCGACGCCGCGCAGCGTGAGGTTCGACGAGCCCTTCTGCCCGAGACGGTCCTTGTTGATGACGACGACGAGGTCGGCCGTGGCCAGCGCGCGACCGTCGGGGCCGGCGGCCACCGCCGGATTCGAACGCAGGATCTCGACCTGCTCGCGCGACACACCGCTCGAGATCTCACTGTCCGCGCCCTTGCGCAGCACGATCGCGTTGTTCGGCGAGCCCGTGCTGACGAGCGCCGCGCGGAACCCGGCGGCCAGCGCGAGCGCGCCGATGAAGATCATGACGGTGAGCCCGACGCCGAGCGCGGTGGTCAGCGTCGACAGCGGGCGCTGCTGGATGTTGCGCAGGTTGTAGACGAGTGGAAGGGCCACGCGATCCTCCTAGTCGACCCGGCGCAGCGCGTCGACGATCTTGAGACGAGCCGCGCTCATCGCGGGCAGAATGCCGCTCACCGCGCCCATCACGAGCGCGATGGCGATGCCGGTGATGACGGTGCCCCAGTACACGCGCATCGGCGGCAGGAAACCGCCCAGGTTGAAGCCGCCGCCTTCGAGCAGCGCCTTGGCGAGCAGCGCGCCGAGGGCGCCGCCGCCCAGCGTGATCACGGCCGCCTCGATCACCACCATCGTGAAGATGGTGCCGTCGCGGAAGCCCAGCGTCTTCAGCACGCCGATCTCCGACGTGCGCTCGCGGAACGCCATCATCATGGTGTTCGCGGCGACGAGCAGGATGGCGAACACGATGGCCAGCCCGATCACGCGCAGCACGAACGGGACGTTGCCCCACATGCTCACGAAGCCGGCCTGGAACGCCTGCTCGCTCTCGGTCAGCGTCGCCGCGGACGAGTTCTCGAACATCGCATCCACGGTCTGGGCGACGGCCGACGCACGGTCGGGGTCGTTCAACTCGAACACGTAGATGCCGACGAGTTGCGCGCCGCCCATGCCCTTCTCGTTCAGGTAGCGGAAGTGGAAGAACATGGTCTCTTCGCCGAGCGACGGCTTCCTGGCCTTGTACACGGCGCGGATCGTGAACGGCCACGAGCCCGGATAGATGGTGCCGCTCAGCGTGATCGTCTGACCGAGCTTCCAGCCCATCTTCTGCATGAGCTTCACGCCGCAGATGCACGCGGTCTGTTCCTGGTCGTAGGCCTGCAGCTTGGGATCCGCGCCCGGTGCGAGCGGCGTCTCGACCTGGGGCTTCGACCATTCGACGATGTCGAAGTCGGAGGAGTAGATGGGCAGGTACACGTCGTCGCACGCGAACTGCGCGAAGAAATTGTGCGGGTCCTTCGGATCCTGCGCGCCGAACCAGTTCGAGTAGCCGACGCGCTTGACGCCCGGCACCGCGGCGATGCGATCGCGGTACGAGATCGGCAGCGGGAACACGAGCGAGATCTTGTTGCGCGTGACCAGGCGGCTGAGGCTGCCGACCTTGATGGAATCCTGCAGCGTATCGAGCACGCCGCCGAGCGCGCAGAACAGGAACACCCCGACCATCACGCTCAGCGTGGTCAGGATGGTGCGGCGCTTGTTGCGCCCCAGGTTCACGAGTACGAGTCGAAAGACGCTCACGACGAGCCCCCGCTCAGTTGGACAGCACGCCCTTGTCGAGGTGCAGGACGCGCTTCGCGCGCTCGGCCGCGTGCGGATCGTGCGTGACCATGATGATCGTCTTCTTGTACTCCTGGTTCAGGCGCTCGAGCAGCTGCAGGATCTCCTCGCCCGACTTGCGATCGAGATCGCCGGTCGGCTCGTCGGCCAGCAGCAGCGTCGGATCGCTCACCAGCGCGCGCGCGATGGCGACGCGCTGTTCCTGTCCGCCCGAGAGCTGGCGCGGATAGTGCCCGATGCGATCGCCGAGCCCGACCAGCTGCAGCGCCGTCGTCGCGCGCTTCTTGCGCTCGGCGCCGCTCATCTTCACGAGCAGCAGCGGCAGCTCGACGTTCTGCAGCGCGGTGAGCACGGGAATCAGATTGTAGAGCTGGAAAATGAAGCCGATGTGCCGCGACCGCCACCGCGACAGCGCGTCGCCCTTGAGCGTGGCGATGTTCGTCCCGCCCACGCCGATCGCGCCCGACGTCGGCTGGTCGATGCCGCCGATCAGGTTCAGCAGCGTCGTCTTGCCGCTGCCCGACGGCCCCATCAATGCCACGAAGTCGCCCTCGGCGATGTCGAGCGACAGCCCGTCGAGCACCGGCACGCTCTGGCGATCCCGCTGGTACACCTTGCGCACGTCGCGAACTTCGACCGCCGCCATGCCACCTCCCATGCGTGTTTGCAGCGCGCCCGGCGCCGGAGCGCCAGGGACCGTCCGCCGACTACGATCCGGAGACGCGCACGCGCGTCCCGTCCTTCAGTCCCGCCGGAGGCGAGAGCACGACGCTCTCGCCGCCGCTCAAGCCGTCCCGCACTTCGATCACGTCGTCGCGCGTCGGCCCCAGGTCCACCTTGTGCGCGGCGACGCGGCCGTTGTCGATCACCCACACGCGCGCGCCGGACACATCCTTTACCACGGCCGCCGCCGGCACCATCACGCGGCGCGGTGCCGCAGTCGCGGCGTGGCCGGCGTCGCGCACGAACAGCACCTTCGCGCCCATCTCGGGCAGGATGCGCGGGTCGTGGTCGAGGATCGAGACCTTGACCAGCACCGTCGCCTTCTGCCGATCCGCCGTCGGCACGACCTGGCGCACGCGGCCCGTGAACGACGTGTCGGGGTACGCGTCGAGCGTGATGCGCGCGTTCTGCCCGTTCATGATCTGCGCGATGTACGCCTCGTTCACGTCGACTTCGACCTCGAGCGCGCTGAGATCCGCCATGGTCACGATCGCCGTGCGCGTGAGCCCGCCGCCCGCGCTCGACGGCGCGACGATCTCGCCGACCTCGGCGTCCTTCCTGAGCACGGTGCCGTCGAACGGCGCACGCACGCGGGTGTTCTCGTACGTCGCGGCGGCCAGATCGGACTCGGCGTGCGCGCTGGCCTTCTGCGCGCGCAGCACGTCGAGCTTGGTCTGGGCGTTCTCGAGGTCCGCGTCGGACGTCAGGTTCTGGCGGCGCAGCTCCTCAGCGCGCTTCAAGTCGCGCTCGGCCTGCTTCAGCTGCGCGTCGAACTGCGCCTCGGCGGTGCGCGCGACCGCGAGCTGCGCCGCGTAGTCCGCGCCCTCGATCGTGGCGATGATCTCGCCGGTCCGCACGTGCGAGCCCTCGTGCACGGACAGCGTGGCGAGACGCCCGAGGATCTTCGCGGAGACCGAGGCGTGGGTGTGCGCGACGACGTAGCCGTTCGCCGTGATGCCGGCGCTCGACGCCGTGCCGCCGCCGGTCGCCACGACGGTGCCGGACTTGACCGCCAGCGGCCGGGTCTTCGAGACGAACACGAACGTCGCCGTGACGACGGCGACGAGTCCGAGCATGACGAGCCCGCCCACGAGCAGACCGCGTCCGCTGCCGCGCGAAGGCTCGGCGTCGCGGGAAATACGCAGGCTGGAGAGGTCGGGCGGCGACGTGGTCATGGGGCCCTTCGCGGAAGTTGGCGGGCAAACCTAAGCCGCGCTCGGCGAAGGGGTCAAGCGGGGACGGAGCGCCTCGCGACGTGACGCGGCGGCGCGGCTCTATCGGACGAGCAGGAGGACGGCCGGCAGTCCGGCGCCCGCGATCGCGCGGAGCATCGCGCCAATGTCGCTCCGGGGCATGGGGTTCGCTCCTCGCAAGGGGTCGCGCGGCCCGCGCGAGTCCAGGCCGACGTGCCCAGGATTGGCCGGTCCGGGGCAGGATTGAGGCAGCGCTTCGCGCACGGGTCGGGCTATCATTCCCGGCAAGTCGTGCGTGAGGCCGCGCACCCAGCGCCGCGAGCGCGCCGACTCCTTCGAGGCCGCCATGACGCTCTCCTCGTTTTCGCGCCGCCTGCTCGCCGCCGCGTTCCCGATTTCATTCGCCCTGCTGCTGGCCACGTTCGGCCCGAGCGCGCTCTCGGCCGACATGCGCCTCCCAGCGCCGAATCGCGCTCAGGACTTCGATTATTCGGGCGTGATCGACGTGAACGACATCAGCATGTTCGTGACGAACACCGGCTGCCTCGCGAACAATCGCCCGATCGGCACCGCCGGGCTCGAGTTCCCGAAGGGCAGCGGCAAGACGGCGGTCTACACGGCCGGCCTTTGGCTCGCCGCGCGTGTGGACGGCCAGACGCGTGTCGCGGTCTCGGAGTACAGCGACGAGTTCGCGCCGGGAGCGATGCCCTTCGGCCTTCCCGACAACCCGGCGAATCCCGCCTACCGTGTCTACTCGCTGCTGCGTGTCTACTCCGACGCCGCGACGCGCGACGCCGCGCTCGCCGACTACGACGCGGGCGCCGTGCCGTACGGCGCGCCGCCGGTCGTCGTGCTGGGAGATGGCTCGCTGAGCATCACCGGCGACCAGATGCTGTGGGCGGTGTTCAACGACGGCGACCCGACGTTCCATACGAACAACGCGGGCCAGACCGCGCAGCTCGGCGTCGAGGTGCAGGAGACCGTATTCGCGTTCAACCATCCCGGCGCGCTCGCACAGACGGTGTTCGTGCGTTGGCACATCTTCAACAGGGGCTCGAGCACGCTCGACTCGATGTACGTCGGACTGTGGTCGGACCCCGACCTCGGCGACTACGTTGACGACCTCATCGGTTGCGACACGACGCGGTCGCTCGGCTACGCGTACAACGGTGACGACGACGACGCCGTGTACGGCTCGGCGCCGCCCGCCATCGGCTTCGAGCTGCTGCGCGGCGCCCAGCCGCCTTCCGGGCCGCCGCTGCCGATGACCGCGTTCACCCGCTACGTCAACGGGACTGATCCGGCGACGGCGAGCCAGACCGAGAACTACATCCGCGGCCTCAACCAGGACGGCACGCCGATCATCAATCCCACGGACGGGCTTCCCACCCGCTTCATGGTGTCGGGCGCTCCCGAGGCGGGAACCGGCTGGCTCGACACGAACCCGTCGGACCGCCGCATGCTCGTGTCGAGCGGGCCGGTGACGCTCGCCCCGGGCGGCGAGCAGGACGTGCTCTCGGCGATTTTCATGGCGCAGGGCTTCAACCGCATCTCGTCGACCGTTCACCTGCGCTGCGAGGCGGACGGTCTCCGCGACTTCGTGAACCGCGGCATGACCGCGCCCGATCCCGCGGCCGGCTGCGAAGTCATCGTGGCCACGCTCGCGTCGCTGGTTTCGGCCGACGCGACTCCCGAGCGCGTGGCGCTGGAATGGTATGGCGCGACGCTCGCGTCGCGCATGGTTTCGATCGAGCGCCGCACGCCGTCCGGCGCGTGGACCGAGGTCGCGGCCCGCGCGGTTTCGGGCACGGGCTCGGTGACGTACGAGGATCTCGACGTCACGCCCGGCGCGCGCTACGGCTATCGCCTCGCGATCGCCGACCGCGGCGCGACGGCGTACGCGGGCGAGGCGTGGGTCGACGTGCCGAGCGGCCTCGGACTCGCGCTCGACGCGCCGAGCCCGAATCCGATGGAGCGCTCCGGCCTCGTCGCGTTCTCGCTGCCGAGCGACGCGCCGGCCGAACTGAGCGTGTGGGACGCGGCCGGGCGCCGCGTGTGGTCGAGCGCGGTCGGCGATCTCGGTGCCGGGCGGCACGTCATGCGGCTCGACGAGCGTGCCATCTCGCGCGCCGGCGTGTACGTGATCCGGCTCAGCCAGTCGGGACACAGCGTCATGCGCAAGGCCGTGCTCGTGCGCTGACGCCGCGCGACGGATACCGGCGATTACCGGAGAGGGGCGGAGGCGGCCCGCACGGCCGCGCCGTCCCGTCTCTCGTGAGCGCCCGGCCCCCCTCGCGTCTTGCCGCACGCACCGCGAGGCCCTAAACTCCGAGCGATCGCAGAACATCCGCCGGCAGTCAGCGCCGGCCTTCTCGGAGGAACTCATGCCGTTCGTGATCGCCGAGCCGTGCATCGGTGTGAAGGACAAGTCGTGCGTCGAGGTGTGCCCCGTCAACTGCATCTACGAGGGCGAAGACCAGTACTACATTCATCCCGACGAATGCATCGATTGCCAGGCGTGCGAAGCGGCGTGTCCGGTGCAGGCGATCTTCCCGGACAACGGCGTTCCCGAGAAATGGAAGACATTCATCGACAAGAATCGGACGCACTTCGAGAACACCTGAGCGGTCGAAGTGCGATTCGAGCGTGATTCCCGAGGCGGCGCTCCAGTAGCGCGGCCTCGCATGCTTTGAGGGGGAGACCGTGACCGAAGCCACGCTGCCGAGCCGCGCCCAGGCGCTGGCGTTGGTCGAGGAGTGGATCCAGAACCCGGGGCTGCGCAAGCACTGCCTCGCGGTCGAAGCCGTGATGCGCGCGTACGCGCGCAGCTCGGGCGGCGACGAAGAGCGCTGGGGCCTGACCGGCCTCATCCACGATTTCGACTGGGAGCGCCATCCCACCGCGGATCTGCACCCGATCAAGGGCGTCGAGTACCTGCGCTCGATCGGCTGGCCAGAGGACATCTGCCGCGCGGTCCTGAGCCACGCGAACTACACCGGCGTGCCGCGCGACATGCCGATGGCGCGTGCGCTGTTCGCGTGCGACGAGCTGTGCGGATTCCTCGTCGCGTGCACGCTCGTGCTGCCCGATCGCTCGCTGTTGTCGCTGCAGACGCCGTCGGTGCTCAAGAAGCTCAAGCGCGCCGATTTCGCGAAGAACGTGAGCCGCGACGACATCGTGAACGGCGCGGCCGAACTCGGGGTGGAACTCCCGGCGCACATCGAGTTCACGCTCGAAGCGCTGCGCGGAGTGCACACCGAGCTGGGGCTGTGAGCGCCGCGCCGCTGCTCGCCATCTCGGTGGCGGTCGGTGCCGCGGACACGATCGGCCCGGCCGGTCACTTCATCCGCTCCCTGCCGCCTGGCGCCGGCCCGATCATGGGCCCGGGCTTCGTCGAGAAGTGGCACGAGTACTTCATGATGACCGGCACCGCCGCCGTGACGCTGGCCGGGCTCCTGTTCGTGGCGCTGTCGTTCAACCTCGACGCGCTGCTCCACGACACGAAGGCGCACCTGCTCGCCTACGCGCGCCTCACGCTGCTCGCGTTCATGGGCGCGCTCATCCTGTCGCTGTTCATGCTCGTGCCCGGCTGGCACGGCCGCGCGCTCGGCGCCGAGCTGATGGCCGGAAGCGGCGCGCTGACGATCTTCTCGGGCGCACTGCTCATCAACGCTCGGCGCGCCGGCCACGCCCGCGCGCGCGCCGGCAGCCTCGGGCGGCGCAGCATCGTCATGGTCCTGTGCTTCATCGGGATCTCGCTCGTCGGATACTCGATCTTCATGAGCAACGACGAAGCCGGCATGTACTGGCTCGTGTCCCTGTTCGCGATGCTGCTCGCGAGCGCCACGAACAGCGCGTGGGATCTGCTCGTCGAGGTGGGCAAGCTGAAGAAGGCCGACGAGGCGAAGCGGACGCGGGAGTAGGGACTCCCACAGCCGAACGCCGCCCGAGGTTTCGGTCCCTGAGCTGTGCGCTCGGGATCGTTCCCCGACCGGCGTCGGCGGACTGCATCTTCCGGCCGGCGGTCCCCCTTAGAGGTTCCGCACTCGACCGCGCCCGCGTCCAAGCGTGGGCTGTTTTCGGCGCCGCGTCTCGTTGCCCGCGAACGCCTGTCCGCATTCCACTCCCGTCACGTGCCCTCGTCAATGGTGATGTTGGCCGCGTCCCTGGCGGCCGTGCGGCGTGTCGCGCGACGCGGACAGCATTTCCACGCGCTCCGCGCCCAGCGTCACGGAATCCAGCGTTTCGTCGACGCGACCCTCCACGCGCACGATCTCGCCGCGCGTCGCCGCGGCGCACGCGCGATACGTGTCGGGGAACAGCGCGCATTCGACGAGCCCGCTCTCGTCGGCGACGGTGAGGAACAGCATCATGTCGCCGCTGCGCGTCTCGACGCCGCGCTGCGCGCACGGCATGCCGACGACCGCGACGCGGCGCCCGGCGTGCCTAGGCAACGCCGCCGCGCGCACCGTGCCGTCGCGCGCACCCGGCGGCAGCATCACGTCGAGCGGATGCGCGCTGAACCATAGGCCGAGCGCCTCCAGCTCGCCGCGCACGCGCTGTTCGAGCGAGAACTCGGGCAGCTCGGGCGTCAGCACCGTGGCGACCGCCGTCGGCAGCACGGGTGTGCCGTCGTTCGCGGCCAGCGCCGGCGCGCGTACCAGCGCCCGCGCGCCTCCGGCCGCGCCGCCGCGCCCTGCGGCCACGCGCGCTTCCAGCAACAGCGCGGGCCGCGAGCGCCCCGCGAAGTCGAGCGCGCCCGCGCGGATCAGCGTCTCGAGTTCGTCGGAGCTGGGCCGCGCGCGGTCCGCGAAGTCGGCGAGGCTGGCGAACGGCCGCGCCGCGCGCTCGCCGGCGATGCGCGCGCCCGTCGCCTCCGACAGCCCGAGCACGCGCCCGAGCCCGACGCGTACGGCGCCCGCTTCGTACGCCGAGTCCCACGTCGAGCGCGCCGCGCACGGCGGCAGGAAACACGCGCCCTGGCGGCGCAGGTCCTCGACGTGCACCCACGTCGGATACATGCCGGCGTGATGGTTGAGGATCGACACCGCGTATTCGGCGGGGAAGTGCGTCTTCAGGTACGCGGCCTGCCAGCCGAGGCGCCCGTAGCCGGCGGCGTGCGCGCGGCAGAACGCGTACGCGGCGAAGCGCGTCAGCTCGCGCCACACGGCGTGGGCGCTCGCATCGTCGACGCCTTCGCGCCGGGCCTGCGTGACGAAGCCGCGCTCGAGCGCGCGGAACTCCTCGTCGTCGCGCGCGTGGGCGATGGCGCGGCGCAGGTCGTCGCCCTCGGCCAGCGTCAGCGGCGTGAGCGCGGCGGCGACGCGCATGACGTCTTCTTCGTACAGCATCAGCCCGTGCGTCTCGCGCAACACGGGCTCGAGGCGCGGGTGCGCGAACACGGAGGGCTCGAGGCCGCGCTGGCGGCGGCAGAACGTCTCCTTCGTGTTGCGATCGCGCCCTTCGCCGCCCGGTGAGCCGGCGGGCCCGGGGCGCACGAGCGCGACCGCGGCGATCGTGTCGTCGAGGTTGCGCGCCGCGATCATGCGCAGCAGGTGGCGCATGGCCGGAGACTCGAGCTGGAAGCAGTTCAGCGTCGCGCCCGCGCCGACGCGCGCCGCGGTCGCGGGGTCGTCGTCGGGGATCGCGTCGACGTCGATCACCGGACCGCCGCGCCGCGTGACGAGGCTCGCGCAGTCGCCGATCTCGGTCAGCGCGCGGTTGCCGAGCAGGTCCATCTTGACCAGGCCGATCGCCTCGATCGCGCGCATCTCGAACTGCGTCACGACCACGTTCTTGGCCGCACGCTCGAGCGGCACGTAGTGGGTGAGCGGCCGGTCCGCGATCACGAGTCCGCCCGCGTGCACGGACAGGTGCCGCGGCGCGCCCGACAGCTTCTCGGCCAGCGCCAGCGCGCGCGCCAGCACCGGCTCGCGCCAATCCACGTCGCGCCCGCCCGCGAACGCGGCGAGCTTCGGCGCGTACGGCGCCTCGAGATCGCGCGGCACGCGCTTCGCCAGCACGTTCACGCGCGCGTTCGGCACGCCGAGCGCCTTCGCGGTCTCGCGGAACGCCGAGCGCGCGCCCAGCGTGGCGTGCGTCGAGATCATGGCGACGCGATCGTGCCCGTACGCGTCGTACACGTGCGCGATCACTTCGTCGCGGCGCTTCCAGCACAGATCGATGTCGAGATCCGGGCAGTCGCGCCGCGACGGATTGAGGAAGCGTTCGAAGTACAGGTTGTAGCGCAGCGGGTCGACGTTCGTGATGCCGAGCACGTACGCCACGATCGAGCCTGCGCCCGAGCCGCGGCCCACGGTCGGGATGCCGCGCGCGCGCGCGAAGCCGACGATCTCGGCGACGAGCAGGAAGTAATCGGTGAAGCCCATGCGCGCGATCATCGACAGCTCTTCCGCGAGGCGCGCGCCCGCGGCGCGGACGGTCGTGGCGCGCGCGCCGGGCGACGCGGGGGGCGCCGGCGCCGCGTACGCCGCCGGCCCGTGCGCGCCCGCCGTCGCCCGCCCCCCGCCATACCGCCAGCGCACGCCGTCGTCGCACAGGCGCTGGAGGCGCGCCAGGCCCTCGGCGCCCTGCACTTCGGGATGCCGCGGGAAGATCGGCGTGCCCAGCTCCAGCTCGAGCCGGCAGCGCGCCGCCAGCTCGACGTTGTGCGCGAGCAGCACGGCCGCGGCCTCGGGCCGCCCGGCGCCCGTGCAGAGCGCGCGCACGCGGCGCGTCCACTCCGCGGGGGACGCGAGCCACGCGTCGCGCGTCGCGAACGCGCCGGGCGGCATGCGCTCGAGCAGCTCGCCGCGCGCCGCGGTCATGGCGATGGCGTGCGCGTCGTGGTCGAGCGGATTCAGCATCACGCAATCGCCGGTCGCGACCGCCGGCACGCCGAGCGCGCGCGCCGCGTCGAGCCGCTCGGCCAGGCGCGGGCGCTCGAAAGAAAGCCCGCGCACGCCGAGCCACAGCCCGCCGGAGGCTCCCGCGCCCGTCGCGCGCGCCGCCGGGACGCCGGCCGCCAGCAGCGAAGCCGCGAGCGCCGGCGTCTCGACGATCACGTGGAGCCCGGCCGCGCCTTCGCCGAGCGCCGCGATCAGATCGAACGCCGGGTCCAGATGCCGCGCGGTGAGCAGCGCGCACAGCCGCGCCCAGCCGCGGCGGTCGAGCGGCAGCAGCAAGGCCGCCGCGTCGGCCGTCACCAGCTCGGCGCCGGGCAGCGGCACGAGGCCCTCGGCGTGCGCCGCCTGCCAGAAGCGGATCGCGAGGTAGAGGTTGTTGCGGTCGGTCAGCGCGAGCGCGTGCGCGCCGCGCTCGAGCGCGGTCCGGACGAGCTGCTCGGGTGAGGCGGTGCCCTCGAGCAACGAGCCGTGCGAGCGCACGCGCAGCGGCACGAACGCGGGAGCGAGCGTGTGCGTCATCGGACGCCCGCGGCGAACCGCGCGCCCGCGCCGTCGCCGCACCACGCGCAGACGCCGCGCCGGACTCGCGCGCCGCGCGCCGCGCCGGTGCTAGCATGCACGCGGCCATGCCCTCGCTCGAACCCCGCGATCCCGACTTCGCGCGCCGCGTGCGCGACAGCTTCGTGCGCCAGCGCGTCATGACGCTGATCGGCGCCGAGCTGACGCGCGTCGAGCCCGGGCTGTGCACGATCGAGCTGCCGTTCCGCGACGACCTGACGCAACAGCACGGTTACTTCCACGCCGGCATCGTCGGCACGATCGCGGACAGCGCCGGCGGCTACGCGGGCTACACGCTCATGCCGAAAGAGTCGTCCGTGCTGAGCGTCGAGTACCGCATGCACCTGCTGGCGCCGGCCGACGGCGAGCGACTGATCGCGACCGGGCGCGTCGTGCGCTCGGGGCGCACGCTCACCGTGTGCATGCTCGAGGTCGAGGTGCTGAAGGCGGGCGAAGCGTCGCGCTGCGCGTTCGGCACGCAGACGTTGATCTGCCTCAAGGACCGTCCGGACGGGGCGAAGGTCGGCGCGAGCCGGTAGCGCGCGATAGGGCTCGCGGTGGCCGGCGGGCGCGTCGCGATCGGTTACTGCGCGGCGATCGACTGCGCCGCGGGCGGGCCGAACGCCGGCATGGTCGTGCCGCGCGGCATGCGCAGGCGCACGGTCGGGAGCACGCCGGCTTCGAAGTTCGCGGGCACGAGCAGGCGATTGACGAGGCGCTGGCCCCACTGGTGCTCGTCGGCGTCGAGCTGACGGCCTTCGCCGGCGAAGCGGAAGTTGCACACCGCGAGATCGCCGCCCTCCATCCAGCACAGCACGAGCCAGTGGCGCGCGTCGTCCGAGCCGTCGCCCGGGCCGGCGCCCGGCGGCAGGTACAGCCACAGCACGGACACGTCGAAGTCGCCGACGTGACGCGACGCCTCGCTCAGCACCATGCTCTCGTCGAGGTGCATGACCTCGCGCAGCGCCGCGCCGGCCGGCGTGCTCGGCGTGAAACGCGAGCGCATCAGCGCCGCGCTCGGCTCGATGTGCATGGGCGGCTGGAAATGATCGCCGGTCACCGGATCGGCCGCCGCCAGCGCGAAGCACAGGGCTTCCGGGCGATGGCGCGGCACGAGCGTGGGCGGCAGCTGCGACCACAGGTCGAACGCGGCGTAGCCGAGCCCGGCGAGCAGCGCCACCGGCACCATCACGAGCAGCACGCGCACCGCCGGGCGCAGCGTCTGGCGCGCACGGCGTTCGACCTGCTGGCTGGACAGCGGCTGCGTGAACAGCCGCACCAGCAGCGGATCGGGCGGTGGAGGCGGTTGGGGCCTGCGGACGGGAGACACCATGATGCCGTGGTATCGGCACGTCGCCCCCCGCTCCTTGAGCGCCGTGCTACGCCGTGTTCGGGTAGTGCGGGTTCTCGATGAGCCCGATCAGGTTCCCGAACGGGTCGCGCGCGCTGGCCACGAGGATGCCGTCGCCCACGTCCTGGGGCGCCGTGACCGGGGTCGCGCCGAGTTCCAGCAGCCGCGGCCACGCCGCCGACATCTTGGCGACGCCCCAATACGTGACCGCCATGCCGTCGTCGTCGGGCAGCAGTCCCAGCTCGAAGCCGCCGACGTTGAAGCCGACGTAGAACGGCTGGTCGAAGTACGGCGCGACGCCGAGCAGGGAGCCGTACCACTCCTTGCCGCGCGCGAGGTCGGGCGTGCGGTAGACGACGGTGCGCAGTCCGAGCAGCGTGGGATCGGGCATGGAATCCTCCGGGACGTTGCCGCGCGCGCTCGAGTGCGCGCGCGGGGTGGGTGGACTAACGGGTCAGCGACGGCGTGCGCAGCACGAAGCCATGGCGATCCTCTTCGAGCCGCCCTTTCAGGTGCAGCGCGCGTCCCGAGACCAGCACGCCGTGGCCGTACGCCTCGCGCACGCCGTCGAACGCGCGGTACAGCGCGGCCTGGCGGCCGGCTTCGGGCTCGTCGAACAGCGAGCCCTGCTCGACGCCGGTGCGCGTGAAGCTGGACAGCGTCATCCCGACCGCGTGCAGCGCGACGCGCCGCGTGAACAGGCGCTGCAGCAGCGCGCGCGCCAGGTCGACCACGGCCGGATCGGCGTCGCTCGGCATGCCGAGCGAACGCGCGCGCTCGAGGCATTCGCCGTCCGAGTAGCGGAGGCGCAGCGCCACGGTGCGGGCGCGCAGCCCCAGGTCGCGCGCCGCGCGGCACGCGCGCGAGGCCAGGTATTCGAGCATGCCTTCGATCTCCGTGCGCTCGGCGGTGTCGCGGTGGAACGAGGTCTCGCGCGAGATCGAGACCGGCACCTCGCGCTCGCTGACCGCGATGGTGTCGAAACCGCGGCAGCGCTGGAAGAGCTGCCGTCCGGGCGCGCCGAACAGCGCTTCCAGCGCGGCGACCGGCAGCGCGCGCAGGTCGCCGATGGTGTGCAGGTTCATCGAGCGCAACGTGCGCGCGTGCGCGTGGCCGACGCCGGCCAGCTGCTCGATCGGGCGCGCCGTCAGGAAGTCCTCGGCGTCCACGGCCGCGATGCGCGCGAGGCCGTCGGGCTTCACGGTCTTGCCGATCAGTTTCGCGAGCATGCGATTCGGCCCGAGCCCGCACGTCACGCCGAGGCCGGTCGACTCGCGGATGTCGCGCTTGAGCGCGGCCACGGCGGCGAGCGGGTCGCCGTGCAGGCGCTCCGTGCCGGAGAGGTCGCAGTACGCCTCGTCGAGGTACGTCTCGACCGCGGGCGCGATCTGGCGGCAGCGCTCGAAGATGCGCTCGGCGAAACAGCGATAGACCTGGGCGTGGCCGTCCACGATGACGGCCTTCGGGCACAGGCGCCTGGCCTCGGACAGCGGCATGCCGGCCTTCAAGCCGAACGCACGCGCCTCGTACGAGCACGACGCGATGACGCCGGCGCCGACGATGACCGGCCGCCCGGCCAGGCGCGGGTCGCGCTGCTGCTCGATCGAAGCGAAGAACGCGTCGATGTCGACGTGCAGCACGAGGGTTTCGCGCGCGGCCTCGGCGGCGGGCGCGGCTTCGGCCAGAGACGGCGCGGCTGGGCTTCCGACGTGGCGGCCCGGAACATCAGCTCCGGAGCGGGCTGCGCCGACGGGTCCGGTGATCCCCGCGATACCGGCGTCGGTCGCAGCACCGCTCTCGGAGTTTTCGTCCTTCACCGCGGCGCCCGGCTCTGCTTCGACGGGTGCCGTCCTGTGCGTCGCAGAGGGGTGAGGCGCACGTTGCGCTCCACCCGGCGCCGCGGTGAGGGAGGGGACGCCCGTCATTCGAGCGTCACCGAGTCCAGCCACCACACCAGGTCGCCGCTCTGCAGCTGCAGCTGATAGACGTCCCCGCTCTCGTCCGTCACCGAGAAATAGAAGTGAGGATGCCGCGGCACCCTGTCGATCCAACGGGCATTCACCCGCACGATCCGGTGCTCGCGGCCCCGCCGGCGAAAAGCCAGCGGGGTGACGGCGCCGCCCTGGAAGTCGGCGCGAACGGTGACGGCTTCATCGAGGGTTTCGAGTCGCATTGGGACCTGGCGAGAGGCACGGTACTGCACATACGTGCAGTTCGCAAGCGAAAAGATCGCGGGTAAGATCGCGCCCGCACGGAGGCACTCATTGAACGCCGAGCACGCGAAGAACGCGAAGAACGCCGAGACCGCTGAACCGACATCCTCGTCGCCGGCCGCCCCGCACCCGCGGGCGCGCCCGGCCGCCCGTTTTTTCGCGCGCGTCGCCGCGCCGCTCGCGCTCGCCGCCGCGCCGCTCGCGCTCGCCGCGCTGGCGCTGGCCGGCATGGCCGGCGCCGCCTCGGGGCCCGTCGCGCTCAAGACCACGGAGTTCGGCCACGGCCCGACGGTCGTGCTCGTCCACGGTCTGGGCGCGGCGCGCATGGGCTGGATGCCGGCCGCGCGGCGTCTGCTCGCGAACTATCACGTCGTGCTCGTGGACCTGCCGGGGCACGGCGAGAGCGCGTTGCCCGATCCGTTTTCGCTCGAGGCGGCGGCCGCGTCCCTCGACCTGGTGCTCGCGAAGCAGAACGCGGAGAGCACGGTCGTCGTTGGGCAGGGCGTCGGCGGACTGCTCGCGCTCATGGCGGCCAGCATGCACCCCGAGCACCAGCGCGGCCTCGTGCTGATCGACGTCACGCTGCGCTCGCCGATTCCGGTCGACGATCAGATGAAGAGCCACTTCGTCGACTTCATGGACCAGAACTACGACCAGGTGCTGCGCCTCGTGTTCATGAAGATGGGCCGCGACTCGGCGCAGGGCGTGGCCATCCACGCCGTCGCCTCGCAAGTGCCGCAGGTCACGATCAAGTCGTACATGCGCGAGTTGCTGAGCGTGGACGGCGGCCGTTCGCTCAAGGGCCTGAAGACGCCGATGCTGCTCGTGCTCACCGATCATGCGCTGCCCGAGGGCAAGACCTGGCCGGAGGTGAGCAAGGCCATGGGCTGGGACGACCCGGCCGGCGTCACGACGCGTCACATCGCGAAGGCCGCGGGACTCATCGCGTCCGATCAGCCGGACACGCTCGCGACCGTGATCTCCCAGTTCGCACAGCAGGCGCTCGCGCGCCGATGAAATGAATCGCGGCGCCGTCGAGCGCGCGCTGTGGGGCTGGGCCATCGCCTCGACCCTGCTGCGCGCCGCGCTCGCGCCGCTCCCCGGCACCGCCGGCTGGGCGCTCGCGCAGCAGCGCTTCCTGTCGCCCGCGTTCGGCTGGGGGAGCTGGCTGCTCCTCGCGCTGATCGTGGCCGGCGCGCTCCTCGCGAGCCGCACGCCGCGAACCACGTCGGCGGCGGGCGGGGCCAAGTCCGCGGCGCCCGCCGGACACGCGCTCGGAGCGGTGCCGCCGCCCGCGCCGGCTCCGCCACGGACCGCGCCGACGCCAACGCCGACACCGCCACGGACCGCGCCGACACTCGCGCCCGCGCGACCCGCGACCGCGCCGTCTCTCACGCCGGCGCCGCCGCGGCTGCCGTCGACCACGCCGCCGCTCGCGCCCACGCCGCCCGTCGTCCATCTCGTGCTCGCGGCGCTGGCCGGCGCGCTGCTGGTGCTCGCGCTGCCCGATCGCGCGTGGTTCCTCGGCGATTTTCTGCTGCGCCAGGGTGCGAACGGCGCGGGAACGTTCGATCGCATGTTCCCGCAGGCGTTGCCCATCGATCGCCTGATCCACGGCCTGCTCGCGCCGGCTCTGGCCCACGGTGACGCGGGCGCCGCGAATCTCTTCGGCCGCGTCCTGGGCGCGCTCGAGGCGGCGGCGCTGGCCGTGCTCGCGCTGTGCTTCGCGCACGAGATCGCCGACGCCGCGGCGCGCGTGCCGGTCGCGCTCGTCGTGTTCTTCGCAGGCCACCTCGCGCTGCTCACCGGATTCGCCAAGGCCAGCGGCGAGCTGGTCGTGCTCACCGTGCTGGCCGCGTGGCTCGGGGTGCGCTGCGCGCGCCACGGCCGCCACACGCTGGCGTTCGGTCTCACGATCGCGCTGGCCCTCGCGACGCACCGTTCCGCGATCGCGCTGCTGCCCGCGGCCGCCGTGCTCGCGCATCTCCGGCTGCGCGCCGGCGCCGTGCGCGGCGCGTGGCGCGTGTTCGGGCCTCCGGCGCTGGCCGCCCTCGTGCTGGCGCCGCTGCTCGCGCGCATCGCCACGAAGTTCGACGCCGGGCATCACCTGCCGGCCGCGCTGGGCGGCGGCGCGGCGCCGGTCGGCGGCGGGGTGTGGGTGCTGGATCGGCTGAGCGCGATCATCGTGCTCGCGCCGCTCGCGCCGGCCCTGCTGCTGGCGGCCCGGCCGGTCGTGCGCACGGCGTGGCGCGATCCGGCGGGTCGCGTGCTGGCCGCGCTCGCGCTCGGCTGGGTGCCGCTGTTCCTGTTCGTCGAGCCGCAGCAGGGGCTGTTCCGCGACTGGGACGTGTTCGCGCCGTTCGGCGCCACGCTGGCGTTGCTCTCGGCCTGGGTCCTCGCGACGTCGGTCCGTCGCAAGCGTTCACGGCTGATGCTGGCGGCCGCGGCCATCGCCGTCGTTCCCACGCTGCAGCTGCTGTTCATGGCGCACGACGTGGAAGCCGGCCTGCAGCGCGCGCACGCGTTCGCGGAAGAAGCGCCGATCCGGCCCACGTTCGAACGCGCGCGCACGTGGGAGTACCTGGGCCAGCGCAACGATCTGCTCGGGCGCTGGAAGGAATCGCGGCTCGGCTTCGAGAACGCGGCACGGCTCGCGCCGACCCGGCGCCTGTTCCTGTCATGGGCGCTCGCCGCGACGCGCGACGGTGACCCGCCGGACGCCGAGCGCGCGTATCGCACGCTGCTCGGCATCTCGCCCGGCGACGCGCTGGGCTGGCTCGGCCTGGCCGGGGCGGCCACGGCGCGCGGTGACAGCGAGCTGGCCGCGGTGGCCAATGACTCGCTGCGCGCGGTGATCCGGCGGCCGGGCGCCGGCGCGGAGGTGCAGGACTACCTCCGGCATCGCCCCGAAGTGTGGCCGGCCGCGGCCGAGCTGGTGCGCCGCCACGACGCCGGCGCCGCCGCGCGGCCGGTTCGCTAGGCCCGGATCGCGCCCGTCGTTCCGGTTCAGCGCCGGCGCGCTCCTGCCGATAACCCCGCGGCGATGCGCGTCGTCACGCGCGTCGAACCGCCCATGAACCGAACCCGCTTCTGGCTCTCGCTCACGTTGATTGCCGCCGTGGCCACGCTCGCCCTCGCGTTCTCGGGCGCGCGGCCGGTCGCGCCATCGGCCTACCATGCGTTCGGCCGCGGCCCGTCGCTCGTGCTCGTGCACGGGCTCGGCAGCCGCAGCACGCACTGGCTGCCCATGGCGCGGCGGCTCGCCGCGCATTGGCGCGTGACGCTCGTGGATCTGCCCGGCCACGGCGAAAGCGAGATGCCCGATCCGTTTTCCCTCGATCGCGCCGAGGCCGCGCTGGACCGCGCGCTCGCGCGCATCGACGGCGGCCCGGTCGTGCTCGTCGGCCACTCGCTCGGCGGCCTCGTGGCCACCGCGGAAGCCATCGATCATCCGGAGCGCGTCAAGTGCCTGGTGCTGGTCGAGACCGCGCTGCGCCCGCAGGTCGACGCGGCCGGACGCACGGCGCTGCTCGGCGCACTCGATGGCGACTACGATCACGTGCTGCGCACCGCGTACGGCGCGTTCGGACGCGACTCGCTGCAGGGGCTCGCGCTGTATCAGGAGGTGCGCGAACTGGACCCGGCGAACGTGAAGCCGTGGATCCGCCTCGCGCTCAGCGCCGATCTGTCGCGCGACGCGGCGCGGCTCCGGATGCCGGTGCTCGCCGTGCTCGCCGAGAGGTCGTGGGCCAAGGACGAAGCGTGGCCGGCCGTCGCCGAATCGCTGGGCTACGCGCGCGTGCCGCGGCTGACGCCGACCCGCCTCGAGGGCTGCGGGCACTTCATCATGCTCGATCGACCGGACGCGCTCGCGTCCCTGATCGAGCGCTTCGCGCGCAGCGGCACGGACTGGGTGGCCGCCCGCTAGCGAAGCCGCGACATCCGGTTGCGCGCGGCGCGCCTTCGACTCCCGCTTCGAGTCTCCGTCCCACGCTTTCGGCCCACGCTTTCGGCGCGGACGTTCGCGCCCGCGCTCGTCCGGCCGTGCGTCGCGATCGCGCTCTCGTCCGCTCGTCGCGCCGCGATCGCGCTTCGTCCGCTCGTGCGTCGGGATCGCGCTCCCATCCGCTCGCCCGCTCGCTGGCGTACGCGCCACGCCGGTCGCCGGGATGTCGCGTGCGTGAGCGCGCTGCGGCGCGCGCGGGACGCGCCGTGCTTCGCTTCCATCGCCAGAGCCAACGTCGACCGGACCGGGTGGTGAAGAGTGCATGGCGAAACGAATCGAAGTGGCGCGAGACGTCGAAGCGGCGCGTAGGGGGCGGGCGCGGCCCGTGGCCACCGCGCTCCTCGTGCTCGCGCTCGGATGGAGCGCGTTGTTCGCGCCCGAACTGTTCGCGCACCGTGCGTTCGTGGCCGGCGACGCGACCTCGTACCGGCGCTTTGCCGAGTACTCGAGCGAGCGCTGGCGCGACACGCACACGCGCACGTTCTGGAATCCGTACGTGTTCCTCGGGCTGCCGTCCGCGGCCAGCCTCGCCGACGCGCGGCCGCAGTACCTGCCCGATCCGCTGCTCGACGCGTGGGAGGCGCTGAATCGCGCGCCGTGGGCGCCGCCGCTGTGGGCGCCGCTGCTCGCGCACCTGGCCGGCACGCTCGGCATGGCCCTGCTCGCGCGCGCGCTGTGGGGTTGCGGCGTGGAGGGCATGCTGTGGGCGGGCATCGGCTGGGGGCTGCTACCGAGCCTGCTCGTGCCGCTCGCGTTCGGACACGACGCGCAGGTGTTCGCGGCCGCGCTCATCCCCGTGCCGCTGCTGCTCGCGCACCACGTCTTCGCGGCGCGCGACACGCCGCGGGCCGCGCGCGCCGCGCTCGCGCTCGCGGCCGTGCTCGGCGTCCAGATCCTGGCCGGGCATCCGCAGATGGTCCTGGCCGGAGGCGCGCTGCTCGCCGGCTTCGCGATCGAGCGCGCGTGGCGCTTTCGCGCGCCGCGCCGTCTGCTCCTGACCGGCGCCGCGGCCGCGCTGGGGCTCGCGCTCGGCGCCGCGGTGTGGTGGCCGGCGCTGTCCTACGGCGCGCTGTCGGTACGCGGCGGTCCGGGCGGCGTCGCGGCCTCCGAGGTCGAGCGCTACAGCGTCGCGTTTCGCGATCTCGTGTCACTCGTCTGGCCGCGCGCCGTGGGCTTCGGCGGGCCCGCGTACTGGGGCGGCATGGGCAAGACCGACTATCCACCGTTCGCGGGCACCCTGGTCTCTGCGCTCGCGCTGATCGCCTGGCCGAGGCGGCGCGGCGAGTCCGGTCCCGTGCTGTGGCTGGCCGGCGCCGGCGCGTGCGGCGTGCTGCTCGCGCTCGGCGCGCACCTGGGGCCGCTCGACCACTGGCTGCGCGCCGCGCTGCCCGTGTTCGCCGGGTTCCGCGTGGCGTCGGTGTGGCTGATCCTCACCCAGTTCGCGCTCGTGCTCGCGTCGGCGCTGGGGCTCGAGCGCGCGACCCGCGCGTACGCCGCGAGCCGCGTGCCGCGCCGCGCGCTCGGGCGCATGGCCGGCGCGGCGGCGCTCGGAACGCTGGCGGGCTTGAGCCTCGCGACGTTTCCGTTGCGCGACGGCCTCGCCGCGCTCAGCCGCCAGCTGCATCCCGGCATTGCGCCCGACGTGGCGCGAGCCGCGGCCAGCGCCGCGGGCCTCGATCTCGCGTGGCGCGGCGTGCTGCTCGGCGGCGCGGCGGCGGCGTGGCTGTTGTCGCGCGACGGCACGGCGCGGCGCTGGCCGCTGCCGTTGGCGCTCGCGCTGCACGCGCTCGACCTGGCGTCGGTGAGCGTGCCGTTCCTCGCAGGCACCCGGGCCCCGGCCGCGCGTCTGGCCGCGCCGCCGCCGCCGGCGCTCGCGCGCGTGGCGGCGGCGGATCCTCGGGCGCGCGTCCTGCCGCTCGACCCCGCGCTCGTCTCGACGAACGACTGGATCGCGTGGCGCGCGCGCTCGGTGACGGGCGTCCATGGCGCGGTCGACCGGGCATGGAGCGATCTGTTCGCGGCCGGCCTGCCGGCGCATTACGAAGCGCTATGCGCGCTCGCGGTGCGCTACGCCGAGGTCGAGCGCGACACGCCCGGCGACCCGGAGGTGTGGACGGTCGTGGATTCCAGCGGGCCGCGCAGCGTCATCCGCCTCACGCACGCCCGGCCACGCGCGTACTGCGTGCCGTGGGTGAGTTCCGCCGCGGGAGACGAGGAGGCCCGCGCGCGGCTGTTCGCGCCCGACTTTCGCGCGGACCGCGAAGCCGTGGCCGAAGCGCCGGACGTGGCCGGCGCGTACCCCGGCTCCGGCACGGCGCGCGTGCGCTGGATCGAGGACAGTCCCGATCGGCTGCGGCTCGACGTCGTGGCGGGCGATCGCGCGTTCCTCGTGGTCGCCGATCCCTTGTTGCCGGGATGGACGGCGCGCGTCGATGGGGCGGAGGCGCGGCTCGTGCGCGTCGACGATCTCGTGCGCGGCGTCGCGCTGCCCGCCGGGGCGCACCACGTCGAGATGCGCTACGAGCCGCCGGGCTGGAGCGCGGGGGCGGCCGTCACGCGCGGCGCCATGCTCGCGGCCGCGCTCGCGGCGCTGCTGATGGCGCTGGGTCCGGTGCTGGCGTGGAGCGCGCGGCGCCGCACCGCGACCCCGGCCTCGGGGCGGCGGGTGGCGTGAACGAGGGGGGGCCGATGCGTCAGCGCAGGCGGCGCAACGTGTCGGGCGCGTTCGCGCCGTTCGCGCCGTCGCCGCCGAGCGGAGATCCTGGCTGCAGCCGCGCTCCGCCCACACTCGCGCGCATCATCGCGCCCTGCAGCCAGCGCCGCGTCTCGTCGGCGCCCGGGTAGCCGTTCAGCGTCTGCGGCTCGATGCCCGGGGCGACGACGACGAGCATGGGAAACCCGTCGATGTGATAGCGCTCTTCCAGCTCCTGGACGTCGGGCGGATTGTGGCCGTCCTCGCGCTGCCGATCCACGACCTGGACCGGCACGAACGAACGGCTGATCTCGGCCGCGGCGTCGGGGTCGGCGAACACTTCGCGCTTCATGGCCTGGCACGGTCCGCACCAGGCGGCGCTGAATTCGTAGAGCACCGGGCGCCCGGTCTGCGCGGCGCGCGAGCCGGCCTCGGCGATCGGCTGCCACGCGACGAGGTCGGCCTTCTCGCGCGGGTGCCGCGCGTCCATCACGCCCACGACGACGCGCGCCACGAGCAGCAGCGCGGCGAGCGCGAGCAGCACGGTCGGCGTCTGCCGCGTGCCTTGCCCGCGAGCGTCATCCGGCGGCGGCATACGACAGCTCCTTGCGATTCACGACCACGATGGCCAGCGCCAGGCACAGCACGACCGTGGAGACGTACGACACGATCGCGAACCACGGCGGGCCGGACGGGCTCATGAATTCGAACAGGTGGATCTGCGGGATGCACACGTTCTCGAGTTCCGTGCCGACGCGGCCGAGGATCGGCGAGTGCGCGAGCTGGCTCGCGCCCTCCATGAGCTTCGCGGCGAGCGTCGCCAGGAACAGGATGGCCAGGTCGCCGAGGCCGCCGAGCAGCGACGAACACAGCGCGAGCACGGCGCACAGGCCGAGCGCGAGCAGCAGGTTGTCGCCGAGCAGCAGCGCGAGGTCGCGTGTGTCGGGCGGCGCGCCGCGCATCCACAGCACGAGCGTGCACAGTCCGGCCTGCACCGCGATCAACCCGAAGCCGCCGAGCGCGGCGCCGAGCCAGCGGCTCAGCACGTACGTGTCGCGGCGGATCGGTCGCGCCAGCAGCAGCTGCAGCACGCCGGACGAAACGTCCTGCCCGATCATGCCGGCGGCGATCACGATGACGATGCCGTAGCCGTTGCCCAGCGGGCCGAGCCCGAGCCCGGGCGCGCTGGCGGTGATCAGGATCGGCGCGAAGAACATGAACAGCAGCAGCGCCATGCGCACCGGGCTGGCCGCGCGCTGGCGGAGCAGCGCCTGGATCAGCGTCGAATGGATCACGACGCGCCGCCTTCCAGGAACAGGCGCTCGAGGCGCCCTTCCTCGGGCGCCGCCTCGGTCACCGGCAGGCCGGACGCGACGAGCGCGGACAGGAGGCGCGCGGCGCCGGCGTCGTCGGTCACGGCGACGCGCAGTTCGGTCGCGCCCGCGCTCTCGAGCGTGGCACCGGCGCGCTCCGCGAGCGCGCGCAGCGCTTCGGGCGTGGGCGTCGCGCCGCCGGCCGCCCAGCGCACGCGCAGCACGCGCGACTCGCCGGCGCCCGCGCTCACCGTTTCGATGGCCTCGACCCGCCCTTTGCTGACGTACGCGACGCGGTCGCACACGCGCTCGACCTGGTCGAGCTGGTGCGAGTTGAGCAGCACGGTGACGCCGCGACCCTTCAGGTCGGCGAGCAGCCGGCGGAACAGCACGACGCCCGCCGGATCGACGCCCGAGGCCGGCTCGTCGAGGAACACCCAGCGCGGGTGACCGAGCAGCGCCTGCGCGAGCCCGAGCCGCTGCAGCATGCCGCGCGAATACTTGCGCACCGGCCGCGCGCCCGCTTCGGGCTCGAGTCCGACGCGCGCCAGGCTCTGCTCGACGTCGCGCGCACGATCCCCCGAGTGCAGCCCGGCGAGCGCGTGGTGGTACGCGAGGAACTCGCGCCCGCGCATCCAGCGATCGAGCACGAGGCGCTCCGGCAGGTAGCCGGTCACGCGCCGGATCTCGAGATCGTCGACCGCATGGCCATCCACGGTGACGCGCCCCGAATCGGGCCGGAGAAACCCGAGCAGGCACCCGAACAACGTGGTCTTGCCCGCGCCGTTCGGCCCAATGATCCCGAACACCTCACCCGGCGCGATGTTCAACGAAACACTGTCGAGCGCCCGCACCGCGCCACCGCGGTAGGTCTTGGTGACCGAATCGACGACGATCCCAGTAGTCATGCAAGGCCATCGTGACAGAGCGTCTAGGGTGAGGCAACGCGACCGAGCCACGCAGCGCGGTGGAGGCAGGTGCGAAA
>Ga0310810_10000312_pt1 | contig 51129 bp, 101 predicted proteins | sample NCmetagenome_FD_207641 | JGI IMG/M metagenome (GOLD analysis project Ga0310810, IMG submission 207641) | Soil microbial communities from experimental microcosm in Duke University, North Carolina, United States - NC | ecosystem: Engineered > Artificial ecosystem > Soil microcosm > Unclassified ...
GTTTGCACACGCTGTATGCAGACGACCCGGTGACGGCGATCATGTTGTTGGGCGCCGCGCTGGAGCGGTGGAAGAAGGTGCTGCCTGACGCGTCCGTTTCGCCGGCGGCGCAAGCGGTGATGAAGCGCTACTTCGATACGTACAAGGATGATCCTTCTCGAATCGAACTCAACGCAGACCCCGACCGCCCGAGCCACGGCAAGTCGATCTGGCAGCCTGACGGCGATGACTTCTTGAAGGCAGCGTACCTGGGACCGGTGGGTTTCAACCTCGCCAAGGCATCCAGCTCCGGTGATCAAGCGATCGACGCCGCCGTCGATCCCGCAACGCCGCCCGTCAAGGAAGCAGGTCGAGTGCGCGCCTGGTTGCAGATCGTCGCCAAGAAGGGCTTCGAGGCAGCTTACGACGACGTCAAGCGAACCAAGATGTCGTGAAACAGCGTTCTGCGACCGAAGTATGATGGTCGCATGGCAAAGAACGAAGCCCCCTCAATCGCCGACATGCAGCCTGACGAGATCAACGCGCTCCGCGCCTTGGTCCAAGAGTTCATCGGCAAGGTCGAAGCAGTGGACAACGAGATCGAGCAGCTCAAGGAGGACCGAAAGGACCTCATCGAGGACTACAAGTCGAAGCTCGACATGAAGACGCTGCAACAGGCCTTGAAGGTCATCAAGATCCAGCGCGAAGTCCAGCACAAGGACACCTTCGATCTTTTCATCGAAGCGCTCACAGATCCCGCTCAGTGAGCGGTTGACCTTCCTACCTACATCATACGATGAGCACCGACCGTTGGGCCGGCGTAGTCCGGCCATACCCTTGGGCTGATGTGAAGCGTCTGCAGGGACGCACCAAAGTCAAACACACACTGGCCGAGGAGGGTGCAACTCGCCTCTGGTCGTTGATGTGTGGGAGACCTTTCGTCCGCGCGCTGGGAGCGTCAACGGGCAACATGGCCGTCCAACAGGTCAAGGCCGGGTTGGAGGCGATCTACTGCAGCGGCTGGCAAGTCGCGGCAGACGCCAACAACGCCGGGCACACCTATCCGGACCAGAGCCTGTACCCCGCCGACAGCGTGCCGACGCTGGTCCGACGCATCAACAACGCGATGCTCAGAGCTGAGCAGATCGATACGTTGGATGACGACGGAGATCTCAAGAAGCCGTACAAGCACTGGATGGCTCCCATCGTCGCCGACGCTGAAGCAGGCTTCGGCGGTCCACTCAACGCCTACGAACTGGTGAAAGCGCTAGTCGAAGCGGGAGCGGCAGGCATCCACCTCGAGGACCAGCTCGCCAGCGCTAAGAAGTGCGGCCACCTGGGTGGCAAGGTGCTAGTGCCAACGAAGCAATTCATCCAGACGTTGATCGCGGCCCGCTTGGCCTGTGACGTGTTGGAAGTACCGACGGTCATCATCGCCAGGACTGATGCGCTGAGCGCGCAACTGATCACTTCTGATGTCGACACTCAAAACGACTGGAAGTACTGCGAACACAACAAGGGCCGTACCTCCGAGGGCTTCTACTACTTGGGCGGCGACCCGATGGAGCGCACCATCGCTCGTGGACTCGCCTACGCGCCCTATGCTGACGTCCTCTGGTTCGAGACGTCGGAGCCCGACATGCACCAGGCGTGGCGTTTCGCTGACGCCATTCGCGGCAAGTTCCCGGGCAAGATGTTGGCCTACAACTGCAGCCCGTCGTTCAACTGGAAGAAGAAGCTGTCCGACGTCGACATCGCCCGTTTCCAGGACGAGCTGGGCAAGATGGGCTACAAGTTCCAGTTCGTCACGTTGGCTGGGTTCCATGCACTGTCGCACGGTATGTTCAAGTTGGCCCACAGCTACAAGGACGCGGGCATGACGGCGTACGCTGAGCTTCAGGAGCAGGAGTTCGCCAGCGAGAAAGACGGCTACACCGCGACTCGCCACCAGCGTGAGGTGGGCACCGGTTACTTCGATACGATTGCGCAGATCGTCAGTGGAGGCACTGCGTCAACGTTGGCCTTGGAAGGCTCGACGGAGACTGCGCAGTTCACTGAACACGGCGCGGTAGACGAGGTAGGATCGAAGGGTGAACCCTCCGGAGATCAAGAAACGCAAGACGTTCAGCCTTCGCCTGAACAAGTTTGAGCTGCTCCACCTGCGTGACCTGTTCGGGGTGGTGATGCCACCTGAATTGAAGGTGACGCTGAGCCAGGCGCTGGCGACGTCACAGGACAGGAGCATGGTCGAGTCCAAGCTCTGGCAGAAGGTCGCCAGAGCGTGTGAGGAAGCTGAGTTGCCCATGGGCGATGATGCTCCCGACTTCGTCGTCGCTGCGTCCGCAGCACCGCCTGTCGGCATCTTCGAGTTGGCACACGATCCGCACCCCGAAGAGGTGCCCGAGGAAGAGGGCCAGAACCCGCTCGAGGCACTGACCAAAGACGAGGAAGACTAATGAACTACAAGGTCGGTCAAGTCCTGTTCGTCGTGCTCAAAAAGGAGCAGAAGGTGTACCCGATGCAGGTCGTCGAAGAGATCACCAAGCGGACCCTGCAGGGCGCCGAAATGACGTACATGGTCCGCGCCGGCACTGATCCGAAGAGCGTCGTCAGCATCAACGACATTGACGGCGAGGTCTTCGACACGTCCGAGAAGGCCCGCGCCACGCTGGTCGACAGAGCCACCAGGTCGATCAATCGTTTGGTCGACGTCGCCGTCCAAAAGGCCAAGGAGTGGTACCCGGGCTCGTTTGAGGTACCGACCGACGACGTCCTATCGGTGTTGAAGAAGGCACCCGAGCACCGAGTTCCAGGTGCGGAAGTTGCAGAGCTTGCTGCTGAATTCCAGAGCGAAGTTGAGGAAGGCAATGCGACAGTGATTGAGCTGCCTGATGGCCGCCAGGCACGAGTCAGGCAAGTCAAGCTGCCAGATGCGCTGAAGTGAAGCCTATTTAGGGCATGAGGATCACCCTCCGCCAACTCCGGGACCTGATCAGCGAAGTCATCAGCGCTTCTCCTCAATACATGCAAAAGGAGAGGGTGCGCGAGCAGCTGCAGGCCGCCATCGTCGCTGCGGTGCAGGCCGGTAAGGTCAAGGACCCCGCGACCCTGGCAGCGTTCCTGAAGAGGTTGAGCCGTCCCGCCTCACCGGACAAGGACTTGGCGCTGACGGCGTTGAAGTCGATTCCGTTTGAGGTGTGGTTGAAACTGGCAAAGATGTAGTAGGGTCTGGTCATGAAGAAGACGTCACAGCAGTGGTGGGCGGAGGTCAAGGCCGATCCTGACAAGCTCAACGGTTGGTTGATCAGGCAGTACCGAGGAGAAGCGACGGCGAGTCGACGCATCAAGGAATTCGCCGACCGCTACGCTCCGGACACGGTGACCAAGCGAATCCTCGGCATGATCGCCGACCAAGAGAAGCAACACGCAGAGTGGGTGTTGGAGCTGTTGAAGGCACGAGGCATCGAGCCCAACCTCAACGACGCCGAGAAGCGCTACTGGAAAGAGACGTTGCCCGACATCAAGACGTTCGCGACCGGAGCCGCAGTGGGTGCTCACGCCGAGCGGATGCGCCTCGAGCGAATCGAGACCATTGCCAACGACCGCGGCGCGCCCCAAGACATCCGGAAGACCTTCCAGCTGATCCTGAAGGACGAGCTGTTCCACGCCGCTGCGTTTGAGCAGATGGCGGGACCCGAAGCGTTGGAGCAGACGCTCCCGTCGCACCGTCGAGGTCGCGAAGCGCTCGGCCTCGAGCCGTGACGTTGTACCTCTGCTGACTTGCGTTGTAGTGTCAATGACATGGACGCAGGTGACAAGTTTTCTAGTACGTTTGCCATTGCGATGGCACTCGTCATCGTCCTCGGTCTTGCATCACTAGTCGGCATCCCGATCTTCAAGTCGATCACCGCCGATGGCAAGGTCGAGTACTGCTACGTCGAGAACGAGCGGACGCAAGTTCCCAACCAACCCGACGTTGTTCTCTACCAACTGTACGGCTTCAGGCCTTGGCGATCCGATCGCCGCCTCGCCGTCAACCTGCCTTCGCTCGAGGCAGCAAAAGTTGAGGCGGACCGAATTGGCTGCCCAATGAAGTGATGCGATGGAGATGTTCATCGCCTTCATCGCAGGATTGACGCTGCTGTCGATCATCCTGTCCAGCCAGCTCATCAAGGCTCGCTATGAGTGTCGCAAGCGACACATCGAGAGCTTGGGACGCGTGGAAGACGCCATCAAGGTCAACCTACCTGAGACGGCGTCCGAATTGATGTGTGCTGTCATCGACGAGGAGATGGACAAGCTATGAGTGTATGGAAGCGTTTCACCCGTTGGCTCGGCTTCGGCTACAAGCCTCAAACCAAGATCGCTGCGCGCCACGACGATGAAATCGTCCAGCGCTACATCGACACCGGCCTGGAATTCGGTGATGCGGTCAGCATGATCTACATGGGTGAGTGCATCGGCTTTGACAAGCTCCTGGCCAAGTGGGAGGAGGCCGAACAGGCGTACTCCGACCTGGGCTTCCGGACGCTGACGCTGGATGCCTTCGTCGATTCAGGAGGTTGGGGTAAGGAACTGGAAGGACTCAGCGTGGCCCGCGACGAAGGCGAAGAGCCCGTCTTCCACGCCAAGTACTACCGAGAGCACTACCTTGGCAAGAACATGATCGTCGGCCTCGATCCGGTGGGTGACAGCGGCGCTGTTGTCGGTCACTACATCCGACCGTCGACGGAGCACCTCGTCAAGGAGAAGTGAGATGGCAGAGAGCAAGCTGTTCTACGTCTGGGTGACGATGATCAGCGAACCCAACGCGGAGCGCTTGGTCGGCAAGCTCGTTCGCAGGAACTGGAAGGTGCAGGCCTTGGGCAATCACCTGGTGCTGCACAGCCAGGAGAGCCCGTGTGCCTTGGTCGCCATCTCACTGTCGCGGACTGAGCCGTTGAAGAAAGGCGAGGAGGTCGGTTACACTGCCGTCCTCGAAGAAGTCAAGGACGTGCTGAAGCGCCTCGACGTCAAGTACATGAACCTCATCGTCACTGAGTCGACGGGCTGCACTTGGTGTTTGGGCAACATCAACCTCACGCAAGAAAAGAAGCAACTCGAAGAAGAGAAGAAGGGCCTCAACTGATGTTGCACGATTCATTGGGCGACCGCATGAAGGCCTACGAGGTCGCAGCGCGGACGGTGCTGCCTCACCGGCTGCCTGTCATCATTCGCGTCGACGGCAAGGCATTTCACACCTACACTGCCAAGTGCGAGCGTCCATTCGACCGACGCTTGAGCGACGTCATGGTGTCGACGGCGAAGCGCCTGTGCGAAGAGATCCAGGGAGCCCAGTTGGCCTACACTCAGTCGGACGAGATTTCGATCCTGGTGCACGGCTACAAGAAGTTCGACACGCAGTCGTGGTTCGACAACCAAGTTCAGAAGATGACCAGCATCGCTGCGGCGACGGCATCATCACACTTCAGCCTCAACTCCTGGCTCATCTGGGGCGATTGGAAGGATGACACCTTCTACAAGCCCGCCGATGTCATGAAGGCGCTGCGACCGGCGACCTTCGACGCTCGCGTCTTCATCATCCCCGAGGCCGACGTCTGCAATTACTTCCTGTGGCGACAGCAGGACGCGACCCGCAACTCAGTCCAGATGCTAGCTCGCTCGCTGTACTCGCACAAGCAGTGCAACAACAAGAACGGCGTCGAGCTGCAGGAGATGTGCTTTCAAAAGGGTCACAACTGGAACGACCTGGAGCCTCGGTGGAAACGCGGCGTCTGCATCCTCCGGCCGCTGACCAACGACCGGAACCCATGGCACCTCGACGACCAGATCCCGATCTTCTCACAGGATCGTAGCTACATCAATGACCTGCTGAAGCTTGAGGAAGAGTGAGTGATTCCAAGTGAGTGGCGAGTCAAACCGGGAGACTTCGTCCAACGCAATCAGTTCCTTGCCTACGCCTATGACTACGGCGATGTCGAGGGAGTTCCCGATCACTCACCCCTTCTGAACAAGAAAGAAGCTACCTCACGATTTTGGAGCATTCACGAAACGGCCGTGGTCATCTACGTCAACTCACCTGAGGCGAACTGTTGCCTCGTTTACGTTGCTTCGACGGGTTACCTGTGGGTACCCATCGCCGGGTTGACTCATGTATGAATGCTTCAACTGCGGCATGTTGCCGGACGCTTGTGTCTGCATTCCGTGGTGCTACAAGCACGACAGGCGCGACATTGAACCGCGCTGCCAACCGTGTGTCGTCGAACGTCGCGAGGAAGCCGAGAAGCGTGAACAATTGAAGTCTATCACGCTGCCATGGTACGTTGTCCTCTACCGGTACCTGACCGGGGAGTAGTACAACACATGCCGACTTGGATCCTCGTTGCAATCTGCATCCTGTGCTGGGGGACCTGGGCGGTGGTCGAAAAGCTGGCGGTGAGACACGCCTCGCCGATGATGATGCAGGTCATCGGTGCCTATGCCTACTCGGCCATCGCGCCCGTCATCTTCCTCTACATGAAAGGAACCGGGCAATCGACCTCGTGGACGGTGCCCGGCATCGCGTGGACGAGCCTTGCGTGCCTGTTGGCGACGGTCGCTTCCTTCTGCTTCCAGTTTGCCATCCAGCGGTCACACGTTCACCTCGTCGTGGGCTTCACGTCCACGTATCCAGTCCTCACTTTCCTCCTTTGCTGGCTTTTTCTGGGTGAACCTGTCACTTGGCAGAAGCTTGTGGGAATCGTCGCGATTGTTGTCGGGACCATCTTGATGGCTTCGTAGCTGTATTTCGTATCCGAACTGTGGTATGGTGAATCCATGCACACCATTGAGCTCGATTTTGCCCACGATTGCGACCACACTCGGGATAGTCAGAACTTGGCGCAACGACACGGGTGCTCAGTGCGTCTACTCAAGGAGTTCGGCCCGGCGGGCGGCAATCCTCTGTACCAATTCACCGGCACCCGCTTGAATCTGGTGTCCATGCTTAGCGAGTTCTGTCAGGACCGCGACACCCTCAACCACCAACTGACACGCATCAGGAACACATGACAATTCTCTGCATCGACGGCTACAACTTCATCCACCGTGCCCGTGGCGGGTTCAAGTTGGGCGACTGGCCCGTCGTCTTCAACTTCGTTCGCAACCTCCGAGCAACGGTCGAACAGTTCAACCCGACCCGCGTCTACTTCGTCCTCGAGGGAGTGCCTCGGGCTCGGAAGATTTTGATGCCTGAGTACAAGGCCAACCGTGTCGTCGACTACGACGACAAGGAGACACAGGCCTTCCTCCGCCAGATGCACGTCATCATCGACATGATCGAGGCGTACTATCCGATGTCGGTCGTCCGACACCCGAACTTCGAGGGAGACGACGTCATCTACAACCTGATCAAGCGGTCATCGACGGCAGTGCCGTGGGTCGTCGTCAGCAATGATGGTGACTTCACACAACTGCTCAATGAGTTCCCGCAGGTCACCGTCTACAATCCGATGCTGAAGGAGACGATCGTCAAACCCAACTACGACTACGTCACCTGGAAGGCGCTGCGTGGTGACGGCAGTGACAACGTCAAGGGGGTCCGCGGCGTCAGCGACAAGCGTGCCGAGGAGCTCGCTTCGGATCCCGAGAAGTTGAAGGCGTTCCTATCAGATCCCGAGGCCGCCCTCACCTTCCAACGCAACTACATCATCATCAAGTTCCACGGGTGGTCCGAGGAAACGATGGGAGAGATGACGTGCTCGACACCAGTCAAGGATTGGGCCGCAGTGGCCAAGACCTTCGAGACGATGAAGTTCCAGTCGCTTCTCAAGGAGGCCACGTGGCAGAAGTACCAGGCGACGTTCGACCCGCTGTGGGGGTAGAAACTCCTGAGCGTAAGGCTCAGATCCTCGACGCCATGCGGGACGCTGAGATGTGCGTGCTGCAGTACATCGGGCGTGACAAGAACCCCTTCCGCTCTACTGGCGACGTCGAGTTGGAGGAGGTCTGGGAACGAACGTGGAACCTGCACTCGGAACTCAGGGGCCTGCGTTCCTCCGTCGTGTGTCTGGAAGAGATCTGCCGACGGCACGAGTTGCGCGCCAAGGGAAGCAAACGCTGATACTTACCCAGCAGAGGTCCCATGCCTGGAATGTCACCGCCGATGTCGCTGAAGGGCGACCCCGATATGCACCTGAAGAAGGTGCTGAAGAAGTATAAGAAGGATGACGTGTTCGATGACGTGTCATCGTGGCTCGACATGGAACCCGGCTCGCCCGGCTCGTTGAAGAAGCACTGGATCCTGACCTTTGCCGACAACGCCGTTGACGACAAGGGCTACGCCACCAAGGAGGATTGGGAGATCGACCTCAAGGACCCGACGACGTGGCCTGGGGACGTGCCTGACATGCCGCCCGATCAGTTTTTCCTCGACCTGTTCAAGGCGATCAAGCTCGACGAGAAGCGCCGCAACAAGCGTTCCAGCTACGAGTTCTGAAGTACAACGGATCTATGAAGCGCTCACTGCTCTGGCGACTGAAGCACCTGGTCCACAACTGCGTGGCTCACCCACTGCTGCCTCTTGCCGAAGCCCTGGACTCGGCGGAGTTGTACCGAACTTCAGACATCCTCTTCAAGTTTCATGACATCACTACGCCTGATGATGACCCGCGCAATCGGTTGAGGTACTTGTCGTAGCTTTAGAGCCATTTGCCCGCTCGCACATTTTCCTGTTCCGCACAGTAAATCGTGATAGACTTAAAATCATGCAATACGAAAAAGGTGATCAGGTCAATGACGGTAGGTACAATTTCACGTTCCTAGAGTATGGGAGCGATGGGAGGCCCGTCGTGCTGAATTGGGCGTTCGGCATGGAGGGAAAAAAGACAGAACGTTGGGTCGTTGATCCGGCGACACTACGCGATGGTTGGTTGACTAGTCGACGTGACGGGCCAACGTTGAATTTCGTGGCGCCGGCGAAGCCGAAAGGTCTCAATGATCCCTACGAGCTCGCTCTGCACGTGGCCAAGAACTGGCAAAAGATCACCGGTCTTCCGAAGTCGGCGATGCACGAAGAGGGTGAGTTTCCCGAGGCGGTTGAGAAGCTCTGCGCGGCATACAATGTCGACCTCACTGATTTTTCGGACGCCTGGAACGAGGTGCATTCATGACCGTCGCCGTCTCATCGCAAGCCGTCTCGCAGATCCTGAACAACCTCAAGACAGCTGCGAAGCGCCTCGCCGACATGAACGTGGGGCGAGTTCCGAGGGACGTGGCCGAGAACCTGAAGGCCTATTCGGCGTACCTCCAACAGGTCGCTGCCGACGTTGAAGAGTTCGCTCAGTCAGCCAAGTTTCCGCGGCGCGACTGGGGCCTCGCCAACAAGGTGCAGCACGTGGCCGAAGGCCTCAGTGAGCTCGACTTGCGCCGCCTTCGCAAGGCCGACATCGCCTGGTTGACGGAGGTTGTTGAAGACCTCTGGGACATCAGGGGAGCGCTGGTCAACCTGGAGTCGGGCGGCAACGCTAAGGTCATGGGTTGGGACCCCGAGGCCAAAGCGTATCGAAAGAACAAGTACGTAGACGAAGGCTGAACACTCTCGGCATTTCGGGCCTACCTAGACGACATGGGAGGTGCACCATGTCGAAGATCGCGCGTATGCTGGGTTTCGCGTGGGCACTTCCGCTCACTGTAGCGGGAGCGCTCTACGCCACACTGTTCACCCTGGCGGGTTGGTACAGTCGCATCGGCCAACGCGGCGATGCCTGGGTATGGCAATTGAGACCTGAGAAGGCACCACCGTGGCTCCTCAAGAAGTGGACTCACTGGGGCGGTCACACCATCGGCAACGTCGTCGTCATGAAGTACGATCCCGACAGTGACCGCGGTAGGATCACCCTGCGCCACGAGCAGGAACACGTCCACCAGTGCATGGCGCTGGGGATCTTTCAACCCATCCTCTACTACGCAGCGTACCTCGGCCTGCTGACGTGCCGCCACGCTCACCCGTACTACGACAATCCTTTCGAGATCGATGCTCGGCGGGCTGCGGGACAAGTGGTCGATGTGGTGGGCGCAGTGAGGCGCGCCCACGCCCTGGGCAAGTTGCCCCTGAAGCCACCGGTGAAGCATACTTAGACCATGCGGATCCGCCTGGGCGACCTTCGCCGGCTCATCATCAATGAATACAGTGACGCTGCCTGTCGTTACGAAGGCGAAGTCATCAAGTCGTTGAAGGTGGCCGGTGCCAACGGCTACATGAAGCGGGCGGCGTGCAGCGATGCCAGCCGCCCCGACGCCGACATGAAGGTGGAGGGCGAGGTCTACTACGTCGAGGTCAAGCTGGACAGCAATGCCCGCATGGGTGGTGGCTCCGTTGGCTATTCGGCGTCCGACATGAAGTTCTTCGCCGCCGGGCAGAACCGCGACCTCAGCGAGACCGTCGTTGCCTTGCTCAATGACATGAACGACACCTCACTGCACAAGGGCCTGCGGAAGTTCCTACAGGTGTTGTCGAAGGTGTCAGGCAAGCAGTTCAATGGCGTGCCGATCAGTGGTTTCACCGGACAGGCCTGGGCGACTGCCAAGGACATGGGCCTGCTGCAGGCCATCAACCGCAGCTTCGACAGCAGCATCGACGTCATCCGCGCCCACTACGCCAAGAAGGACACTCACTACATCCAGATCGGTGGCGCTGGCTTCTTTCACCTGGGCAGCAACCCGGCCAACCTGCCGGTACCGCAGCTCGAAGGACGCGTTCGCCTGGAAGTGCAACTCTCGATGGCAGGTGGCAAGGAAGGCAGCGACAAGCGCGCCGCCGGCATGCGAGTCTGGGCTCGCCTGAAGATCAACGGGCAGTCACCGTACTCGATCGACAACCCCGAAAGCGTCGAGGAAATGTTGGCAGCAGCCGGTGCACAGCCCGCACCTGCCGCCAAGCCTGCGGCCAAGAAGAAGCCTCGGGCCGCCTAGTTATCGGCCGTATGGCCGTAACCCCCGCGCAAATCAAGTGGTCATCGTACACGTCGTACGAGGGGCCGTTCTTTCTCGGCGTCCGGCGGTTCACCCTCCCGGCGAACCCGGACGATTCTGACAAGCTCCTCGCTGTCATCACCGCGACTGAAGGCGGGCACTACGACGCCATCAACATGTACGACCGCTGCATCATCAGCGTAGGCATCATCCAGTGGTGTGAGGCAGGGCAATACTCCGTCTCCGGCATGCTGGGCGCCGTGGCCGATCGGTGTGGCATCAACGTCGTGCTCGAGGCGTTGAAGACGTCGTTGACCGCCGCCAACGCTACCTTCAAGAAAAACTCGAAGGGACAATGGCGATTCTTCTTCAATGACTCCGGAGAGGTCAACACCGTCGAGAAGCAGCGCCAGCTGTTCTTGGGCTGCAGCGGCCTCAAGGGTTCGTGGACGCCGAATTCGACGGCCAAGGCCAAGCAGTGGGCCGCAGACATGTGCAACCTCTGGCTGAACGACGAGGCGTGCAAGGCACAGGTCGAGTACACACGCGCCAGGCTGAAGTGGTTCGCCACCGTCGATGCCCAGAAGATTCTGTACGACGCTGAGCCCAACGTAGGTTGGGTAGGCGCTCTGCGCGCGGGCTACATCTCATTTGCCGCAAACCTGCCCGCCGCTGCGTCGGCGCAGTTGAAGCTCGCCGTCGCCAACCTGAAGTCGCCCAAGTGGAGCCCGAACTGGTGCGTCGGCGTGTTGAAGCAACTGACGTTCGGTCCCAACATCGCCATCTACCCGGTTCGCTACAACGCGATTCGCCCAGTGCTCGAGGCACTGTGGGGCGTCACCCTGCCCAAGACGGCAAAGGACCTACAGGCCTGGACGGAACCCGAGGCACCCGCCCCGGAGCCTCCGAAGCCCACGCCAGAACCTACACCTCCGCCCCCACCGGCCCCTGAGCCGTCACCGCCACCTGTGCCACAGCCTGAACCACCCCCGGCACCCGAACCACCTCCCGTGCCGCCTCCTGACCCCATCGTGCCCGTGCCACCACCCACTCCAGCACCTCCCGGGGGAGTTTTGGGCTTCATTCTGTGGTTGCTCCAGACCATCTTTTCAAAGTTCACGAGGAAGCAATGAGCTACACACCCAAGTTGGGCGGCTGGAAGGCCGACCCGGCATCGACAGAAGACTACAAGTTCGAGGACCACGTTCAAAAGATCGAGGCCGCGGGCACGCCGCAGCTTGAGGTCAACGGCGTACTCGACCTACGAGCGTGGTGTTCGCCGATCGAGGACCAGGGTCACCTGGGTTCCTGCGTCGGCAACGGCGTCGTCGGCGCCCTGGAGTTCCTGCAGCTCCGCAACGGTCAGCCTCTGAACGACCTGTCTCGGTTGTTCGTCTACTACAACTCCCGCTTGATGCACGGCGATCAGGACAAGGATGAGGGCACCTTCATCCGCATCGCCTTCGGCACCTTGTCGTCGCTGGGAACCTGCACCGAGAAGAAGTGGCCGTACGACACGGCGAAGGTCTTCGTCCGGCCGTCGTGGGGTTCGTACCGCGAGGCGTACCCTCACAAGATCGACAGCTACTACAGCATCGGCGGCACCGGCCAGACTCGCATCGACTTCGTCAAGCGAGCGCTGCGAGCCCAACACGTCGTCGTCTTCGGCATGACCGTCGACCAGGCGTACATGGACTACCGCGGCGGCATCGTAGCGATGCCCAGTCAGACCCGTATGAACACCGGCGGTCACTGCCAGGTCATCGTCGGTTTCGACGACAACAAGCAGTGCTGGATCGTTCGCAACTCGTGGGGAACCTGGTGGGGCGACAAGGGCTACGCCTACGTGCCCTATGCGTACCTCGATGCCAGCGAAGCCAACGACTTCTGGGTGCCTTACTTGCCCGGCACTAGCATGGACAACGGGTGAACATGAACGTTCTGAAGGAGTACATCCAGTCGATGCTGGCCGAAGTTCGCCGTGATGAGAAGTTCATTGCGAAGCTGAAGGGCAGCAAGCGACTTGAACCCGACGTGCCCAACATGGGCAAGCAGGTCGCCGGTGAGTGGATGTCCGGCCTAGAAATGGAATTGGGTCGACACCTGACTCGCGGCGAGCAGCGAGACGTGATGCTGTTCGTCAAGTCGAGGTGGGCAGGCCTGATGAAGCGTTACGGCAATGAAGTGATGGCGCGACAGGCGCTGCTGCAGCAGCTCGACAACAAGTTCAATACGTTGAGGATGGGACCATGAGCATCAAAAGTACATTGAAGAAGATCGGCGCGACGCTGACCATCGCCGGAGCGACGGCCGCGGCGTGCGTCGGCTGCCCGAAGCAACCCGATCCGGTGACGCCTCAGCCGCCGGTCATCACTGATCAGGCATCGTGCCAGGCGGCGTGCGACAACCTGCGGGCGCTGGGCTGCGACGAGGGAAACCCGATCGACACCGGCGCACCCTGCACTGCCAGCAACCAGTGCCAGTCGGGCCAGACGTGCTCGGCTTTGGGCACCTGCATCGTCAGCTGCGTCCAGTTTTGCATGGACACCGAGAATGCCGGCGTCTGGCTGGATCCGGTGTGCGTCAGCAAGATCACCAGCTGCGGTCAAATCGACCAGTGCCCGGCCGCGCAGCCCAAGGCCAAGGCATGCACAGGCAGCGAGTGTCGCATCATCGCCAACTGAAGACGCTGCGGGTGTACATCCGCGAGGTCCTGGATGGTTTTTCCATGGCCGGCGCCCGTCGCTTCGAGGCTCCTCCGGGCAACCTGAGGTACGACGCGATGACGACCGGTCAAACGGGAGGCCACATCTTGAGCGACGAACAGGCCGAGCAGGACAAGCAGAAGCAGAAGACGATGAAGGCGGCGACGGTGCTGGTCATCGCCGACGACGGCAAGGTGCTGGCGGTCAGCCGGCGCGACGACCCGTCGGCCTTCGGCCTGCCAGGAGGTAAGGTCGACCCGGGCGAGACGCTAGAACAAGCTGCGGCTCGTGAGCTCCAAGAGGAAACAGGCCTGACGGCGACCGACCTCCGCCCCGTCTTCACTCGCCAGGAGGATGACGGCTTCACCACGACGACGTTCGTCGGCAAGGTGTCAGGCCAGATCAACACCGACGAGGAGGGCGTCATCCGGTGGGTCGACCCCGAGGTCCTGTTCGCGGGACCCTTTGGCGGCTACAACCGCAAGTTGTTCGCCCAGTTGGGGCTCAAGTAGCCCACGAAAACGCCTACCTATCGGAATGGTGTCCAACCTTCGACAGTACATTCGACTTCTCGTCGAGGCGGCGGTGGGCGGCGAGCAGGCTGCTTCACAAGGTTTGGCGCTGTTCCGGAAGCAACAGGGTCACCAGGTCGTCTACATCCTCTACGATGCTAAAGCGCTGGTCGACGCATCTCAGGAGCCCGGCTTCCTGTCGTCCCGGATGTCGAAGCCGATCGATGAGATCCTCTTCGGCTACGTCAAGGCCTTTCCTCACGCAATGGACAGCTGTTGGAACGCGACCGAAATCAAGTTCTCGGCAGCGACCAAAGGCTACGGTCCGTTGATGTACGACATCGTCATGAGCGATAGCGAGGGTGGCCTGATGCCTGACCGCGTCAGCGTGTCGCCCGCAGCTCAGAAGGTCTACCAGTTCTACAAGAAGCGCGGTGACGTTGACGTCAAGCCCTTCGACGACATCGAAGACCCGAAGACGCCCGACGAAATCGACGACTGCACCTTGATGAACGACCCCAACAAGTTCCTCAACTACGCCTACGATGGTCCCGGCCAGAGCGGTGCCAAGGCGAAGCTGATGCAGAATCATGAGAAGGTCGTCGATGAGATCGAGAAGAAGGGTGACCTGAAGCGGAATGCCATCGAAGGCATCCTGGTCAACATGGGCCACACTTTCTTCGACAAGAAGTATGGGTGAAAATCGCTTGCCTCACGGTGTAGTGTCACCGCATGAGCGTCAAAGCTGAAGGACCCGAGTACCTGGTCGAGTTGGCGAAGGCGCAGGGAATTGCCTGCGCGACGGTGAAAGACGGCCACGTGTTGGTCTTCACCAAGAGTCACTTGGAGATGCTGCTGGCGGCGATGGCCGAGAAGCAACAGGACAAGTGCATCGTCTTCGTCAAGCGACCGGAGTTCAACGGATGAGATTCGAGCCGGGATTCGTCCAGGGACTCCGCGACGACCTGAAGCAAGTGCGCAGCGACTACCGCGACCGAGTGGAACGGCTCGGCGGTCTGACGGGTGAAGAGCTCGTCAAGTTGGTCAGCGCACCGCGGGAAGACCAAGTCGCGTTTCCGGACCACCCAACTCACCGCGACCTCGACACCTACCTCAACGCTGAAGTCCACCGCAGCGTCGGCGTCGACGCGATCAAGAACGGAGAGGTAGGTTACATCATCCTCGCTGGCGGCGCGGGCACCCGAATCGGTGGGCCCAAGGCGCTGATGCAGCTACCAGGCCTGGGCCTGTCGTTGCTGGCACAGAAGGTGATGTCGGCCAACGTCGAAGGACACGCTCTGCCGCTGTACATCATGACATCGCCAGGCATGTTGACGGACATCGGCCGGACGTTGAGCAGCCTGTCGCCCCTGCCTCAAGGCATCGCCTTTGAGCAGTTCGAGTCGTATCGTCTGACTCCCGACAATCGTTTGGCGTTTTTGAAGCCGAACGTACCGGACCTTTATCCGACAGGTCACGGCGACGTGGGCATGGCGATCAGGACCTCGGGCGCTTTGGCCGAGAACCCCAACATCAAGCACTTCATCATCGTCAATGTTGACAATGTGTGTGGCACTCCCGACCCGATCGTACTGGGTCATCACATCGCCACCAATGCACCGGTGACGTGTGAAGTCGTCGCTCGCAATGAAAGCGACAAAGCAGGCGGAGTGCTGGCGTGGGTCGACAACATGCTGCAGGTCGTCGAGGCGTTCCGGTTGGAGCCCAGCTTCGTCGAGGACTCGACGTACACCAACACCAACACCATGATCATCCGACGGGATGTGCTGGAGGCTGACATCACGTGGAAGTGGCACCGCGTCCGCAAGCAAGTCGGGACTCGCCTCGTCATCCAGCACGAGCGCCTGTTGCAGCAGTACACCGCGCTGCACTCCACGCGTTATGTCGTGGTGCCGCGAGAACAACGCTACTTCCCGATCAAGGATGAGGCTGCCCTGCAAGAAGCAGGCAAGCTCTTCAATGGCAACCCCATGAAGAGCGTGGTAAAATGCGAACCGTGATTCCGAAAAGGTCGCCGTACGGACTCATCCAAGAAGACTTGTGGCCCAACGAGTGGCTCATCCTCGTCAGCTGCATGATGCTGAACTGCACGACGAGGAAGCAGGTCGAGAAGGTGCTACCGCCTTTCATCGCTGCGTGGCCCACGCCTCAGGCGTTTCTGAAAGCTGACCCGGAATCGATCCAGGCGATGATCAGGCCGTTGGGCTTCGCCAAGCGCAGGACGCAGAACCTGCTGAAGATGACGGAACGCTATCTAGCGGCGCCGTGGGAGCACGCTCACGAGCTGCCGGGCATCGGCGACTACGCGGCCCGAGCGTGGGAGATCTTCTGCCGCGATACATTGGGCGATGAACCGCCCAAGGATCATGCTTTGGTCCAGTACTGGACCTGGAGGAAGCAACATGAGCAACGCGAGGCGAATCGCTGAAAAGGCGAAGCCGAAGGCGCCTAGGGCGCCACGTGCCAAGAAGGTCAAGGTCGACCTGTCCAGCTTGCCGGACGCCATCGTCGATGGCAAACTCACCGTGCCCGTCAAGAGCAAGATCGTCTTTGAGAGGACGATCAACAAGAAGACAGCCGTCCATGAAGGACACATCTGGGGCTTCGATGAAGCGACCGGAGATGTATCGATCTGGGATGAGACGCGGGGACAGTTCTACGGCTTCAACGTGAGCCAGGCGCACCTGGTCAACGTCAAAGTGTCACCGGGGTCGGGGCTTCCCTAGGAAGCTGCGGATCGACTCCAGGTGAACGTACATCGACGCATTGGGTGCCGGAATCAGCCGTGAGGCGATGCCGCATAGTTCACCGTTGTCATTGAAGCCCGCACCGCCGGAGTTGCCCTTGTAGACGGGACCCGACACCTGCATCCAGGGGCCGACGACGCCCGACTTGCGAAACGGACGGAAGTCTTCTTCGCGGTAGGCGGCGACTGTGGCCGGAAAGTACGTGTAGTACATGCCGACGACGTGGCCGACGATGTGAAGGTTCTCGCCCACCGCCGGTTGAGCGTCCGCGAGACGTGCAACGTGGTGTTCAGGCATGTCCTTGACGTCCTCAACCACCATGAGCGCCAGGTCATGCGCCTTGTCGTGCTTCAGCACCTTGGCAACGTGGAGCGCCTTGGGCTCCTTCCAGACGCCGGTCACTTCCTTGTCAACGATGTAGTTGATCTTGAAGCCGTCTTCCAGGTCCTGCACCATCTTCTCGGCTGCATCCTCATCGTCGCTGTCGCCCATCATCTCGGAGACGACAGCCTCGACGGGAGCTCGAGCACAGTGGTCAGCAGTCAGAATCTTGTCCTTGTCGACCCAGACTCCGGTGCAGAAAGGAACGATGTCCTCATCATCGTCCCGGTGAACCAGAGCGACGGTGTCGCTCTTCAGTTCGTCGACCAACGTTGGTCGAGCTTCCGGATGTCTGACTTGGGAATGGACACAGCACCCCGCCAGGGCACTGAACAACAACACCAGCACCATCGGCAAGAAGGGCTTCAGATTCTTCATAACGACACCTCTGGATCATAGCTATTGGGTTGCGCTAAGGTTGTCCTGTGGGCGACGTCCAGTGTAGGATCCGCCACATGCCTGAAGGTCCGGAGCTGGCTCGCAGCCGAGATCATCTGCGAAAATTGGTGCAAGGCAAACGTCTGCGGACGTTTGGCATCAACCGCAATCACGGCGGCAGCACCGGCGGACGTTACGCCGACAAGGACCCCGAGGGAATGCTGGAGTTCCTCGGCTCGCTCAAGGCGACCGAGGCCGTCATCGACTCTGTCAACGTCAAAGGCAAGTTCATGTGGTGGACGCTGGCCTTGAAGGACGGCACTGCCTGGTGGCTGTGGTGCACCTACGGGATGTCAGGGCAGTGGACCACCAACAAGCCTGACAAGCACACCGCGGCGACGGCGTGGGTCGACAACCCCGACGGCAGTGGACTCCTGGCCGTCAACTTCCGGGACCCACGCCACTTCGGCACTCTCAAGTTCGTCAACAATCAGAAGCAGATGGAGCGCAAGCTGGCGTCGTTGGGCCCCGACATGCTCAACGACCCGCCTGACACGACCAAGTTCCGCCAGGCGCTGCTCCGCAAGCATGACCGTACGTTGGCTGAGGTGTTGATGGACCAGTCGGTCGTCAGCGGCGTCGGCAACTACGTCAAAGCCGAGAGCCTGTATCTCGCCGAGCTGTCGCCTCACCGCCTGGTGCGGGACCTCAAGACCGCCGAATTCGAGCACTTGCGGCAGCAGATCATCAATGTAATGCGCGCCAGCTACAACAATGGCGGAGCAACCATCCGTTCCTACGTGAACGTAGATGGCACCAAAGGCGGTATGACAAGCCGCTTTGCGGTGTATGGTAACAAGACTGACCCGATGGGCAACCCCGTAGTGAAGGAAGAGACCGCTGATGGTCGCACCACCCACTGGGTACCCACCATTCAGAAGTGAAAAAGAAAACACATGACGAAACCCAATAGCACTGAAATCATCTTCGTCGTCGACCGCAGTGGTTCGATGTCCAGCATCGCCAAGGCAATGAGCGACGGCTTCGATGAGTTCATCAACAAGCAGAAGCAAGAGCCCGGCGAGTGCAAGGTCACCGCCACACAGTTCGACGACAAGTACGACGTGCTCTACACTGCGAAGCCTCTCAACGAGGTGACGGCCTACACGCTGGAGCCGCGCGGCATGACCGCACTGCTCGACGCCATCGGCAAGACGATCATCGACACCGGGTCGCGCCTGGCAAAGATGTCGGAGTCGCAGCGCCCGAGCCAGGTGTTGTTCGTCATCATCACTGATGGCGGCGAGAACTCTTCACAGGAGTTCAAGGGCGAGGAAGGCCGCAAGCGCGTCTTCGACATGATCACCCACCAGCGCGAGAAGTACCAGTGGGAGTTCGTCTTCCTCGGTGCCAACCAGGACGCCATTGCTGTCGGCACCAGCCTCGGCATCAGCGCCACCAACAGCGTCACCTACGACGCCAACGCCGTCGGCAGCAAGGGCCTGATGCGAGGCCTTTCGGCCAACGTGGCCCGCTACCGTTCCAGCGGTCAGGGTCGCATGGACAACTTGTACGACCAGGCGTCCTACAACGCCGCCGTCAAGGACGAGGACGACGACCAGAATTCGCTACTGAAGGCAACGCCCGACCCCAAGGTCACCATCGCAGGCATCGGCTCTACGCCGTCCACGCCTGTGAAGCCGTAACGAGCCTTCAGCAGCGAATCCCTTCAAGGGGCGGCAGTGCACACTGACCGCCCTTTGTTGTATGTTGTGGCATGAGGATCAACAAGGAAACTTTCAGGATGTTCAGTGGCTGCCTGCGGCAGCTCGGTCTCATCACCTTCGGCCACGATGGTCGCACCATTCCCATCGACGAGTTCTGCCAGGCTATGGGCCAGTTCGATCCAGCGCTGGCGGTCAAGATCAAGGCGTGGCACGTGGCGTCGCAAGCGCTGCTGCAACACATCGACGAGCGGAGCGAAGGCGCCCAGCCTCCGGGCATGATCAAGTTCAGGCTGTGATGCAAACGACACGCTTCGTACAGGACGCGCCCATCCGGACGACCCGAGACCTGAAGACGACGAGCTTCTTCAAGCGAGTCATGTCAGGCACTGAGGTCGAGCTCTTGGAGCAAGCAATCGCGGACAACGGCCAGCAGGTCTCCAAGGTCAGGATGAATGATGGAACTGAAGGATGGACAAGCAGCTGGCACCTCGACTTACACAGCCGAGCTGATCAAGCAACGAGTCGACGCTGACATCGATCGTTTGCTGGCGCCGTGGTTGGTGGGACGCCCACCCAACTACACGATGGACAGCGCCGCCAAGTACACGGTCGCCGTCGGCTATTGGTTGGCCGAGGAGCTGACGCGCATCGGCTGCAATGAAGCTGACCGCAAGACGCAGTGTTGGAAGTTCAACCGACACAGCCGGACCTGGGACATCTTCGACGTTGCCGCTGAGTGCATGAATGAAGCAGTCGAAGGGCGCGTTGAACAGAATCGGAAGCCACACCGGAGGTGGGGATGATGCGCTATCGGCACATCCACCGGCGTCCCAAGCGACGGGTTCGACCCGGCCGCAGCAAGATTCACGGTCGGGGTGCCTTCGCTACGCACGTCCTATTGAAGGGTGAGGTGTTCACCATCAATCACCTAGGACGGCGCAAGTGGGGTGGGTTCAATCACTCCTGTCGACCCAACGTCATCTTGTGCTGGACCCAAGACGGTGATCAGTTCTGTGTCGCTCTGCGTCGCATCGAACGGCGCGAGGAGTTGACCGTCAGCTACAGCATCAAGCACGGCCGCCTTCGCAGCGGCGAACGCTGCAACTGCCCACACCACAAGAGGAAATCAAAATGAGCCTGTCACCAAAGACCGATGAGCAACTCGACGCGGAGCTGGCGATGTTTGGCATGCGCAAGCTCGGTGACGAGTGGGTGCCCGTCCTCAAGCGCCACGCCAAGGGACTCGACGCGTGTCCCGGCTGCAACGGCTTCGGCACCTACGGCATGCCGCTGTGCGGTGCGGTCTACGCCTGTGACAAGTGCGAAGGTGACGGCAAGCGCCGAGGTGTACCCACCGTCTGGGAGAGGGTACGTTTCTGGTGGAAGGGTCTATTCAAACGAGGTTGACATGACACGCAAAGGAATTCGGATGGTCATCGACGACCTGTCGATGCAAGTGTTTCACATCCAGGACAAGCGCGAGCGCTTGAACGAGGAGGAGGCACGGCTCCGGGCGCGCATCAAAGAGCTCGAGGTCGACCTGCAGGAACCTATCGTCGGACTGCCGATCGTCCAAGTAGGTTGATGTGAGGTACCGCAACGACAACATGCTGCTGCGCATTGCTCAGGCTGATGCCTACGGCATGGCGCGTGAATACGTCAAGACCAAAGACGCACCTGATCACGTTGCCGAGTGCCTCAAGCTGGAGCGCTACCTGCGCCACCCTACATACCATAAGTTGCCGGCCGGCACCTACACTGACGACACCCAGATGTCGATCGCAGTGAGCGAGGTCCTGATCAACAAGCACGGCGACGCCACCCACGAAGAGTGGGCCGAGGCGTTCTTCCAGGCGTTCAAGCGCGACCAACGAGACGGCTACTCCCGCCACTTCCAGGCGATCCTCGAGGAGGCCAGGGACAGCACCCACATGCGGTCGTTGCTGACGCCGACGTCGACTGCCAACGGCGCTTGCATGCGTGCAGTCCCGTTGGGCGTGTTGCCCAGCAAGAAGACGCTGCTTGAGGTCGCCGCCAAACAGGCGATGGTGACCCACGCGACCTACGGTGGCATCAATTCAGCCAGCGCCGTCGCCCTGATGTCACACTTTGCCCTCTACGACCGTCGAGACTTTGCTTGCCTCTACGACTGGTGTTGCCATTGGCTGCCGGCGTTTGAGCTTTTCCGTGAGCCTTGGGTGGGCCCGGTGCAGGAGAATTCAAAGGACAAGAGGGGTCTCGGAGTCGGTATGAACACCGCGTGGGCGGTGAGCACCCTGCTCCGCGAAGAGAAGTCTTTGATGGCGATCCTACGGCGCACCATCGAGTGGGGAGGCGACACCGATTCTGTCGCCGCGGTCGCCTGGGGAATTGCCTCGGCGCGGTACCAGGACGAGCAGCTGCCTGAGTTCTTCGAAAGAGATCTCGAAAAAGATAGTGGCAGCGCGTATGGGCCTACGTACCTGAAAGCGCTAGGCAAACAGCTGATGGACGCCTACAACCCGCGCAGATAAAACACCTCCCGCAGGTCGTATGGTGGCAGCATGAGCCACTTCACACTGACGGTCCGACTATCCGCTGAGCGTCTACGTCAACACGATGACGACATCGAGTCGGCACTGGAGGAAATCCTCGCGCCCTACAACGAGCAGACCGAGGACCGGAAGTTCCAGGAGTTCCAGGACAACGAGGACGAGTACCTCGACGAGTACGAGAACAAGTCCACCAAGAAGATCAAAGGACCGCGTGGTCACCTCTACTGGCCTTGGGACGACAAGTTCCGCGTCAAAGGATCGTTCGGCACCGGCTCCGGCACCCACGATTACAAGCAGCTCGCCGGCTACACTGAGGTCGAGGTCCCATTCAAGAAGCTGTACGCCACCTTCGATGAGTTCTGCTCGCAGTACCACAGCAGCGAGCGCGATGCAGAGAAGGGTCGGCACGGTTACTGGCGCAATCCCAATGCAAAGTGGGACTGGTGGGTCATCGGTGGACGATGGTCGGGTCACTATCCTCTGAAGTCGACAGCACCGCGGCGCCTGGGCGAGTCCGGTGCCTTCAACAATGCGCCGACCCCCGATCACGGTGACATCGTCCGCATCAGCGACCTCGACACCGACATCATCGCTACACAGACTCGAGAGAATGCCGAGAAGTTCTATGAGGAGTACGTCAAGCTGCTCGCTGGCGAGAAGTTCGATGCCTTCGACGGACCTCGGAGTCGAGCGATGTCGCTGGGCCTGTTGCGAGTCGAACAGAAACCGGTCGAAGCGGGTCCTGGCGAAGTGGCGATGTCATGGCGTGACTCGGTGCGAGCTGACGACAAGCGTGCTGACTGGACCGACGTCGCCAAAGTCATCGACCGGGAGACCTTCCTGAGGGACTACACCGACTGCTTCAATCCGATCCTGACTTACGCCGCTCTGGACGAAGAGGGTTGGCACGCTCCCGGGGAGATGGGCTGGTTCGGTTGCTCCAGCGACACACCGGAGGCGTACCTTCAGTTCAAGAATGAGTTCGTCCGACGCTTCATCAAGACTGCAGCGGCCGACGATGTGTTGGTCTGTGTGGACTGTCACATCTGAGGCACCATGAGCTACAACATCGACAGCGTCGATACGCCAGTGCTCAACGCTTGGATCCTGAAGAAGGACCTAAAGCGACTGTACAAGAAGCTCGAGGGCGACCTGCCCGAGATGAACGTACTGGAAGAACACTTGGATGACGAGCCCGACGAGGACGGTCGCATCAAGTTGCGCAGCTTCGAATGGTGCGGCACTTGGTCGGGCAACTCGTGGAAGACGCTAATCAAGCAGGTGGCGCCCAAAGTGATGGGCGAAGTCGAAGCCATCTTCACTTGGGAAGGTGGCGACAGCATCGGCGGTCTCCTCATCAAGGACGGCAAGGTCGCTGAAGTCGATGTCAAACAACAATTGGTCAGACCAGAAGGTTGGTGACAGTGTGCACGCTGATCATCTTGAATGAGCACCATGACGATTGGCCGTTGATCATTGCGGCCAACCGCGACGAATTCTATGATCGGCCGTCAGCAGGTCCCGACCTCTTTGACACGCTGCCGCTTGCCATCATTGCTCCCAAGGATTTGGAGCGAGGTGGCACCTGGATGGGTGCGACGCAGACGGGTTGGTTTGTCGGTCTCACCAACCAAGACGACGGCGACCACCGTGAAGGCATGGAGTCGCGAGGTCAAGTGGTCGCCGACTGCCTACGACTGTCGGGACACAAGGAGATTGCGCGCTACCTCATTGGCCTCAACCCAGAGAAGTACAACCCATTCAACCTCGTCTTCGGCCGACCGGGAGCGATGTTCCTGAGCAAGGTGCACCGCGGTACTGAGGTCGACATGGAGATCATCCCGCAAGGCATCACCGTCATTTCGAACGACTGTTCGGATGCCAGGGCGTACCAACGCAAGGTCAACCACGCGCTGGTGCTGGCGGGGTCGGTGGAATTCGATGACCCACTCGATGAGGTCGTGCGAAAGCTTCACTTGGTGTTGAGTGATCACTCACACTCGTATCCGAACCCGTACCAGTCATTGTGTGTTCACGATACCGAACGTGGCTTTGGTACACGATCTTCGGCAGTTGTCGCGGTGTCAAAAGAGGGCGACGTACGCTACTATCACTCTGAGGGGCCTGCGTGTCAGGTTGACACCATTCCGCTAGTGCGTGAACTGATGACGTTGGATCTCAGCGATTTGGAAGAACCCACTGAGCTGACAGACGACGACATCGAGGTGATCGGATGAAACGAGCAACGACTGCACTTGACGCGCTGCAACAACACGATGGTCAGAAGGTACGGGCTTACGGCAAGAACTTCAAGTCGTTGGTCGGCGCTGGATCTTGGGAGATCTCGGGCTTTCACTACGGTCACAGTCGCTGTGCATGTTGCGGACGTCCCATCAGCCGAGTGCTGCACCTGAAGAATCAGGCACACGACGCCATCAGCAAAGCTGACCCGAACTACCTTTTCACTGAGGAGGTAGACATCGGCATCGTCTGCGGGCCACGAGTCTTCATTGAATCGTGTGCCGGCTTCTACGATGACCCGAACCGAGAATGGGAGCGACAATGGCGAGTCTGGAAGGGTTACGTCGACTACGTCATCTTGTGCGTGCAGAACAAGGACCTGTGGGATGCACTGCCCACGGACCTGCGCACGCCCGTCGACCAGTACCTCGAAGAAGGCTACAAATCGGCAGACCACAGCGGTCCGTGGTGGATCCTGCGAGACGCCAAGCGTCGCTACCTCAGGACCAAGCGTGCCAAGACGGGGGAACTTCCGGATCTGCGAGCGCTGTATTACAATGCACGTGGGGTGGTATACGGTGCCAAACGCCTCCAACTGATCCCGTTGCAGTGGGAGCTGACCAACGAGCTGAAGCTGAACACCCATGAAGAAGTGGGCGGAACTACGCAAAGCGAAGGAGTCTGACATGGCGAGACGGCGGACGCGATTGCCTGTAGGTGAAGGGCAAGAGCAGGAGATGTCCTTCCTGGATGAGCTGAAGAGCACATTGCAGGTCGGCCGCGTCAAGAAGATGTTCCGCGTCGGCACTGAGGTGTTCGGTGCGTGCCAACCTTTCATTGAGAAACCTACCTGGTGGAACGCCGGCAAGGCCGCGCTGGGTATCGGCAAGGTGCTGGTCGATGATGTCGAGGTGTGGTCGCACGACTACTTCGACGGCGACGAATGGACGTTGCCCTACTCACGCGACTTCAATGGCACCATCCTCGGAGTGTTGTCCAAGTTCCCGTTCCAGACGATGCGGACCGCGGAGGAGAACAGCTTCGTCCGCATCGTCGACATGGGCGGCATCAAGGCGGGCTACATCTACAACTCTCGCCTCAACACCGTCGACAACATCTACGTTGAGACGTCTAAGCTCAACGAAGCAAGGGAGATCATCAAGAAGTTGTTGTGGGAGCAGTTCCAGGGACAGCCTCTGGTGATGCGGCACAACCGGCGCATGGTCATCAGCAGTGATGAACCTCGCATCGTCTTTGAGGTGGACGACGCCTTTCATCCCATGCCCAGTGAGAAGGCGACTGAGTACAGCGCCTACCTGAAGCGCTGCCTCGATGCTGACGTACCCAGGAGCGTCATGCTGTATGGGCCGCCGGGCACCGGCAAGTCGACGATGGCCCGCACTCTGGTCGAGACGTTGGGCCTGCGCTCCTTCCGCATCCGCGTTGAGGACGTCAGCGGTCTGGAGAACAGCACGCTGTTTGAGGCCATCACCATCTTCGAGCCTGACGCTGTCATCTTGGATGACTTCGATCGAGCCCACGCTCAAGCAGCGTTGTTGGAGACGTTGGAGTTCTTCCAACGCCACGTCAAGCTGGTGGTGTCGACCGTCAATGACAAGAGCCAACTCGATGAAGCTCTGCTGCGGCCTGGCCGCTTTGACGAGCTCGTCCTCATCGACAAGATGGATGAAGGTGTCGTTCGCCTCATCCTCGGCGAGTACGCTGATGGGTTCGAGACAGTCAAGGATTGGCCCATCGCCTTCATCCAGGAGTACGTCAAGCGCCGTCGGTTCATGTCAGCCGACGAAGCCGCCAAGTCGACTGAGGAGCTGGCACGTCGGGTCCGCCGCCTCGACAAGTACCGGGGCGACCAGGAGGAGGATGAGACGGGCCGGATGCTGCGGATCATGAAGAAGCGCGGCACGGGAGGCCTTCTCGTCGAAGACCTCGAGGGTGTTGAAGAAGAGGATGAGGACGAGGAGGAAGTTCCACCCAGGCCTCAGGCCAGCGCGAAGCCCGGCGCTTCGACGAGCTTCGAAGACTTCCTGAAGGAGAACAAGATCGTTCCGTGGGAAGAAGTGTCACCACGACTCAAGAAGCGACTGAACAGGATCGTTCAACGATTCCGAAAGGCAGGCCGTTGATGAAACTCGGCATCTGAAAAGCGCATGTCGTCCGCTACTTAGATTATGGTGTCAACATGGACCCAGGACTTCACATCCCCACCAACACGCTAGAGAAAGCCCCGAAGGGGGCTGCTCAGGGGGTTTCCACGCCGGCACGTCCGGCGTGTCGTCATTTCTGGGTCCGGCACCGCGTGGAGGTGAGCCCACTTTCGGGCAACTAGGAATGAGTCATGGCTAGCTATTCTAAAGCATCGATGGCAACCCGCAACCCAGCTGATGTCAAAGGTCCCCTGAGCGAGTGCACCGAATTCGTGATGCACAAGTCGCAGCAGCAGATCTTCGCAGGCATCCAGCGTAAGATCGTCGACTACACGGAGCACCGGCTGCTGCGCTACATGTCCAATGTCAAGGACCCGCAGCAGAAGCAGGTGTTGATGGCGATGATCAAGGACTACCGTGACGGCAACATCGCCGTCGCCTGGCGTCGGGGTCAACCAGTCTACGTCAGGGTGATGAAAGAAGGAGTCTAGCGTGCCTGACCTTGCGTACCTCGATGAACTCAACACTGCGATGGCACGGGTGCAGAACGCCTGTGATGGCGTGCCTCTGCCGATGAATGCGGTCGATGACTACGTGGTCGTCAGTGCAAACAAGGACAGTGATCCGACGATGGCCGAACGATGGCTGAGCCAACTACAGAATGACGGCTTCGTATTGTCATCCGGCGACTCGACGAACGCCTTGCTGAGGGATGAAGTCGACCGGGCACAGGTCAACCTGGTCGATTCGAACAACTACGTCGTCATGAAGATCTGGCTGAAGTGAAACAGGTGGGCGTGCAGCGGTAGAATCGTTGCATGAACGGTTTCCAAGACCCCAACGAACCTGCATCGACTCAGGTCATCTTCTCCAGCGAAGCTCGCAAGCAACTGTACGAAGGCCTGAAGGTCGCCGCCGAAGCTGTCGGCTGCACGCTCGGCCCGAAGGGCAAGACAGTCCTCATCCAACGCCCCGGCGAGTCGCCCCTCGTCACCAAGGACGGCGTCACTGTCAGCAAGGCAATTCGCCTGAAGAATCAGGTGCAACGCATGGGCGCCGAGTTGATCCGAGAGGCTGCGGCCCGGACCAATGAGGTGGCAGGTGACGGCACCACGACGGCCACCATTCTGACCCACGCGTTGGTCCAGGAGGGCATCAAGCTGTTGGAGGCCGGTTACTCCTCACAGCTGCTGTGCCGAGGCATCGACAAGGCGGTCCAGCACCTGCTCGACCAGTTGAAGCAGGACGCCAAGCAGCTGACGACCGACGAAGAGGTCGCCCAGGTCGGCACCATCAGCGCCAATGGCGACGCAAACATCGGCGACCTCATCGCTCAGGCGATGAAGAAAGTAGGCCGTGACGGCATCATCACCGTCGAAGACGCCAAGGGTATGGCAACGACCCTCGAGGTCGTCGAAGGCATGCAGTTCGACCGAGGCTACCTCAGCCCCTACTTCGTCACCAACCCCGAGCGGATGTTGGCGTCGTACGGTGATGCTCTGGTCCTGGTCACCGACAAGAAGCTCAACAGCCTCCGCGACCTGATCCCGGTGTTGGAACAGGTGGTGCAAGCACAGCGCCCGCTGCTCATCATTGCCGAGGACGTCGAAGGTGAGGCACTGCAAGGATTGGTGTTGAACCGTGTCAAGTCGAACCTACCGGTCGTCTGCATCAAGGCGCCGGGCTACGGTTCCCACCGCGATGAACTCCTCCGGGACATCTGCGTCCTGACGGGAGCCACGCTGGTGTCTAGCGCGACCGGCGCGGACCTGAAGAGCGCCGCTGGGTGCTTGGGCCAGTGCAAGAAGATCGTTGTCGACGCCAAGACGTCGACCTTGGTCGGCACCGGCGCTACCAAAGAGCAGGTCGAGAAGCACGTCGCTGACCTCCGAGCCCAGTTGGAGGACGTCACCCTCGGCCAGGAAGACATCGTCAAGCTGAAGACCCGCGTCGCCAAATTGGCGTCAGGCGTCGCCGTCGTCAAGGTCGGCGGTGCGACTGAGGTCGAGATGAACGAACGCAAGTACCGCATCGAGGACGCACTCAACGCGACTCGCGCCGCGGCCGACGAAGGCATCGTTCCCGGCGGCGGCATGGCTCTATTCAACGCGGTCCAGGGAGTCAAGGGCGAGCTGTGCAAGCCCGGCATGGACCGCGATGAAGTCGCCGGAGTTGAGGTGGTCGTCGACGCCTGTCTCGCGCCCCTCAAAAAGATCGTCGCCAACGCCGGCCAGAACTCAGGCGTCGTCATCGACAACCTACACCGTCAATCCGGTGTCGGCTACAACGCGGCAACCGGCAAGTACGAAGACCTGATCGCAGCGGGCATCATTGACCCGGTCAAGGTGACGCGGTCGGCGCTGCAGCACGCAGCGTCGGTGGCCACCACCTTCCTGTCGCTCGATGCAGTCGTCTGTGACGAGGAGAAGAAGGACAATGGCTGAAAAGGACATCGACGATCGTTTGACTGAGCCCATGTCGGCCGTCGACTGGGAGAGGGTGTCGGCTGCGCAGATGGCGGCCTTCGGCCTCAACCTGTCGGTGCTGCGTGATGCAGACGTCGAACAGGAGAAGGTGCAGTCTGCCGCCTTCGCCCGAGTGGGCGCACTCATCAGCCTCGTCGTCGTCGGTGGAGTGACGATGCTGCTGGGGGCTCACCCGCTGGCAGTGCTGGCGGGTGTGGTGTTGTCGCAGGGCGCAGGCACCGCGTGGATGGTGTGGCGCGCGCGGCAGGCCAAGAAGGTCGCCGACGAGGCGGAGCAGTTGGTCGTCAAGGCATTGGGCGAACTGGCCGACTCACAAGGCTGAACCGTGGGCGCCAATGCCGAGGCCAAACCCGGCGATTTCGGCGTCATTCACTCCGGCAACACGCCGCTGTACTGGGACAACCCTGAGGTCGCGGGTCACTTCCTCAACAGTCGCATCGACGATCCCCGCTACGTCATCGCACGCCTTGAAGCCGGCACCCACGTCCTGATCCTCGGCAAGGTCGAGGCAGGTTCTTCGGGGAAAGGACACGTCTTCGTCGTCATGGCCGGCGATAAGGTGGGTTGGCTGTGGAACTACGACCTGATGGTGTGGGACAGCTAGTTATGAACTGTGGCCGACATCTGCCCAGGCGAGCTAGTCGTCAGAAAGATCAGGTGGCACCAAGACTCCACCTTGATCGGGGTCGTCATCGGTCACGACGACGCAGTGATGCGGAGCTGGCTGGTGATGTGGACGCGGGAGAACCAGGTCGTCGACTTCAAGTGGCACCTGACCGAGGCACTGCTGATCGTCGAAGCCGAAAACATCAACGAACTGAGGCAGCGATGTCGCCTCGCTACCTGACCGGTGACATGGTCCAGCGAGAACCGCTGCAGGCCGGCACCTTCAGGCCCGGCATCGTCGTCGCCGTCAACCGCTCGAACTCCAGCCACATGCCGCCGGAGATCTACCCGTTCGTCTACTACGTCTTCACGCCGGGAGTCGGCGTCACCGGTCCGCACTTCCACAGTGAGCTCGCCCGTGTTTAAGCCAGGCGACCTCGTCTACATCAAGGAAGGCGCGCTGATCAAGCGCTGCGGCACCGAGGAAGAAGGCTGGGCCGAGTACACGATGCGAGGCACCCTGATCAGCATGGGAGGCTATCGCCTGATCGAAGACGAATGGGGCACCGCCAAGCAAGTCGTCGTCCTCGTCGACGGCGTCATGTACGCGACGGTGGAGACGCAGCTGCTCACGCCCGACCAGTACACCGACCCGTCCCGGCTCTTCCCCCGGAGCCCTCGATTGGCGGAATGACGGCCCACCAGCCGACCCACGAATAACTTTCAGGTCCCGGACGGGGTTGCCTTGGCCTCCGACACGACCTCCCAATTGAGGGCCACGGTGTGCTTGGCGTTCGAGAACAACATGATGGCATCGTTGGCCATGACTCGGATGCGAACCTGCTCGCCCACCATCCACGTCTGCAGCACCAGCGCCTGGGCACCGGGCTCGATGACGGGCCCATCGTAGCCGCGTTCCTGGTCGTTACTCCAGGCACGCATTGACTTCAAGGCGCGGATGAGGGTGCCGCTGGTGAACACGTCAAGACCTTATACCATCGTTGGTAGAAGTACGACGACTCGGTTTCAATACGTCCCAGTTGAAAGTGCGTCAGCGTCGTGATGTTGAGCTGCTCCCAGCCAATGGGCAAACACTGGACATCGACGTGAATGACGATGTGGTACGCCTTGTTCGTCTTGTCGAGCAGCAGGGTGCCGGGCGCCAGCTCTCGCTTCCAGTCGGTCACACCATTCTCCACGTCACTTGAAAGTTCTCAACGTGGACCGTCGATTCAACGATGCCAATGGGCGTCAGCAGGGACACCCGATAGGCATCCCTGCCGATGAGGCCCTTCACTTCGCTGAACGTAATGACGAGGCCGAACACCGACTCGCCGATGACGAGCATGGTGCCCGGCAGCGGCTTCACTTCAGCTTGAACGATTCGGCGATGGGTTCGCACACTGCAGCGATCTGTTCTGCCTTGCGGGCATCGCCACCGCAGCGGAGGATGTAGCCGCGACCCTTGTGACCCACCGCGTACTGCGCGATGAAGATACCCGTCGGCGTCAGGAACGCCATGGCACTGCCGGGCTTGCCACCGATCGTCCGGGGCTCAGCTGCCAACACCTTGAACTTGCCTGACGTCAGCGTCGCCAGCACGACTCCACCGCCGAAGTCACCTTCATCCGATGGCTTGTCGAGGGCGAGGCTGCCGATTGAAGTGACGACCGGCATGCGACCGACCGTCTTGGGGCTGTGAATGAAAAGCTCAGTCTTCGCTTCCGACGTGCCGTCTTCCTGGCTGCCGTCTCGGACCCACGCGGCGGGCACCGTCAAAGACCACGCTTCGCCTTCGACGGCTTGAATCGCCGGAGCGGGCGGCGGAGCGGGCGTGACTTCGACAGGCGTCTGAGGCGTCGGCGGCGGCGCGCTGCCAAACGTACCGGCGCAGCCCGCCAATGATGCGGCGAGCAACAGGGTGATGAACTTCATTGGATAGAGACCTCCTGACCAACCCTAATCCGTCGAGCGGACGATGGTCCACAAGTCTTCATAGCCGTACCAATCCAACGTGATCTCGGTGATGAATGTGGCACGCATCGAAGTCATCAGGCCACACATGTGTTGGCCCAACGTCGGATAGCCGCGCTCACGATTGTCAATGACAATCTGGTCAGTTGCCGCAGTGACGAGCAGGCGATCACCGCTGACGTGGAAGATGACGTAGTCACCTGGTCTGACAGGCAGTCGCTTGACCGCCATCGCTTCTACACACCGCTGTTGCCACGCCTGCACCCCTATGAAATATCGGTGCTGTCATCCTTCTCGTTGACGTGGGCGCTGACGGTGTAACCACACTCTGGACAGGTGAACGTCGTCCAGAAGTCGTTAGGTCCGTGGCGAGACGCCTCCGGATGCACTGCGTTACACTTGCCGCAGATTCCGTGCCGGAGGTCATCAATCAACTTGATGACGGGATTGTCGATCTCGTGCTTCGGGTTCGAACCGGGCAGCAAATAGACGACGACAAGCGCGAGGCCGATCAGGCCCAACAGCCAGATCTCAAGTGGTGGGTCCATGCTCAGAGGGTGATTGAGTGACCGCTCTCTGGAAAACCCTGGTAAGGCGGTAGCACGTCGCGGGACGGAGGCTCGGGTGCGGGCTCCTCATCTTGCGGCGTGAACTGAATGATGATCGGCGGCGAGCAATGGCAGATGATGTGGTATCCGCTCTGCTTGTCACCCACCAGTTCGAGGTAGGTACCGCGTTGACACCAGGCGCCATCTTCGTACCTCTCGACGTGATCCTGACAGCTTTCGGCCTTGATTGGCGAACCTGCCGGCACACGGATACTAGCTATGGCGCTCACGAACAGACCCACCGAGACGGACACGATGAGTCCGGCCTGGAGCGGGTTGAGGCGTCGAAACCACACGACCTATTCTTGGTCCGCGACGAGCACAGAGTTCACTTCCAACCACCAAGCCGCAATGCGGTGCAACTTGCCGTCGGCGAGCAACAGCGCGATGTGACCTTTGGCCTCACCTTCGTCGACCATCCCCACCACCGTCACTCGTTCGCCGGTGCCCAGGATGATCTCTTGTCCCGAAGAAACGTGACCGATGGTGTAGGGCCGAGTCAGGCGCAGCAGCTGTCCAGGTTTGACCTGGTCACGTTCGACCATGAGGCAAAGTATACAGCTACGACCCGATGGAATACAAGCTGAGCGATGGAGTTCGATCTAGAGGGAGCTGAGGGCATCACTGTCGAGGGCGACGTTGAGATGGAACTGCCCGACTACGTGGTGATGCTGCCTCGCGAGGAGCTCGAAGAGGCCAAGCGGGCCGCACAGAGAAATCAGATGGTGTTGGCCGTTGGTCGCCACCCAGCATCGGGAGACATTGTCCTGTTGACCGGTGGGGGCACGCTGATGGAGCTGTCGAAAGGCCACGACGGCATCCCCGACGGACCGGTGATGCCCATCGACTTTGGCCACACGGTCGCGATCGACACTGGCAAGGGATACTACGAGATGGCGGCGGACTGGGTCATCCACAACGCCAGGACCATCATCAAGCCCACCTGATGCCTACTTACTCATGTGAAGATCACGTTGGGAGAGCTGCGCCGATTCATTCGAGAGGAAGTCGAGCGTAACAATCGATGGTCAGCAGGTTTCTTTGGTGGTGGCGGACTGGACCGCGCCCAGAGCGACAATAGGCTGCCACCTCCGGGCTTGGGTTCGGACGACGACGAAGACGACACACAACATGGCAAAGAACAAGAAAAGTCACAACCAGCAGTTCGAGTCGACGATCGAGCGAGAGGATCGTCTGGAACTTCAGGGCTTCGTTGATGAGGCGTTGCCCGGCACCCTGTTCAAGGTCAAGTGCGACAACGGTCTGCTCGTCCTGTGCACCTTGGCGGGCAAGCTGCGCATGAACAGGATTCGCATCCTCCCCGGCGACGCAGTGACGATTGAGGTGTCGCCTTACGACACCAGCAAAGGCAGGATCACGTGGCGCGGAAGGTGAAAGAGAAGTTCATGCCGCGAGGCATCAAGGCGTGTCCACACTGCGGCAGCGACAAGAAGCTAGTGCGCGTCGATCAGTACGACGCCATCGCTTGTCGCAATTGCCTGCGCTGGCTTGAAAGTGGCTGCAGCCAGAAAAACTGCGACTTCTGCAGCAAGCGTCCGCCGACGCCCAATGGTGTCGATTGGGACGATCCCAACAACACTGTCTACGGCTAGAGGCCGAGCAGCGGCTTCCACACCTTGGGCCAATCGTTGGCCACGACAACGTAGCCGCTGATCAGCGCCATCGCGCCGAGGCAGACTGCGCCGCCGAGGTGAGGCATCAGCGCGAACATGACACAGCCGACGGCTGAGCCCAGAGTCATCAGCAACGAGAAGGTTGCACCGAGGTACTTTGCCATGTCAGTAACTATCGTTCCCGTACGGGTCGCGTAGTCGGTCCTGATCATCGAGTTCGCTGGCGACGAACCAGATCGTGGTAGCACCCATCAAAGCAACGACGATGACACCGGCCATGTCACCCTTCGCCCACTCGAGCCAACAGACCATGCCAGTGCCCACGGCGACCAGGCCGAGGATGACGTACCAGACAATCACAGCGCGTCGAGACATGGTCAAATCGTCTCTGGTTTGCAGTGAGTGTTCAACATACTTAGCGACATGGCGACGACGATTGCAGTCATCAACAAATCGACTCTGGTCTCTGATGAGGACGCGAGACTGATGACTCTCGCGATCGACTATCAGTTGGTCAAGCACATTGCTCCGCTGTCTAACCGCGGCGTGTGGCATGCCAAGTTCTACACGAAGGACGCAGTGGTTCCGGCAGGTCAGCTGCCCCTGGTCATCTTCGACAACCCCGACCAGGCCAACGCATTGGGCTATCACTCCGAGGATCCCAACGGCAAGCCCTTCGGTCGCGTCTTTGCCAAGCCTGTTCTTGAGCACGGCGGCTCGGCGATGACGGGAACCTTGTCGGTGTCAGCGGTGTTGTCCCACGAGGCGTGTGAGATGTTCTGCGACAAGAGCTGCAACATGTGGATCGACCGCATGGACGGCACGCTGGTTGCGCTGGAGGTCTGTGACCCAGTCGAGAACGACGCCTATGACGTTCCAGTCGTCAATGCCACGGGCCAGACGATCCAGGTCAGCGTCAGCAACTTCGTCCTCTACCAATGGTTCGATGCCTTCGCACCCGCGGGCACCCGCTTCGACTACATGAAGAAGGTGACGGCGCCGCTGACAATGAGCGAAGGCGGTTACCTCATCGTCCTTGACCTGTCAACGGGTCAGGTGAACGAGGTGTTCGGCAGCAAGGAAGCTGAGAAGCTGCACCGGCAGAAGAAGCCTCACCACCCGGCCGCGCGGACGACGCGCCGCCACGGCCATCACGGCAAACACTGAATCAGATCTTGACGAGCTGATCGGGATGGTAGGCGTAGCGTAGGCTACCCGGCTGCCACCTGACGTCTACCTCAGGTCCCTGCGAAGATCCGTAGTCAACGGGTCCCTCGACGATGCCGATGCAATTGCCGAACTCGCGGACGTGGTCGTCACATCCGTTGGAGCGCAGTGCCGCCTTGAGGTCTTCAGACATCTTGACTCGCGTGCCTTTTTTCATCAGTACGTCCCCACATCCCCATCAATGAGGTGCAGCTTGCGGTTGCGGTTGCCGTGGTGATCACGCCCGCTTGGGTCGTCCTGGTTGGGACACTTCAGCCTGACGATCTCCCACTCCGGTAGCACTAGCGCCCACAGCTCGAGGCCGAAACAGCCGCCGCCGTCGAGGCCAATCGCCTTTTCGGTGACCAGCGGCTTGTTGAGGACGCTGTGACCGAAGATGATGCGTTCCGGGCCGTCCCAAAAGTGGTGCCAGAACTTCCAACCTTCTTCACCTTCTGGAATCTTGGACGCCCACAGCGATTTCTCGGAGTCCTTGCCGTGGTTGAAGTTGCCCCAGAAGTCATAGGGTCGAATCATCTGGATGTGGAGCAGGTGCCTGTCCGTCTGCTTCTCGATGGGACGCCCGGGCCAGACGCCGGCGTGAACGCAGACGGCGTTGTACTCAGGTAGGCGGATGTACTTGGGCAGGCGCCGGAAGTAGTCGTAGTGGCGCCGCTTCAGCTGTTGACGCGTGGCGACGTGGTTGGGCACTTGGACCTGCACCGCACCCTTGCGCTGCTCGATGTCATCGTAGAAGAGGTGCTTTTCCTCGTGATTGCCGAGGATGCACGCCTCTGAGCCTTGCACCTGCTCGCGGTGCATCGCCAACTCAACGCACTCCTTACTGTCAGGACCCCTGTCGACCAAGTCACCCAGGAAGATGACGCGGTCCTCGGCCCGAACGTTGCACTTCTTCAGCAACGCCAGCGTTTCGTCGTAGCAACCGTGCAGGTCGCCAATGATGATAGTGCGGTCAGCCATGCACCTCAATCCTATCCTCTTCCCGCCAGGCGTTCACCCAGTGGACGACACGCCCGTCGGCGACGACAAGCGCATCAAACTTCTTGCCACGAGTCCCGTAGCCCGTCTCCTTGATGGCAACGACCAACGCATAGGTGTAGGTGGGCCAAACGTTGCAGCCTTCGTCATCGACATCTGTCGGCGTCGCACCGACCAAACGAGCCTGCACGTTCCTCAGCCGGAGCATTGTGCCCGGCACCCACATCAGTTGATGTCACGAACGCTACGAACGGGTGCGAAGTCATTGTCGTAGCGCGCGCCCAATTCAGCGATGGCTTCCTTGTCGACGTAGATGACTTTGATTTCTTGGGGTTCGACCGGAGGCTGGTTCTTGATGTCAATGATGACGGCTTCGTGAGTGTTCTCAAGCGACCGCAGCAGGCACTGCATCGCCAGGCGCTCAAAGCCGAGTGACCACAACACGCCGTACAGCGCTCGGAACAGCGACTTCAACATGCCTCCATTGAACTCCACGACAACGAGACGTACAATCAGGGCATGGCTAAGCGGCTTCCTAGCGACGTTCGCCAGTTCCTGCTGGACAATCCAGACGAGGTGCAGCACGTCCGCTATCGGATGGCCGATGCCGAGGAACGTCGAACTCGACCTGCACGCATCGAAGCCGAGAAGGCTCGCCGAGCTGCGCTCCCGCTCGAACCGTGCCGGGGCAACGGCTATGGCTGCGGCCGCATGACACCGGGCGGGTATGAGTGCGACTCATGCGTGCAGGAGTTCAAGGATGATCCAGATGCATTCAAGTGAGGTGACCCATGCCGTGTCGTGATGGAGGACCCGAACCCGAGACTTCACCAGCGTGGATGCTGTGTGAGGCGATGATCATCATCGAGAAGAATGGCCTCTTGGAGGAGTGCAGCGCCCAGTTGATCGCCTGGTGGAAGCAGCACTCTCGCAATGAGCGTGACCGCGTCCGACGTGAGGCAGCTCAGAAGCTCAACTTCCAGGAGCGCAAGGCTCTCGGCATCGATGAGAACGGCCAACGCGCCAAAACCAAGAGGCACGCCGAAGATGACTGACAGACCTGACGGTTGGGACAACCTCGGTGACGAGGCGGCGTATCGCGAGATGATGCGCCGGCTGCGTGACTACGACGCCATGGCTGAAAACCTGAAGGCAACGCAGGCTCGCTGCGGCCAACTCCTCGAAGAGTTTCGCGCAGAACGCCGGCACAGCAAGGCGCTGGAGGCTGAGGTCGAGGTGTTGAGGTCGATGCTGGCGCGGCACCAACCTGACACCGATTTCGACCTGAGCTCGGAACACCTCGATGAGTCGCTACCTCCGCCGCCGAGGCTGCCGAGTCCGATTCTCATGAACCGCGCCGACAATGACGACGGTGACGGCGATGGGTGAGTGGCTCAAGAGCATCGACGGCTGGACGTGGGTCAAGGTCGCGAGCCTGATGCTGTTCGCTGCGGGCGTAGGCCTGCTGAAGCGCAAGCAGTTCGATGATGAGCTGCGTGAACACCAAGAAAGAGAACGTCAACGAGACAGGATGGGTCGCTTCACTGACCCGTTCGACAACTGAGGAACCATGGAAGAACGAGTTGTTTTCTGGGGCATCCTGGCGGGTGCAGCCTGCCTCTTCAACTGTGCGCGGTCAGACGGTCGCATCGACTACTGCCGTGTCATCTACTACAACGAGAACAACGTGCAGCTGCCCGTCTACATCGTTGAAGGTCACCGGCCCTGGCGCCCTGACGTCCGCGTCGCCATCACGACGAACGCCGACGATGCTGAGGCGAAGCGCAAAGCCCTCTGTCCCCAGTGAAGTGTCGGAAGTACCCGACTCCGGGCACCGTCGTCACGATGCCGTCGATCGGATTGGGCACCCCTGATCCGAATCATCCCAACAAGTGGAGCGTGGTCACCGTCCGAGAAGGCACGCCGGCGATGGTGCTGGCCGATGACGTGACCTACAAGCTCGCTCGTGAACTGCGCTGTGTTGCCTTCATGCTGCCCACCGGTCAGATCGTTCTTGAAGATCGAGAACGGGTCTCGGGGTGGCAAAGCCGCGTTATCTGGGCGCCCGAGAGTATTTACCTCGGTGAAACTGACGATCCGACAGCTGCGACGACTGATTCGTGAGGCCATCAGCAACGGCTGGGCATCACCGCCGCAGCCCTTGGGCGCAGCGAAGGGCATGACCAACTCCCGAGAGCAGATCGGCTCGTTGGCTGCAAAGGACGTCGACACTGACGATGAGACGGGCCTGTCGTCCCACCTAGTCGAACCCGAGGTGGACCCCGAAGATTGCTTCGGTCCGGTGCCGCCTCGTAAGGAAGGCGATCCGTTCTACGCCCAACAGGACCCCTTCGTCCGAGACGCTGACGTGTTGCCACAGCCGCGACGCTAGTCAACCCGATTCAAATCGTTTCTTGACCAGCTCGTTCAGGTCATCAATCGAGTACGGTACGGTTTGGCCAGGACTTCGTAGCCCGAGGAAACTCGGGGCGATTGGTTTCCCGTGGTGATGACCAACGGAATCTTCTGTAGTGCCGGCGCCATAGCGATGACGTTGAGCACGTCCCACCCACTGAAGTAAGGCATCTCCAGGTCGAGCAGGATCAGGCCGGGATGATTGATGCGCTGTGGGTCTGTCAGGATCTTTACGGCTTCAACGCCATTGGACACGCCGATGACCTTGTAACCACCGACTTGTAGCATGAGGACGAGCGCGGCGCGCAGGTCAACGTCATCCTCAATGGCGAGTACGTAATTGATGTGGCGAAGCGAGGCCGGTACGTTGCGGTGTGGCATGACTTCCTCATGAGCTTGGTTGGCTGGCGGACAATTCCACCTGAAAACCTAATGCCACGCGCGCTCAAAAACACCCCAAAGAGTGCATGAGGTCAGTCGACTGTCACCTGGACCGGCACCAGGAGAAACACCATCTTGGCCGCGCTCAACGATAGTATCCGCCCAGCTTGCCTGCCGCCCACCACGCTGAAGTAGTTGAGGTTGGGGTCGTCGGGGTCAGAGCCCATGTACGTCAGTAGCGTCCGCCACTGGACGAGCTCGTCCTTCGGGTACGTCTGCGCTCCGGGAACGCTGAACATGACGCCCCGGCTGTGGGTGTTGCCAACCACGTAGGAAGCACCCATCGTCTCATCCTTCATGACGACTCGAACGAGGTCACCTGCACGGAGCTGGCCTCGATTGCAAAACAGCGATCGCTTCACGTGACCACCTCCAGCTCCACGTCCTCCGATGACACCCAAATGGGCTTGCCGTCCCACAAGACGAAGTGGTACAGCACGATGCCGGGCTTGTAACCAAAGGGACCCGCCTTACCTTGCATCAAGGCTCGAAAGTCATCACGCTGAGAGCTGACGTACAATGCCTGTGATCCCGCCGGGACGTCATAGAGGTAATTCTCATGTGTAGTGTCGTCGTCCTCCCAACGCTTGCGCCACCGGGCGCGGGGGCTGTTCATCGCCTCGGGTCGCCCCCGCGCCTTGATGGGCACGTTCTCTCGCTTCTGGATCAGCGTGACCATCGTGCCTGACTTCAACACCGGCGCCTCCACTGTCGATTGGGACGGCGGCGAATGCGCGAGGTGAAGCGCTGTTGCTTGGCCTTTTCCTGTGGCAGGCGATAGAAGAACAAGTAGACGATGATGGCGATGTCAACGATGCAGATGATGATGTCGATGATGCTGAGCCACGTATCGAGTGAATCAAGCATCACCGCCGTCCCGTCTGTGCACAATCGCACGTGTCAAACGTCTTGGTGCAGATGCCGCAGATGTGATCATCCGGTTCAGCAGGTTCGACGGCGCTCAACTGACGGGTCACGTCCTTGATGAAGTTGTCGTAGTTCATCCGCAGCATCCCCAAGTCGACCAACGTCAGCTTCTTCAGCCAGCGCGAGCCGATCTGGACGACCTGTTTGGAGCGCTCACCTGGCATGAGAGGGTCGAAGGCGACCTGAAAAGTGTAACGCCACTTGCTGTACGACGTTGCCGGCGCGACTTCACGCTTCACCACTCGGTAGACGATGCGACGGACGAGGACGTTCTCGGCCTTGATCGTGTCCTGTGAGTAGGGACTGTCCTTTTCGTGAGCCTCGCCGTAGTAGGTGACGAGGTCGCCGACGTCGAGGTAGATGGGATCAGCCCAAGTCGGGGGAGGTGTCGTCTGCATCGCGCGGTGCGCCCACTTATGCATCGCCCCGGAGGCGCTTGACCTCCTCCTGAATGAAGGTGTCGAGCTTGAGGCGCATGGTGCCGAGCTCGACGAGCGTCACTCGAGCCATGTCAGTCGCTCCGACGTTGGTGTGGTCGTTGATGCCTTCATCATCTTCGTCGTCGCCCGGGTGTCGGAGCGGGTCGAGGACTTCTTTGATGGTGTAGTCGTACTGCCGACTCGAGAAGCGATCGGCCTTCGTGCGCTTTTTGATCCGGTAGATGACGCGCTCACCACCGTACAGCACCAGCTCACCCACCTCGAAGATGTTCTTGTCGATGGCGGGCGGGGGCGCCGCTTGCGTTGACGAGCCTCGGCCCGGAATCGGGCGATTGGACCACATGCCGCGAGCGGCCTTGGGAGTGGGCGGCGCCTTTTTGGGCGATGATGATGTCTTCCTACCTTGCATGCAGCCGCTCATTCCTCACCTGACTTTCTGCGGACCATGTCCTGAATGATGTTATCGAGCTGAGCTCGTTGGGTACACAGGTCGACAACGCTGGGCACATCGACGCTGCGCCAGTGAACCTTCTTGGGCCGCAGCACCGAGGGACCAGTCACCGCCCAGAACGCTTCGAGGTGGACGTAGTCGTGGCCAGTGATCTTGTAGACTCGCCACAGGATGCCCTCTCCAGCGCCATTTTGCATGGCCATGGTAACAACATCACCCACGGCCAGCGGGTTTTTCTCGCGGTCACGTAGGGGCACTGACGTCCTCCCCTGACAGTCTCTTGGCCTCCTGCTGGATGAAGAGGTCCAGGCGGTTGCGTGCCAGGCCGAGCTCCATGAGGTCGAGCTTTATCATGTCACCGCGAAGCTCTCCCCCTCGGACCGTCGTTGTCTTTGACAGCTTGTAGTCCTGTTTGAACAGGCCGAAGATGGGCTTCAGCGTCACCTTGTACTCAGGCGGCTGTGCACCCCAACTCTGCATCTCACCTTTCTTGACGAACTGGACGCGAGTGACCCGATAGATGGTGTTGCAGTTGGACGGGTCGGTGTACCTGATGAGGTCGTTCTTGTGAAGAACACACTTGACATTGATGATGTCCATGGCGCGTTTGACGACCTCTTTCTGGTAGGGATCCAGTTCCTTGAACATCAAAGCGTGCCGCGGTCTTTCCACACCGGATCGGTGCGACGCTTGAGGCGAACGTTGTCGCCGTACTTCGTCGGCGGAGGTGGTTGACCATAGCGTGGCCCGGGCGTGCCTCGCGTCGTGGCCAGGTACACTGCGGCTGACGCCACAATCGCTATCGTGACGTAGTCACCGGGATCCATCGCCTTCCATGCCGCCTTTCATGGCGAGGTCGCGGAGCAGGTTTCCCAGCTCTACGTACTTGGCGCCGAGGACGACGAGGTCGACCTTGCGCAATTGTTTCAACATGTCGTAGGTGATGATCAGAGTCTCACCTTTGCCTTTGGGACTCTTGCCTTTGGGAGTGGCGAAGAACTCGAACAACGGCTTGATGCGGACGAAGCCCGCGACGGCCGAGTTCATGATCTTGCGGCCCTTGTCGTCGAAGTAGCCTGCCTCGTTTTCCTCAACGTCCTGGTACTCGTAGTCACGCTTCACAGCGTTGTAGACCTGGCGCTTGCGCGTCACGAGCTTGCTGTAGGCGTGAGGCTTGACAGGCGCGGTGTCCTCGTAGATCTGGAAGATGACTCCGCCAGTCTCGTCTTGGCCGCACGAATAGAGGACAAGGTCGCCTCGAGCGAAACCGTAGTCGCTGAGACGCTTGTCGAAGTGGTCGTCCTTGTACTGTTGAACCCAGCGCCGACTCATCGAGTTGACCGTACACTCTGCGGAGCCACCTTTACAGGTTCACTCCCACTCCTCGATGAGTCGACAATCCTGCAGCGACGACCAATTCCAGGTGATGAGGTTGCCGGGTGCGGCACCATTGCGAGAGCCGGCACAGACGAAAAGCAGCACTTCCCACGACGCAGCGTGGAGGCGCTCACCTCCCCAGTAGTTCTTCGTCACGTGAGCTGATGTCGGCGCATAGCCCACCACCATCATCGTCAGACGGCCGTCCTCCGAAGTCATCAATGTTCCCGGTGGGAACTTTCTCTGGAGTTGTCGACGGCTCAGCGCCACGGTCTTTTGCCTCTGCTGCGATGAAGTGGCCGAACTTGAGGTACTCGTTGCTCAGGTCGACCAGGGACAGCGGAGTACAGTATCCGGCGCTGAGCCCACGTGACTTCCTGCCTTTGATGTTCGTCAACACTCCAAAAACGGGTACGACTTTCAGCATAGGTTCGTGTTGAGAGCGACTGTGGACTTCGGCGACCCGGTAGATGATGCCGTGACCGACGTTGTCATAGACGCAAGTGCACAGCTCGCCGACTCGCCATGGATGCGTCGATGGTTTCCATTTACTCATGGTGATCCTGGTCTCGGTCGTGCGTCAGCTTCCGCATGTGTTTCTCCTGCCAACGACCTTCACGCAGCAGCTGTGTCGCTCGCATCTCGTCGATCTTGTGTTCCAGCTTCTTCATCCTGACCAATGCCGTCGCCACCGACATCAGACCGGCGACGCAGATACCGTTCTGCAGTCGTTCAGGAAAAGCAGGATTCCAGACGATGAAGACGGCAGTTGAGAACAACCACGCCTCTGGAAGGAATTCGGCAAGCCAATTGAACAGCTTGGATAGCCAAGGAAGGGGACTTTGCCACAACGTCATGATCTCACTATATCACTTGTCGAAAAGTTCTCGCAGCAGCTTCATGACGTGGGCGGCATGGCGACCGTGCCACGTGAGGCTGGCGGTGTCGACTGCGCAGAGAGGAATCTCCTTCTTTTCCATGAGCTTGGACAACTCCTTGCCGCTGAGCTCCACCGAGATGAGCTTGCCTTCGACGGTCGGGAACGATTGTCCCAGCGTGTAGGAGTAGGTGACGTCTTGTTTCTTGACGTTGGCGATGATCTTGAGCATTCAAGCGTCCGTTACGAGTTGTGCTTGGTTGAAGTCTTCGTGATCCATCCACACTAGCTTGCCGTGCAGCATCACCACGTGCCAACGCTTCGGCGGCTGTGCCGGCGACACCATCAATCCACCTTCGTCGAGCATTGGAATGTTGGAGCCTGGCACCATGGCGGGTCCAGGATCGTCTGGCACGATGACGACGAAGGTGTCGCCTCGCTTGATCATCACCTGTTCCTGCGTGTAGTCGAGGAAGTTTTCACGGGCCGATGACGTCACAGTGCTGAACATCCACCACCCGTCGTTGACCAGGAAGTTCCAGCGCCAGAGCTGTCCGGGCCTAACGACGATAGGTTCGACTGGTTCGTCTGACGTCTCGTTGTACCCGTCCATTGAAGTCCTGATCGAACATGTTGATTCCATGGTCTTCTTCTCGCTCCACTTCGTACTCGACGCTGCCATCGATGTTGGCGGTGCACTTGATGTCGACGATCGACGGATCGTCTACGTCGATGCCGTGGTATGTCTTCAGGTCCTCAGCAACCTCGGCGGACCAGCGAGCGTTGAGCTTCCGGGACTTGGCGAGGATGGGTTGTGACTGGACCTCGATGGTCTCCATCCACGGAGGGTTCGCCCACAATACCACGGCTTCTTCGGCCAACGCGACCAACGTGCCGCGTGCGGCTTGGTCTTCAACGTGGGTGACGAAAGCACCGGGCGCAAGTCGACTGCCGTCTAGGCGCTGGATGAAACTGGGCGCATACTTGCGGAGCACGTTTCATCGTATGCCACACCTCAGTCGATGGGCAACAACGATTCACACCGCGCAGTCCACAAGCAACCGTAGGCCCACACCGTTCGCCAACTTCGATTGGTGGCAATCACAGTTGCCAGGATCATGTCTGGCAGCTCAATGTCGACCTCGACGATATCAGCATCACCGCCGTGAATGGGATAAAGCATTGCGCCGTGAGCGATGCGGACCAGATCACCTGGCAGCGCGCTCACGGCCTGAACAACCACCTTTCGCTCTTGACGTCGTCGATGAAGAGCAGGCGATTGGTACGCAAGTGCAGCAGCGTCGCCGGCATCAGACCGTAGTCATCGCAGCAGCTGATCACCATCATCAGGTCGCCGTAGTCGAGCTGTACGCCGTCGATGGGATAGTCCGGCACTGTCCACAGTTGGTTGTAGTCGACGTCCTCCTCGTGCTCACAGGTCGTCAACAGTTCACCCGGCTCGACGCACATCGGCACCAATGCCATCACTTCATCCCCTTTCGCTTGGCCTCTTCGAGAATGAAGTGGTCAAGTCGCATCCTGGCTGTCGCGAGGTCGAGGAGTCGAACCGCGACCCATCCCCTGGGTTCGGCGGTGGTGTAGCGACGAGGGTCATCGGCGATGATTGACGCCGACCACAGATCGAGCACGGGATAGAAGTGAAAGCGGAAGCGCTGTTCGGGTGAGGCGCCGAGGACGACGACCTCGATGTCGTGTAGCAAGTAAACGACCCAGGGTGCGGGTCCAAACGTGGTGCCAGTGCCCGACTGGAGCGTGTTGATGTAGAGTTCGCCCTTGACGTACTCTTTACCCTTGTAGTCGCCCCGCTCCATGATTCAAATTACCATCATCGCATCCAGTGGTTCCGCGGAATCCACCAGAAGCGATTGTTGTGGAAGACGGTGCACCGCTCTTCTCCGTTGTTGTAGCGCTCGACGAAGACGATGAGCGCGGGCCACCGAGAGTCGAGCTTCTTGCCTTCGAGCGGGTCCAGAAACTTGCGCATCCCATCGGGAGGCCATTGGCCCTTCACTGTTTCAGGCGCGAACCAGACGAGGTCACCAGGGAGAGGATTCCACGATCCGGACGGCGTCGACTGCAGGTCGATCTGCCTCACGATCAAACACTAACACCTCACGTCGCTGACTTCAACCACGCAGGCTGGACGAAGGTCGGTTTCCCACTTTCGGTCATGGTGCCGCTCTTTACTGCCAACGCCAACGATTCCTTGATGCAGCGGCCTCGGTAGCGGGTGGGAGTGTCGGGCCACTCGGTGCCGTCAGGCGACAGCACGTAGTTCTTCATCCAGTCGGCCCAGCTCTTGAGGTGCAGGAAGCGCGACGAATAGTACTCGAAGGCGAGCATCTCGGACTCGACTTCATTGATGTGTTCCGGCGACTCGCGTGCTAGGACGTGTGAGAGCTCATGGAGCAGGCCGTTGGGCCAGTCAGGTCCTGGTTGGTATGGGTACACCACACCTCGGCCCTCTCGAGGCTCCCAGAATATTGATCGGGTCGGCCAGTGGATTCCACCCCACACCGGACCGCCGTGATAATCGTACCACTGCCTGAACTCAGCCGGCGGTTCGGCAAAGTGGAGGGTGACGCCCCAGCGCTTGACGTACTTGACAACGCGGTTGAAGTCATGCTGCAGCGTCTTCATCGACGGGATCATTGAGAACCTCCAAGTCGAAGTGGGAGAAGCAGTAGAGCTCATCGTTGGCGAGCACGTGGGCTCGCCGCCATGACATGCCTGGGTCGGGTGGTTCAATCGCAATGACGATGCCACGTACTTCCTCTTGGAAGACGCGGCCGTGTCCGCTCATCGTCATCACCGTCATGCCGGGTCCCGCCGGTGAAGGCTGGACGTAACTGCCGGGCACGACGGGGAGGCGCCAGCTCATTGGCAGGTCATCTGAGGCGCGCTGCCGTAGCCACGCTGGGCACAGCAGCACTTGGTCGCATTGCAGGCGCAAGCGACTTCACCTGTTGAGGCTTGTTGAGCGCTGACGGGCCGAGCACCAGCAGCGAAGCCGATGTAGGCAGCGAGGACCATGCAACAACCGATCGTCCAAGTCGTCTTCATGATCATGAACCGATGCTGGCGACCGGCGATGTGATGGTCGAGGGTGAAGCGGGAATCTCGTGGCCGAGCTCCTTCTCGAGCTCCAGCGTCTCGGCGAGCTTGGGCGTTGATGCCGGATCCCAGAAGATCATGACAGGTGAACCCACCTTGACTTCGGTGATGTCGATGTAGGGACGCCAGTCGCCGTCCTTGCCCTGGCGAGCCGTCGCTGCCTTGGCGCCGCTGAGGCGCCGCACGCGCTTGTTGGTTTCGTCGATCTCGTAGGTCGACCCCGTCGCTGTCTTGAAGATCATTGTCCGCCTCGCGTCCGCAGGTAGTTGTTGTAGAGGAAGTAACAGTTCATGCCGGTGAACAGCGCCATGACCCCAGCCATGGGATAGCTGTGGTTGACCATGTTGCCGACGAAGGCGAAGCCGCAGAGCAGCGCGCCAGCCAAGTTGATTGCCATTCCGACGTTCATCTGAGTTCCTCCAACGGGCTAAGCCCCGCGATCCGGAGACCGCGGGGCGAAGCTGACGTGGGTACGTTACTGCTGCGGCGGTACCTTGGCCTTCTTGCCGTTGGTCGCGCCTTCCTCCGTCGCCGGAGGTGACACCTTGCCGTTGATCAAGGTAGCCAACAGGACGTTGACCAGCGAGTTGGAGTCGCCTCCACCTGCATTGCCGCCGGCGACGATGCCGGGGACGAGCGGGTGCTTGCCGTTGGCCAGTGCCTTGGCGACCTCGATCGTGGCGTAGTTGGTCTGGTCGACTGCCGACGCCTTCTTGCGAATGACTTCAGCCTCGGCCTCGCCGACCGCGGTGATCTTCTTGCCTTCGGCATCGCCGGTCAGCTGAATGACCTTGGCATCGGCCTCAGCCTGAACCGTCTTCGACTCGGCGTTGGCCTTCGCTTGGACGACCAGCATCTTGGCGCCTGCCTCGGCGTTGATGACCATCGCTCGGGCATCGCCTTCTGCCTTCTTCACTGCCGTCTGGGCATCGAAGTCAGCGATGGCTACCTTGCGTTCAGCGTCGACGACCTTGGCCTGCGTGGCCGCAGTTGCCTTCGCCTGCTCGAGGTCCTTGCGCTTGTCCTCGGCCATGCGCTGGGTGTCGAAGGTCGCCTGCTCCTCTTGGGCGATCTTCCTGTCCGTCAGCGTCTTCATCAGCTCCTTGGGAGGTGTGATGTCACCGATCAGCGTGTCGACGGCGACGACGTTGTACTCATTGAGCGCCGCGGAGATCGCCTTCTTGGCGTCGTCCTGGCGATTCTTGCGGTCACCGAGGAACTTGATGACATCGGAACCCTGCGCCGCGTTGCGGAAGTAGTTGCCGATGGTGGGCTCCAACACCTGCGTCACCAGGTTCTCGACCTTGCCGAAGCGGGCGATGACCTTGGGGGCATCGGTGCGGGGCACGTGGATGATCTGGCTGACGTCGAGGTTGAAGGTGAAGCCGTCGTTGGAACGGACGGTGATGGTCGACAGGTTCTTGTCGAGGTTGTGCGCTTCGGTCTTGCCGGTCGCCCAGTTGAGGACGATGTTGGCCGTCGGCACGCACTCCACCTTGTGGGTGTACGGGTTGATCGGATAACGACCCGGATCGAGCGGCTCGGCCCAGACGCCCTTTTCGCCCTTGCCGACGAGGTTGCCGTGCTTGAAGGCATCGCCCGTCACGTCGACGCCGGGCTTGCCGACGAAGGCGATGACGCAGCCGGCGTGAGCCAGCGGCACTGACGTCATGTCGACTTCCTCGACCGTGGCGAACATCGGATTGATGTAGTAGCGACCGGCGAGGATGACCTGCTCCTGTAGGCCCTTGCGGCCACCGCCGTCGAGGAACGTCTGCGGGTTCTGGTACATGTTGTGGTCCGGGATCTCGGGACCGGCGATGTCGCCTGTGTCGAGGGGACGACCCTCTTTGGTGGTGACGACGCCGACCTTGTTGTCCTTGATCTCGATGACCTCTGTCAGCTTGACGTCGAACAGGCCGGTGTTGATCCTGTAGGTGCCGGGCGGGACGATGGCGAGCTGCGGACCACGTTCACCGCCGTTCGTCAAGAATGCACGGGCATTCTGAAACATGTCGCACTCGACTGTCTTGCCGAGGATGCGCCCGCTGGTCACCGACTTGCCGTCGCGGCTGGTGATGACACCGAGCTGACCACGCGGGATGGTGACGAACTTCTGCGTCTCGATGACGTACTGCCAGGGCCAGAGGCCGAAGTGGACGCCAGGTGCCAGAGTGTCGGCCTGGACACCTGCCTCCCCGTTCAGCGCGATGATGGCGCCGTCCGGGAGTGCCTTGTTGGTGCCGAACAGGACGAACTTCTTGGTGACGATGCCGATGCTGTCCTCCGGGATGACGATCATGCCGAAGAGTCGCAGCACCATGCGGTGCAGGGCGATCGCCAGCAGCAGCGCGACGCCACCGATGATGAGGCCCAAGTGAGACATTACGAATTCCATGATGTTTTGGGTTCCTTTCCCTTCTAATGGGCTAAGCCCCGCGGCCACTGAAGACCGCGGGGCGAAGCTACCGGTTGTTGCTCAGTCGTTGTTGGATGCCGATCGGCTGCGCGGCTTCGCCGACAGGCCGGTCGTCGTGGTCGCCGAACCGTTCATCGCCGGCTCGAGCTGCTTGGCGAGGGCGGTGCCCTCCAGCAACTTCTTCAGCACATCGACGACGCTGCCGCCGCCGAGGATGCTGAGGGGTGCCATCGCCTCGGACACCTTCTCCACCATGGCGCGTTCGCCGAAGGAGTTGAGGGCCGCGATGAGGTCGGGGCTGACGGCCTTCGCCTTTTCGACGAGGGCGGTGACCTGCGCCTCGAGCTTCGCCAGCTCGAGAGCCTGGTTCGCCTTCGCCTGTTCGAGGCGCTGAGCGTCCGTTGCCTGCTGCACCTGGAGCTGCACTGCCGTCTGCTCGGCCTGTGCCTTCTCGTTGGCGAGCTGCAGCGCCGCCTGTGCCGCCGCAGACTCGCTCGCCTTGGCGATGCGCTCCTGCTCCGACTTGGACGCCGTCTCGATCCGAGTCAGGTCGAGCTCCAGCTGTCGGCGCGCGGCCTCGGCCTCGAGCAGCATCTTCTGCCTGCTGGTCTCGGCGTTGGTCTCGGCGACCTGGCGCTTGATCTCCTCAGACTCCTGGATGTAGGCGAGCTTGCGGCGCTCGCCGGCCAGGATGAGGGTGTTCTGGATGACCTCGCGCTGCTGGGCGACGAGCATCTTCTCCACGTCGGAGTTCTGCATCTGGACACCGAGGACCTCGACGTCGTAGATGCGCATGCCGTTCTCGGCGAAGGTGGTGCCGGCTCGCGGCTTGCCATCGCCCGTCGACTTGCCGAGGATGATGTCCCGGAGAATCTCGGTGTGGTTGCTGTAGAAGTCCTCGATGTTGAGCTTCTGCACCGCGTTGCGGAGCTTCGAGCGCATGTGGTCACAGAGGAACTTGACGTAGTTGTCGACGTTGAACCACAGCGATGAGTCACCTTCGAAGTTGACTCGGTAGCTCAGCTTGACGTTGAGCCTGCAGTAGTCCTTGGTCTCGACTTCGACGATGTCGCTGACCACATTGTTCTTGACCTGGAGATAGACCGTCTGGAACGGCTTGTCCATCGTCTTCGGCTTGCCGGTCGACAGGGTCATCACCTGCGGAACCTCGTCGTACTCGAGCATGAAGGTGCCCGGACCCTGTACGAGGCGACGGTCGTTGCCTCGCACCAGCAGCATGGCGAAGTTGGTGTACGGCTTGACCGTGACCGCTCCGTCGTACTTGGTGTTGAGGATGACGCTGCGGGGAGCCGTGAACTTCGACTTGCGGTCGAAGGCGTCACCCGGCAGTGCCTTGCTCGAGCCCTTGATCATGAAGCCGCGGCGCGCACCCTCGGGGGTGGCGACGGCAGCGACTGCTGCGTAGGCCTCGTTCTCGGTCTCGCTTCGGACGTAGTTGGAGTTGAGGAACGCCGCGTTGGCGCCCGCTGCTCCGAGGTAGTCCTGATCCTCGACGCCGAGGCGCTCCGCGTTGATGGCGAGGGCGATGTCGTTGCCGGGGTAGATGAGGGAACACAGGTTCAGCGGCAGTGCCCGCTGAGCGATGACCTGGCTGCGAGGATCCGGGAGGAAGATCTTCGGTCCCTGGATGATGGTCACTTCGCCGGTGAGGCGATTGAGCACGTACCGAGCCTCGCCCGCCGGGATGGCGATGCCGAAGTGGACGTCCTGCTCACCGTACTTGATGATGGCGTGCTCCTCGCGGGGGAAGTACACCGGGTCGGTCGCGCCGGTGATGAACAGCTCCTCACCCGCCTTGCGCTCGGTGCCGTCCTCTTCGGTGTAGGCAGCGATGACGCGGATGTGAATGCCGCTCGTCGGCGTCAGCTCCTGCGCCCGGAACTTCTTGGCTCGCGCCTTGTCCGGGTTGGACTTGATCGCCGCGTCGACGAACTTCTCGGTCGGCTTCGGGAAGACGACGGCCGGGCCACGAACGTAGCGCTTGTTGCCGTCCTGGTCGAGCAGGAGGCAGTACTCCAAACGCTCGAGCGATACGGCCTCGCGGACGTACTTGTCACCCTCGGTGACGACCTCGATGCCGGTGGGCGGGATGTAGAAGGAGACCTCGGTGCCGCGGACAACGAACAGCTTGCCCATCGACAGGTCCTTCTCGGTCGGGATGTCGCTGGACGTCCTCTGCTCAGAAGCTGCCTTGCGGGACTTCGCTGCCGTCGGCGATTCCGATTCGGTCGTCGTGGTGACGGCGTCGGTCTGCGTCTTGATGACAGCCTTGCTCCAGTTCGCTCGCGCCGCTTCCTCGTCGTACACCCTGCAGAGCAGGTACTCGTTGGAACGGAGGGAGTGACCCTGGACGACCTTGGCCATCTGGCCTGGCCACAACGCGAAGGACGCGGGACCGGAGATGTTGATCTTCTTGCCGACGCGGAGGTTGGGCGTCGACAGCTTGCCGTTACCGGACGGGTGCTTGTCGTTCTCGGCCGGGTTCTTGAGGACGATGTACCAGCCTTCGGGTGCGGTCTGGAACGTCTGAATGCCGGTTGCGAAGTCCGTCGGGCGGAATCGCTTCGTCTTCAAGTCGAACGTCACGCACCTGTCGGTGCCAGCGAGGCTCTGCTTGTTGGGGCCGACGAAGGCATTGACTTCGCCCTTGGTCTCGTCACTGATGAAGGCGTATTCGTTGGGAGCAAGAATCATGTCTCGCTCACGACGTCCGCCACGGGTATCTTCTTCCGACATTGTGTCTCCTCTTTCCTTGGTGTGATTGATCGCCGTC
>Ga0310810_10000313_pt1 | contig 51038 bp, 45 predicted proteins | sample NCmetagenome_FD_207641 | JGI IMG/M metagenome (GOLD analysis project Ga0310810, IMG submission 207641) | Soil microbial communities from experimental microcosm in Duke University, North Carolina, United States - NC | ecosystem: Engineered > Artificial ecosystem > Soil microcosm > Unclassified ...
AGCGCACGATGGCGGTCTGCGACGCGCTCTACGGCGTCACGATGGAGCAGCAGGGCGTCTCGAAGAAGGTGAGCGTGAGCCTTTCGGGCGACCAGGGGCTCGACATGCTGAAGGGGAAGGGCGGCCAGACGCTGACCCCCGCGGCCATGCCCGCGCCCGGCCAGAAGGTGATCGAATACTCGACTCCGGCATCCGCTCCGGCGACGACGTGAGCCCATGCGGTTCCGGTGGTTCGTCCTGGGAGGACTCTTCGCCCTCTCGGGTCTGATCGCCGCCGGCACCTGGGTCGGCTTCGAGGGCAGCTTCTGCCGTCGCTGCGGCGTCCGCGTCGAACGCGCCGACGTTCACGGAACGCCCATTGCGACCATCCGCTACCGCTGCCGTCTTGGATTCTGGTTCGCTTCCGATCCAGGCTCGTTTGAGACGTGTGCCCACCGGGACTTGTTCTTGCGCGAATCGGGCGGCTGGGAGCAATTCCTGGCCTACTGTGGCCTTTGCGATCGCTATAACGACTGACTTCTGCCCCCTGCCCCCTGCTTCGTGCTTCCTGCTTCCTGCTTCCTGCTTCCGTTCGGCTCCCTCCCCGAGGGGGAGGGCAGGGGTGGGGGAAGGTCTCTTCTGTTTCCTGTTTCCCGTTTCCTGCTTCCCTTAGCGCAGGATCCGATCCAGGATCGCGTTCATCCATCCGCTGGTCACGCAGTACGCCGTCTTGTTCGGCGGCGCGTGGTGCACGGCGTGGTGCTTGGGGTTCAGGATCACGCGGCAGTTCTGGAGCCACGCCACGAGCCGGGGCACGCGCTCCGAGTGGGCCCACTTGTGGAAGAGGTTCGTCCCGAAGAGGGCGAGCGCGAAGGCGATCACGCCGGCGTCGAAGATCAGCGACCAGGGCTTCCAGAGCACCAGGGCCAGGACGGGCAGCACGCCCAGGCAGCTGTTGCCGGTGAGCTCCAGGAAGCCGTGATGCGTCATCGCGGCGGGGTTGCGGTGGTGCTCGCGGAACGGGTGGATCAGCACGGGGCCGATGCCGGGCGTGTCTTCGCGGAAGAACGTGTCGCAGAACCAGTGGGTGAGGCCCGACGCCACGTCCGCCAGCGCGTAGCCCGCCGTGGCGGCCAGCAGGAGCAGCGCGACCTCCTCGCTCTCGGAGGTGCCCCGGACCATGCGGGCGGCGAGGAAGCCCAGGAGCACGAAGAAGGCCGTCACGGCTCCGGCCTCCAGGAGGACGATCCAGCGTGAGCGCATGGCCGACTTATTATTCACCGAATTGAACGCTCCGGCAACAATCCGTTCAGGCTCGCTCAAACGTTTGAAGAAGATGAATTCGGGGGGTATTATTCGGTCGGCGGATTTCCCGCCGATGTTCCATGTCGGCCCAGGAGGGAGAGCTCGGGTAGAGGCGGCCAACCTTTATGGAACAGAATCTCTTCGGTCAAATCCTCATCAACTTCAACCTGATCACGCAGGAGCAGCTCGACAAGGTCGTCGAACTCCAGAAGAAATCCAATCCGCCGCGCCTGCTGGGCGAACTGCTGGTCGAGCAGGGCTACCTCGACGACAAGTCCCTCAAGAGCATCCTCAGCGTTCAGAAGCGGAAGCTGGAGCTCGCCAAGGCCACGACGAAGGCGCCGGAGTCGGAGCTGCAGCGCCGCCTCCAGGGGGCCCCGGCGGTCGAGTTCCTCAAGGTCGCCAAGGAGCTCGGCGCGTCCGACCTCTACATCACGTCGGGCCTCAAGCCGATGATCCGGCTGCACGGCAACCTGCTGGACCTTCCGGCGGACCCGCCCGGCTTCGAGGACAGCCGCAAGCTGCTCCTCGCGCTCCTCACGAAGGAGCAGGTCGACGAGTACTACGCCAAGAAGTACGTGGACTTCAGCCTCGAGCTCGAGGGCATCGGCCGCTTCCGCACCAGCATCATGCGGCACCTGAAGGGCATCGCGGGCGTCTTCCGCGTCATCGCCGAGAACGTCGTGCCCTACGACCGCCTGGGCCTGCCCGCGGTCGTCCGCAGCTTCGTCGATTACAGCCGCGGCATGGTGCTCGTGACCGGGCCCGCGGGCTCGGGCAAGTCGACGACCATGACGGCGCTCGTCGACATCATCAACCGGCACCACCGCCTGCACGTCATCACCATCGAAGACCCCATCGAGGTGGTGCACAAGAGCGAAAAATCGTTCATCTCGCAGCGCGAGATCCCCAAGCACAGCCGCTCCTTCGCGTCGGCGCTCCGCGCCGCCCTGCGCGAGGACCCGGACGTCATCGTGGTCGGCGAGCTGCGCGACCCGGAGACCGTGCAGACGGCCATCACGGCGGCCGAGACGGGGCACCTGATCTTCGGCACGCTGCACACGCAGAGCGCCGCCCGCACGGTCATGCGCGTGCTGGACCAGTTCCCGGCCCAGAAGCGCGACCACATCATGACCCTGCTGGCCAACGTGCTGCGCGGCGTCGTCTCCCAGCTGCTGGTGCCGAACCTCGACGGCAAGGGCCGCAGCCTCGCTTGCGAGGTCATGGTCGTGAACTCCGCCATCTCGAACCTGATCCGCGAGGACCGGGCCTGGCAGATCCCCATGGTGATGCAGACCGGCCGGCGGCAGGGCATGCGCCTCATGGACGACTCCCTCATCGAGCTCGTCAAGGAGAAGAAGATCTCGCTCGAAGAGGCGCTGACCCGGGCGACGGACAAGACGAAGTTCACGCAGCCCGTGGTCGAAGATCAGGTCCGGAGAAAGTAAGAGGACGCGCGATGGCCCAAGTCGACCGGATGTTGCACCTAATGAAGGCGGCGAACGCCTCCGACCTTCATCTCAAGTCCGGCATGAGGCCCCGCTACCGCGTGCTGGGCGAACTCCGCGACGTCGAGGGGTCGCCGGTGCTGACGCGCGAGGAGGTCGACAAGTACACCCGCGAGCTGCTCTCCGAGGAGCAGGATCGCTACTACCGCGAGGTGGGCGAGATCGACTTCGCCTACGGCGACGTGAAGTCCGGCCGCTTCCGCTGCAACTTCTTCATGGAGCACTGGGGCCCGGCGGCGGTCTTCCGGCGCATCCCGGTCGAAATCCCGAGCCTGAAGGATCTCCAGCTCCCGCCGGCGCTGGAGTCCTTGATCCACCTGCGCGGCGGCATCGTCCTGGTCACCGGCCCGACCGGTTCGGGGAAGACCTCGACGCTCGCCTCGCTGCTCGACCTGATCAACTCGCAGTACCGCAAGCACATCATCACCCTCGAGGACCCGATCGAGTACCTCCACCCGAGCAAGAAGTCCGTCGTTCACCAGCGCGGCCTCCACTACGACCTCACGGACTTCCCGTCGGGCCTGCGGGCGGCGCTCCGGGAGGACCCGGACATCGTGCTGATCGGCGAAATGCGCGACCTGGAGACGATCCGGCTGGCCCTGACGGCCGCCGAGGTCGGCTCGCTGGTCTTCGCGACGCTGCACACCAACGGGGCGGCCCAGTCGGTGGACCGCATCATCGACGTTTTCCCGGCGGACGAGCAGCCGCAGATCCGCGCGATGCTGTCGCAGTCGCTGGCGGGCGTGGTCTCCCAGATCCTGCTGCGCCGCATCGACACGGGCGGCCGGATCCCGGCGACGGAGGTGATGTTCGGCAACCCGGCCGTGAGCAACCTGATCCGCGAGAACAAGATCAAGGAAATCGTCAGCATCATCCAGGCCGGCAAGCAGCAGGGCATGCACACGCTGGACGACTCGCTCGTGCAGCTGGTGACGAAGAAGCTCGTCGACCCCGAGGAGGCGTTCTCCTACGCGGAGAACAAGGGGTGGTTCGAGCAGTTCGTGGACCTGCCGCTGCAGGGCAACACCTCGCGCTAAGTCCCCGGCCCCCAGGCGGCTACGCCGCCCAGGCCCGTCCCGGGCTGCAGCCTTCTGCTTGCCTCGAGGCACCCCGTCTGCTATAGTGCGCGCCCTATGGAACGCACTTTTAGCATGATCAAGCCGGACGGCGTGCAGCGCCGTCTCGTCGGGCGCATCGTCCAGCGCTTCGAGGACAAGGGCCTCCGCATCGTCGGGCTCAAGCTCATCCAGATGAGCCAGAAGCAGGCGGAGACGCTGTACTCGATCCACAAGGAGCGCCCGTTCTACGCCAGCCTGATGAAGTTCGTCACCGCGTCGCCCTGCGTGGTGATGGTGATCGAGGGGAACCAGGCGGTGGCGGTGGTCCGCAAGCTCCTGGGGGCGACCTTCGGCTTCAATGCGGAGCCCGGGTCGATCCGCGGGGACTACGGGATCTCGAAGGGCTACAACCTGATCCATGGGTCGGACGCCGCCGAGGCCGCCGCGCGGGAGATCCCGATCTTCTTCAATGAGAACGAGCTCGTGAAGTACGAGCACGTGGACAACGTCTGGGTGCTCGAGGAGCCGGAAAGGAAGTAACCATGCCGAACATCGGCTGCACGGAAGTCCGCAAGGGGATGATCGTCAACTACGAGGGTCAGCTCCAGTACATCATGAACGTCTACCACCACACGCCGGGCAACCTGCGCGCGGTGATCCAGATCAAGATGCGCAACCTGAAGAGCGGGAACTCCAAGGAAATCCGCTTCGGGTCCGGCGACAAGCTCGACGTCGTCCACATCGAACAGATCGACATGGAGTATCTGTACCAGGACGGCGACTCGTACGTCTTCATGAACCAGGAGAACTACGAGCAGGTGTCGCTCCACAAGACCCTCCTGGGCGAGGACAGCCAGTGGCTCAAGGAGAACACGGTCTGCAAGGTCGAGTTCTACGAGGGCAGCGCGATCGCCGTCGAGGTCCCCTTCACGGTGGACCTGAAGGTGGTCAAGACGGAACCCTCTCTGAAGGGCGCGACCATCACGAACGTCTACAAGCCCGCCACCCTCGAGACCGGCGCCGTCGTCCAGGTGCCGCCGTTCATCGAGGAAGGCGAGGTCATCCGGGTGGACACGCGCGAAGCCAAGTATCTCGAACGCTCGAACAAATAACATGCCGAAAGTTCTCATCGCCGACGACGTGGGCGAGGAGTGCACCCGCATCCTCACCAAGGCCGGAATCGAGGTCGACTTCAAGGGCAAGATGAAGCCCGAGGACCTCAAGGCCGCGATCCCGAACTACGAAGGGCTCGTCGTGCGCAGCGCCGCGAAGGTCACCAAGGAGATCATCGACGCGGGCACGAAGCTCAAGATCGTCGGCCGCGCCGGCATCGGCGTGGACAACATCGACCAGGAAGCGGCGACCAAGCGCGGCGTGATCGTCATGAACTCGCCGCAGGGCAACATGGCTTCCGCGGCCGAGCATACGTGGGGCCTCCTGATGGCGATGTGCCGCAACATCGCGCAGGCCGACGCGTCGATGCGCGCAGGGAAGTGGGAGCGCGCCAAGTACACCGGCGTCGAGCTGGAGACCAAGACCCTGGGCATCGTCGGCCTGGGCAAGATCGGCGGCCTGCTCTCGCAGTACGCCAAGCCGTTCCGGATGCGCGTCATCGCGTTCGACCCCGTCGTCACCAAGGAGCGCGCCGCCTCGCTGGGCGTCGAGCTCGTCGACATGGAGCGCATCTTCGCCGAGTCGGACTTCATCACGTTCCACGTGCCGCTGACGGACAAGACCCGCGGCATGATCAGCTCCGAGCAGTTCAAGAAGATGAAGCGTACCGTGCGGCTGATCAACACGTCGCGCGGCGGCGTCATCGACGAGAAGGCGCTGGCCGCGGCCCTGACGGCCAAGGAGATCGCCGGCGCGGCGCTCGACGTCTACGAGACCGAGCCCGCGATCAAGGACCACCCGCTCTTCAAGGTGGAGAACTGCACCCTGACCCCGCACCTGGCCGCCTCGACCGAGGAGGCGCAGGTGAAGGTCGCGGTCGACATCGCCGAGCAGTTCGTCGACTACTTCAAGAACGGCGTCCTGCGCAATTCGACGAACCTGGCGGGCCTGGCGGACCCCTCGCTGACGCCCTACATGCGGCTGGCGGAGGACCTGGGCGGCCTGGCGGCGCAGCTCGCCGGCGGCCGCGTGAAGTCCGTGACGGCCACGTTCCAGGGTCAGATCAGCGTCTTCGAGGTCGGGCCGATCACGCAGTCCGCGCTCAAGGGCGCGCTGCACCCGACGGTCGGGGACGGCGTCAACGTCATCAACGCCCGCTTTGTCGCCAAGGACGCGGGCATCCAGGTGATCGAGGAGAAGACCAAGGAAGCCCGCAACTACAAGAGCCTGCTCGCGGTGAAGGTCGAGACCGAGAAGGGCGTCCGCACCGTGGCCGGGGCCGTCTTCGAGGGCCGCGACTCGCGGATCGTCGAGATCGACACGATGGACATCGATCTGCGGCCCGCGAAGCACATGGTGGTGCTGGCGTACAACGACGTGCCCGGCATCGTGGGCAAGGTCGGGACGATCCTCGGGCAGAACAACATCAACATCGCGCGGATGGAAGTGGGCCGGGCGGGGAAGGGCCAGCAGGCCATGATCCTGCTCTCGGTGGACGACCCGGTGAAGGCCGAGGTCCTCGAGGACATCCGCCGCGCGATCAACGCGCACGACGTGCGCTCCGTAACCCTTCCTTAACACGCCGAGCGAATCCGCTTGCCGCCCGCGCGGCGTGTGCTACACTCTGAGCGTCAACCGGGGGCAGTACCAGGAGAGAGGGGTTCATGCCGGAAGAGGGCGCTGTCTCTGTCCTTGCCATCGATCCTGATCCCGTCGTTCTTCACTTCATCCGCCGCATCGCCCAGGAGTCGGGCTACGGCTTCAGCGGCGCCAAGCGGGCGGACGATGCGCTGAAGAAGATGCGCACGGCCCCGCCCGACGCGGTGGTGATGCGCACGACGCTGCCCGACATGAGCGGCCGCGAGTTCGTCTCGATCCTGCGCGAGCAGCCCTCGGCGCCGCCGGTGCTGCTGACGGCGCAGCGGGGGCAGGAGGAGGAGGTCGCGGCGGGCCTGGAGCTCGGGGCCGTGAGCGTGGCGTTCTTCCCGTTCACGGAGGCGGAGTTCCGCACGCGCCTCGGGGCGCTGCTGCGCTGGGCCAAGCGGCCCGGGACGGGCGCGGTGCTGAACGTGGGGCCCGTGACGGTGGACCTCGAGCGGGGCGAGCTGATCCGGCCGCAGCCGCAGCCGCTGACGGCGTCGGAGCTCGAGATCCTGCGCTGGTTGCTGAGCCCGCCGGGAAGGGCGGTGACGCGGCGGCAGATCCCGGTGGGGACGGAGCGCGCGGTGGACGTGCACGTGGCGGCGCTGCGCTCGAAGCTCGGCCCGGCGGGGCAGTGCATCGAGACGATCCGCGGGATCGGGTATCGCTTCCGCGGCGCCGCCTGCCTCTAGAAAATTTTCGCGCGACTTTCTGTTCGCTGACTTGACAGTTTGCAATATGTAGTTTATAATTCGCGCGTCGGATAGAGAGAGGGGTCGAATCGGTGAGTGAGAGAGGGGCGCGCCGTACCCACACACGCAGCACCTTCCCATTCATCGTCCGCCCCGGAAAGGGGTCCCGCTTAACGTTGCCCTAATACCCCACCCCAGCTGTCCGTTCAGGATCTGCTGTTCCCTACTCTCCCGCACGGGGATCCTGGGCGGAAATCTTGAGCGACGGGGCCCGGCAGGCTGAGAATGGCCTGCCGGGCCCCCGCTGTTTTCAGGGAGTATCATCCTCTCGTGGCCCGACGACGCATTTTCTGGGGGCTCCTCGCTGCTGCGGCGGCGGCCGTGCTTCTCATCGCGGGCGTCGTCGTGCGGGCCATCACCCGGGCCGAGTCCGAACTGAAGCGGCACGAACACGAGATCGTGGAATGGGAAGCCCGTCTTCCCGGCCGGGACTTCCGACGCCCGGTGGTGATCGGCGAGCCCGTGGAGGGAAACGCCTGGGACTTCTACGACCGCTTCTCCAAGCTTCAGCGCTGGATGCAGGGCAATTCCGACTGGGATCAAGTCTGGAAAATCCTGGGATATCGGATGTCCCAGTACATCGATGACGACGCGGAGGCGCAGGAGCGCGTTCTCCGCTGGGCCCGCGAAACCCTCGCCGACCTGCGGGAAGGAGTCCGGCGGACCCGCGTGGATCCCGGTTTCGAGTCGGTCGGCCCGACGTATGTTCGCCGCCTCAACCAGGCCCAGGCTGCCCTCCAGATATCGGCGGTGCTCATCATCGCCGAGCACCGGGCGGGGAAGGACGCCGACGCGATGGAGACGGCCGCCCTCCTTTTCGCGGCCGCGCAGGACCAGGCGCGAGGCGGCGCCATGGAAGGGTTCCAGGAGCGTGCCGTGACCGAATCGACGGTGCTCCGGACGTGTCGTTCCTTGTTCCAGAGCCTGAATGCCTCGGCCGCGGACCTTCATCGGTTCTCGTCGCGATTGGATGCCCTGGACGGCGCGAGGGAGACGGCGCGGGATGCCTGGATGCATGAAGACCTGCACGAACGGAAGATCCTTCTCGAATCCGCGCGCTTCGAGATCCCGGGAGAGCCTCCGGCGCAGGCCGGCTGGCGCTGTCTGTTCTCGGATCGGATCATGAGGGCTCAGGCGCTGAGTGTTTGCGAGGCCGGCTTCCGGCGGATGCGGGAGGCGTCGAGCCTCGAACCCTATGAACGCTATCAGGGCTCGTTGCGCCTCGAGGCGGAGCTCCAGGACCATCCCAACCCCCTCGTCCGGCTCTTGAACTTTGACAGCCGCGCCTCCAGGGTCTGGACCGTCCCGTGGGTGCAGCGAGAGGACGCCCTGGCGCTGACCCATCGGGCGTTGCTCCGCCTCGCGATCGCGATTGCCCGATACGAGCTCGACGCGGGGAAGCCCCCTGAGACGCTCGAGGCGCTGGTCCCGAAGTACCTCCCGAAGATCCCGCGCTGCGAGTTCAGCGGTCAGCCGTTCCGCTACGCTCCGGGCCGCGTGTGGTCGGTCGGCGCCAACGGAGTCGACGACGGCGGCCTTGACCCTGAAGACGATTCCGCCGGCGACGGCGGCGACAAGGACATCGTCTGGAGAATCGCGCGCAAGGCGAAGTGAATTCCTGTCACCTTCATCAAGACCCGCGACGTGAGAGGGTATGAACCTGATCGTCGCGCTGCTCCTGGTCCTGCAACCCGTCGACGCCGACCCCGCCGTCCGGAAGGGCATCGCCTTCCTCCAGAGCAAGGCCGAGGAGCTCGGCGAGAGCCGCGACGTCGTCCTCTGGACCCTCGTCAGCGCGCAGGTCCGCGAAGATAATCCGCTGCTGCAGAGTCTCCTGAAAGATCTCCTCCCGCGGCCGCTGGAGTCGACCCGCAGCGTCGCCCTCCAGGCCATGATCCTTCAGGAGCTCGATGCCTGGAAGTACCGGGTCCGCATCGCCCAGTGCGCGCAGTTCCTCATCGACAATCAGGGCGCCGACGGCCAATGGGACGTCGGCCATGCCGTCCCGATGCCGGAGCTCAAGTTCCCGGAGCCCAAGTTCGCGCGTGGCGGACCTCGGGCCTTCGGCGGCCCGGCGGCCGTGTTGGACTTGCCGAAAGTCCAGCTCAAGAAACTGCAAGCGGGGCCGGAGAAGGGCAACGCGAGCGACTCGCGCTGGGCGATGTGGGGGCTGCTCGCCGCTCACCGCGCCAATATCCTCCCGCCCGCGGAAGTCTCCGCGAAGGCGGAGAAGGCCTGGCGGAACGCGGACGCCGACGCGGCCGACGTCGTCTCCTGCCTTTGCATCGCCCTCTATCTGCAGGGGAAGGAGTTCAAGAAGGACCCCGACGTGCTGATTGCCGTCCACCGTCTGGCCGACCCCAAGCGGCCCGGCGACCCCGTCTCGCTCTCCATGGTGAGAGTTGCCATGATGCACGTCGGCTCCGAGAAGCTCGGGGACCGGGAGTGGTGGCCTGAAGGATTGAAATCCCTTCTGGGGGCCCAGACGGCCGACGGCAGCTGGGGCTCGATCGAGCAGACCTGCGCCGCGATCCGCTTCCTTCATTGGTACCGCCCGCCCTGCCCGGAGGGGAGGTAGGTCGCCTCGGATCAGTGGCGCCGGGCGCCGATCCCGTAGGTCACCGACAGCAAGGGCATGAAGAGCGCGATGAGCATTCCGACCATGCTGATCGCGTACGTCAGGCTGATCGCCGTCCGCGCTGCGGACGCTTGTCTCTTGTCCAGCCGGCACAACGCCGCAGGGAGAAGCACCACCATCGGATAGATGAGCCAAGGCACAGCGCAGGCGAGGTCGGAGAGCGTCATCAGGAGTTCCGTCGGGCCGGGCATGGGGACCTTTACCTGGCGGTAAACCTCGCTGAACTTCGGGACGATCTTCATCAGGGCTCCCGCCAACGTGGCGAAGTAGAGCCCGGCGAAGAGCGCCGTCCCCCAGGAGCGCGGCTTCGGCTCCGGAGCGCAATTACCCATCGTACACCCCTCTGCATGCGACGCCGCCCGCCCGCTCGCCGTGCCCGTATTGACGGGAAACGGGGGGCCCCCTAGAATCCCCAGCACATGACCTCGGAGTCCCCGCCCTCGCTTCTCCCGCGCCGCTTCGTCTTCGGACTCCCGGTCCTGGTCTCGCTCGCCCTTTCGGCCGCCACCGTCGGCCGCTATCCCTACTGGCAGGACTCCGGTATCTACCTCGCCGCCGTGAAGGAGTTCAGCGTCCTCTATCCGCACGGCTTCATGCTCTACCTGACCCTCTGCAAGGCGTGGACGCTGCTCCTGGGCTTCGTCGACTTCACGCTCGCCGTTCACCTCTTTTCTTCCGTGTGCGCCGCCCTCGCGGCCGGCTTCCTGGCGCTGGCGGCGGAACGCGTCAGCGCCGATCGCCTGGCGTCCGCGATTGTCGGCGCGCTCGCGGCCGCGGGCTACACCTGGTGGTTCTCGGGCATCTACGCCAAGGGCTACGCGCTCTATTTCCTGGCCGTCTCGATCCTGCTTTGGCGGATGGCCTGCCGCGATCCCCATTCCGTCCTCCCGCTCCTCGGGCTCGCCTGGGCGGCCCATCCCTCCGCGGCGCTGCTCGGCCCCGGCGTCCTCGCGTACCTGTGGATCCAGCGCGCCTCCATCCGGCTCCCGAAGCTGGCCCTCGCGGGGCTCGCCTCGCTGGCCTGCGCGTTCGGCCCCAGCCTCTTCCTGCCGCTCCTGGCCGCGAAGGAGTCGCCCCTCTCGATGGGAAACCCGCGGACGCTCGGCGACGTCGCCCGCTACGTGACGGGCGCCCGCTTCACGTCGCTCCCGGGCGTCTGGGGCTTCACGCCGAGCCGCTACCTCCGCGTGCTCCGCTTCGGCCTCGAGGAATTCCTCCTCGTCGGCGGGGCGCTCGTCGTCGTCGGCCTCCGCGAGCGCCGCCGCGACGCGCTCTTCCTCCTGGTCTGGGGCCTGCCGATGCTGATCGTCCTGCCGCTCTTCAAGATCGAGGGGCAGGACGACCTCTGGCTGGTCGCCGTGTGGATGCCGCTCTGGATCGCGGCGGCGGTGGGGCTCTCGACGCTCCGGGCCCGCGCGCCCTGGATCCCGAAGGCCGCCCTGGGGGCCGGCCTCGTCTGCGCTCTCGCGATGAACGGGCGGGACCTCTACCTCCGCGGCGAGGCGTTGCCGGAGACCTTCGGCAAGGTGTTCCTCCAGAACCTGGACCCCAACGCGATCCTCATGGTGAGCACCGACGACGCGGGCAGCGCGTGCCGCTACCTCCAGAGCGTCCGCGGCTACCGCACGGACGTGCGCGTGGTCATGCTCCCCTACGTCCACCCGGGCCCGACCTGGCGCTGGTACCTCGACGCGCTGGCCCGCCGCTGGCCGGAAGTCCCGAAGCCGGACTTCGACAGCGTCGCGCCCTTCGCCTCCGTCTACACCTCCACGGCGCTCGCGCAGGCCTCGCTGATCCGCGGTCACGCGCCCGGCGGGCCGCCGCTCTACTTCGACACGGAGCCCGCGAAGGCGATGCTGGGTTCGGGGAAGCTCCTCCCGGCGGGCTTTCTCTGGAAGTGGACCGAGGATGCCGCCGAGGGCGTGAACCCCAAGGCCTGGCAGTTCCCGGCGACGCTCGAAGAGGTCGCGGCGCGCAGCGGGCGCAAGCGGGGGCAGCGGCTCTACCAGGCCCCGGGCAACCTGCTGGTGGAACCCGAATCCTACGAGCGCCGCCTCGTCCGGGTCCTGGCGCAGGCGCGCCTGAACATCGCCAACCTCCTGCAGCGCGGCGGGGGGCCGGACGCCTTCTCGGGCAGCGCGAAGGTCTACGAGTCGATTCTCAAGGCCGCGCCCGAGTCCGAGTCCAATCCGGAGCTCCTCTATCCGCTCGCGCTGGACTACTTCATGCTCGACCGCTACCCGGAAGCGAACGATTTCTTCGAACGGCTGCTCCGGCAGGACCCCGACCCCTCCCAGAAGGCCGGGGCGCTCTTCTACCTGGGAGAGCTCCGGCGGATGCAGCGGCGGAACGAGGACGCGCGGACCTACTACCGGCAGGCCCTCGAGGCCGCCCCGAGCGATTCGCCGCTGCGGCCCGAGCTCGAGAAGCGGCTGGCGCCGCCCTGAGCCCGGCGGTTGCACGACCCCGCGTTCATTTGCGACAATACCCCCTAATTCATGACGGAATCCGAGACCCCCAAGCGGAAGCCCCGGCTGCAGCAGCTCAAAGGCGCCTGGCCCGATCTCTGGGCCCTCGTCCGGGAACGAAAAGGCATTCTCCTGCTCGGCCTCCTGCTCCTGCTGATCAACCGCCTCGCGGGCCTGGCCCTGCCCGGCGCCGCGGGGATCCTGATGGACCACATCGTGAAGCCGCGCGACACCCGCCTCCTGATGCCGCTCGTGCTCGGACTGATCGGCACCACCGTGATCCAGGCCATCACGTCGTTCTCCCTGACCCAGCTCCTCTCGAAGGCCGCGCAGCGCCTCATCGCCGAGCTGCGGCAGAAGATCCAGTGGCACGTCGCGCGGCTCCCGGTCGCCTACTACGACGCCAACAAGTCCGGCGCGCTGGTCTCGCGCATCATGAGCGACGTCGAAGGCGTGCGGAACCTGATCGGCACCGGCCTCGTGGAGTTCCTCGGCGGGATGATCACGGCCTCCATCGCGATGGCGATCCTGATCTACCTCAGCCCGATCACGACCCTGGCGGCCAGCGTCTGCTTCGGCATTTTCGCAATCATGATCTACCGGGCGCTGGTCACGATCCGGCCGATCTACCGCGAGCGCGGCAAGATCAACGCCGAGGTGACGGGACGCCTCACGGAGTCGCTGGGCGGCGTCCGGGTCATCAAGGGGTACCACGCGGAGAGTCGGGAGAGAGAGGTCTTTTCGGGCGGCGTGAAGCGGCTCCTGGAGAACATCCTGAAGACGCTGACGACCACCTCGCTCATGACCTTCGCGTCCATCCTTCTGGTCGGCGTCATCGGGGCGATCGTGATCTACTTCGGGGCGAAGCAGATGGTCGCCGGCACCATGAGCGTCGGTGCGTTCATCATGTACAACATCCTGCTCGGCTACGTCGGCGCCCCCGTGTTCGGCATCGTCAGCATCGGCTCGCAGATCACGGAAGCGATCGCCGGCCTGGACCGGACGCGCGAGGTCCTGAACGAGCATCCGGAGGACGCGGACCCGGAGCGCACCCTGGCGCTGCCGGAGGCGCCGGCCGGCGTGACCTTCGAGCGCGTCGACTTCGCCTACGAGAAGGACAAGCCGGTCCTCAAGGGCGTCAGCTTCGAGGCGCCGCCGGGGACCGTGACGGCGCTCGTGGGTTCCTCCGGCTCGGGCAAGTCGACGATCATCAGCCTCGTCGCCGCGTTCTACAAGCCGGTGTCGGGCCGCATCCGGATCGGCGACCTCGACCTCGCCAAAATCCGCCTGGATTCCTACCGGCAGTCGCTGGGCGTCGTCCTCCAGGAGTCGTTCCTCTTCGACGGGACGATCCGTGAGAACGTCGCGTTCTCCCGCCCCGACGCGAGCGAGGAGGAGATCCGCCGGGTCTGCCGCATCGCCCGCGTGGACGAGTTCGCGGACAAGTACCCCGAGGGGCTCTCGACGGTCGTCGGCGAGCGCGGCGTGAAGCTGTCGGGCGGGCAGCGGCAGCGCATCTCGATCGCCCGCGCCATCCTGGCGGATCCGCGGATCCTGATCCTGGACGAGGCGACGTCGAGCCTCGACTCGGAGTCCGAGGCGCTGATCCAGCAGGGCCTCTCGTACCTGATGGCCGGCCGGACCACGTTCGTGATCGCCCACCGGCTCAGCACGATCCGCCGCGCCGACCAGATCCTGGTCGTGGAGGCCGGCGAGATCCTCGAGCGGGGCACCCACCAGCAACTCTTCGACGCCCGCGGGCGCTACCACGAGCTCTACACCCGCCAGCACGGGCTCGAGAGCAACCTCTTCCTCGCCCCGGGGGAAGGGGACGCGCCCTCCGACGAGAAGGAGGCTCCGGCGGCTCCGAAGGAGCCCGTCGCCCCCAACCCCATCAACCCGATGTCGGGAATCTGAGCCCCCGTTTTTCGGTGAGGGTGCCCGGATTTTCTCGTACAGGTGTCAGAGATTCAGGAAAGATTCCGGTCGTTTCCGCATAACCCATAGGGAAGCCCATAAATCGGAGGTGTATACATCCGGGCGACCCGTAGGAGAGAGCCGTCATGAGCGATGTCGTGCAGGCGGACCGAGTCCATGTCCTTCAGCGCCTCCGGGATCTCCGGGATTGGGCGCGCTTCATCCACGAATCCCTGAAGTCGGACCAGCCCTTCGAGACCGGCAAGCGCGAGCTCCTGGAAGCCTATATGGGCGAGGCGTTCCTGCGGGACTTCGATCAGGACAGCGCCCGCCTGGCGGACCGCCTGGATGAGATGATCGAGCGGATCGAGTCCTCCGCGGCACCCGCGGAACGCGCCGCCATCCTCAGCCGCTAGAGCTCGCAAAGGACTGGTTCCCCTCGGGCGCTCCGGGTATGATCGCGCCGGGTCGAGCCTGAGGAGAGTACTGATGCATCGACGTCTGGCCCTGCCGCTGGGGATCCTCGCGATCCTCCTTCCGGGCTTCACCCTCCAGGACGACCCTCCCAAGGACCCGGCGAAGGGCGGCTTCAAGATCAGCAGCGAGGTCAACCAGGTCAAGGTCGAGCAGGCCATCCAGAAGGGGATCGCGTTCCTCAAGGGCTCCGACTCGCCCGACTCCGCGATCGGGGGCGACTCCGACGAGCTGAAGCTGCTGACCTTCATCCACGGGGGCGTGCCGGACAACGACGCGGCCTTCCAGGCGCTTCTGGCCAAGTGCCTCGAGCGCAAGCTGGAGAAGACCTACAAGGTCTCGCTCCTGGCCATGTGCCTCGAGGAACTCGACCGGGTGAAGTACCAGGACAAGATCGCCCAGTGCGGGCAGTTCCTGCTCGACAACATCAAGCCGAACGGCGGCTTCACCTACGGCGAGCCGACCCAGGCCGCCCCCGAAACGTCCACCAGCACGGCCGGCAAGAAGGACGTCTCGTCCAAGCCGAAGAAGCCGGGGCCCATCAACCCCGACGAGAAGCAGAAGCCCGAGGTGTTGAAGCACCTCACGCTCAAGAAGACGCGCGAGGGCGCGGAGGGGCAGCGCACCGACAACTCCAACTCGCAGTACGGCGCCCTCGGGATCCGCGCCTGCCACGATGCGGGCGTCCACTTCCCGAAGGAGGTCATCGAGCGCTGCCACAAGTACTGGGTGAACAACCAGCGCACGCCCGAGAACAACGAGGGCAAGAAGAACGTCGCGTCGGGCGGAAAGGGCGGCTACGGCTGGTGCTACAGCGAAGGGGAGCTGACCTGCGCCAAGAACGGCCCGCCCTACAGCTCGATGACCGCGGGCGCGGTGGGCGCGCTCTGCATCTACGACTACATCCTGGGCAAGAGCTGGAAGAGCGACCGGGCGGTCACCGAAGGGATGAAGTGGCTCGACGCGAACTACTCGATGTCCCAGAACGTGGGGCCCTGCGAGATCGCGCCGGTGCCGGACGGCTGGCTCTACTACTACCTCTACGCGCTCGAACGGGCCGGCCTCCTCTACGACACGACGTTCATCGGGAAGCACGACTGGTACCTGGACGGGTACAAGACGCTGCTGGCGGCGCAGAAGGGCGACGGCTCCTGGGACAAGAGCCACTTCATCAAGCCGACCTGGGACACCTGCTTCGCGATCCTCTTCCTGAAGAGGTCCACGCGTCCGCTGGTGGCGAGCACCGTCTCGCCGCGCTAAGCCCCGTTACAATTCCAATTCGCAGCCGCACTCATGGGGCAGGGTGAGCCTCCGATGGAGGACTCCATGAGGCTGCAGCATCACGCCTTTCGCCGCTGGACCGCTCTCCTTCTGCTCTGGGCCGCTCTGACCCTCGTGCCGCCGGGCTGCGGGGGCAGCGGCGGCGGCGGAGCGGGCGGCTCGCCGAGCGGAGGCGGCGGCGGCTCGGCGCGCATCGGGCGCGGGGTCGCGGCCCCCGTCGGTGCCGCGACGGATTCCACGTTCCGCCAGGGAGCCGGCGGCTACCTCGGCGGCTCCGCGTACAAGACCGGATCGACGGCCGCCGCCAACCTTCTGGAAACGGAGCGGCTCTCCGACGGGTCGCTGCCCAAGAAGACCTACGTCCGCTTCGATCTGACGGGCGCGCTGCCGCCGGGATCCATCGTGCTGTCCGCCTCGCTCGTCCTGACGGTCTACCGCGAGAACGGCGCCTACGGCTCTCCGAACGACTTCCTGGAGCTCCGGCAGCTGACCCAGAGCTGGACGGGAAGCGGGGATCGGACCTACGTGGCACCCCCGGCCGCCGCGGACGGAACGGTCGAGGTCGCATCCATGCCCGACGGCTCCGGTGGCGACCCGAACGTCCTCACGCCGCCGCTCCCGATCGAGATTCCGCTCTCCGTCTCGCTGCTGCAGTCGTGGATCGACGTGCCCGCCGGGAACAATGGAATCGCCGTCGTGCCGTCTCCCGCGATGGACGGTCTGCAACTGCACTTCTTCTCCAATCAGGAAGCGACCGTCGCGTACCGGCCGCTCCTCAAGCTCCGGACGACGCTTGACGCCAATCTGGCTCCGACGGCGTCGCTCACGGCGAGCGTCTCGAGCGGCCCGGCGCCCCTCACGGTCACGTTCACGGGCAGCGGCGCCGATCCGGACGGCTCGATCTCGGCCTATCGCTACGACTTCGACGACGGCGGGATCGGCACGAGCGCCGGCGCGGTCCACACCTTCGTCCGGCCCGGGAAGTACTTCGTCAACTTCACGGTGGCCGACAATCTGGGGAAGACCGCGACCGCGATCGCGCTGATCAGCGTCACGGACCCCACGACTCCCGCGACGTATCCGTCCATCGGGTTCCATCCTCCGGGAGGGGAGCCGCCGGCCTCGAGCCAGAGCGTGGCGCCCGGGCTCGCGCGTCCGCTGCCGTCCTCGCGGCGCGACGTGCTGGTCTGGCACGACCAGATCGATTTCGCCCCGGGCTCGCAGGACGCGCAGGGGGTCTTTGCGGCCCGCGCGATGGTGGGTTCGCAGAAGATGCCCCAGAACCGGATCCAGGTCGTGAGGGCCCAGAACCCGCTCTTCCGCGTGCTGCAGTATCACCTGGCCTACGGCCTGACGCGGGGCGACGACTGGGTGGACAAGAACGTCTTCGGGTCGGAGAAGGGGAAGTTCGACGCCTGGATGGCGTCCAAAGGCTACGGCGCCGCGCAGACGGCCGGGCTGATCATCAACTCGCCGCGCTCGACGTACCTGGCGTCGAGCGAGGCGCCCAACTGGGGGAGCCTCTACGATCACGCGCTCCGCTACGCGGCGAGCTTCTATTACGCCGACCCCGGCTACGATCCGGGCGGCGGCTCCCTCTGGCGGCGCTACATCGTCGACGAAACGCTGCGGCGGATGCAGATGAACGACGCCGGATACAACTTCGACGGGACCTTCTTCGACTCGTCGAGCGAGCCGGGCGCGAACCTCGACGCCTGGTGCGGGCCGAACGCGGCGACCTGGTACCAGGACTCCGACGTGGCGGCGATCCCGACGAACACGCAGTACGCCGACTGGTGGAACGCCCGCGCGTCAACGTACTATGCGGCGGTCCGGGCGGCCTACTCGGGCTCGGCCCGCTACCTGGTGATTCCCAACACGTTCACGATGACGACGAACTGGTGCGAGCCGGAGTACGTGGATCAGACCGATGGGGGATTCGTGGAGTCCTTCGCGTGCTCCTCGAGCAGCGCGTCGCTGGCCGCGGCCGGCCCCGGGGAGTGGGAGCGGAGCTTCAACCGGATTTCCGCGCGGATCACGGGTCCGGGCAAAGTGCTGCTGGCCGTTCCCTGGCCCGACGTGGCGAACGGCGCGCTGCGGGAGTTCTGTGTCGCGAGCTTTCTGCTCGTGAAGAACGACACGAGCTACTACTCGCTGAACGCCGCCGGGCTTCCGGCGAGCCCCAACGGGTCCGGGGCCAATCCCCGCTGGTTCCCGGAGTTCGAGATCGGGATCGGCTCCTTCCTCGACGACGCGCCCGCTTCGGTCGACGCGCTGCGGGTCGCGGGATCGTCGGCGGGAGGCCTCTACGCGCGCTGGTACGCCGGGGGTCTGGTGCTGCTGAACACGTCGCTGACCACGTCGTTCACGATGCCGCTGGACCGGACCTACTATCCGGTGACGTTCGGCGGCGGCGGATGGGTGCAGCTGACGGGGGCGAAGAGCGCGCAGACGCTGACGACGGGCGCCGCAGTGAGCGGCAGCACCGTCGTGCCGCCGGACTCGGGCCGCATCCTTCGCGCGGCCCCGTGAAGCCTAGGTCGACTTCTTGTCCTTGGCGAGGTGCTTCTTCGAGGTCTGGGCCCTCGGGCACTCCGTCGCTTCTTTCTGGAAGGTTTCGCTCGACCGCATGGCGGTCCAGAGCGCGCCGCAGGTCCCGCAACGGAAACCGATGGCCCAGCCGGCTTCGGTCGGAATCAGCCCTTCGAAGGTGATGCCGAACTGGTCCAGGCTGTCGAGGGTACCGGTCTGCTTGACGGGATTGTCCATGGGCACACTCCTATGATTTTTCTTTCGCCACTCGCATAACGCGCCGTCGACGGGCCTATTCCTCCCATCCCGCAAAATGCGGGAGAGTTTTTTCTCCGGCGGAGCTATAGTGGGCGTCGATGATTTTCGTGAGCTGCGACTGGGGGACCTCCAACTTCCGCCTCCGCCTCGTGGACGGCGGCGTGAAGGGCGAGTTCCGCAGCGAGGACGGCGTCGCCAAGCTCGCCGCGCAGGGCGGCGACCGCGCGGCGGCCTTCCGGGCGACGCTCGCCCGGGGCCTCGAGCAGTTGAAGGCGCCGGCCTCCTGTCCCGTTGTCGTCTCCGGCATGGCCGGCTCATCGATCGGGTGGAAGGAACTGCCGTACGCAAAGCTGCCGTTCTCGCTCGACGGGCGCGACGCCGTGTGGGAGACGATCGACGGGCGCGTGCACCTGATCTCCGGCCTGCGCAGCGACGTCGACATCCTGCGGGGCGAGGAGACCGAGTCGCTGGGCCTCGTCGCGCAGCTCGGGCGTGAGATGCCCTTCGAGGCGGTCTTCATCCTGCCCGGCACGCACTCCAAGCACCTCGAGGTGAATCCCGGCGGCATCGCGGTGTTCCGCACGTTCATGACGGGCGAGCTTTTTGACGTGCTCTCGCGCCAGAGCGTGCTGCGGCATTCGACCGACCCCGCGGCGCCTTTCGATCGGGCGGCCTTCCTCGAGGGCGTGGAGGAGGCGCAGCGGCGCCCGCTGCCCTCGGCGCTCTTCCGGGTGCGGACCCGGCAGGTGCTGCAGAAGAAGGACGTGCCGTCGAACACCTCCTTCCTGAGCGGGCTGCTGATCGGCTCGGAGCTCTCGACGCTGCGGGACTCGGGCGTGCCGGTGGTGGTGGCGGCGGGAGAGCGCCTGCGCTCGTCGTACGCGGCGGCAGGGGAGGCCCTGGGCTTCGGCGCCCGGCTCCGCGCCGTCGATTCCGAACTGCTGTCCGTCCACGGGCAGCAGATCCTTCTTCGGCGGATCCTTTCGGGGAAATGACATGGGAACCACGTTCAGCCAGGAGCTGTTCCGGAAGCTTCCGGTCGTCGGCATCCTCCGCTTCTTCAAGCGCGAGGAGGTGGAGAAGCTCGTGCCCGCGTCGCTGGAGGGCGGCCTCTGCAACGTCGAGGTCACGATGAACTCCAAGGGCGCGACCGACCTCATCAAAATGACCTGCGACCTCATGAAAGGGCGGGGGAACGTGGGCGCCGGGACGGTGACGACCCTCGAGGCGCTCGACGCCGCGCTCGACGCGGGCGCGTCCTTCATCGTCACGCCCGCGGTCGTGCCGGACGTGATCCAGGCCTGCGTGGCCCGCAAGGTGCCGGTGATGCCCGGGGCGATGACGCCGACGGAAATCCTGACGGCCTGGCGGTTGGGCGCCACGATGGTGAAGGTGTTCCCGGCCGATCAGCTGGGCCCCGGCCACCTCAAGGCCGTGAAGGCGCCGTTCCCCGAGATCCCGCTGATGCCCACGGGCGGCGTGACGGTCGAGACGCTGCCCGCGTTCCGGAAGGCGGGCGCGGACGCGGTCGGGGTGGGGGGACCGCTCTTCGATCCGAAGCAGGTGGCGGCGGGGAACTGGGATTGGTTCCGGCAGCAGGCGGCCCGTTTCGCCGAGGCCTGGAAGAACTCCTGATTACTTCTGGCCGGGCTTGCCGAGCGGCTTCTTGAGGCCGGGCTTCGCGGGAGCCGGCTTCGCCGCGGGCTTCGCCTGCACCGAGGGCGCCTGAACCTCGGTCTCCGCCTCGTTCCACTCCTGCGTGGGCTCGTCGACGAGGTCGAGCTTGTCGTCCGTGTCGTCGGAGATCTTGATCTCGTCGTCCGGCGCGTCCATGGCGTCGGGGCCGTCGTCGATGGCCTTGAGGGTGATGCGGGCGTCGCCGATGGCGATCTCGTCGCCCTTGTTGAGGGCCTGGAAGTCGATCTTCTTGCCGTTGACCTTCGTCCCGTTGCCGGAGCCGAGGTCGGTGATCTGGTAGGTGGCGCCGATGCGCTCGATGCGGGCGTGGCGGCGTGACGCCTTGATGTTCTTGATGACGATGTTGTTTTCCTTGGCCCGCCCGATCGCGATGACGTCCTCTTCAATCTGGAGAGTGACGGGGGCGCCGTTTTCCTTCAGGATCAACGTCAGCATCGGTTCCTCCCCAATTCCCAGTTCTTTGATTCGTTGTACGATTTGCGCTCTTTCAATGCAAGCACAGGAAGCAGGTAACCGGAAACAGGAAACAGAAGAGACGCACCCCCACCCCTCCCTCCCCTGCGGGGAGGGCGCTCGATCTCCCCTCCCTCCGAGGGAGGGGCAGGGGGAGGGTGACGGTTCTTCTGTTTCCTGCTTCCTGTCTCCTGTTTCCTGTCCCGGTGAACCCGGAGAGCCCGCGCTTCTTCGGTGGGTCAGGGCAGCGTGTACTTCGAGAAGAATTCCCAGATCAGCGTCGAGGCGTCGATGTCGGACGTGACTTTCCCGAGCACGAGCTCCTGGCCTTTCGGCCCGCCGGGCCAGCAGTGCCCGCCGCCCTCGATGCGGTAGAACACGACCTGTGCCCCGTCCTTCGACGCGCCGAAGGACTGGCGCTGCACCGTCGTCCCGTCCGCGGCGCCGTCGTGCGGGAGCTTCTCGATCTTCGGGTCCTTCGCGGCGTCGCAGCCGTCGCGCTCCGCCCACCAGCGGACAAGCTCCTCCGCCGAGAGCGACATCTTGTGGTGGCTGATGAAGTCCTTGCCGTCGTAGCCGACGACGCCGTCGTCGGTCCCATGGAAGTAGAGGACCGGCACGGGGCGCGAGGGCTTGGGTTTTTCCAGGGGAATGCGCAGGAACGTGCCGGCCACCGGGGCGATCGCGGCGAAGCGGTCGGCGTAGCGGGCGCCCAGCACGTTGGACAGGTACGCACCGTTGGAGATGCCCGTGGCGTAGACCCGCTTCGGGTCGGCGATCCTGGCGGCGACGAGCTTGTCCACGAGGGCGACGATGAAGCCCGGGTCGTCCACGCCTTTCCGGTCCATGAGCTCCGAGTAGCGCCAGAGGCGTTCCAGGCCGTCGGGATACACGACCGCGAAGCCTTTATCGTCGCCGATCTTGTCGAAGCCGGTGAGCCGTTCGGTCTGGGCGCCCGTGGACGCGGCTCCGTGGAGCGCGACGATCAGCGGGACGGGCTGGCCCGCGTAGCCCTTGGGAATGAAGAGGCGGTAATTGCGGTCGCGGTCGCCGTGCTTGATCGTGCCCTCGCTGACCCCGGGCTTGGCGTCCTGCGCGAGAACGGCCAGCATACCGAGAATAAGGTGAATCATTCCGAACTCCTCCGTCGGTCTAGTTTACCGTACGAAGTCGGCCTCGGAGTGTCCCCCTCTAGGGGAACGGGTGGGGTGGGGGAAAGGATCTTCCGTTTCCTGCTTCCCGCTTCCTGCGGGAGAAAAATGGTCGGGGCGACAGGATTTGAACCTGCGACCTCCTGGTCCCGAACCAGGCGCTCTAGCCAGGCTGAGCCACGCCCCGATGAAGATGTGCCGTTAGCGGTCCGTCAGAAGTTTCTTATAGCGCTTCTCGTTGCGGAGACCGTCGAGATCGGTGTCCTTCCGCAGGTGATCGAAATCGTTGTACCCGGCCTTGACCGAATACTCCAGCCAGTCGATCGCTTCCTCCTTGCTGCCCGACAGCGCGTAGCCGCAGGCCGCGTTGTAGGCGGCGATCGACCCGACGCGCGTCTTGGGGAAGTTGTAGTAGATCCGCTTGAAGAGCTTGATCGACTCGCGGTAGTTCTTGTCCTTGTCGTGGAGTTCGAGCGCGTTGTCGAACATCTCCTGCGCCTCTTCGGCGTCGTGCGGGCCGTCGCGCCGGGCCTCTTCGCGCAGGCCCTCGTCGCCGGCCTGACGCTTGGCCTTGGCCATCTCGGCGGCCAGCGTTTCCTTCTGTTCCTCGAGCAGGCGCATCTTGCGCTCGAGGTCCTTCACCTTCGCGTCGCCTTCGGGTTCGCCCTTCGGCTCGGCCTTGCCCGGCGTCGGCTTCTTCGCCGCGGGCGTCGCGAGTTCTTCGTCGATGATCTTCTCGATGCGCTTGAGGAGCGCGGCGCGGTCCGCGCTGAGTTTCGCGCGCACCTTCTCGAGGATGCGGGCCTTCAGCTCGGCGTCATCCTGCTCGGCGCGCCGCTGAAGGACGGCCTCCTCGAGGGCGCGTTCCGCCGCGCGGAATTTCTCCTGGACCAGCGCCTTCAGTTCCTCGTCCGTGGCCTGGGCAGAGGCGAAGCGCGAGAGCCCGAGCACGAGAATCGCGGCGAGAAACTTCGACATAACGATCGCTCCTCTGACGTCGCGGGCGATTGTAGTGCCGCCGCTGCGACGGGTCAAGACATACCTCGGAGAAGCGCGGCGCAACCTCGAAAAAGACTGCAGGAAAAGTCAAGGACCGCCGATAAAAATAGTGGCGTCGGGGTGACGCCAAGCTCCGGGGGACTGAAGCAGTCCCGTTTCGAGGGGTCGTGTAAAGGGGAGATATCCTATGGACATCGGGAAGACCGATGGAATCGGCGGGCCCGGCCGGATCGATGGGCCGAGCAAGATCTCGCGCGTCGCGCGCACGTCCACCACGTCGAAGGCCTCGTCGGCCGACAAGCTCGACTTGTCGCAGAAGGCCGGCATGATCTCCAAGGCCATGAGCCTGCCCGCGGTTCGTATGGAGCGGGTCGCGGAGATCAAGAAGCTGATCGAATCCGGCCGCTTCGAGACGGACAGCCGTCTGGAGTGGGCCCTCAATCGCTTCGTTTCCGAGAACCTCTAGCCCCGAAAGGGGAAGAAACAACCCGGTTGTTTCTTCCCCTTTCGGCTGCCTGCCGCCGCCCTGCCGCTGCCACTCTGACATTACCCTTGACGCCACCTGCGGCCGCCGCTACTAATACCCCGGCTTTCAAGGGGTTATAGCGGTTCATCCGGGGCGGAATTGGCACGGTCTTTGCATTCCCACCCCCTGTCTAATACTGTCGGAGACGATCCATGCCCAAGCAGCTCCTCTTTGATCAGGCGGCCCGGGAAGCCCTCCGCAAGGGCGTCCAGAAGGTCGCCGACGCGGTCCGGCCCACCCTGGGACCCCGCGGTCGCACGGTCGTGATCGACAAGTCCTGGGGCGCCCCCACTATTACCAAGGACGGCGTCTCCGTTTGCGAAGAGGTCGAGCTGAGCGACCCCTACGAGAACATGGCCGCCAAGATGATCAAGGAGGCGGCGTCGAAGACGAGCGACCAGGCGGGCGACGGCACCACCACGTCCGCGGTCCTCGCCGAGGCGATCTTCCTCGAGGGCATCCGGATCGTCACCTCCGGCGGGAACCCGATCGCCCTCTCGCGCGGCATCAAGCGCGCGGCCGAGGCCGTCAACGAGCAACTCAAGAAGCTCGCCGAGCCGCTGGACGTGAAGGACAAGAACGTCCTCGAGCAGATCGGCACGCTCGCCGCGGGCAACGACTCCGCCGTCGGCGAGATGCTCGCCCAGGCCTTCTCCAAGGTGGGCAAGGAAGGCGCCATCTCCGTCGAGGAGGGGAAGGGCATCCAGACCGAGATCAAGATCGTCGAGGGCATGCAGTTCGACCGCGGCTTCCTCTCGCCGCACTTCGTGACGAACCCCGCGTCGGTCGAGTGCGTCCTCGAGAATCCCTACATCTTCCTCTTTGAGGAAAAGCTCTCGCCGGCGTCGCAGATCGTGCCGCTGCTCGAGAAGGTGGCCGCCGAGAAGCGCCCGCTGCTCGTGATCGCGGAGGACGTCGAGGGCGAGGCGCTCGCGACCCTCGTGGTGAACAAGCTGCGCGGCGTCTTCCAGGCCTGCGCCGTGAAGGCGCCCGGCTACGGCGACCGCCGCAAGGCGATGCTCGAGGACATCGGCATCCTGACCGGCGCCCGGCCCGTCTTCAAGGACCTGGGCATCGAACTCCCGAAGGCCGGGACGGACATCCTGGGCCGCGCCAAGAAGGTCATCGTCGACGCCGACTACTGCACCATCCTGGGCGGCGCGGGCGACAAGAAGGCCGTCGAGGGGCGCTGCGCGCAGATCCGCGCCGAGCTCGAGAACAGCGATTCGGACTACGACCGCGAGAAGCTCACGGAGCGGCTCTCGCGCCTCTCGGGCGGCGTGGCCGTGATCAACGTGGGCGCCGCGACCGAGACCGAGCTCAAGGAGCGCAAGAAGCGCGTCGAGGACGCGCTCCATTCGGTGCGCGCGGCCCTCGAGGAGGGCGTCGTCACCGGCGGCGGCGTGGCGCTGCTGCGCGCGGCCAAGGCGCTCGATTCGATCAAGGCCGAGGATGACGAGAAGATCGGCGTCGACATCGTCCGCAAGGCGATCGAGCGTCCGTTGCGCGTGATCGCCGAGAATGCGGGCTATGACCCGTCGCTCGCGGTCCGCAAGGTCCTCGCGGGGTCCGGAGCGTTGGGCTTCAATGCCGAGACCGGAACCTTCGGCGACCTGAAGAAGGCCGGCATCCTGGATCCGGTCAAGGTGACGCGCCACGCCCTGCAGAACGCCGCGAGCGTGTCGGGCCTGCTCCTGACCACCGAGGCGATGGTGAGCGACATCCCCGAGCCGGCCGAGGCCCCCGCGGGCGGCGGCGAGCCCGGCATGCCGCAGATGGGATAACTGGACCCTAACGAAATAATCTAACGGAGGAACATCCGATGAAGCTCAAGCCCCTCAGCGATCACGTCGTGATCAAGCCGCTCGAGGCCGAAGAGAAGACGTCGGGCGGAATCCTGCTCCCGGACACCGCCAAGGAGAAGTCGACGCGCGGCGAAGTCCTCGCGGTCGGCAGCGGCCGGCTGCTCCCGAACGGGCGCACGGTCAAGGTCGCCGTCGAAGTCGGCGACATCGTCCTCTACTCGAAGTACGGCGGCTCCGACGTCAAGGTCGACGGCAAGGAGCTCAAGATCGTGCAGGAGAGCGAGATCCTGGCGATCCTCGGGTAAGGCGGAATCGCAAGCCAGATTGACGGAGAATCCATGGCCAAGCAGATGATGTTCGACGACGAGGCCCGGCGCAAGGTGCTGCAGGGCATCCGCAAGCTCGCCGGCGCGGTGAAGGTCACGCTCGGCCCCAGCGGCCGCAACGTGATCTACGAGCGCAAGGGCGGCTCGCCCCAGGCCACGAAGGACGGGGTGACCGTGTCCAAGGAGATCGAGCTGGCCGACCCCTTCGAGAACATCGGGGCCAAGATGGCCAACGCCGCCGCGGACAAGACCAACGACGTGGCGGGCGACGGCACGACGACCTCGGCCGTGCTGACCGAGGCGATCTACGCCGAAGGCCTCAAGCTCATCACGGCCGGCGCGAACCCCGCGCTGGTCAAGAGCGGCATGGACAAGGCCGTCGCGGCCGCCGTCGAGGCCATCAAGAAGCTCTCCCGCCCGGTCAAGACCACCGAGGACTACCGCAACATCGCCCTCATCGCCGCGCACGGCGACCAGACGGTGGCGGACCTCGTGGCCAAGGCCATGGAAAAGGTCGGCAAGGAAGGCGTCATCACCGTCGAGGAGTCCAAGAGCTTCCAGACGTCGATCGAGCTCGTCGAGGGCCTGCAGTTCGACAAGGGCTACATCTCGCCGTACTTCGTGAACAAGCCCGAGACCCTCTCGGCGGAGTACGACGACCCCCTGATCCTCCTCTCGGACCGGAAGATCTCGAACCTCAAGGAGTTCGTCCCCCTGCTGGAGCAGGTGGTCCAGGCGGGGCGGCCGCTCGTCATCATCTGCGAGGACGTGGAAGGCGAGGCCCTGGCGGCCCTCGTGGTCAACCGCCTGCGCGGGACCCTGCAGGCCGTCGCGGTCAAGGCGCCGGCCTTCGGCGACCGCCGCAAGGCGATGCTGCAGGACATGGCGATCCTGACGGGCGGCAATGTCGTGACGGAGGACCTCGGCGTCCGGCTCGACACGCTCAAGCTGTCCGACCTCGGCACGGCGTCTCGCGTCAAGGTCGAGAAGGAGAAGTGCACGATCGTGGGCGGCGGCGGCGACAAGAAGCAGATCGAGACGCGCATCGACGAACTCCGCACCTCGATCAAGAAGACGACCAGCGAGTACGACCGCGAGAAGTACGAGGAGCGGATGGCGAAGCTGACGGGCGGCGTCGCGATCCTCAAGGTCGGCGGCGCCACCGAGGCGGAGATGAAGGAGCGCAAGTTCCGGGTGGACGACGCCGTGCACGCCGCGCGCGCCGCGGCGCAGGAGGGCGTGGTCCCCGGCGGCGGCCTCGCGTCCCTCCGCGCGGGCGACGCGGTCGCGAAGCTGGGCCTGGAGGGCGACGAGGCCCTCGGCGCCCGGGTGATCGCCAAGGCCCTCGAGGCTCCCATGGGAACGATCGCCTCCAACGCCGGCTACGACCCCTCGATGGTGATCGCCGAGACCCGCGAGAAGGGCGGCAACGTCGGGCTCAACGCCGCGACGGGCGAGTGGGGCGACCTGGTCGAAGCGGGCGTCCTCGACGCCGCGAAGGTGACGCGCAGCGCGCTGCAGAACGCGGCGAGCGTGACGTCGATGCTGTTGACGTCCCGGACCGTGATCGTGGAGCTGAAGGAAAACAAGAAGAAGGTCGCTGGCGCCGTCAAATAGGGGTCCCGGGTGGATGAGAAGCGCGATTATTACGAACTGCTGGGAGTAGACCGGAAGGCCACGGCGGACGAGATCCGTTCGGCGTACCGGAAGCTCGCGCTGAAGTACCACCCGGACCGCAACCCCAACGACAAGGAAGCCGAGGCGAAGTTCAAGTCCATCTCCGAGGCCTACGACGTCCTTTCCGACGAGAAGAAGCGGCCGCTCTACGACCAGTACGGCCATGAGGGGCTGCGGGGCCAGGCCCAGCGCGACTTCCAGAGCGCCAGCTTCCAGGACATCTTCGAATCGTTCGCGGACATCTTCGGCGGCTCGGACTCCCCCTTCGGCGATTTTTTCGGGGTGAACCGCGGCGGGCGCCGGGGCGGACCGCAGCGCGGGGCGAGCCTCCGGGTCGAGCTCGAGATCGAGTTCAAGGAGGCCGCGCTCGGCACCAAGAAGACGATCGAGCTCCAGCGCCACGAGCGCTGCGCGACCTGCAGCGGCTCCGGCGCGAAGCCGGGCACGTCCCGCTCGACCTGTTCGACCTGCGCCGGCCGCGGCGTGGTGGGCCGCAACGCGGGCTTCTTCATGCTGCAGTCGGCCTGTCCCGCCTGCGGCGGGGCGGGCACGCGCGTGACGTCGCCCTGCGCGTCCTGCAAGGGCGAAGGGCTCGTGCGGGCGAAGCAGGAGATCGAGATCACGATCCCCGCGGGCATCGAGAACGGCACGCGGATGCGCGTGACGGGACAGGGCGAGGCGTCGCGCGACGGCGGCCCCTCCGGCGACCTCTACTGCGACATCTACGTGCGGGAGCACGAGTTTTTCGCGCGGCACGAGAACGACATCGTGTGCGAGATCCCGCTGAGCTTCGCGCAGGCCGCGATGGGCGCGGAGATCGAGGTGCCCACCCTGCAGGGCAAGAGCCTGCTCAAGATCCCCAAGGGCACCGCGAGCGGCGCGCTCCTGCGGATGCGGGGCCTGGGCGTGACACCCGTGAACGGTCGCGGCCGGGGCGACCAGATCGTCCGGGTCGTCGTCAGCGTCCCGACCAAGCTGACGAAGCGGCAGGAGGAGCTCCTGGCCGAGTTCTCGAAGATCGAAGTGGAACAGTCGGGCAAGAAGAACATCTGGGAGAAATTCTTCGGGTCATGAGCGACGAAAAGGTCGATCCGGAAGTCGAGCCGAAGGCGGACGAGTCCAAGCCCGCCAACGGGGCCACGCCGTCCGAGGCCGAGCAGTGGAAGGCGAAGGCCGAGGAGTACCTCGAGCTGGCCAAGCGGGCGAAGGCGGACTTCATCAACTACCAGGACCGCGTCCGACGGGACCGCGCGGACTGGAACCGCCTGGCGCTCGAAGGCTTCATCCGCGAGCTGCTGCCCGCCATGGACGGCTTCTCGATGGCGAAGTTCGAGGACCCCAAGCTCCTCGAGGCCGTGCGTCTCCTGGAGAAGGAGTTCGTTCGCGTCCTGGCGAAGTCCGGGGTGACGCCGATCGAGACGGCAGGGAAGGGGTTCGACCCCATGTACCACGACGCGGTCGCCATGGAGCCGGGCGGGACGCAGCTCGAGGAAGTGCGCCGCGGCTGGCTCATCGACGGCAAGGTGCTTCGGGCCGCCTCGGTGCGCCTTGTAAAGCCGAAAAGCACCGAATAGATAGAACCAGTACCCAGGACCCAGGAAGAGGGGTCCCCATCCCGTCCCTTCCCAGGGGGAAGGCGCTCGACTCCCTCCCTCCGAGGGAGGGCTGGGGAGGGTGACGGTTCTGCCTGGGTACGGTGTCCTGGGTACTGGTTCGTGTTGACTGGCAAGTCAGGTTCCGTTATAAGGTACCCTCTCTTTTTATCTGCTTGGAGAATTCATGGCTGAAGCGGCCACGATCCTGGACCTGAAGGACGTTCTGACCACCGAAGACCTGAGCACGGACCGCCTGCACGAGGTCCGGCGCGAGGTTCACTCCCATGTGGACCTGCGGAGCCAGCTCGAGGAGCTGCTCGCCGACTTCGGCAGCAAGGTCGCCAAGTCGCTCTCCAGCGAGAACAAGGCGGAGGTCCGCAAGGGCACCGCGCACTGGCTGCTCGGGCATTCCGAGGAGGCCATCAAGATCCTCCAGGACGCGCGCGCCAGCAAGGAGAAGTCCTACGTCCTGGGCGTGAGCTACCTGGAGGCGGGCCGGCCTCACGACGCCCTCGCGGCCCTCAAGGAGGCGAGCGACGCCGATTCCTCCGACGCCCACATCTCGGCCGCCTACTGCGAGGCCAAGATCCGCGCGGGCGAGTACGAGGCCGCCGAGACCCACGTCGACAAGCTCCTCAAGAAGGACGGCGCCACGGGCCTCTACCTCAAGGGGCTGCTGGCCGACATGCAGGGCTACCACGACGAGGCCACGAAGTCCTACGAGAAGGCCCTCGAGGTCGAGCCCGGCCACCCGCCGTCCCTCTTCCGCCTCGCGTACATCATGGACCAGGCGGGCGAGGACTCCCGCGCCCTCGAGCTCTACGAGCAGCTCCGCAAGCTGCGTCCGATGCACGTCAACACCGTGATGAACCTCGGCGTCATGTACGAGGACCGCGGCGAATACGAGCGCGCCATCAACTGCTACCAGGCCGTGATCGACTACTTCCCGGGCCACCCCCGCGCGGGCCTCTACCTCAAGGACGCCCAGGCCTCGCTCACGATGTTCTATGACGAGGACGCGGCGCGCCGCGAGGCGAAGGTCGCCCAGATCCTCGGGCAGCCCGTCGCGGAAATCTCCTTCTCGCCGCGCGTCCGCACAGCGCTCCAGAAGCTCGGCGTCAACTCGCTGGGCGACCTGGTGGCCAAGAGCGAGGAGGACCTGCTCCAGATTCCCAACTTCGGCCGGACCTCGCTGCGCGAGCTCAAGGAGTTCCTGAGCTCGAAGGGGCTGAGCCTCGCGTCGGCGAGCGGCCCGGGCGGCATCGTGGAGCCCGCCGCCGAGGAAGCGCCGGTCGTCGCCGAGGGCCCCGTCAGCGAGGAGACGCTCAAGAAGAACCTGAGCGACTTCGAGTGGTCGGGCCGCATCCGCAAGGTCTACGAGAAGCTGAGCCTGGTCACCGTGGGCGACCTTCTCAAGAAGACCGAGAAGGACCTGCTGAAGAGCAAGAACCTCGGCGTGACGTCGATCAAGGAAATCCGCAAGAAGCTCGGCCAGCTCGGCGTCTCGATGAAGCCCGAGTAGGGTCCGACAAGTTCCCGTCGCGGAACGCGCGGTCGGCGTTACAATAGGGTCCATGTCCGAGAGCCAGCTCCGCGTCCTTTTTGTTTTCTCCGGCGTGCTGGGCCTGGTCATCGGCTCCTTCCTCAACGTCTGCATCTTCCGGCTCCCGCGCAACTGCATGTCGATCGTGAAGCCGCGATCGCGCTGCCCGAAGTGCCTCACCTGGATCGCCTGGTACGACAACTTGCCCGTGATCAGCTGGACGGCCCTGGGGGGGAAGTGCCGGCACTGCAAGAACCCGATCTCGATCCGCTACACCCTCGTCGAGCTGCTGACGGGGGCGCTCTTCCTCTGGGTCGGCTGGCGGGCCCTCTACGGGGCGGGGCAGCCCGGCGTGACGCAGGCCGTGCGCTTCGCCCTGGAGGCCTGGTTCGTCTCGGCCATGATCGTGTGCACCTTCATCGACCTGGAATTCCGCATCCTGCCGGACGAGATCACGCTGTCGGGCATCGTGATCGGGCTGGCCGCGGCGGCGGCGTTCCCGGCCCTCTACGGGAGCGAGCTCCCGGTCCTGGTGCGCGAGTCCCACGGCATCGTCCCCAAGCTGATCTACCAGCTGTACCCCAACTTCGCGATTCCCTGGACGCCCGGGAACCCGCACCTGGCGGCCCTGCTGGCGTCGGGAGCGGGTGCGGCGGCCGGCGGCGGCTCCATCTGGCTCGTGGGCGTGCTGGGGAAGTGGATGTTCCGCAAGGAAGCGATGGGCTTCGGCGACGTGAAGTTCATGGCGATGGTGGGGGCGGTCCTGGGCTGGCGCGGCGTGATGTTCACCTTCCTGATCGCGTGCCTCTGGGGCTCGCTCTTCGGGATCGGGCGCCTCGTCGTGATGCGGCGCATGGGCTACGTCCCCTTCGGCCCCTTCCTGGCGGTCGGCGCCCTGACCATGCTCTTCGTGCCGGGGCTCGTCAACGCCGCGATCGCCGCCTACATGGCGTTCAACCAGTCCCTCATCGAGCGCCTCCTCCACTGACCGATCCCGCCGGAATCACACCAAAGCAGTGCGGGAACCCCGTCGCTCTGCCGATATAGATCCTCTGGAGGGAAGCCGCTGGGGCTCCCGTGTCTGTAGGGGGAAACAACCATGTCCATGAAGATCCTGGTCGTCCTCGGGCTGGCCCTGTCGGGATTCTTCGCGATCGGCTGCTCCAGCGGTCCCGACCTCCAGGGGCGCATCGACGAGCTGACAAAGGAGCAGGAAGAGCTGCAGCGCCAGAAGGAGGCGTCGGACTCCGAGCTGGCCGTCTACAAGGCCAAGTGCGAGGCCCTGGAGCGGAATCGCACGTCCGCCCGGCCCGCGCCCGCGCCGGCCCCCGCGGTCCGGCCCGTCCCGGCCGACTCCGACGGCATGGACATCCGCAAGCGCGGGAACGACACCGTGATCAACCTCCCCAGCGACGTCTTCTTCGCCAGCGGCTCGGCGTCGCTGAGCGCGGCGGGGGAGAAGACGATGGTGCGCGTCGCGGAGTACATCAAGAAGAACCACAACGGCGGGCTGATCCGCGTCGAGGGCCACTCGGACAGCGATCCGATCCGAAAGACGAAGGGCAAGTTCCACTGCAACTGGGACCTGTCGTTCGAGCGGGCGCACTCGGTGGTGCACTACCTGGTGGAGAAGGGGCACGTCGATCAGCACCGCCTCGTCTGCGAGGCCTTCGCCGACAACCAGCCCCAGAGCACGAACGACAAATCGAAGAACCGGCGCGTGGAGATCGTGATCGGCAACTGACCCGAGCATCGGAATTCACAAACCCGGGAGCGCGTCCGCGCTCCCGGGTTTTTTCATTTCAGGATCTCATCCGAGTCCCAGTCGTTCGATTGACACTCGCCCTCCGGCACGGTTAAAATCGATCTCAATATGTTTTCAAGCCACTCGAGGGGCTGGGGGATACCGTCGTAGGGCGGTCCATCTCCAGCTCCCGTCCCTCCGGAGGATCTGATGCCTAAGTACGAGACGAAGGACATTCGGAACATCGTTCTTGTGGGGCACAACTCGTCGGGGAAGACGGCCTTGGGCGAGGCCATGTTGTTCAAAACCAAGGCAACGAGCCGCCTTGGGTCCGTGGACGACGGGACCAGCGTCTTCGACTTCGAGCCCGAGGAGAAGGAGCGCAAGAACTCCATCGACCTCGCGGTGGCGTCCGTGAACGTCCAGGGCCGCGAAATCAACATCCTCGACGCGCCCGGCTACCCCGACTTCGTCGGCGAGGCCATCTGCGGCCTCAACGCCGCCGAGACCGCGGTGATCTGCATCAACGCGGTCGACGGCGTCCGCGTCAACACCCGCAAGATGTGGGACCTGGCCCAGAGCCGGGGCGTCGCCCGCATGATCGCCGTCAACAAGATGGACCAGGACAACATCAAGTTCGTCGAGCTCATCGGCTCGATCCGCGAAGGCTTCGGCAAGGAGTGCGTCCTGGTGCAGGTGCCCTCGGGGTGGGGCGACGCCTTCAAGTCCGTGGTCAACCTGATCACCAACCCCGACGGGGCGCCGGCCGAGCTCAAGGATCTGGCCTCCGAGGCGCGCGAGAAGCTGATGGAGAGCGACGACGCGCTGCTGGAGAAGTACCTCAATGGCGACACCGTGAGCGCCGACGAGCTGGGGAAGGCGCTGCCCAAGGCCCTGGCGCAGGGCAAGATCGTCCCGATCGTCTGCACCTCCGCCAAGAAGGACGTCGGCGTCGCGGAATTCATGGAGTTCGTGGCGAAGTTCGCCCCGTCGCCCCTGGACGTGCCGCCGAAGAAGGGAACCGACCCCGAGAAGAAGACGGAGATCGAGCGGGCCCCGGGCGGACCGCTTTCGGGCCAGGTCTTCAAGTCCATCGCCGACCCGGTCGTGCACCGGCTGTCCTACGTCCGCATCTACTCGGGGACCCTGGCGAACGACCAGCCGCTCTTCAACCAGCGGACCGGGAAGGCCGCCCGCATCGGGGCCATGTTCAAGCTCTTCGGCAAGGACCAGCGGGCCACGACGGCGGCGGTCGCGGGCGACATCGTCTGCGTCGCCAAGGTGGACGAGCTGAACACCTGCGACACGATCTGCGACTCCCACCAGGTCATCCAGTACCCGCGCTTCGACTTCCCGCTGTCGATGGTCTCGCAGGCCGTCGAGCCGAAGACGAAGCAGGACCTGGCGCGGATGTCCGAATCGATGCACAAGATGGCGGACTCCGACCCGACCTTCCACTTCTCGCGGGACGCGGGCACGGGCGAACTGGTCATCACGGGACGCTCGAAGCTGCACGTCGAGGTGATCCTCGCGCGGCTCAAGCGCAAGTTCCACGTCGAGGTCATCACGCATCCGCCGAAGCTGGCCCTCAAGGAGGCGATCGCGGGGGCCGCGGAAGGGCACCACAAGCACAAGAAGCAGTCGGGCGGCCACGGCCAGTACGGCGAGGTCTATCTCCGGCTCAAGCCCACGCCCCGCGGGGAGGGGTTCAAATTCACGGACGCGATCTCGCAGGGCCGCATCCCCCAGCAGTACATCCCGGCGATCGAGAAGGGGATCCGCAAGACGATCGAGAAGGGCGTCATCGCGGGCTACCCGGTCGTGGACGTGGAGGTGGAGGTCTACGACGGCTCCTACCACGACGTCGATTCGGGTCCCGCGTCGTTCGAGCTGGCGGGGTCCAAGGCGTTCAAGGACGCCTTCGCGAAGTCGAAGCCCTGCATCCTCGAGCCGATCGTGAACATCGAGATCACGGTCCCTTCGAAGTTCATGGGCGATATAACCGGCGATTTGAACTCCCGGCGGGGTAGAATTGCCGGGATGGATTCTCAAGGGCAAATGCAGGTAGTACGGGCTACTATTCCCATGATGGAAATCATGGATTACGAGACCCAGCTGCGCTCAGTGACCGGTGGCGAGGGGTCCTACGCGATCGAGCCGTCGCACTACGACATCATGCCGCACAAGCTGGCGCAGGGTATTATCGACAAGCACAAGAAACCCGACGAGGAAGAGGAGCAACATGGTTAGCCTGGAAGAACTTCTGCAGTTGCTGGTGCAGCGCGGCGGCTCGGACCTCCATATCGCGTCGGGCTCGCCGCCCCGCATCCGGATCGACGGCAAGCTCATGCCGACCGAGTTCGACACCCTCACGAAGGAGGAGTCGCAGAAGCTCGTGTACGGCGTGCTTTCCGAAGATCAGATTGCGAAGTTCGAAAAGGACCTCGAGCTCGACTTCTCGTTCGGCGTCGACAACCTGGGCCGCTTCCGCACGAACGTCTTCCTGCAGCGCGGCTCGGTCGGCGCGGTTTTCCGGCTCGTGCCCCACGCGGTGCGGACCTTCGACGACCTGGGCCTTCCCAAGAAGGTCTGCACGGAGCTCTGCGACCAGCCGCGCGGCCTGGTCCTGGTGACGGGCGCCACGGGCTCGGGCAAGTCGACCACGCTGGCGGCGATGATCGACTACGTCAACACGACCGGCAACTACCACATCATGACGATCGAGGACCCGATTGAGTTCGTGCACAAGAATAAGAACAGCCTGATCAACCAGCGCGAGATCGGCACGGACTCCCACGGCTTCAAGGAGTCGCTCCGCCGCGTGCTGCGGCAGGACCCGGACGTGGTGCTGATCGGCGAAATGCGAGACATGGAAACCATCGAGGCCGCGCTGACGATCGCCGAAACGGGCCACCTGACCTTCGCGACGCTGCACACCTCGGACGCGGTGCAGACGATCAACCGCGTGGTCGACGTCTTCCCGACGGGCCAGCAGCAGCAGATCCGGACGCAGTTGTCCTTCGTGCTCAACTCGGTGTTCTGCCAGCAGCTCATCCCGAAGTCCAGCGGGAAGGGCCGGGTGCTGGCCTCCGAAATCATGCTTGCGAACCCCGCTGTTCGCTCTTTGATCCGCGAAAACAAGGCCCATCAGGTATACTCCATCATCCAGGTATCCGGGAAAATGGGAATGAAGACCATGAACCAGTCCTTGTACGAGGTCTACAAGGCCGGACACCTGACGTTCGAGGACGCCGTGACGTATTCGAGCGACGTGGAGGATCTGAAAAAGACCTTCCAGCGCGGGTAGGGAATAGGTCGAAATAGAATTCCATGGTGCAGATCGCGAAGCTGGTCCGGAAGAAGCTGGGGGAGGTTCTCATCGACGAGGGCCTCATCAAGGAGGAGCACATCGCCGATGTGCTGCGCCGCCAGCGGGCCCACGGCGAGGGCTTCGGTGAGATTCTCGTCTCCATGGGTCTGGTGAGCGAGATCGACATCGCCAGAACCCTCGTGAAGCAGTCGGGTCTGCCCTATATCGACGCCTCCAAGTACCGCATCAACAAGGACGGCGTCCAGGCGCTGCCGGGCGAGTTCCAGTGGCTGAACTCGTTCGTCGTCCTCGACAAGATCGGCAAGACCCTCCTCGTGGCGATTTCGAACATCCTTCCCGGCGAGATCTTCGACAAGATCGAGAAGACGTCGGGGTCGCAGATCTTCGTGTACGTGTCCACCGCCAGCCAGGTCAAGCAGGCGCTGGAGAAGAACGTGCCGATCAACGGGAAACTGCAGGACCCCAAGGCCGCGGCGCCGGCCAAACCCGGCGCGAAGCCCGGGGCCTCCGCGGCGCCCGGCGCGGCGAAGCCCGCGGCTCCGGCGGCGACCGCCACCGCGGTCCGTCCGGCGTCCCCGGCGACCGCGTCGTCGTCCACGATGCAGGCCGCGCCCCAGACCCAGGTCCAGCCGAGGAAGTAGCGAGCGATGGCCATCAAGGACAAGTTCTACCAGCGCATCCGGAAGGTGCTCGTCAAGCACGGCGCCCTCGACGAGGCCAAGGCCGAGGAGGCCGCGCAGATCGCCGACAAGGACAACAAGTCCTACGCCGAGGTGCTCCTCGAGCGCGATATGGTCGACGAGATGAGCTACCTCTCGGCGATCTCCCTGGAAACGAACATCCCGCCGGTCGACGTCGACAAGGCGCAGGTCGAGGAGGACGCCCTCCAGGTCATCAACCAGGAGCTGGCGACCTACTACTGCGTGCTGCCGCTGTCGAAGATCGGCAACATCCTGACCCTCGCGGTGGGGAACCCCTTCGACATCCTGAAGCTCGACGACGTCCGGACCCTGACGACCTGCGACCTGAGGCCGGTGGTTTCGAGCGAGCGGGCGATCCGCCGGGCGATCCAGAAGGCCTACAACCCCGACGCCGCCCAGATGGAAAAGCTGCTGGGCGACCTCGAGGAGGAGAGCGGCACGGGCGTCGAGCTCAAGAAGGAACAGGAAGAGGAGCAGATCGACCTGTCCAAGCTGGGCGACGACCAGGGGGAGTCCGGCGTCGTCAAGATCGTCAACAACATCATCGCGCAGGCCCTGCGCTCGAAGGCGAGCGACATCCACATCGAGCCCTACGAGAAGACGCTGAGCATCCGTTACCGCATGGACGGCGTGCTCAAGAGCCTGGACGAGGTCCTCAAGCAGAAGGCCGTGCCGCCCAAGTCCATGGCCAACTCGATGATCTCGCGCATCAAGATCATGTCGTCCCTCGACATCGCCGAGCGCCGCGTGCCGCAGGACGGCAAGTTCCAGGTGAAGTTCGAGGGCCGCCAGGTCGACTTCCGCGTCTCGATCCTTCCGACGATCCACGGCGAGAAGGCGGTGCTCCGCATCCTGGACTCGTCGAGCCTCAACATCGGCATCGAGAAGCTGGGCTTCGAGCCCATCGCCGAGAACGCGTTCCGCAAGGCGCTCTCGGCCTCCTACGGCATGCTCCTGGTCACGGGCCCCACGGGCTCGGGCAAGTCGACGACGCTCTACGCCTCCCTCCGGGAAGTGCTCGACCCCGAGGAAAACGTCTGCACGGTCGAGGACCCGGTCGAATACCAGCTCGAGGGCGTCATCCAGGTCCCGGTGAACGTCAAGCGAGGCTTGACCTTCGCGGCGGCCCTGCGAAGCCTGCTGCGACAGGACCCGGACACGATCATGATCGGCGAAATCCGAGACTTCGAAACGGCCGACATCGCCGTCAAGGCCGCCATCACGGGCCACCTGGTGTTCTCTACGCTGCACACCAACGACGCGGCGAGCTCGATCACGCGTCTCGTGGACATGGGCATCGACCCGTTCATGGTGTCGTCGTCGCTGATCCTGGTGGCCGCGCAGCGTCTCTGCCGCAAGCTCTGCGACCGCTGCAAGGCGCCGGTGGACTCGCTCCCGCTCTTCGAGGACCTGCTCAAGATCGGGTTCCGGGAGGAGGATCGCGGCCAGGTGCAGCTCTGGAAGGCCGTCGGCTGCTCGTCCTGCGCCAACGGCTACCGCGGCCGCTTCGCGATCCTGGAGGCGCTCCCCGTGGACGAGGACATCAAGCGGATGGTCATCGAGCGGCGCTCCGCGATGGAGATGAAGAAGTTCGCCGTCCAGAACAAGGGCATGTTGACGCTGCGCCGCTGCGGCCTGCTCAACTCCATGCGCGGCCGGACGACCCTGGAAGAGGTCGTGCGCATGACCATGGGTGACGATTAAGCCCTATCTTCCTTCCGGGCAACCATTTACAATGTGCAGCACCCGCGGTAAACTAGTGGCGGCTCAATCAAGGAGGGCGTGATGGCCGTTTTTGCATACACCGCCAAGACCGCGGACGGCAAGAAGGTCGAGAGCGTCATCCGCGCGGCGGACAAGGGCGCCGCCCAGGCGGAGCTCAAGAAGAAAAACCTCACGATCGCGACCCTCGTCGAGCAGAAGGGCGCCAAGAAGAGCAGCATCTTCGGCCCGCCGCGCCCCCACGTCAAAACCAAGGACATCGCCGTCCTGACGCGGCAGCTGTCCACGATGATCAGCGCCGGCATCCCGCTGCTCGAGTCCCTGGAAATCCTGCACGAGCAGGCCTCCGACCCGGGCTTCAAGCTCGCTCTGGACAAGATCATCGAGCGCGTCCGCTCCGGCTCCGACTTCTCGACCGCGCTCTCCGAGCACCCCAAGCTCTTCTCGAAGATCTACGTGAACATGATCAAGGCCGGCGAAGCGTCGGGCCAGTTGGACGTCATCCTGCAGCGCCTCGCGGACTACATGGAAGCCGCCGAGGAATTGAAGCGGGAAATCAAGGCCGCCATGACCTACCCGGTGATCTCGCTGGTCCTCATCCTGTCGATCACGATCGGCCTGGTGGTCGGCATCGTGCCCAAATTTAAGACCATCTTCGACCAGCTGGGCATGAACGACCTGCCGGCTCCGACGCAGTTGCTGCTGACGATGAGCGACCAGCTGCGGAACAACTACGTCATGGTCATGGCCGTGACCATCGCGGTCATCGTCGCCTTCCTCATGTACATCAAGACGAAGCCGGGCATGCGCCAGTGGCACTGGTTCCTGCTCCACGCGCCCGTGTTCGGGCCGCTCTTCCGCAAGGTCGCCATCTCGCGCTTCTCCCGCACCTTCGCCACGCTCATCCAGTCGGGCGTCCCGATGCTGGGCGCCCTCGACATCGTCGCGGCCACGGCCGGCAACATCCTCGTGGAAGAGGCCGTCCTCAAGGCCAAGGACGCCGTCACCAAGGGCGAAACCCTCGGCGAGCCGCTGACCGCGACTCGCGTCTTCCCGCCGATGGTGACGCGCATGATCTCGATCGGCGAAAAGACCGGCGCGCTCGAGAAGCTGCTCATGAAGATCGCGGAATTCTACGACCAGGAGGTGCGCGCCACCGTCAAGGCGCTGACCTCGCTGATCGAGCCGTTGCTCATCGCGACGATGGGCTTGATCGTCGGCTTCATCGTCCTGTCGATCTTCCTGCCGATCATCAAGATCCAGGAAACCCTGTCGAACAAGTAGAGGCGCGGTGGCGTTGCGCACGGCCGGGTCTGCGGATCGGCAGCAGCTGGAGTCGCGCCTCAAATGGCTGATGTTCGGCCGCCTGGCCATCGCGGCGGTCGGCGTCTTCGCCATCCTCCTTGTCCGCTGGCCCGATCCGGGCTCCACGGCCCCGTACTACACGCTGCTCGGGGCCTGCCTTCTCAACCTGGTCTACCTGATCCTGGCCCGCACCGGCGTGGGTCCCAAGCCGCTGGGGACGGCGCAGCTCGCGCTGGACGTCCTGGTCGTCGGCATCCTCGCGTACCTAACCGGCATTGACGGCTTCTTCGCGTTCCTCTACTTCGGCACCGTCATCGCCGCCGCCACCATCCTGGGGAGCCGTACGGCCGTCGGCATGGCCTCGGGGGCCTCCATCGTCCTGGCCATCGTCTGGATCCTCTTCTTTCTGCAGGCCGAGTGGGGCTTCACGCTGCCGCTTGTCGACCACCGCGTCGTCGAGGACTACAGCACCCGCCAGAAGTTCATCATCCCCTTCCTGTTCTTCTTCGCGGTGTCGCTCCACGTCGTCGCGTTGCTTGCGGGACGCCTGATGGCCGAGGTGAGCCGCGTCCGCATCCTGAACGAGGAGATCCTGCAGAACATGGCGGGCGGCGTGCTGGCCGCCGACCGCTTCGGCGGCATCCAGTTCATCAATCCTCCGGCGCGGCGCCTGCTCGGGGTCCGCGACGGGGAGGACGTCCGCGGCCGGCAGATCGACGAGACGCTGCCCCGGGAGATCGCCGAGTTCCTGCGCCGCGCCATGCGGGGCGGCGAGCGCCTGAACCAGGAGTTCATGATCCACGGCAGCCCGATGCGCGTCGCCGTCACCAGCGTGGGCGAGGGCGAGAGCGGCCCCCTCCGGGGCGTGGTCGCCATCTTCAACGACCTGTCCCTGCGGACCCAGATGGAGGAGATGACGCGGCGCGCCGAGCGCTTCAAGGCGCTGCTCGAGATGAGCGCCGGCATGGCCCACGAGATCCGGAACCCGCTCGCCTCGATCCGCGGCGCCGCGCAGGAGCTCCAGACGAGCAAGCTCCCCCGCGAGGACGACCGCCAGCTCCTGGGCGTCGTCATCCGCGAGAGCGACCGCCTGGACGAGATCATCAGCGAGTTCCTCGACTACGCGAACGACCGGCCCATCGAGCGGGGCCTCTGCGACCTCGCGGAGGTCTTGGAGGAGACGGTGCTCCTCCTGGAAGCGCGGGGGAGCCGGAACGTCGAGATCCGCAGCGAGGTTCCCCGCACGATGGTCTGCCAGGGCGCCCACGACAAGCTCAAGCAGGTCTTCCTGAACCTGGGCATCAATGCGCTGGACGCCTGCGCCCAGAACGTGAAGATCGGCCACCTGCTGTTCCGCTGTACCGCCGCCAAAGGGCCGCAGACCGACCCGCGGCAGGGCATCCTCGTGGAGGTCAGCGACGACGGCTGCGGCGTCTCCCGCGAGAACATGGGCCGCGTCTTCGATCCGTTCTTCACCACCAAGCCCAAGGGCGTGGGGATGGGACTCGCGATCGCCCGCAAGATCGTCCAGGCCCACGAGGGCGACATCACCATGGAGAGCCAGGAAGGGAAGGGGACGACGGTCAAGGTCTGGCTCCCCGTCTGAAGACGAATCGCGAATAGCGGATCGCGGGCCGATCTTCCGCGATTCGCGATTCGAAATTCGCGATTCTCGGTATTCTAGAGCCCATGCGCCGCGCCGCCCTGATCCTCGTCACGCTCCTGCTGGCCTGTCCCCTCTTCGCGTGGCCGGGCGGCGGCTTCGACGCCTTCCGCCTGCCCGCGGTGCTGTTCCTGACGGCCGGGCTTCTCGGGATCTGTTTCCTGAGGTCGGCACGGGAGGGGGAGCATCCGCCGGGGCCGGCGCCCCTGCGGACGGCGGGCCTTCTGCTGCTGGGGATCCAGATCCTGTCCGTCCCGTTCGCGGCCCACCGGGTGGATGCCGTTGTCCCGATCCTCATCCTCTTCGCCGGGGTCTCGATTTATGCCGCGCTGCGCAGCGGGGTGATTTCCCGCGACGAAGCCGCCGGCCTGCTCCCGCTCCTTTCCGGCCTGGGCCTGCTCGTCGGGTCGATCGGGATCGGGCAGCGCCTGCTGGGGCAGCAGGCCGTGGTCCTCGAAGGGAACCGCAACTACAGCGGGGCGCTGGCGTCGATTCTGCTGCCGGCGACCGTGGCGTTCATCCGGGCCGGGCGCCCGGCCGCCCGCGTCCTGGCGGGAGCCGCCTCCGCCTCCTTGATCGCGCTGCTGCTGCTGAGCGAGTCGCGCGCCGGCTTCCTCGCCGCCTGCGTCGGGCTGCTGATCGTGGGCGCGGCGCTGGGGTTCCGGCGCCAGGGCCGCGGCGCGATGGCGGCGGCGGTTGCCCTGCTCCTGCTCGTCGGGCTCGCCGGGGCCTTCCAGGCGGGGCTCCAGCTGTCGAAGGAGCGGATGGAAACCGCCGGCTTCCGGCTCGACCTCTGGCGCAGCGGCCTTCAAATGCTGCGGGCGCGCCCGGTCCTGGGCTGGGGTGCCGGGAGCTTTGCCGCCGAGTACCCTCCCTTTCGCAGCGAGGCGGAGTTCCGCTACTCCCACAAGCACGCCCCGGACGCCTTCCTCGAGGTCGAGGACGCGCATTCGAGCTGGGTGCAGACCGCGGTGGAGACGGGCGCCGCGGGCGTTCTCGCGCTGCTCCTCGTGGCCTACGTGGCCGCGCGCCTCTGGCGCTACTACGTTGTGCACGCGCCCGACGAAGAACGCCTGGCGCCGCTGGCTGGATTGGGCGGTGGCGCGGCGGCCTACCTGGTAGCCGGACTGTTCAACACGCTGACGCTGAAGACCTCTCCGACGCTCCTGTTCTGGATCTTCCTGGGACTCCTGGCCGTGCTCGGGGACCCGCGGCCCTGGAGGCGCTCCGGCCGGGCCGGGGAGGGGAAGGTGGCGGTCCCGGCCGCCGCCGCGATCATCGCCCTCTTCGGGGCGCTCTGGACCGCCAATACGGGGCTGGCCGAGGCGGCCTTCCAGGAGGGGATGAGGACCACGGATGCGAAGGTCCGTGAGGCCCGCATGCGGGAGTCGTTGGACAAGAACCCGTACTCCACCCAGTCCCACTACCAGCTCGCCCTGGCCCTTTCGTCGCAGGGGCGATTCAACGGGGCCGCCGAGGAGGCTCGCGACGCGCTGCGGCTTCAGCCGTACCGCGTGGAGGTGCTCAATCACGCGGGCATCTGCGTGCTGCAATCGGGAGGCGACGCCGCCGAAGCCGAATCGCTGTTTCGCCGCGCGACCGACATCGCTCCGTACTACTACAAGAGCTGGCACAATCTCGGCGTTCTGGAGCTGCGGCGGGGCAGGCGGGGCGAGGCGCGCCGGCTCTTCAGCCGCGCCATCGAACTGAATCCGAATCACGCGTCCGGGTACGTCAATCGGGGGATCCTCAACGTCCTCGGCGGCGAAGGGGAGGCGGCGCTGGAAGACCTGCGCCGGGCCCGGGCGCTGGGGGTCGACGTCGCCGGCGCCCTCCGCTCGGAAGTCCCCTCCGCTCAAAACGATTCCCGCTACGCGGAGTTCTTCCGATGATCCACGCCTGGCTGCGGAACCCGTGGGAGACGGCGCTCGTCGCCGCCCTGGCGGCCGCCGGCGTCTTCTCGCCCTACGCGCTGGCGGCGGCCGCGCTGCTCTTCGCGGTCCTCGAGATCGTCGCGGGGCTCCGTGGGGCCGAAGGGCCGCGCTGGTGGCCGTCGTTCTGGCCGCGCCGCGAAGGCACCCTGACGATCCTGTACGACCAGACCTGCGTCCTCTGCACCCGCTCCAAGGAGCGCCTGGAGCGCTGGAGGACGGCGGGGGCGTTCCGCTTCCTGCCGCTGCAGTCGCCGGACGCCCGCGCCCTCGTGCCGGGGATGGACGAGAAGGCCTATCTCGGGGCGATGCACGCCGTCGAGGACGGGAAGGTCTTCAGCGGGCACGAGGGGTGGTTCCGGATCATGCGCTTCGCGCCGCTGCCCGGCGCGCTGGCGGCCGCCCTGATGCCGGGCTGGCTGGCGGCGCCGCTCTACGCCTGGGTCGCCCGGAACCGCTACCGCTGGTTCGGGCGGGTCTGCGAGGGCGGGACCTGCCAGGTCCACCCCAAGCCTAAGGCTTGAGCTCGTACACCTTCGACATCGCCGTGTGGCAGTCGAGGTCCGTCGTCACCTGGGCGCGCACGATGCCCACCCCGGCCGCAAACCATACGTCGCCGTGGGTCGCGGCGTGGCCGGCGTGCTTTTCCTTGGAGGCCGTGAATTCGACGTGGAGGGCCCGGACGCGCGTCTCGCCGCGCTCGAGGGTATCCTCGCCCCTCAGGGAGAACGTCAGCTGCTCCTTCCCGAGCGTGCCGGTCCAGGTATCGCCGGTCTTGGCGGAATCCTTGAGGATCGTGAGCGCGGGCGCATCGGCTTTCGCGTCGAGCTTGAGCTCGATGCCTTCGCGGCCGGAGCGGAGCCAGCAGGAGCGGTACCCCAGGTAGTTGGAGACGGGCACCCAGGCCGGATCGGCGTCCGGGGTCCCGACTTCGGCGACGACTTCGCGGGCGGGGTCGCTGGCCTCGGCGCCCACGTCCTGGACCACGTAGGTCCACTGCTGGCCCTGCTTGAGGGGCAGGTAGGAATCCTGCGGGAGCAGCGCCATCAGGACGAGCATCGCGCGCATCAGCACCTCCGCCAGGAAGTATAGCTCACTTCTTGTAGTAGTTACGGATCCAGCGGTGCGGACGTAGCGCGGCAACCTGATCCTGGGGAAGGCCCCGGCCGTCCCCGGCGCGGCAGTTGGCCTCGGCGTTCCGGACGCTGCGCATGCCGGGGATCACGGTCGATACCGCCGGCGGCGTGAGCGCGAAGCGGAGCGCCGTCTCCGGCAGCTGATCGAGGGAGATCTTCAGGTCGGCGGCGATCTTCTTCACCCGCTCGTGGACCTCGCGCTTGCGGTCGCCCTGGAAATAGAAATTCCGGAAGTCGTCCTTGGGGAACTCGGTTTCCGGAGTGACCTTTCCCGTGAGGCCGCCCTCGTCGAAGGGCACCCGCGCCAGGACGCCGACGTTGTGCTTGCGGCAGGCCGGGAAGAGGCGGTCCTCCGGGCCCTGGTCGAAGATGTTGTAGATCACCTGCACCGTATCCACGAGGCCGGCCTCGACGGCCTTGAGGCCGTTCTCCGGCGTGTGCTCGCCGAGCGAGATCCCGAAGTGGCGGATCTTTCCCTGCTTGCGGAGCTTTTCCACGGCGGACACCCAGTCGCCGGCGCCGACGAACTCGTCGGTCCAGACGTGCAGCTGCTGCAGGTCGATCGTCTCGAGCCCGAGATTCTTCAGGCTCTCTTCGGTGCAGGCGATGACGTAGTCCGCGGGATAGACCTGGTCGATCGGGATCGCCCGCTCCGCGGGCCACTTCCGGTTCTTCGGGGGGATCTTCGTCGCGACGAAGACCTTGTCCTTCCGCCGACGCACGACCTGGCCGACGATTTTCTCGCTGTGGCCGTCGCCGTAGGCCAGGGCGGTGTCGATGAAGTTCAGGCCGAGGTCGATGGCCCGGTCGAGCGCCTTCGTGGATTCCTCGTCCGTCGCCCCGATCCACTGCTTGGCGCCGATGCCCCAGGCGCCGTAGCCGACCTCGGACACCTTGAGGCCCGTTCTTCCCAGCGTTCGGTAGTTCATGGCGGGCCATCCTAGCATTTTCTTTCCGTCCGGCGCCCGTTTGTGTTGAATAGCGCCCGCCATGAAGACGGTCGTGTCGTTCGGCGAAACCCTCTGGGATCTGCTGCCCGCCGGGCCCGTGCTCGGCGGCGCGCCCTGCAACCTGGCGTACCGGGTGAACTCGCTGGGCGAGCGGGGCGTCATCGTCACCCGACTCGGGCGCGACGAGCTCGGCCGCAAGGCCGCCGAGGCGATCGGCGCCCTCGGCATGGACACCCGCAGCATCCAGTGGGACGCCGCGCACGCCACCGGGACCGTGCCCGTGACGCTCGACGCTCGCGGGATCCCGGAATACACGATCCTGAAGGACGTCGCCTACGATTACATCGAGCCCGCGGCCGATCTCCGCGAGCTGGCGGCGACGGCGGACTGCCTTTGCTTCGGGAGCCTCTGCCAGCGGTCGGAGCGTTCCGCCCGGACCCTGATGGAGCTCCTCTCGGCCGCCCCGAAGGCCCTTAAGTTCTTCGACGTCAACCTGCGCAAGGACTGCTTCTCGCGGCCGGTCCTGGAGCGGTCCTTCTTCAAGGCCGACATCCTGAAGATCAACGACGCCGAGGCGCTGGACCTCGCGCGCATGTTCGAGCTTTCCGCCCGGACCCCGGAAACCGTGGCCGCCGAGGTCCTGCGGCGCTGGGGCCTGAAGGCCTGCGTCGTCACGCTGGGCGCGGACGGGGCCTATGCGGTGGCCGGCTCGGACGAGGCCCGGGTTCCGGGCTGGAACATCGAGGTGGTCGACACCATCGGCTCCGGTGACGCCTTCAGCGCCGCGTTCGTGACCTGCTGGCTTCGGGGAAGGCCCCTGAAGGACTGCGTCTTCTTCGGCAACGCCCTGGGGGCCCTGGTTGCGCGGACGAAAGGGGCCACGACTCCGATCGGCACGGATGAGATCAATCGCTTTTGCGGGCGTAACATATAACGTTCCGCGGAATGGGGTGGCGAGCGGGACCACCCTCGGAGGACACACTTCCCATGGATGACGCCATCCGCACGTTCAAGGTCGACAAGCTTCAGGCCCGGGTCTTCACGGACCGCCAGGCGCTCGGGCGCGCCGCGGCGAACGATGTGGCCGCGAAGCTGAAGGAGTTGCTGCCCCGGAAGGATGTCTCGGTGATCTTCGCGGCGGCCCAGTCCCAGAACGAATTCCTGGAGGCGCTGATCGCGACCCCGGGCATCGACTGGTCCAGGGTCAGCGCGTTCCACATGGACGAGTTCATCGGGCTGCCCGGGACGGCGCCCCAGAGCTTCGGGCGCTGGCTCCGCGACCGGCTCTTCAGCAAGGTGAAGCCCGGCCGGGTCCACTACATGGACGGCATGGCCAAGGACGTCGACAAGGAGTGCGCCCGCTACGCGGCGCTGCTGAAGGCCTCGCCGCCCGACATCACCTGCATGGGCATCGGCGAGAACGGGCACCTGGCCTACAACGACCCTCCTTACGCCGACTTCAACGACCCCAAGGCCGTGAAGCAGGTCGAGGTCGCGCTCGCGTCGCGCCAGCAACAGGTCAACGAGGACTGCTTTAGCAAGCTGGAGGACGTGCCCAAGATCGCGATCACCCTGACGGTGCCCACGCTGCTCTCGGCCCCCTGGATCTACAGCATGGTGCCCGGCGCCCGGAAGGCCCAGGCGGTGAAGCGGACCCTGGAGGGGGCGATCACGGCGGACTGTCCCGCGACGATTCTGCGGCGCCACGATCGCGCCGTCCTCTACTTGGATCGGGATTCCTCGACGCTGGCCGACACGGCCATTGCAGGGAGATAGGTCATGCTGAAATGGGTTCTGGCGCTGTCGTTGCTCCTGCTCGCGCCCCAGGAGGAACCGATCAAGGTCGGTATCATCGGGCTCGACACGTCGCACGTCGTGGCGTTCACGCAGCTGCTGAACGACCCGAAGAACCCGAACCACGTGCCGGGGGCCAAGGTCGTCTGCGCGTTCAAGGGCGGAAGCCCGGACGTCGAGTCGAGCGCCTCGAGGGTCGAGGGCTTCACCAAGACGCTCCAGGAGAAGTGGGGCGTCGAGATCGTGGACTCGATCGAAAAGCTCTGCACGAAGGTGGACTGCGTCCTGCTCGAGAGCGTCGACGGCCGGCCGCACCTGGAGCAGGCGCGTCCGGTATTCGCGGCGAAGAAGAAGGTGTTCATCGACAAGCCGCTGGCCGGGAGCCTGAAGGACGGCCGCGAGATCGCGCGCCTCTCGAAGGAAAGCGGGACGCCCTTCTTTAGCGCCTCGTCCATCCGCTTCTACGAGACGATCCTCAAGACCAAGGAAGATCCCGACCTGGGGAAGATCCTCGGTTGCGAGTCGTTCGGACACTTCTCGACCGAGCCGCATCATCCGGACCTCTTCTGGTACGGCGTCCATGCCGTGGAGGGCCTCTTCACGGTCATGGGACCCGGCTGTGAGAGCGTCACGCGCGTCGAGGCCGGCGATACCATGGTCGTCGTCGGGAAGTGGAAGGGCGGCCGGATCGGCACCTTCCGGGGCATGAAGAAGGGCGGCAAGGAATACGGCGTGACGATCTTCGGTGAGAAGGCGGAGCGGTCCTCCCTTGCGCTCAAGGGAAAGAACGGCTACGCCAACCTCGTCGTCGAGATCGTGAAGTTCTTCAAGACGGGCACGCCTCCGGTCTCGGTCGACGAAATGATCGAAGTGCTGGCCTTCATGGAAGCCGCCGACGTCAGCAAGGCCAAGGGGGGCGCCGAGGTCCGCCTGGACGAGCTGAAATAGGAGGGTCCATGCCTCGCGCGGCCATCCTGCTCTGCGTTCTTTCCCTGGGCTGCGCCTCCGCGCCGCCCGCTGCTTCGCCTCCGGAAGTCCTGCACCGGACGATTGACCTGTCGATCGGGGAGTCCCAAGAGGTCACCCTGACCGACGGCAGCGCGGTCCGGGTCAAGCTCCTGGACCTCCAGGAAACGCTCGATCCGGTGAACCAGGCCGTCCGCCGCGCCGACGTGCGGGTCGAGGTGAACGGGCAGGCCACCACGCTGACCAGCGGCACCTACCGGCTTCCGAGGGCGTTCGCCGGCGTGCAGATCGACTGCCCGATCACGAAAGGCTATCTGGCGAAGGCCCGGAAAAACGTGTGGGGGCTCCTGAAGGACGCGCGATTCCGGATCTGGCCCGCCGGATCGAGCTGGATCGGCCCCGCCCATTTCCGCTACCCCGCCCGGCAGCGCTGGTTCGCGTCCTTCACGCACATGGGCAACGAGCCGGTGTACGTGGACGGCGGCGACCTGCCCGCGAAGAAGGACATCTACTATCACTACGGACTCGACATCGGCGGCTCCGAGGGGCTGGTCGACGTGATCGCCGCCACCGACGGCCTGGTCGTCTCGTCGGGCAATTCCGTCCTGGCGGGGCACGAGAAGGACACCCCAGTCGACAAGCGCTACGACGTCATCTACCTGCTCGACGGCCGGGGCTGGTACTACCGCTACAGCCACCTGAAGTACATCGAGGCGGGGATCCGCCCCGGCGTGCGGGTGACGATGGGGCAGAAGCTCGGGGTGCTGGGGAAGGAAGGCGGCAGCGGCGGCTGGACCCACCTGCACTTCGACATCACGAAGCGCCAGCCGTCGGGCCTCTGGGGCATCGAGGAGGGCTACGCCTTCATCTGGCAGGCCTACCATCAGGATCATCCGGCCGACCTGGTCGCGGTGGCGCGGCCGCACGCGCTCCTCTGGGCCGGCGAGAAGGCGTCGCTCGACGGGTCGAATTCCTGGGGCCGCGGCCTGAAGTACGAGTGGACGTTCACGGACGGCGGCAGCGCGTCGGGGGAGCGGATCGAGCGGGTCTACGAGAAGGCCGGCACGTACTGCGAGACCCTCAAGGTCACGGACGCGGAAGGCCGCGTCGATTACGACTTCGCCGTCGTGCAGGTGATCGACAAGGCGAAACCCGACAAGGTCCCGCCCACCATCCACGCGACCTACGCGCCGACCTTCGGAATCCGCCCGGGCGACCCGGTCGTGTTCAAGGTGCGGACCTTCCGGGACCAGGAAGGCGGCGAGACCTGGGACTTCGGCGACGGCAGCGCGCCCGTGACCGTGAAGTCCGACGCCAACGCCGTCATGCACGCGCCGACCGGGTACGCGGAGGCGATCCACAAGTACGAGAAGCCGGGCCACTACATGGTGAAGGTGGAACACGTCTCGGCCGACGGCGTGAAGGCCGTCGCTCGGCTCCAGGTTCGCGTCGCAGCGGAATGACGCTCCTCGCCGCGCTCCTCCTGCTGCTCCAGGATCCGGTCGACGTCGAAGGTCAGCCCCTCGCCGTCCTGGTGGACCGGGTTGTTCAGGCGTACGACTATCTCGGCCACCCGCTTCCGCCGGAGCTGAAGCAGTCGCTCAAGGACGCCGGCACCGACGCGCGCCGCATCCAGGAGCTGCTGCGGCCCCGGGTGGTTCTGGACGTCTCGCTCCAGGAACCCGTCGCGCTCCGGCGGGGCGCCGGGCCCGCGTCGCTCCAGCAGGCGGGGTTCACGCCCCTGCTGCTGCGGATCGTGAACGAGAAAGGGGCGCGCTCGGCGTTGCGGATCGGGAGCCCGCAGTCCGGCCCCGTCTACGCCGGGGTCGCCGAACTGAGCATGGAGCGGCAGAACCAGAGGCCGCTGCGGGAGAACGAGAACATCAAGGGCGAGCCGCGCTTCCTCCAGGTGGACCTCTTCCAGTCGCCGCCGCTCGCGCGGAGCCTGAGCGGGCTCAGGGTCGAGTACCTGCTCCTGCTCGTGTACAGCAGCGAGGCCGGCCGCCGCCCCGCGACGATCGAGGTGGAGGGGACGGCGATCCCGATCGAGTTCGACGTTGCCCCCGCGATTCCGCTCCGGCTGACCGTGCGGGACGTCGACGGAGCCCCGACCACGGCGCGGCTGACGTTCACGGACCGCCAGGGTCACGTCTACCCGCCGCAGCCCAAGCGCCTGGCCCCGGACTTCTTCTTCCAGAAGCAGATCTATCGGCACGACGGCGAGACCGTTCTCCTGCCTCCCGGCGAGTTCAAGGTGACCTACAGCCGGGGGCCGGAATACCTGGCGATCGAGAGGGACGTGACGGTGCCGAAGACCGGAGAAGCCTCGCTGGCGCTCGACCTGCGCCGCTGGATTCATCCACAGCAGCACGGCTATTACGGGGGCGATCATCACATCCACGCGGCGGGCTGCGCCCACTACTCGAAACCGTCGGAGGGCGTGAACGCCTCCGACATGTTCCGGCAGGTCAAGGGAGAGGGACTGAACGTCGGCTGCATCCTCACCTGGGGGTACTGCTACGAGTACCAGCGGCAGTTCTTTCTGCCGACGGTCGACAAGCTCAGCGAGCCGCTCACGCTGCTCAAGTACGACGTCGAGGTCAGCGGCTTCGGCTCCCAGTCCTTGGGACACGTGTGCCTGTTGAATCTCAAGGACCAGAGCTATCCGGGCTCCGACGGGATCAAGAAGTGGCCGACGTGGACTACGCCGGTCCTGAAGTGGGCCAAGCAGCAGGGCGCGGTGACGGGCTACGCCCATTCCGCCAGCGGGCTGCAGCCGATTCCGATGCAGGCCGCCCGGCGGCTCATGACGGAACTGGATCAGGACCGGAACGGCAGGCTGTCGGCGGAAGAGGCCTCGCGCGGACTGCTGCCGGAGGACTTCTCCCTGGCCGACGCCGACGGCGACGGTTCGGTCACGGAAGCCGAGCTTGAACGGAGCGTGAACCGGGCCGTGGATCGGCTGCCGAACGTGGCGATTCCGGAGATGAACAGCGTCGGGGCGATGGAGATCTTCGTGACGGTCCCGCAGGGGATCTGCGATTTCATCAGCGCGATGGACACCGAGCGGCTCCCGGAGTGGAACTGCTGGTACCACC
>Ga0310810_10000314_pt1 | contig 51037 bp, 40 predicted proteins | sample NCmetagenome_FD_207641 | JGI IMG/M metagenome (GOLD analysis project Ga0310810, IMG submission 207641) | Soil microbial communities from experimental microcosm in Duke University, North Carolina, United States - NC | ecosystem: Engineered > Artificial ecosystem > Soil microcosm > Unclassified ...
CGTCTCCGGCGAGGTCGAGCGGCCCGGCACGCTGCAGGTCCTCGCGACGCAGCGCCTGCACGAAATCATCCTGACGACGGGCGGCATCACGCCGCGCGGCAGCGCGCGTCATGTGCAGGTGACGCGCGACGCTCGCACGACGGAGATCGATCTCCTCCTGTTCGAGCTGAAGGGCGACATTTCGCAGAACCCGTTCGTGCAGGAAGGCATGCGCATCAACGTGCCGCCCCGCATCGCGCCCGTCACGCTCGCGGGGGCCGTGCGCCGCCCTGGCGACTACGAGCTCGGCCCCGGCGGCTCACTGCGCGAGCTGCTCGACCTCACGGGGGGCGTCAGCGTGGCCGCCGCCGCATCGGACGCGCGGCTCACGCGCATTGCGCCGGACGGGCGCAAGGACACGACGTCGCTGGATCTGCGCGACGGGAGCGCCAACGACGTTCGGCTCAGCCCCGGCGACGTCGTCTACGTTCCGCCGTTGACGAGCATCCAGGATGTCGTCGAGGTGCGCGGCGCTTTCAACGGCACCACCGAGAGCGGCAAGACGACAACGCAGGGCAAGCCGACGATCGTGCAGCGGCTCGAGCTCGCACGCGGCGATCGCATCCGGGACGTCGTGGTGCGGGCAGGCGGCGCCGCCTCGTTCGCGGATCTGCGTCTGGCGTTCGTCGACCGCTCCGATGCCGGTCCCGCCCAGCGCATCCCCGTCGATCTGCATCGCCTGCTCGTGGACAAGGACGAGACGCAGAACATTGCGATCCAGAACGGCGACATCGTCATGCTGCCGGTATTCGAGGACAAGGTCTACGTCGTCGGCGAAGTCCGCACGCCGGGCGCCCTGGATTTCCGCCCGGACCTCACGCCGCGCGAATACCTGGCGGCGGCCGGTGGCCCCACCGCGCGGGCCAAGGTGAAGGCCGCGACCGTGACGTACCGGAACGGCCGGACCTTTGCGATGGCAGAGGCGCCGCCGCTGGAGCCGGGCGCCGTCGTGACGGTGCCGGAGGTGGCGGTCAAGTGGTGGCAGGACTACGTCACGATCGCCTCACTGGTGGCGAGCCTGGCGACCGCGTACACCGGACTCTTCATCCTCTTCAACGGGCCGATCCGGAACTAGCGTGTACGAAGCGTACTGGGAGCTGAACGAGCCGCCCTTCGACAACTCCCCGAACCCGAAGTTTTTCTACCTCTCGCCGGAGCACGAAGAGGCGCTGGTGCGGCTCGTGTACACGGTGCGGCACCGCAAGGGCTGCGGCATGCTGACCGGCGAGTACGGCTGCGGCAAGACGACGCTGTCGCGCGCGCTCATCCAGCGGCTGGAGGCCGAGCGGTACGAGATCGGCCTGCTGACGAACGCGAGCTGGACGCCCATCGACTTCCTGCGCGAGGCCCTGTACCAGCTCGGCGTCGACGCGCCGGAGCGCACGAAGCCCGAGCTGCTCCATCAGCTGAACGACGTCATGTTTCGCAACTACCGCGAGGGCCGCGACACCGTCCTGATCGTCGACGAGGCACAGCTCATCGAGGACGACGCGGTGTTCGAAGAGCTGCGGCTGCTGATGAACTTCCAGACCGACGATCGCTTCCTGGTGACGTTGCTGCTGATCGGCTCGCCGGAGCTGCGCGAGCGGGTGCGTCGCCTGAAGCACCTCGACCAGCGGATCTCCATTCGCTACCACCTCAATACGCTCGACGACGCGCACACGGCCGCCTACATCACCCATCGGCTGAAGATGGCGGGACGCAGCGCGCCGATCTTCACCGACGAGGCGATCAAGCTGATCTTCGACTACACGCGCGGCACGCCGCGCGAGATCAACAACCTCTGCGACGTCGCCCTGCTCGTCGGCTACACCAAGCGCGTCCGCGAGATCGGCGAAAAGATCATTGCGGAGGTGATCAAAGACCAGGTCGGCGTCGGCTGATGGTCCGCATGAGCGACCTTGTCCGCGGGATCACGCGCGAGGCCGCGCCGCGCCCCGCGCCTGCACCCGCGGAGCCACCAGCCGAGCGGCCGGTCGCCGACCGGACACAGAGCGAGCGTTCTGCCGATCGTCCGCCCGATCGCCGCGATTCCGAGCGTCCGGTGACGGACGGCACCGCCGAGCGCCCGGCGCCGGATCGACCGTCTCAGCGTCCCGCGACCGAGCGTGCTCGCGCCGATCGCGCAGCAAGCGAAAGGCGCGCGGCGGACACCGGAACCACCTCGCGTGCCACGAAACGCCCCGCGAGTGGTGACGGCGGTGCCCAACGTGCGACGGCCCAGCCCACCGAGCGGCCGCCCGCGCCGCCGGTGTCGACGCGGAGCACGCCCGCACAGCGAGAGTCGCCGGCCGCAAACGACGGCACGGCAGCGAGCGCGCACGAGGCGGCGGCGCTCCTCCAGGAGCTGCAGACGTTTCTGACCGAGGCACGTGGCGTGCTGCAGGGCGGTGGCACGTTCTCATGGGGACGGCTGCAGCAGCTGCTCGACCGCGCGATCACCGCGCTCGCGCAGTCGCCGGACGTCTTCTGGATGGCCATCGACCCCGCGGCGCCGCCGAACGCCGACTACGTCGCGGTTCACCAGGCGCGCGTGTGTGTCCTGGCGTTGCGGATCGGCAGCGGTCTCGGCTATGACCGTGGCCGGCTGGCGTCGCTCGGCCAGGCCGCCGCGCTCTTCGACGTCGGGCTCTGGCAGCTGCCGGAGGCGGTCCTGCGGCACGGCGATGGGGGAGCCGGCGACGAGCTCGCGCAGTGGCGTGCGCATCCGCGCGTGTCCGCGGACATCGTCAGCCGCTGGAAGCCGGAGGACCCGTCCATCGCGCGCACGGTGCTCGAGCACCACGAGCGCGAGCACGGGCAGGGTTTCCCGCAGGGCCTGCACGGCGCGGCCATCGCCACCGACGCGAAAATCGTCGGGCTCGCCGACACGTACGCCACGCTGACGGCGCCCCCGCCGTCGCGGCCGCGCCTCAAGCCACACGAAGCGATCCGTGACATCGTGAAGACGCGCAACGATCAGTTTCCGGCGGTGCTGGTGAAGGCACTCCTGGCCGAGATCTCCGTCTTCCCGCCGGGCACGATCGTGCGGCTCAACACCGAAGAAGTCGGTCGCGTCATCGCCGTCAACCGCCACCATCCGCTGCGGCCGAAGGTCGAGATCGTGGCCGACGCCCGGGGCAAGCGGCTGCCCACGCCGAAAATCATCGACCTGTCCGAGGCCCCCTTCCTGTACATCACCGGTCCCGTCGCGGAGGCCGGGCGGTGAGGGACTAAGCGTGCCGCAGTACGAGGCAAACTTCCGCGACTACTGGCAGATCGTCCGGCGCCGCCGTGTGATGATCATCGGCTGCACGGTCCTCGTCGCGGCCGTCTCCTTCTTTCTGGCACGACAGAAGGTCCCCGTGTACACGTCCACCTCCGCCGTGAAGTACGAGCAGTCCACGACGCTGTCGGGCCTGCTCATCGAGGTGCTGGCGGTCAACGGCGCCGACAACATCGAGACGCAGGTGTCGCTGATCAAGAGCTATCCCATCCTCGAAGACGTCGCTCGGCGTCTGGGCAAGCTGCCGCAATCCGCGGGCGGGGCGACCGTCCGCGAAACACGCGCGTATCAGGCGACGCTCGACGGGCTGGCCGGCGAGATCAAGACGTCGCGCGTGCCGAGCACGAGCATCATCGAGATCACCGTCACGTCGATCAACCGGCGCGAGGCCAAGGAGCTGGCGAATACGGTCGCCGAGGCCTACCGCGATTACAACAAAGCCAACCGCAACGCCCGCGTGCGCGAGGCCCGCAAGTTCATCGAGGGGCAGCTCCGCGAGGTCGAGGCGCGTGTGAAGCGGGCCGAAGAAGAGATCTGGGCGTTTCGCGACGCCAACCGCATCATCGCGCCCGGGGCCGAGTCGACCGTTCTCCTCTCGCTGTTCACCCAGGTGCGCGGCGACATCGAAAAGACGCGCCAGCAGCGGACCGAGCTCGAAGCCATGCAGGCGCGGCTCGCCAGACCCAGCCCGGCGACCCTGGACGACCGCATCTACGTGGACTCCACCAACCCGAATCTCGCCAGGCTCGCCGCCACGCAGAGCGAGCTGATGCTCGAGCGCACCAACCTCGCCCTCGAGGTGACCGCCCGCCATCCGCGACTGCAGGCGATCGACGACCGCCTGCGTGAGGTCCGCGCCGAGATGCGCCGCGAGATCACCGCTCAGGCGGCCGCGCTGCGCAATCGCGAGGACATCCTGAATCGCCAGATGGCGGATCTGCTCGCGAAGAACCGCGAAGTGCCGGCCACCGAGCTGTCGCTCGCGCGCCTGCAGCGTGACGCCAAGGTGAACGACGACCTGCTGACGCTGCTCAAGACGCGGCATCAGGAGGCGCTCATCAAGGAGTCCGAGGGTATCGAGGAGGTCTCGATCGTGCGGCCAGCGGGCGATGCCACGTCGCCCGCGTCCACCGAGGCGATGAGCACGGTGATGGTGGGCGCGCTCCTCGGCCTGTTCCTCGGCGTCGTCTTGGCGTTCATCCGCGAGACGCTGGACACCTCGATCGGCACGATCGAGGACGTCGAGTCGTACCTCGACGTGCGGGTGCTCGGCATCGTGCCGCACATCGATCCGCGCGAGACGATCCAGCGGCTCGTCGAGCGGCGGCCGGCACTCGCCCGCATCGACCCGGACGCGCTGCAGAGCCATGCGCTGCTCGTCACGCATTTCGATCCCAAGTCGCCGGTGGCCGAGGCGTACCGCACGCTGCGCACCAACGTCCAGTTCGAGCGGATGGACCGCGGCGGCAAGGTCCTCGTGGTCACGAGCCCGACGCTGCAAGAAGGCAAGACGACCACGATCGTCAACCTCGCGCTGACGATGGCGCAGAACGGGCAGCGCACGCTGCTGGTCGGCGCAAATCTGAGACGTCCGTCGATCCATCGGTTCTTCGGCATCGACCGTGAGCCGGGCCTCTCCGACATCCTCGTCGGCAACGCGCAGTGGCGCGACTGCGTCCGAGGCGTGGCCGACATTCTGATGGGCCGCTTCGAGATGGAAGACGTCATGGTCGCGCCCGGGCTCGACAACCTGCACATCATCGAGGCGGGGCCGATTCCGCCGAACCCGTCCGAGCTGCTCTCCACGCCGACGATGACGGAGTTCCTGCGCGCGGTGAGCGCCGAATACGACATCGTCCTGGTCGACACGCCGCCCATCCTGCCCGTCACCGACTCGGCGATCGTCGCGGGGCAGGCCGACGGCGTCCTCCTCGTCTACCAGGCGGGCAAGGTCGGCCGGCTGGTACTCAAGCGCGCCAAGGCGCACCTGGAGAGCGCGCACGCGCACGTGTGGGGCGTCGTGCTCAACGACGTGCAGGCCGAGGTCTCGGGTTACACGTACACGCACTACTACACGCACTATTACGGCGAAGAGACGGCCGGCGAGCCGGCCGGCGGCGCTGGCGTCGTGCAGCGCGCGATGGATCGCGCGCGCAGCTGGCTCGGCCGCGAGCGCCGCGACCCCGCCCCCGCGGACACCGCCGTGGCGACGCTGTCGGCGCGCGCGCGGGAGCCGGCCTTGCGTCCGACGCGTGCCGGGGGCGGCTCGCGGCGCGTGCTGTTCGCGGTTGTCGCCGTGCTCGGCGCCGCGAGCGCGGTCGCGGCGCTCGTCGTGTGGCGATCGGGCCTCGATGTCGGGAGCCCGCGCCACCTGCTCCGCCAGCGGCTCGGCCCGACGGCACCGTCGCCCACGCCGCCACGCCCCGCGGCGTCCGCGACGCCGCGCGCGCCGTCGAATGTCGCGCCACCGCCGCCGACCGTCCCGCTGTCATCGCCGGCCGCGGCGTCTGCCGTGCCGTCCGGCTCCGGTATCGCGACGCCGCCTGCGGCGGCTCCGACGGGGGCGCCGAACGACCCCGCGCCGGTGCACTCGTTGCCGGCGGCCGGCGCGCAGCCGGACCTCGCGCTGCCCGCGGGCTCCGCAGCGCAGCCGGACCTCGCGCTGCCTGCGGGCTTCCCGGCGCTGATCCCCACGGCGTCCGCGCCGGCGACGGTCCCGAGCGTCGCGGCGCGCGTCCGCTCGACGCCGACGGACGCGGTGAGCACTCCATCGTCGTCCGCGACGCTGGCTTCATCGTCATCCGGTTCCGCGGCGCCGTCACGCCTCACGTCGACGGCCGCGCTGCCCACACGCGCCGCAGCCGTTGCCCGTGCGCCGCGATTCGCGATCGAGTTCGGGCCGTTCGTCTCGGCGGCCGATGCCGAGCGAGTGGAGCGCCGTCTCATCGAGGCCGGGTACGCCACCGTCCGCTCGCGCGCGCGCTCGGGCGCGAGCGCGTATGCCGTCCTCATCGAGCGCGTGCCGACGGTGCAGGAGGCGAAGACGATCGCGGCGACCCTGCGGGAGCGCGGGCTCGGCGAGGCGGTCGTCGTCAGCACCGATCCCGTCGTGTTGCGCGTCGGTGCGCCGCTCGCGCTCCGCGGCGCCGTGGAGCTTGCCGAGCGCGTCAGAACCGCGGGCCACACCGTTCGTGTGGCGGCTCAACCGGGTGAAGCCCCGGCATTCATCGTTCGTCATGGAGCCTTCGCCTCGCGGGACGAGGCCGAGGCGAGGCATAGGGAGATCGGGCAGCTCGAACTGCCGGCACACCAGGTCGTTCAGGTCCCGTAGCCATGTCACCGTACGGCCGGGCTGCCGTTCCACCGGCGGCCGGCAGCGCCTTTGCGTTCGGCGCGGTCGCCGTGGTCGGCGCGTTTCTGATCGCGCAGGGCCTCAGCAACGTTTCGATGACGTACACGATGGGCGCGGTTGCCGCCCTCGTGCTGTTCGCGCTCGCCTTCATCCGCACCGATTTCGGCATCTACATCGTGATCTTCTCGATGCTGCTGTCGCCGCAGTTCGGCAGCAAGGGCGGCGGCGTCGGCGGCGGGCGCGGCGTGACGCTGCGCACGGAGGACTTCGTCCTCATCGTCATCGGGCTCTCCTGGCTCGCCAAGACGGCGGTGAACAAGGAGCTCGCGCTGATCGCCCGGACACCGCTGAACTGGCCGATCCTCTCGTACGTTGCGGCGAATCTCGTCGCGACCATGCTCGGCTACATCACCGGGAGCATCGGCTCGTGGTCCGGCTACTTCTACGTGCTCAAGTACGTCGAGTACTTCGTCATCTACTACATGGCGGCCAACAACCTGCGCGACCGCGAGCACGCCTGGCGGCTCGTCGGTGCGGCATTCCTCACCGCGGCCGTCGTGAGCGTGCTCGGCCTCGCGCAGGTGCCGTCGGGCGCGCGCGTGTCCGCCCCGTTCGAGGGCGAGGTCGGTGAGCCGAACACGTTCGGGGGCTACCTGTTGTTCATGATCGCCATCGCCGCCGGCCTGGCGTTCGAGACGCAGAATCTGCGGCGCCGGGCGCTGTCGATCGCCGTGCTCGTGCTCATGGCGGTGCCATTCTTCTTCACGCTGTCCCGCGCATCGTATCTCGGGCTCGTGCCGGCGTTGCTTGTCATCGTCAGCTTCACGACGCGTCGCCGGATGGCGATCGGCTTTCTCCTGGTGCTCGTCGTGTTCTCCCCGGCGCTCGTCTTCATGGCGCCGCAGTCGGTCAAAGACCGCGTGATGTACACGTTCCAGGAGGAGCGGGGCTCGGAGACCGTTCGTGTCGGCAAGGTCGCGTTCGACCCGTCGACGTCCGCGCGGCTCATCTCGTTCCGCAACGCGATGGACGGGTTCACGCGGCGGCCGATCTTCGGCTGGGGCGTGACCGGCTTCGGCTTCATGGATGCACAGTACGCGCGCGTGCTCGCCGAGACCGGCCTCGTCGGCTTCGCGGCGTTCGTGTGGCTGCTGTGGGCGGTGTGGCGACACGCGCGTGATGTTTTCGCGACGCGGACCGATGCCGAGGAGCGCGGTCTCGTGCTCGGCTTCCTTGCCGGGTTCATGGGTTTGCTCGCGCACGCGCTCGGCTCCAACACGTTCATCATCGTGCGGATCATGGAGCCGTTCTGGTTGATGACGGGGATCGTGATGATGATCCCCGTGCTCGAGGCGAGGGAGCGGCCGCGAACGGCCGTCGCGCCGAAGAAGGAGTGGGCCGGAGTCCGGGCGTGATCGGGCGCAACGTCTCGGCGCTCGTGATGGCGCAGCTCGTGACGAAGGCCGTGAACATTTTCGTCTCGGTAGCGCTCGTGCGCGTCCTCGGCGTGCACGAGCTCGGTCGCTACGCCTACGTTCTCGCGTTCTGCTTCCCGTTCGGCGCGCTGGCCGACTTCGGGCTCGCGACCCTCGCCATCCGCGACGTCAGCCGGGCCCGGACGCACGCGGCATCGATCACCGCGGTCGCGCGCCGCGCGGCGCTGAGCCTCGCCGGCGCATCGGTGGCCGCGATGGTCGGTGTGGCGCTCCTGCTCGGACACGACGCTGCGCTGGTCGAGGCGATCGCGCTCGGTGGGCTCGCCTCGATCGTGTCCGCGCTCACCATGCCGTCCCTCGTCCTCCTCACCGCGCACGAGCGCATGGACCGACTGTCGATGCACCGCATCGGCGGCGCCGTGCTGGGCTCGGCCCTCACCGTCGGCGTCCTCCTCGGCGGCGGCGGATTCGTCGCGCTGCTCGCCGCCGCGCTCACGACGAACGTCGTGATGCTGGGCGTGGCCCGCGCGTTGGCCGGCACGCCGGGCCCGTCATCGCCGGTCGCGGCCGGCGCCGTCGGCGCGCTGCTGCGACGCGCGGTGCCGTTCGGCCTGCTCATGGCGGGCTTCGCGCTCTACTACCGCATCGACATGGTCATGCTCGAGTGGCTCGCGCCGTCCAGAGAGCTCGGCCACTACGCGGCCGCCTATCGCTTCCTGGATGCGGTTGTCGTGCTCGCCGCGTCGCTCGGCGGGCCGCTGTTCCCGCGGCTGGCGAGCCTCGCGGGCTCCGCACCGGCCGAGGTGCGCCGGCTGCTCGAAGCGGGCTGGCGTCCATTGCTCGCGCTCGGCCTGCCGCTGACCGCCGGCACGATCGCGCTCGCGAGCGAGCTCGTCGCGCTGCTCTTCGGTCCCGACTTCACCGGCGCGGCGCCGCTGCTGCGGCTCCTGATCCTCGGCACGCTGCCGCTGTTCTGGGTGAACGTGGCGAATCACGCGCTCATCGCCGCGGATCGCCTGTGGGCGCTCGTCGGGGTGTATGCGCTCAGCGCGCTCGTGAACGTCGTCGGCAATCTCGTCCTTATCCCGCGCTGGGGCGCCGCCGGCTCGGCCGCGGCCACGGTCGTGTGCGAATGGTTGAATCTCGTGCTCGTCGTCCGGCTGGTCGGACATGTCTTCGGGCTTCGGCTCACCGCCGGCGGGCTCTGGCGGTATGCGGGCGCGACCGCCGCGATGCTCGGCGTGGTGTGGCTGGTGCGTCCGCTCGGTGCGCTGGCCGCGATCGTCGTCTCCGTCGCGGTGTACGCGAGCGCGCTGTGGGCGCTCGGCTACACGCGCAGCATCGACCATCGCATGGTCAAGCGCCTTCTCCTCGAGTCGCCGCAGGGGGGACACCGGTGAGCGCGCTCGCGCGCCGTCTCAAGGACCGGTACCTCACCGGCCATCATCGTCGCGTGCGCCGGCGCTCGGATCACCCGATACGTCACGCCCGCTTGCTGCTCGAGGAGGCCGCGCGCCGCCTTCCCGGCGGCGGCGTGCTCTGCGACGTCGGGGCGGGGGCCGAAGCGGTCGCGGCGACGGCGTGGCCGGGGCGACGGCTGGCCGTCGATCTGGTGCCGGGGCTCGGTCTCGACGTGATCGCCGACGGGCACTGCCTGCCGCTGCCTGACGCAAGTGTTGCGGCGGTGCTGCTGATGGAAGTGCTCGAGCACGTCGCCGACCCCGCGCGCCTGCTGCGCGAATGCGCGCGGGTCCTGGTACCGGGCGGCCACGTGTGCCTCACCGCGCCGCAGTACCACATCACGCACAACCATCCCGGTGACTACTTCCGCTACACGCGTCAGGGGCTCGAAGCGCTCTGCGTTGCCGCCAGGCTGCGCGTGGTCAATGCGTGGGCCACCGGCGGACCGCTGCTCGTCGTCTTCCACGCGATCGAGCTGAACTTGCCTCCGCGGCCGCGCATCGCGTTCGTCGGCCTGACGTATCGGCTGTTCGACTGGCTCGACGGGCGCTTGAGCGCGCACGGTAATCGCGCGGGCGCCTGCGATGCGAAGGGCTGGGCGCTCGTCGCGGCCAAACCCAACGCCCACCGTGGAGTGCGATGACGACGGCGCGCACGGACTACGCCAGCTACCGCATGGACCTGCGCGAGTCGCGCATCCGCAAGCTCCTGCGCCTGCTCGAGAACGAGCCCGCGGGTGAGCTGCTTGACGTCGGCTGCGCCGGCGGCGAGCTGGCGGCGCTGCTCGCCGCGCGTGGCTGGCGGGTCCAGGGCGCCGAGGGCGAGCCCGCGCTCCTCGCGGCCGCGCGCGCGCGCGGCGTCGAGGCGCGCGCCGTCGACCTGGATGCGCCGCTGCCATGGCCGGACGGCGCGTTCGACGCCGTGGTCGCGGCCGAGGTGATCGAGCACGTCGTCGACACCGATCACCTGCTCGGGGAGATGGCCCGCGTGCTGCGGCCGTACGGCGCGCTCGTGATCACCACGCCGAACCTGGCCAGCTTGGAAAACCGCATGCGGCTGCTGTTTGGGCGCTATCCGATGTGGATGGACGTGAGCGTCGGCGGCACGGGCCACCTCCGGTACTACACACCGCGCATGCTTCGACACCAGCTCGCGCGGCATGGCCTCGTCGTCGAGCGTCACATCGGCAACTGGGTGCCCGTCGTGCCGCAGCGGCTGCTCGACGACCGGCGCGCGCCGTGGCTGGCCGTCACCGGCGACTGGTGGCCTTCGCTTGCCATGGGGATCCTCATGAAGGCGCGGCGCGATCCGGGTACTGCGCCGCGCGAGCGGGGAGCACGGTGATCGAGCCGCCGCTCGTGAGCACGCTCGTGCTGAACTGGAACGGCGCGCATCTGCTGTCCGACTGCCTCTCGACGCTCGCCGCGCAGCAGTGGCCGGCGCACGAAATCGTCGTCGTCGACAACGGCAGCATCGACGACAGTGCCGCCGTCGCCGCCCGATATCCGGCGCGGTGGCTGCCGATGGGCGACAACCTCGGCTTCACCCGCGCGTACAACCGCGCGGTGCCCGAGGTGAAGGGCGACTTCGTGTTCTTCGTGAACAACGACATGCGGTTCGAGCCGGACTGTCTGTCGCAGCTGGCGCGTGTCCTGGCTGCCGACGAGACGCTCTTTGCGGTCGACCCGACGCAGCGCTCGTGGGACGGCGCGCGCGTGATCCACGGTCGAACGCGGTTCGTCGGCGGCTCGTATCACGACGTGGTCGTTCCGCCGTGGGCGGTCGAGTACACCGCGCCGGCGGCCGCACCCGTCGAGGTGCCGTGGGGGTGCGCCGGCAGCTTGCTGGTGCGTCGCGATCGCTTCGACGCGCTCGGCGGCTTCGATCCGACGTTCTTCATTGACTTCGAAGACACCGATCTGTGCTGGCGCGCGTGGCGGCGCGGCTGGCGCACCGTCTACGTCCCCGACGCCGTCCTCTATCACAAGGTCGGGATGTCGGGCGACGAGTACCAGCACCTGATCCGTGGAGTCGGCGCGCGGCAGGTGCCGAAGACCTGGTTCCGCCGCCGGGTCTCGTACCACACGAATCTGCTGCGCTTCGGGCTCAAAGTCCTGCCGGTCGCCGATGCCGCGCGGCTGGCGGCGGCGCTGGTCGCGCGGGCCGCCTGGCACGTGAGCCGCGGCAACGCAAAGCTCGCGCTCGCGATCGTGCTGGCCTTCGTCGCGAATGCACGTCGACTGTCCGACACCCGGGCGGCGCGCCGTGGCGTGCGCGACAGCGCGCGGTGTGGGCACGGCGCGCTCGTCGAGAGGTTCACACGGTCATGATCGCGTCACCCGTTCTCGTGACCGGCGGTGCCGGCTTCATCGGCAGCCACCTCGTCGAGGCGTTGTGCGCGCGCGGCGCGCGCGTTCGCGTGCTGGACTCGCTCGACCCGCAGGTGCATGGCGCCGGCGCGACGCGCGCCCGTCATCTGCCGCCGGACGTGGAGCTCGTGCACGCCTCCGTCTGCGATGCGGCCGCCGTCGACCGCGCGCTGACGGGAGTCGCCTCGGTCGTGCATCTCGCCGCGCAGGTCGGCGTCGGGCAGTCGATGTACGCGATCGTGCCGTACGTCGACGACAACGTGCGCGGTACGGCCGTGCTGCTCGATCGACTCGTCAACGGTGGTCACCGCGTGAAGCGTCTCGTCGTGGCGTCGTCGATGTCGATCTATGGCGAGGGCCGGTATCGCTGTCCGTCGTGCGGGCCCGTCGCTCCACCGCTGCGCCCGCTGGCGCAGCTGCAGGCGCGCAAGTGGGAGGTGCGGTGCCCGTCGTGCAGCAGCGTGACGACGCCGGCGCCGTGCGACGAGGACAAGCCCGTCGCCCCGACCTCCGTGTACGCGGTGACGAAACGCGACCAGGAAGAGCTGTGTCTGTGCGTCGGCCGCGCCTACGGCATCGGCACCGTCGCACTTCGGCTCTTCAATGTGTACGGGCCGCGGCAGGCGCTGTCCAATCCGTACACGGGCGTCGGCGCGATCTTCTCGTCGCGGCTTCTGAACGGCGAGCGGCCGCTCGTGTTCGAGGACGGCCGGCAGAGTCGCGACTTCATCCACGTGAGCGACATCGTGGAGGCGTTCTGTCTGGCCGTCGAGCGTCACGACGTCGCCGACGTCGCGCTCAACGTCGGTACGGGACGCTCCACGTCGGTGGCCGCGCTCGCCGACACGATCGGCCGCGCGATGCGGGTGCCGCTGGCGCCGGAGATCGTCGGTCGATTTCGCGAGGGCGACATCCGGCACTGCGTGGCCGACGTGTCGCGCATCCACCGCGTCCTCGGCTTCACGGCGCGGATGGCGCTGTCCAAGGGCGTGGAGGATCTCGTGGCGTGGGCGCGCGACCAGCGCGCGGACGACCGCGTGGCGCAGGCGCGCGACGAGCTCGAGAGCCGGGGGCTGATCCGGTGAGCGCGCCGACGTACCCGCGCGTGGCGATGTACACGACCGCGCCCGAACGGTGTGGCATCGGCGACTACAGCGCGGTGTTGCTGCGCGCGCTGCGTGCCCACGTCGCGGTCGAGAGGGTGCGGCTCTCGCCCAACCAGCTCAACCCGCTGGCGGTCGCGGCCGACGCGCGCCGGCTGAGCAGGGCCGACGTCGCCCACGTGCAGCACACGTACTCGTTCTTCGGCGTCGATCCGCTGACGTACACGCTCGTGTGGCGCCTGCTGCGCCGGCTCATCCGCGTGCCGCTCGTGCTCACCGCGCACACGGTGCGCCCGTGCGGCCCCGCGCGCTACGACGGCCGCGTGGGGAGCGCCCTGGCCAACGCGCTCGGCGCCCCCGCCTGGCACGACGTCGAGACGTTCCGGCGCGCGGCCGCCGTGATCGTGCACGCCGAGCTGCATCGCGAGCGCTTGCTTGCACGCGGTGTCGATCCCGACCGCTGCGTGGTCGTGCCGCCGCCGGTGCCGCCGCGCGTGCCCGTTCCGACGGCGGCCGTGCGGGCGTTTCGCGAACGGCACGGTGTTGGCACGCGGCGCGTCGTCGGCGTGTTCGGCTTCGTCGAGCGCTCCAAGCGCGTGGCTCTCCTGCTCGAGGCATTGGCCGAGCTCGGACACGCCGATGCGCCGGCCTTGCTCGTCGCGGGCGGACCGCGCCTGCCCGAACACGCCCCACTCGTGGCCGAGCTGCGCGCGGAGGCCGCGCGTGTCGGCCTGGCCGACCGCGTGGTCGTGACCGGCTACGTGCGGCCGAGCGACGTTCCGGTAGCGCTCGAAGCGATGGACGTCGTCGTCGTCCCCTACGCCACGGACGACAGCGTGTCGTACTCGCTGCACGTCGCGCTCGCCCAGGCCCGCCCGATCGTGGCGACGGCGCTCACGCCGATACGCGAGCTCGCCGAGCGGGCTCATTGCATGGCGCTCGTCGAGCTGGACGACCCGCGCGGACTCGCCAAGAGCGTTGGCGGGCTGCTCGACGATCCGGTTGCGCGCGCCCGCTTGCGTGAGGCCGCGCACGACTATGCCGCCGCGCAGTCGGCCGACGTCGTCGCGCGCCGTACCGCCGAGGTGTACGCGCGCGCGCGCGAGGGGGCCCGATGACGCCGCGCGTGCCGCCGCTCGTGCTCGCGCTGGTACTCGTCGTCGCGGTCCTCGGCGCCCGCTTCGCCGTGCGGACGGTGCAGGCGGCGCGCCATGGCGACGCGCGCGATTTCGCAATCCTCTATACGGGCGCGCACCTCTATCGCGCCGGCGCGTCGTTCTACGAGCCCGACATGGACCGCACGCAGGGCGTCAATCACAACGCCGCCCTCGTCGCCGAAGCGCGACGCCTCGGCACGCTTCACGCCCACGACGACCTCGTGCACATCCACGAATTTTCCTATCCGCCGCTCGCCGTGCTGCCCTTTGTCCCGTTCAGCCTGCTGGACTGGCGCCAGGCCGTGGCGGCATGGGTCGCGACGAGCGTCGTGCTCGTCGTCGCCGCCTTTGCCTGGATCGCGCGCGCGGCGCGCCTGGGCGTGGCGGCCGCGCTCACGCTGGCCGCGATCTTCCTCGCGTGGGAGCCGCTCGAGAACTCGATGGGCCTGGGGCAGATCAACCAGCTCGTGCTGGCGCTGCTCGCGCTGTTCGTGTGGGCGCTCGCGGCCGGCCGTGCCGCGCTCGCCGGCGTCGCGCTCGGCGCGGCGACCGCACTGCGCTTCCATCCTGCGCTGTTCGTCGCGTGGCTGGCCTGGCGACGGAAGTGGGTCGCGGCCGGCGTGGCGGCGAGCGTCGCGCTCGCGGGGACCGCGCTCGGCGCCGTCACCGTCGGCTGGTCCGCGACCGTCGAGTACTTCACGCGCGTGGCGCCGCATTACGGCTACGCCACCGTGCCCGCGCAGCTCGGGAACCTCTCGCTCACGGGGTGGCTCGTCGCCAGCGGACACGGCCTGCTCGCCGGCGTGCCGATCGGCGCGTGGCGCGGGCTGGGCCTCGTCGTGTCGATTGCCGTCCTCGCCGCGCTCGTGCTCGTGCTGCGACCGTCGGGCCCGATCGCGCCGACGCGCCTCGTGCCCGAGCTGGGCCTGATCGCGCTCGTCCTGCTGCTGATCACGCCGAACACGACGATCAACCACCTCGTCTTCACGCTGTTGCCGCTCGCCGTGCTGGTGGACGCGACGCTGCGCGGCGGCTCGGCGACGCGCGCGGCGTGGCTGGCGGTCGCGCTCGTGCTCATCGGCGCCATCGACGATTACTACCAGCATCCCGCGCTCGCGTCGGGGCCGGGTGTGCTCGTCGCCGGCATCAAGACGTACGGCCTCGCCATCCTGACCGGGCTGGCCGTCATGACGCTGCCTATCGGCGCGGAGACGCCGTCGCGATGATCACCGTGCGCTCCGACGCGGCGCGGATCTTCCTCACCGCGCTGCTCGTGTACCTCGCGTTCTGGAATCCGTGGCTGCAGTTCTCCAACAGCGACAACTTCGTCGACGCGGCCGTGTCGCTCGTCGACACCGGCCGCTGGGAGCTCGCGCACTGGCGCCTCTACGACGGCAAGGACACGGCGACGGCGCGCGACGGCCGCGTCGTGCCGGGCGTGCCGTTCGGGACGGCGGTGTTGATCGCGCCGCTCTATGCGCTGTGGCGTGCCGTCGGCGGCGCCGCCGCCGACGGCTGGACGGGACTCGAAATCGTCAACGCGGTGGTGGTGCTCGTCCTGTGTGCGCCGGCGATGGCGCTGACCGCGGTGCAGGTGGCGTGGCTCGCGGGGTGGCTTGGTGCCACGCGTCGCGGTCGCGTGCTCGCCGCATTGTTGTTCGCGCTCGGCACGCAGGCCTTCCAGTTCGGCACGATGCTCTCGAAGGAGAGCTTCACGGCGCTGGCGGTGACGACGGCGGCGCGCCTCGCACTCGGCCCGGGCGGAGTGCGGCATCGCGTGGCCGCGGGTGCGCTCGCCGCCGCCGCGGTGACGCTGACCCATTCGGTGGTCGTGCTGCCGCTCCTGCTCGGCCTCGTGATCCTCACGCGCGAGGGACGCCGCCCGAGCGCCGCCTTCGCCCTCGGCGGCTTGCCGCTCGCCCTGCTGCTCGGCGCATACGACACGTGGCTGTTCGGAGCGCCGTGGCGCACCTCGTACACCGCGATCACCGGCTTGCACACCGCGTTCGTCATGCCGAAGCCCGCGATCGTGGCCGATCTGCTGATCGGGCCGCGCGGCGGCCTGTTTCTCTACGCGCCATTTCTGGTGTTGGCCCCGACCGCGCTGGTCCACGCCGCGCGCGGCGCGCGCCGCGCCGAAGCCGCGGTGACGCTCGGCCTTCTGGCGTTGCTCGTGCTGACCGCGGCGTCATGGCAGTCGCAGTTTGCCGACCGCGCCTCGTGGTCGCACGGCCTCGGCGCGCGTCATCTCTTCCCGGCGCTGCCGTTCCTCGCCGCGTTCACCGGCCCGGTCCTCGAGCGGCTCGGCCACCGCGCGCTGCTCGCGCTGGCGGTGCCGTCGCTCGTGTGCGGGTATCTCGGCGCCCAGGCGGGCTTCGCGCCGGTGCCGAACGCGTTTCCGTACGCGGTCAAAACGTTCGTGTCCGGGACCGGTATGGGCGTGCTCTTCAAGGAAGCGCTGCCGGCGTGGATCGGGCTCGACACGCTCCACACGGTCGTGGCCCGGCCCGACGTGACCGCACGCGATCTGCTCGCGCGGCTGCCGAGTGCCTACGGGCTGCACCTTGCGCTGCACCAGCTGCTGTTCGGCCTGCTCAATGCGCTGGCATTGCTCGGGGTGGGCGGCGTCGTGCTCCGCGTGTGGCGCGCGCAACCGCTGGAGGCGCCGGCATGCGCGTCGTGATCGCGTGCCCGTCGTATCCGCCGCAGGCGGTGACCTGCGGCGTCGGCGACTACACGCGCTGCCTGGCCGAGGCGCTGACCGCGCAGGGCGAGCGCGTGACGATCGTCGCGTCGGCGGCGTGGCGCGGGCACGCGCGTCCTGACATCGAGGTGCTGCCGATCCTCGATGCGCCGGCCCCGTGGTGGCACGTGGTGCCGGCCGACGTCGTGAATCTGCAGTACGCGCCCGACCTGTACCGCGGTCGGATGCGCTCGCTGCGCGCACTACTTTCGGTGCCCACGGTCGTCACCGTCCACACGCTCGTCGACGCGAGCGTGCAGTCTCGTGCTGTGGCGCTGTGGCTGCTCACGGCCGCTCGCCACGTGATCGCGGCCAACGAGGAAGTCACCGGCATGGTGCGCGGCCGACTATCCGCGCTTGACCGTCGGGTCACCGAGATTCCGATCGGCTCGAACATTCCGGTCACGGCGTCCGGCGACGCCGCGGCGACGCGCGCCGCACTCGGCGTGCCCGCCGATGCGCCGCTCCTGGCGCACTTCGGGCTCGTGTACCGCGGCAAAGGTCTCGAGACTCTGCTCGACGCGCTCCGAATTCTCCGGGTCACCCACGGCGAGGCGCGGCTGCTCGTGATCGGCGACACGCGTGATGTCGAGCGCGACTATCGAGTGGAGCTCGAGAGTCTTGCGGCGCGGCTCGGCGTCGCGAGCGCGGTCATCTGGAGCGGCCGCCGGGACGCGGAGGACGTCTCGCGGCTCTTGTCGGCCGCCGATGTGTTCGCCGTGCCGTTCGACGGCGGCGCCTCGATCCGCCGCGGCAGCCTGATCGCCGGACTCGCGCACGGTCTTCCCGTCGTGAGCACGGCGCCCCGCGTGGCGTCGGCGTACCTGCGCGACGGCGAGAACATCGCGCTGGTCGCGCCGCGGGAGCCGGCCGCGCTCGCCGCGCGCATCGCCGCCCTGCTCGCGGCGCCCGCACAGCGCGAGCGCCTCGCCGCGGGCGCGCGAAAGCTCGCCGCGCGCATGACGTGGCCCACCGTCGCCGAGGAAACGCGCGTGATCTATCGGCGGGTGCTCGTGTGAGGCCCGCGCTCGCGTGAAGATCCTGGTGCTCACCCCGACGTTCTTGCCCGTCGTAGGCGGGGCGGAGCTCGTCGTGCTCGAGGTCTATCGCCGGCTCGCGCGCCGCCACGACGTGTGCGTGCTCACGCCGGTGCTCGCCGAGCCGCTGCGCCGCGACCACGGCTCCGCAGACTACGACGCCGTCGTGAACTTTCGCGTCGAGCGCTTCGTGGATCGCGTGACGTTGATGCGCATTCGCGGCCACCGTCTGACGGCCGGGGCGCTGCCGCCCTTTTCGCTGTCCGCGGTTGCGGCCGTGCGCCGCGCGGTGGCCGCGTGGCGCCCCGACGTGCTGAACGTGCACTACGCCATGCCGACGGGGCTCGCGGGCGTGGTCGCCGAGCGCGCGCTCGGTGTGCCGACCGTGCTGACGATGAACGGCCGGGACGTGCCGGGACCGGGCGTCCCGCCGCTCTGGCGCGCCTGGCAGCGCGCGGTGATCGCGCTCATGAGCGACGTGACGTACGTCTCCCGGTACTGTCGCGACGCGATCTACGGCGCCGGGCGCGGCCCCGGAGAGATCGTCGCCAACGGCGTCGAGGTGCCACCGGCGCGCGGGGACGGCGCGGCGGTGCGTGCGGCGCTCGAGGTGCCCGCAGGCGATTGCCTCGTCTTCGCGCTGCAGCGGCTCGCGCCGGAAAAGCGTGTCGATGTCGTCGTTCACGCGCTCCGTCGCTGCGCGGACGTCGGGGCACCGGTCACGCTCGTGATCGGTGGGACGGGTCCCGAAGCGCCCGCGCTGCGTGCACTGGCGGCCGAACTCGGCGTGGACAAGCAGGTGCGTTTCGCAGGCTACATCCCGCGCGCGACGCTCGCCGACTACTTTGAGGCGTGCGACGTCTTCGCGTTTCACTCGACGTACGAGACGTTCGGTCTCGTCGTCGCCCAGGCGATGAGCTACGGCCGACCGGTCGTCACGGTACGGTCGACGGCGCTGCCCGAAGTCGTCGGCGACGGCGGCGTCCTCGTGCCGCCCGGCGACGCGGTCGCGATGGGCGATGCGCTCGCGAGTCTCGCGCAGGACCCGGGCCGGCGGCGCACGCTCGGCGAGGCCGGCCGGCGCCTCGCCGTCGGGCGCTATGCCTGGGAGCGTGTGGCCGACGACTACGAGCGCGTGCTGCAGCGCGCGGCGGAGCGAGTCGGTGGTCGCTAGAGTGCTCTATCTGCATCACGTCGGCGAGCTCAGTGGCGCCGAGGGCAGCCTGCGCCTGCTGATGCGACACGTCGATCGCGCGCGTGTCGAGCCGCTCTTCGCAGGTCCGGCGCGCGGCGCGTTTCCGGCCGCGCTGACCGCGGACGGCATCCCGACGGTGCCCCTCGCGTTCGGCCCGCTGCGTCGTGTCGGCGCGGTCCTCGGCGTAACCGCGCGTCTCGTCCGCCTGGTGCGCGCGCGACGCATCGACCTGCTGCACGCTAACGGGCCGCAGACGAACGTCCCGGCCGCGTTCGCGGGCCGGCTGACCGGCGTCCCGGTCATCTGGCACGCACGCAACCTGATCGCCGGTGACATGTGGGACATCGACCGTGCGCTGGCGCGTCTCGCGACGCGCATCGTTTGCAACGCCGAGGCGATTCGTCGCCGCTTCGCCGGCAGCCACGGCTGGGATCGCGCCGTGACGATCGTGAACGCGGTCGACATCCGCGAGTTCCATCCCGGCGTGCCGCGCGAGGCGTTCCGCCGCGAGCTCGGCATCGCGGACGAGACGCCGCTGATCGGCATCGTCGGGCGCATCGGCCTCGGCAAGGGACACGCGCACTTCGTCGACGCCGCCGTTCGACTGCTGGCGGATGGCCTCGACGCCCACTTCGCCATCGTCGGCGACCCGCTGTTCGCCGAAGACGCCTGGCGCGCCGACGTCTTGCGCCGGATCGTCAAGGACGCGGGCCGCGACGATCGCATCCACTTCGTGGGCTATCGGCGCGACGTTCCGGTCGTCATGCGCGGGCTCGACGTGCTGGTGCTGGCCTCGGATGCCGAGCCGTGCGGCCGCGTCCTGTTCGAAGCGATGGCGTCGGGCACGGCCATCGTCGCGACCGACACCGGCGGCACACCGGAGATCGTGCGCGACGGCCGCGAGGGCCTGCTCGTCCCACCGCGTGATCCCGCTGCGCTCGCGGGGGCGATCGCCGCGCTCGCTGCCGATCCCGCACGGCGCGCACGGCTCGGGGCCGGCGGCGTCGCGCGCGTGGCGGCCCGATTCACGATCGAGCGCTACGTCGAGCAGGTGCTCGCCGTCTACGACGCGGCGCTGGCGAGGAGGCGGCGTCGGTGACGCCGGACATCACCGCCGTCGTCGTCTCGTGGAACACCCGCGAGCACCTCGCGCGTTGTCTGTCGGCGCTCGAGGGCAACGCGGGCGGCATAGGGCTCGAGATCGTCGTGGTCGACAACGGCTCGACCGACGGCTCGCAGGCGATGGTCGCCGAGAAGTTTCCGCGTGTCCGCCTCGTCCAGAGCACGACGAACGTCGGGTTCGGGCGCGCCTGCAATCTCGGGGCGGCGGCCGGTACGGCCCGCGCGGTCCTGTTTCTCAACAGCGACTGTGAGCTCGCCCCGGGGGCGGTTGCGGCGCTCCTCGCGGCGCTGGACGCCGATCCCGCGCTGGGCGCCGTCTTCGCGCGCCTGCTCAACGGCGACGGCACCCTGCAGCCCTCGACGCACGACACCCTGCCGACCCCGTGGAGCCAGGCGGGCGACGTGCTCTTCGCGTCGTCGCTGCGGTACGCGCTCTATCGCACGCGCGCGCTCAAGCGCGTGCTGCTGTCACGCACGCTGCGGCGCCACACCGTCGCGCACGACGTGGCGTGGGCGGGCGCGGCGTGCATGCTCGTGCGTCGCAAGGCGTTCGACGGCGTGGACGGCTTCGACCCGCGCTTCTTCATGTACATGGAAGACGTCGATCTGTGCGCGCGGCTCGGCGCCGCGGGCTTCCGCCTGCGGTACGTGCCCGACGCCGTCGCCGTGCATCGGTGGGGTGCCTCGACGGCCAAGAGCCCGGGGCCGATGCTGCGCCACGCGTATCTGAGCCGCATCGCCTATTTCGAGAAACACGTTCCGGGTTGGGGCGGAGGCGTCGCCGGCGCGCTGATCGCGCTGGAGCTCGGGGTTCGCAGCGCGGCGCTGCGGACACTGGCGCGGCTGATCGGCTCGGCGGCGCTGCGCGCGCGAGCGCAGGCGAGTGCCGAGTGTCGCGCCGACGTGGCCGCCGCGGCCCGCAACCGCGTGGCGGCCGGTCCGGCGCTCGCGGTGGCGGCCGCGGTCCTGCTCGTGGCGCACGCGGGCACGGTCGCGCGCATCGCGGTGGACAGCCCGTTCGTCGACTTCGCGCACTACTATGCGTACGCGATCCACGCGCGATCCGGCGGCGATCTGTTCGATCCGGCGGTGACCGCGCGCATGAGCGAGACGCTCGCGCTTCGCGCGGCCGGCGCGCCGCTGAAGTATCCGCCGCTGTTCTACGTCGCGATGCGGCCGTGGACCGCCTTGCCGTTTCGCACGGCCGCGCTCGCGTGGCTGGGGCTCGGCCAGGTGCTGTTGCTCGTCACGGGGGCGATCGTGCTGCGCCACCGCGCGGTCGAGCCGGCGCGGCTCGTCGCACTGCTCGCGGTCGTCGTCTTCTTCCAGCCCCTCGTCGAGACGCTACACCTGGGGCAGGCGAATGTGGTCCTGCTCGCGTTGCTCACGCTCGGCTGGTGGGGCGCGCGCGCCGCGCGGCCATGGCTTGCCGCGATCCCGCTCGGCCTGGTGATTCACGTCAAGCCGCAGTTCGGCGTGCCCCTGGCCGCGCTCTGGTGGGTCGGTCAGCGCGGCGTCGCGTATCGCGCCGCTGCCGTGGTCGCGGCTGGCGTTGCGCTCGGCATCGCAACGATGGGTCTCGGGGCGCACGTCGACTGGGTCCGCCACGCGCTCGCGATGCCGGAGTACCTGCACGCCTGGAGTCTGAACATCGCGCCGCACGCCGCGCTACACCGGCTGCTCGACGTCGGGCTCGGCCCGCGCGCCGTCGAGCCGCTCGCGCTCGCCGTGGCGGGCGGGATCGTCGTGGCCGTTGCGTGGAGCCTGCGCGGACGGCCGACGCCCGGCACGCCGGCGTTCGATCACGCGTTCGGGCTGGCGGTGGCCGCGGTCCCGCTCGTGGCCCCGTTCGCTGAAGAGCATCACCTCGTCGTGCTGCTGCTGCCGCTCGCGCTGCTCATGCTCGCTGCCGAGCGCCTGACCGCCGCCACCGTCGCGCTCGTCGGTGCCGCGGTACTGACCGGCGCGCGCTACTCGCTCGAGCGCGTGCCGGTGCTCCACGCGGGGCCGGCGTCGTTGCTGATGAGCGGCAAGATCGTGGGCGTCGCGCTGCTCGCCTGGCTGCTTGCGCGCGGCTGCCGGGAGGCGACACGGTGAAAGGGCCCGAGCTGGCCGTCGTCATTCCCGCGTGGAACGAGCGGGACAATCTGGAGCTCCTCCTGCCCGCGCTGCGCGAGGTGCTCGAAGACCTCGGGGTCGCGTCCGAGATCGTCGTCGCCGACGGCGGATCGCGCGACGGCACGCGCGAGGCGGCGGCGCGCCGCGGCGCGCGCGTGGTCGTCCAGACCGAGCGCGGGTATGGCGGCGCGCTGCTCGCCGGATTTGCGGCGACCACGGCGCCCTGGATCGTGACGATGGACGCCGACCTCTCGCATCGGCCGGTGTTCGTGCACGAGCTGTGGAAGCGTCGGCACGAGGCCGAGGTGCTGATCGCCTCCCGCTACGTCGACGGCGGCCGCGCCGAGATGGACGCGCTACGACGGCTGCTGAGCCACGTCCTCAATCGCACGTACGCGCGCGCGCTCGCGCTGCCGCTCTCCGATCTCTCGAGTGGCTTCCGGATGTATCGCCGCGAGGCGGTGGTCGGGATCCGACCCGAGGCGCGCGATTTCGACTTTCTCGAGGAGCTGCTGGTCCGCGCGCACGCCGAGGGCAGGCGCGTGATCGAGGTGCCGTTTCACTACATGGCGCGCGGCTCGGGTCGTTCGCACGCGCGGCTGGTGAAGTTCGGCTGGGCGCTGGCCCGCACGCTCGTCCGCATGTGGCGCTTGCGCAACTCGGTGGACGCTGCCGATTACGACTGGCGCGCCTTCGACAGCCCGATCTGGCTGCAGCGCTACTGGCAGCGCGCGCGCCACCGCATCGTGTGCGGCTGGATCGACGCCGAGCCGGTGGTGGACGTCGGCTGCGGCAGTAGCCGCATCGTCGTCGATCTGGCGAAGGCGCTCGGTATCGACATCCGCCTGAACAAGCTGCGCTGGCTGCGTGCGCGTCACGAGCGGCTCACGCTGGCCAGCGGCGACGGCCTCCCGCTACGCACGGCGAGCGTCGGCACGCTCATCACGTCCGAGGTCATCGAGCACGTCACGAACCCCGACGAGCATCTCGCCGAGGCGGCGCGTGTGCTGCGACCCGGCGGCACCATCATTGCCGGCACGCCGGATTACGGCCGCCCGCTGTGGTCGGTCATCGAATGGGTGTACGGCAAAGTGCTGCCGGGCGCGTACGCCCACGAGCACGTCACGCACTTCACGCGCGCGAGCCTGCACGCGAGCCTCGTGCGCCACGGCTTCGACGTGCTCGAGGTCCGCTACGTCGGCGGCTGCGAGATGATCTTCCGCGCGCGGCGCCGGTCATGATCCACCTGGGTGTCGACGGCCGCGAGCTCGTCGCCGACCGACGAACCGGTATCGGCCGTTACGTGCGCGAGGTGGTGCGCGCCATCGCCGCGCGAGGCTGGCGCTGTACCGTGTACGGCGACGGGCGCACCGCGTTCGACGACGCCCTGCCGCGTGTGACGCTCGCGCGCCTGAGCGCCCCGGCCACGCCGTGGTGGGACCAGATCGCGCTGCCCCGCGCGCTCGTCCGCGACGATGTGCAGGTCTTCCTGTCGCCGTACTACAAAGGACCGATCGTCGCGCCGTGCCCGGTCGTGCTCACGATCCACGACCTCGACTTCATCGGCTACGGCGGTCGGCGCGGCCTCCGCGACGTCGCGCTGACGGCCGCCGCGCGGCTCTATGCGCGGCGCGCGAGCGCGATCGTGGCGGATTCGGAATATGCGCGCCAGGACGCCGTCGCACGCCTCGGTGTCGACGCCGACCGCGTCGCCGTGACCGGGGTGGCCGTCGGCGCGGAGTTCGTGCCGACACCGCTGCCGGTGGCCACGCGCGCACGCTATGACCTCGGCAGCTCGTACGTGCTCTTCGTCGGCAATTTCATGCCGCACAAGAACGTCGCGGCGTTGCTTCGGGCATGGGCGGCGCTGCCGGCGCGGCTGCGCACGATTCACCGTCTGGTCCTCGCGGGCACGGACACCGCACGCCGCCCGCGGCTGCAGGCGCTGGCGCGTGAGCTCGACCTGACGGCCAGCGTCGTGTTTCCGGGCGGCATCGACGACGCGGACCTGCCCGCGGTCTACAGCGCGTGTACCGCGTTCGTGCTGCCCTCGCTCCACGAGGGCTTCGGCCTCCCCGCCGTCGAGGCGATGGCGTGCGGAGCGCCCGTCGTTGTCTCGGATCGCGGCGCGCTGCCCGAAGTGGCCGGCCCCGGCGCGGCGGTGGTCGACGTTCAGGCTCCCGGCGCGCTGAGCGCGCTACTGGCACGGCTGCTCGTCGAGCCCGACGCGCGGGACGCGCTACGCCGGCGCGGGCGCACGCGCGCGGCCGATTTCGCTCCCGCACGCACGGCGGGCCGCGTCGTCGATCTGCTCGAAGCCGTCGCCGGTGTTCCCGCCGTGGTGGTTCGCTGATGTGCGGCATCGCCGGGTGGGTGGGGGCGCCCAACATGGCGACCGACGTCCTCGACGCGATGCTTCGCGCGCTCGAGCACCGCGGGCCCGACGACACCGGTCGCTTCGTGAGCGGCGAGGCGGCGCTCGGAATGACGCGCCTGTCGATCATCGATCTGGTGAGCGGACGGCAGCCGATCACGAGCGAGGATGGCACGGCGACGCTCGTCTTCAACGGCGAGATCTACAACTTCCGTGAGCTCCGCGACGAGCTCGCCGCTCGCGGGCGCCGCTTCACCACGCGCAGCGACAGCGAGGTGCTGCTCCGCGCGTGGGAGGCGTGGGGCGATTCGTGCCTGTCGCGCCTGCGCGGGATGTTCGCGTTCGCGATCTGGGACGCGCGCCGGCGCCGGCTGCTCCTGGCGCGTGATCGGCTCGGCAAAAAGCCGCTGTACTACTGGCACCGCGGCGGTGTGCTCGTGTTCGCCTCGGAGCCCAAGGCGTTGCTGCGCCACCCGGCCGTGGGCCGCGCCGTCGATCTCGTCGCGCTCGAGCACTACGCCGCATTCGGCTATACGCCGGCGTCGCGCTCCATCTTCGACGGCATCGCGAAGCTGCCGCCTGGCCATGCCGCGGTGCTCGAGGACGATCGCCTGGCGCTGTCTCGGTACTGGAGCGTGCCGACGGGCGCACCGTCGGCGGCGTCCGGCGCGTCACCCGAGGAGCTGCGCGCCCGCGTCCGTGCCGAGGTCCGCGATGCGGTGCGCATGCGGCTCGAGGCGGACGTGCCGCTTGGCGTGTTCCTCAGCGGCGGCGTCGACTCGAGCGCGATCGTCGCGTGCATGCGCGAGCTGAACGTCGGGCGGATCGCGACGTTTTCCGTCGGCTTCGGCGCGGACGCGTCGCACGACGAGCTGCCGTATGCGCGCGCGGTCGCCCGGCGCTTCGAGACCCAGCACCACGAAGACGTCCTCGAGCCGAAGATCGCCGACCTGGCCGCCACCGTCGTGCGCGCGTTCGACGAGCCGTTCGCCGACTCGTCGGCCATTCCGACGCTCATCGTCGCCGAGGCGACGGCGCGTCACGTCAAGGTCGCGCTCTCGGGCATCGGCGGCGACGAGATGTTTGCCGGCTACCCGCGCTACCTCGGCGCGCGGCTGTCGGAGGCGTGGGCCCGCGTGCCGCGGCTCTTGCGCGCGGCCCCCGAGGCGCTGGCGCGCCGGTTGCCCGAGTCGGCGGCCAGCCGCAACCTGGGCGACTGGGCGCGGCGCTTCGCCGACGGCGCGGATCGCACGATGCCGGGCCGCTACATCGGCTGGACGCGCTTCTTCGACGCACCGGCATTGGCCGCGCTCGCGACGCCGGCGCTCGGCCGCGCCTTCGGCGCCGACATCGAGGCCGCGCACCGCGCGGCGTGGGATGCGCGTGCCCCGGGCGACGTCGTGGACGGCGCGTGCCGCATGGACCTGGCGACCTATCTGCCCGACGACTTGCTCGCCATGGCGGATCGCATGAGCATGGCGCGGTCGCTCGAGGTCCGCGCGCCGTTCTGTGACCACCGGCTCGTGGAGCTCAGCCTGCGCCTGCCGTCCGCCACGAAGCTCGGCCGCTTCTCGCTCAAGGCGCTGCTCAAGGACGCATTTGCGGACGTGCTTCCGGGCGAGGTCACGCGGCGGCGCAAGCAGGGATTCATGATTCCGCTGAGCCGCTGGCTGCGCACCGAGCTTCGCGACCTGGTGGACGACGCCCTGGCGCCCGACGTCGTGCGCGCGCGCGGACTGTGGCGCGCGGACGCGGTGGAGCGGCTCGTGACCGAGCACCGCTCGGGGCGACGCACGCACGGCGACCGGCTCTGGAGTCTCGTGATGCTCGAGCTCTGGATGCGCGAGTACCTCGACGCGCGCGGGACGTGGCGGCTGCCATGAGCGCGCTGCGTGTCCTCATGGTCTCCGACGTGTCGCCTCTCACGGGCGAGGGCGGCGCCGAGCGCGTGCTGTGGGAGCACGCGCGCGGCCTGGCGGACCGCGGACACGCGGTGACCGTGCTCGGCCGTGCGCCCGCCGGCGTGACCGCCCGCACGGAAGAGCGCGCCGGCGTGCGCGTCGTGCTCTTCGGTGCCGGCCGCACGAATGGAGCGGGCTTCGTGCGCGACGCGGTCTTCGCGGCCCGCCACGTCGCGCGCGAGCTCCTGGCCGGGGACTCCATCGATGTTCTGAACGTGTATCAGCCGCTCGCGGGCTGGGGCGTGCTGCGCCTTCCGTGCGCGCGTCGCTTACCGACGCTCTATAGCTTCCTGTCGCCGGCGCCGCTCGAGTACCGCTCGCGCGAGGCCACGACGCGTCACCACGTCGGCGGCGTCACGGGGCGGCTGGGTGCGGCAGCGCTGTGGACGATCGAGCGCTCGTGTCTGCGCCGAGCCGACCGCATTCACGTGCTCAGCGACTACTCGGCCGCGCAGCTCCGTGACCTCTACCGGATCGCCGGCGAGCGGGTGGTGAAGATCCCCGGCGGAGCCGATCTCACGCGATTCCGGCCTGCCGAGAACCGCGCCGACGTCCGCGCACAGCTCGGGCTTCCCAAGGAAGCCCCCGTGCTCCTCACCGTGAGGAACCTCGAGGAGCGCATGGGCCTCGATACGCTGCTGCGCGCGATGCCGCGCGTGCTGGCCCGGCATCCCGAGACGCGGCTGCTCGTCGGCGGCGCGGGCTCTCTGCGCAATCGTCTCGAGACGCTGGCCGCGGAGCTCGGCGTGCTGAGCCACGTGCGGTTTCTCGGCTTCGTGCCGGACGAGCATCTGCCGCTCTACTACCAGGCCGCGGATGGCTTCGTGCTGCCGACCCGGGAGCTCGAAGGCTTCGGTCTCGTGACGGTCGAGGCGCTGGCATGCGGCACACCGGTGCTCGGTACGCCTGTCGGGGCGACACCCGAGCTGCTCGAGCCGATCGAGCCGACGCTCGTGTTCGAGGCCGCGACGGCGGAGGCGATCGGCGCGCGGCTCGTCGCGTTCGTCGAGCAGCTCGAGCGCGATCCCGCGGCCCTCGAACGGATGCGAGAGAGGGCGCGCGAGCATGCCGAGCTTCTTTTCGGCTGGTCGCGCACGGTTGCCTCGCTCGAAGCCGAGCTCCGTGGGCTCGTCGGCGCGCGCGCGCCGTGGCACGCCCTAACGAGCGCGGCCATCGGCACTGCCGCTCGCCCGGCACGCGACGCCGCGCTTCGAGCTCGCCCTACGCCCGCGGCCTGCCCCGACGCCGCGCTCGAGACTCTACACGTCATCACGCGGCTCACGCTCGGCGGCAGCGCGGAGAACACGATCGCGACGATGGTGGCACTCGCCGGCGCCGGGTATCCGGGCGCGCTCGCCGTCGGTGTGGCGGAATCCGACGCGCCGAGCGTCGAAGACGCGCGCCGGCGCGGCGTCACCGTGCTCGACGTGCCGGCGCTCGGGCGCGAGGTCGGGCCGAGCGACGTTGCCGCGCTCCTGTACCTGTTCCGGCTGATGCGTGCGCGCCGGCCGGCCATCGTACACACACATACCTCCAAGGCCGGCTTCTTGGGGCGCCTCGCCGCACGCCTGGCCGGCGTGCCCGCGATCATCCATCAACCGCACGGTCATATCTTCTATGCGTACTACGGCGTGCAGCGCACCGCGTTCTACATCACGCTCGAGCGGCTGGCGGCACAGTGGACCGATCGGATCGTGACGCTGACCGAGCGCGGCACCGAGGAGCATCTGGCGCGCGGCATCGGTCGGCGCGCGCAATACCGCACCGTCCCGAGCGGCGTGCCGACGGCCGAGCTGCGGGCGGCGGCGCCGGCCCGGCGTGCCGCGCGCTCACGGCTCGGCTTGCCGAGCGATGCCTTCGTCGTCATCGGGCTCGGACGCCTCGTGCCGGTCAAGGGCTTCGACGTGCTGATCGCCGCGCTGCCGTCGATCGCCGCGGCGGTACCATCCGCGCGCGTCGTGCTGGTCGGCGACGGTCCGCTGAGACGCGATCTCGAGCGCGCGGCGGGAGCGCTCGGCGTCCGCGACCGCGTGCTGATCACCGGCGCGACCTCGGACATCGCCGGCTGCCTGGCCGCGGCCGACGTGCTCGCCGCGCCGTCGCGGAACGAGGGCATGGGCCGCGCGATCGTAGAGGGCATGGCGCTCGGCCTGCCCGTCGTCGCCGCGGAGGTTGGCGGCATCCCGGCGGTTGTCGCACCCGGCGAGACGGGATGGCTGGTGCCGCCGGACGACGCGGCCGCGCTCGCAGCGGCGCTGATCGAGCTCGCGAGCGACGAGCCCTTGCGCATCAAGCTCGGTGCGGCCGCGGCGCAGCGCGCCGAGGCCTTCTCCACCACGGTGGCGCACACGGCGATGCGCGTGGTGTACGACGAGCTCGCCGGCGCGCCGCGCGTGGCCGCGCGAGTGCACGCGTCATGCGCGGCGGTGCGCGCCTGATGCCCGGGCGCGCGGTGGTCCGCGTCGCCGCGCTGCTCGGGGCACTGCTCGTCGCGATGGCCGTGACGCCGGCGCGCGCGTCCGATCGGTACGAGCGCCTCGCCGCGGTCGTGCACGTGCACTCCGACATCTCGACCGGCGATTTCACGCTGGACGAGCTCGGCGCCATGGCGGCTCGGCAAGGGATCGGCGCCGTGTTGCTGTCGGAGAACTATCTGAACCGCGTCGAGTACAGCCTGCCGCCGTTCCGCTCGCTCACGCGCGTCACCTACGAGTCGCGCGGCGTGCATGGGCGCGTCACCGAGTACTTCGCGCGGGCGGCGCAGGCACGCGCGGCGCGGCCGGACGTGCTGATCGTGCCCGGCGTCGAGGCGATGCCGCATTACTTCTGGAGCGGCTCGCCGTTTTCGCTCGCGATGACACTGCACGGAGTTCAGAAGAATCTGCTCGTCTGGGGGCTCGGACCGGAGGCGCTCGCGAAGCTGCCCGTCATCGGCAACGCCGCAGCCGGCGGCGCGGGGTGGCAGACGCTGCTCGACGCGCTGCCGGCCGCGCTCGTCGTGCCGGGCATCGTCATGCTGACGCGACCGCGGAGCCAGCGGCACCGGATCGCCCATGCGGTGGTCGTGACGCGGCACCGCGCCTGGCTTCCCGGGCTCGTCCTGTGCGCGGTGGGGATCACCGCGATCGTGCGCGGCTGGCCGTTCGTGTACACGCCGTATCCCGCCTTCGCCGATGCCGGCGCAGCGCCGTATCAGGACTTCATCGATTACGTCGGGCGCGCCGGCGGGGTCGCGGTCTGGTCGCTGCCGGAGGCCCGCGACATCGGCGAGCAGACGGTGGGCCCGGTGCGCGTGGCGTGGTCGACGGAGCCGTATCCGGACGAGCTGCTGAAAACCTTCGGCTACACCGCCTTCGGTGCGGTGTACGAGGACACGACGCGCGTCGAGCTGCCGGGCGAGGCGTGGGATCGACTGCTCGGAGAGTACGCGCTGGGCCAGCGTACGCGCGTGCCGTGGGCCCTCGGCGAGGCGGCGTTCCACGATCCGAGCGCCGGCAAGCGACTCGGCTCCATCCAGACCGTCTTCCTCGTCCGCGAGCGCTCGGAGTCCGCCATCCTCGAGGCCCTGCGCGCCGGCCGGATGTACGCGCTGCAGCGCACCATTGACACAGGCCTGGCCCTGGATGAATTCACGGCTCGCGCCGGCGAGAGCGATGCGGTCTCGGGCCAAACGCTCCACGCGCGGCCGGGCGCGCCACTCGAGGTCACCGTTGCCGTCGGGACCGTCGAGCCGCGCGCCACCGACGTGCGGATCACACTCGTGCGCAACGGCTCGATCGTGGAAGCGTGGAGCGGCTCGACGCCGTTCCGTGTCACCCGCCGCGAGACGTGGGACGGGCAGCCCGCGGTGTTCCGCATCGACGCGCGCGCCGCCGCCGGCGGGCGGCTGCTGAGCAATCCGATCTTCGTGAGGGCCTCGTGAAGGTCGCGATCCACCAGCCGCACTACCTGCCGTGGCTCGGTTACCTCGCGAAGTGGGCGGCCGCCGATCTCTTGATCTTCCTCGACACGGTCCAGTACGAGAAGAACGGCTGGCAGAACCGCAACCGGATCAAGACCCCGGCGGGCGCGCGCTGGCTGACCGTGCCCGTGCGGGTGCGGCTCGGCATGCGCATCGCGGATGTCGAGGTCGACGGCGATCAGCCCTGGGCTTCGCGTCACCTGCAAGCTCTGGAGCACGCCTACGCGGACGCCCCGCACTGGCGCGCGTACCGTGACGCGCTCGTGGCGCTGTACGCGCCGAGCTGGGAGCGGCTGACGTCGGTTGCGGTGGCGAGCGCCGAGTGGCTCGGTCGCGCGATCGGCGTGACGACACCCGTGCGCCTGGCCTCATCGCTCGGCGTCGACGACGACGATCCGACGGGCCGGCTCATCGCGCTGTGCCGGGCCGTCGGAGCCGACACGTATCTCGCCGGCCCGCACGGCGGCCGATATATGGAAGGCAAGCGCTTCGACGATGCGGGCATTCGCGTGCTCTACCAGGCATACGGCCACCCCGTGTACGCGCAACAATACGGGGATTTCGTGCCGTTCCTGTCGGCCGTCGACTTATTATTGATGCACGGCGATGCGAGTCTCGCGATCCTCCGTCGCGGCGACGCCTGGACCGGGGAGCCCTGAGTGAACGTTCTCGCCATCGGCGCGCATCCCGACGACATCGAGTTCGGCTGTGGCGGCATGCTCACGAAGTACGCCGAGCGGGGTCACAACGTCTACCTCTACGTGGCCTCGGACGGCTCGCTCGGCGGCGACGGCGCCGTGCGCCGCCGCGAGCAGCAAGACTCCGCCCTGATCATCGGCGCGCGCGAGGTGTACTGGGGCGGCTATCAGGACACCGAGATCCCGCTCAACCGCGAGATGATCGTGCGGCTGGAGGCGGTGATCCGCGACGTGCAGCCGCGGATGATTCTCGTCAACTTTCCCGAGGACACGCACCAGGATCATCGCAACCTCGCCCAGGGCACGCTGTCCGCGACGCGGTACGTCCCGAACTTCCTGTTCTACGAGGGCCCCACGACCGTCAACTTCACGCCGAACTGCTTCACCGACATCGAAAAGGTTTTGGACAAGAAGCTCGCCTGCCTCGAGGCTCACCGCTCGCAGGTGGCGAAGACGAACATCGAGGACCTCTCGATCCTCGAGCTCGCCGTGTCGACCGCGAACTTCCGCGGCATCCAGGCGCGCGTGAAGTACGCGGAAGCGTTCCAGAGCATCCGCCTCCTCCTCAACCTGTGATCGACCACTCTCGCCCGTCGATCAGCGACGAAGATGTCGAGCGCGTCGCGCGCGTCGTCAGGTCGGGCCAGCTCGCCCAGGGACCCGAGGTCCGAGGCTTCGAAGCGGAGCTCGCGGCGCGGCTCGGCGTCGAGGACGTCGCGGTGGTCGCCTCCGGCACCGCCGCGCTCGAGCTGGCGCTGGCAGCACTCGACATCGGCGCCGGCCACGATGTGTTGATCCCGAGCTACGTGTGCGACGCGCTCCACCACGCGGTACGCCGCGTCGGCGCCACGCCGGTGCTCGTGGACGCCGACCCCGAGACGCTCTCGCTGTCCGCCAAGGACGCCCTCGCACGCCGCACCCGTCGTACGGGCGCGGTGATCCTGCCGCACGCGTTCGGGTTCGCCGCCGACCCGGCGCCATTTGCCGAGCTCGGCGTTCCGATCATCGAGGACTGCGCGCAGGCGCTCGGCGCCGAGCTGCCCGACGGTCGTGCCGCCGGCGCCGGTGGCACGCTCGCGGTGTGCTCGTTCTACGCGACGAAAATGATCGCGGCGGGCGAGGGAGGGGCGGTGGCCGGCTCGGCCGCGCTCGTCGCCCGCGTGCGCGACATGCGCGAGTACGACGAGCGCGCGACGCTCGCGCCCCGCATGAACGCCAAGCTGACGGACGTCGCGGCCGCGCTCGCGCGCAGCCAGCTCGCGCGGCTGGACGGCTTCGTCGCGCGGCGGCGCGCGCTCGCCGCACGGTATCGCGCGGGCCTGACCGGCACGCCGGTGCGGGTGCCGGCCGACGCCGGACGCCGGCACGTCTATCACCGGTTCGTGCTCGGCCTCGACCGCGATCCGGCGGCTGTTGCCCGCGCGCTGGCCGCGCACGGTGTCGTCGCACGGCGGCCGGTGTTTCGGCCGGCCCACCAGGCGCTCGGCCTCCACGGCTTCCCCGAGGCCGACCGGTTGTGGGGCGAGGCGCTGTCGATTCCGTGTTATCCCATGGTGACCGACGACGAGGCCGACCGGGTGGCGCAGGCGCTGGCGGCGGTCCTCGCATGAGCCGGCCGGCCGCGGTGGTGCTTGCGGGGAGCATGCCGACGTCGATCGGCGCGACGGTGCTGCGCGGCATGCTCGTCGTCGCGCTCGTGCTGCCGCCGGTGAGCCGCGCCCTCGACGCGGCCGGCTTCGGCTGGGCGTATCTCGTCATCCTCGCCTTCGCGCTGGCGCTGCTGGGCGTGCCGATCGTGCGCACGCTGGCGAGCTGGGCCGGCGTGCTCGACGCGCCGTCCGCGCGCAAAGTGCACGTGGTGGCGACGCCGCTCCTGGGTGGCGCGGCCGTCTACGCCGCGTTCGCGGCCACGGTGCTGTTCAACTTCACGTTCTCGCGGCCGCTCAAGGGCGTGGCGCTCGGCGCCACGATGCTCGTCGTCGCCGGCGTGCTCGACGACGTCTTCGACGTGCCGGCGCGCTGGAAGCTCCTGGCCCAGATGAGCGCGATCGGCGTGGCCATGGCCCACGGCGTCGTCCTCGACACCGTCCCGATGGCGTGGCCGGGCTCGGCGGTGCTCAATCACGTGCTCACGCTGCTGTGGTTCCTCACCGTCACGAACGCCCTGCAATTCCTCGACGGCATGGACGGTCTCGCGGCGGGACTCGGCGCGATCACCGCGCTGTTCTTCGCGCTGGCCGCGCTGCAGACGAACCAACCGTACTTGATGTTCCTCGCCGCGCCGCTCGTCGGCGCGTGCCTCGGCTTTCTGCCGTACAACTTCCGCTTCGGGCGGCCCGCCACGATCTTCCTCGGCGATGCCGGCGCCTCGTTCATCGGGTTTACGCTGGCCGGGCTGGCGGTCATGGGCGACTGGGCCGAGAACGATTTAATCGGTTTGCTCACGCCCGTGTTGATCCTGGCCGTGCCGCTGTTCGACATCGCGTTCGTCGGCACCGTGCGTGTCATCACCGGCAAGGTTCACTCGCTCAGCGAGTGGCTCGCGTACACGGCGAAGGACCACATCCATCACCGGTTCGAGGCGCTCGGCCTCACGCGCACGGAGACCGTGCTGCTCATCCTGTTCATTGCGGCCACGCTGGGCGTGTCCGCCATCCTGCTCAAGGGCGCCACCCCGCACGAGGCGGCCCTCGTGTTGATCCAGACCGGCTGCGTGCTGGCCATCATCGCGGTGCTCGAGGGCGTGGCGCGCGGGCGGGGCAGGTGAGCGACGCGCTCGCGCACGCGCTGTCGGTCGGTCTCACGCTGGCGATTCTCCTCGTCGCGTATCACGTCCTCCAGCGCCTCATCGATCGTCTCGTGCAGCGTCTGGCCGCGCATCACCACGATACGGCACGCTCGCGCACGATCGGCTCGCTGCTCACGAGCGTCGTCCGCTGGGCCCTCGCGTTCGTCGTGCTGGTGCTCGTGCTGCGCGAGCTCGGCATCGACGTGCAGGCCATCGTGGTGTCCGCCGGCGTGCTCGGGATCGTCGTGGGGCTCGGGGCGCAGGCGCTCATCCGCGACCTGCTCACCGGCATCTTCCTGCTGTTCGAAGGGCTCGTGGCGGTGGGCGATCAGGTTCAGGTGGGTGGTGCCACCGGCACCGTCGAAGCGATCGGTTTGCGCGTCACGAAGCTGCGGCTGCCGGACGGCGCGCTGCGCATCGTGCCGAACGGCTCGCTCACCGAGTTCACCAACCTCAGCGCGCGATCCTGACGCTCGCGCGGCAGCCGTCGGTGGTCGTGCGCTGGACGCGCTGGCACCCGCGGGTATAGTGGAATCAACGACCCGCAACTTCGATCCGATCAGGAGCCGCCTCATGTCCATACGCGTTCGTAAAGGCGTCTTCCCCGCCGCCGGTCTCGGTACCCGGTTCTTGCCGGCCACCAAGGCGCAGCCCAAGGAGATGCTGCCGATCGTCGACAAGCCGACGATCCAGTACGTCGTCGAAGAAGCGGTGGCGTCCGGCCTGGACGAGATCATCATCGTCACCGGCCGCGGCAAGCGCGCCATCGAAGACCACTTCGACGCCGCCTTCGAGCTCGAGTACTACCTGAACGACCGCGGCAAGGTCGATGAGCTCGCGCAGATCAAGACCATCTCCGAGCTCGCCTCGGTGTCCTACGTCCGACAGAAAGAGCCGCTTGGCCTGGGCCACGCCATCCTGTGCGCGCGCACACTGGTGGGCGACGAGCCGTTCGCCGTGTTCCTCGGCGATGACATCATCGGCGGCGCGTCCACGCCGTGCATGCGCCAGCTGCTCGACGTCTTCGAGCAGTACGACGGCCCCGTGATCGCGGTGGAGCGCGTGCCGCGCGACCGTATCCAGCAGTACGGCGTCATCGCCGGCCGCAATCTCGGCGGCAACGTGTGGCAGATCGACGACCTCGTGGAGAAGCCGCGTCCCGAGGAGGCGCCGTCCGACCTCGCGATCATCGGCCGCTACGTCCTGACGCCCGACCTGTTCGCAATCCTCGCCGAGACCGCCGCCGACAAACGCGGCGAGATCCAGCTGACCGATGGGTTGCGGACGCTGCGGCGTCGCCGGCCGATGTACGCGGTGGAGTTCGTCGGCAAGCGCTACGACACCGGCGACAAGTTGGGCTTCCTCAAGGCGACGGTCGAGTTTGCGCTGGCGCGGCCGGATCTGGCCGACGCGTTCCGGACGTACCTCAAGGGCCTGGATATTTAGCGTCCAACCACCGCGTGGCGCAGCCCGCGTCCATCAGCGCGGGTTGCGTACCGCCACCAAGGCCCGCCCGCCCAGCAATGTAGATTCGTAAACCGTCGCGGCTGAGCGGTGCGAGCGTTGACTGTCTGGATCGGTTCTGCCAGTATTTACGCCACACTCCCGCAGACCCGATGAAAGCCAGAGACGGAAAGCTGTTCCACACCGCGTCCGACGCCGACATCAAGGGCGGCGAGGTCTACGACGTCTACTTCGAGCGGACGGTCCAGATCCTGCGCGCGCGTGGTGACCGGAAGCGCGTGACCGCCGAGGTGTACCTGAAAGCGCTGCCCGAGGACTGGGAGTGGGCCGTACTCGCAGGCATTGAAGAAGCTGCCGCGCTGCTGGACGGCCTGCCGGTCAACGTCCGCGCGATGGACGAGGGAACGCTGTTTTCCGCGTACCAGCCGGTGATGGTGGTGGAAGGCGTCTACGTCGACTGGGCGCAATACGAGACCGCGCTGCTCGGCGTGCTGTGCCAGGCCTCCGGTATCGCGACGAAGGCGGCACGGTGCAAGAAGGCGGCGGGCGAGCGCCAGGTCATCTCGTTCGGCGCGCGCCGCATGCATCCGGCGCTGGCGCCGATGATCGAGCGCAACGCGTTCATCGGCGGCTGCGACGGGGTCGCCGTGACGAAGGCCGCCGAGCTGATCGATGCGGATCCGACGGGCACCATTCCGCACTCGCTCGTGCTCATGTGCGGCGACACGGTGGCGGCGGTCGAGGCGTTCAACGAGATCGTCGACCGCAAAGTCCGTCGCGTGGCGCTGATCGACACGCTGCAGGACGAGAAGTTCGAGGCGATTCGCGTCGCCGAGGCGCTGGGTAAGGACCTCTTTGCGGTGCGGCTCGACACGCCGTCGTCACGGCGTGGCGATCTCTATCGCATCGTGCAGGAGGTTCGCTGGGAGCTCGATCTGCGCGGATTCGGTCACGTGAAGATCATCACCTCCGGCGGCATCGACGAGTACGAGATCCTGCGCCTGAACCCGGTCGTCGACGCCTACGGCGTGGGCACGTCCATCGCCAACGCGCCGGTCGTGAGCTTTGCGCTCGACATCGTCGAGATCGAGGGCCGCGCGATGGCCAAGCGCGGCAAGTGGTCGGGCGCCAAGGACCTGTTCCGCCGCCGCGGGACGCTCGAGACGGTCGTCGTGCCTGCGGGCCATGGTGCGCCGGCCTCCGGTGACGGTGCGTGGGAGCCGCTGTTGAAGCCGCTGCTCGAGCGCGGACGCCTCGTGCGCGACCTGCCGCCGCCGCGCACCATCCGCGAGCACGTGCTCGAGCAGCTCGTCCCGGTGTCGCTCGACACGCTGCGCCGCCAGGCGCAGCGCCGGGACTACTGAAGCGGCGACGACGATGTCGATCCTCGACGAGATCGTCCAGCACAAGCGCGAGCAGCTCGCCGCCCGCAAGACCGCGGTGCCGCGCCGCGACCTCGTCGCGCGGTCGGCGATGCTCGCGCCGCCGCGCGATTTCGAGCGCGCGCTGACGCCGCGGCGCGGACGCGCCCGGCTCATCGCGGAGGTGAAGCGCGCGTCGCCGTCCCGCGGCGTCCTCAAGGGCGATCTCGACCCGGTCGCGCTCGCCGACAGCTATGCGCGCCACGGCGCCGACGCGATCTCGGTGCTGACCGATACGAAGTACTTCCGCGGCAGCCTCGACGACCTCGCGGCGGTACGCGCCGCGGTGGACGTGCCGCTGCTCCGCAAGGACTTCGTGTTCGACGAGTACCAGCTCTGGGAGGCGCGCGCGGCCGGCGCCGACGCGGTGCTGCTGATCGTCGCGATCCTGGCCCCTGCCGAGCTCGCCGAGCTCGCTGCCGCGGCCAAGGGCCTCGGGCTGGCCGCCCTCGTCGAGTGCCACACCGCGGCCGAGCTCGACATGGCGCTCGCCGTCGGCGCACGTGTGATCGGCATCAATAATCGCGATCTCGCGACGTTCGAGACGCGGATCGACACGACGCTGGCGCTCCTGCCGCAGATTCCGCCCGGTCCGATCGTCGTGAGCGAGAGCGGGTTCTTCACGGACGCCGATGTTCGCCGGGTAATCGACGCGGGCGCCCACGCCGTGCTCGTGGGGGAAGGCCTCGTCAAGGCCGCTGACGTCGCCGCCAAGATCCGGGAGTTGAGCCTGGCATGACGCGCGTCAAGATCTGCGGCATCACCACCCTCGACGACGCGCGGCTCGCAGTGCAGGCGGGCGCCGACGCGCTCGGCTTCATCTTCGTCGAGAACACGCCACGGTTCGTGACGCCTGAACAGGTGCGGCCGATCGTGCGCGCGCTGCCGCCGTTCGTGACGCCCGTCGGCGTGTTCTGGGACCATCCGGTCGGCCACGTCAAGGCGGTGGTCGAGGCGTGCGGTCTGCGCGCGATCCAGCTGCACGGCGGGGAGAAGCCCGACGACTGGAGCAACGCGCCGGTGCCGATCATCAAGACGATCAAGCTGCCGCCGGCGTCGACGATCGAGGGGCTGCCGGAGTACAAGATCGGCGACCGCATCGATGCCCTCTACTGGCGCAAGACGGCCGCGGCGATTCTGTTCGACAGCGAGGCGCGCTGGAGTGAGGGCGAGACGCGTGACCCCATCGAGTGGCGCACGCTTCGCCTCATGGGCGCGGCCGCGCCGCCGGACTCGCGGCCGCCGATCGTGCTGTCGGGCGGGCTCACGCCAGACAATGTCGCGCGCGCCGTCGACGTCGTGCGTCCCTATGCGGTCGACGTGAACTCCGGCGTCGAGGCGCGCCCGGGCAAGAAAGATCCCCACAAGGTCCGGCGCTTCATCGCCGAGGCGAAGGGCGTTCGGTGAAAACGCTGCCGGACGCGCGGGGTCACTTCGGACGCTTTGGCGGGCGCTTCGTGCCCGAGACGCTGATGGCGCCGCTGATCGAGCTCGAGCACGCGTACCTGGCGGCGCGTCGCGACCGCGCGTTCCAGCGCCGGCTGGCCGGCCTGCTCGCAAACTACGCCGGCCGGCCCACGCCGCTCTACTTCGCGGCGCGGCTCAGCGAGCATTGCGGCGGCGCGCGCATCTGGCTCAAGCGCGAGGACCTCTGCCACACCGGCGCGCACAAGGTCAACAACGTGCTCGGCCAGGCACTGCTCGCCTCGCGCATGAAGAAGAGCCGAGTGATCGCCGAGACGGGCGCCGGTCAGCATGGTGTCGCCACCGCCACCGCGGCCGCACTGCTCGGGCTCGAGTGCGAGGTGTACATGGGCGCGGAGGACATCGCGCGTCAGGCGCTGAACGTTTTTCGCATGCGGCTGCTCGGCGCGAAAGTCATTCCGGTGGAATCGGGCAGCCGCACGCTCAAGGACGCGGTCAACGAGGCGCTGCGCGACTGGGTTGCCAACGTGCGCACGACGTACTACCTGCTCGGCTCGGCCCTCGGGCCGCACCCGTACCCGATGATGGTCCGCGACTTCCACACCGTTATCGGCAAGGAGGCGCGAGCGCAGTCGCGGCGCGCCATCGGGCGCCTGCCCGACGTGGTCGTCGCGTGCGTGGGCGGTGGGAGCAATGCCATCGGCCTCTTTCACCCATTCATCGCCGATCGGCGCGTGCGGATCATCGGCGTCGAGCCCGGTGGCGCCGGCATCGCGAGCGGCAAGCACGGCGCATCGATGGCGGCCGGCGCGGTGGGTGTGCTGCACGGCTCGATGAGCTACGTGCTGCAGAACGACGACGGGCAGGTCGCGGTGGCGCACTCGATCTCGGCCGGCCTGGACTATCCGGGCGTCGGCCCCGAGCACGCCTATTACAAGGACACCGGCCGCTTCGAGTTCGTGTCGATTACCGACGAGGAGGCGCTCGATGGCTTCCAGGCACTGACGCGTCTGGAAGGCATCATGCCGGCCCTCGAGTCGGCGCACGCGGTCGCGCACGCGATGCGGCTGGCCAAGACCCTGCCGAAGAGCAAGACGATCGTCGTCGGGCTCTCGGGACGCGGCGACAAGGACGTCCACGTCGTCGCGAAGGCACTCGGGATGAGCATCGAATGAGAAACCGGCCGCTCCCATGAATCGGCTGGATGCCACGTTCCACGCGCTGCGCGCACGCCACGAGCGTGCGCTGGTCGCGTATCTGATGGCCGGCGATCCGTCGCTGGCCGACACCCGGCGCCTCGTGGTCGAGGTCGCGCGGCGCGGGGCGGACGTGATCGAGCTCGGTGTGCCGTTTTCCGATCCGCTCGCCGACGGGCCGGTGATCCAGCGGGCGGACACGCGCGCGCTGGCCGCCGGCACCTCGCTGCCCCGCGTGCTGGAGACCGTCGCCACGCTGCGCGCCGAGGTGCAGGTGCCGCTGGTGCTGATGACGTACTACAACCCCGTGCTCGCGTTCGGGCTCAAGAGCTTCGCGCGCACGGCCGCTGACGCCGGCGCCGACGGCGTGATCGTGCCCGACTTGCCCTACGAGGAATCCGAGCCGCTGCGCGCCGAGGCGGGACCGGCGGGTCTCGACGTCATCCAGATGGTCGCGCCGACGTCCACCCCGGCGCGCGTCAAGCTGCTCGCCCGAATCTCGCAAGGGTTCATCTACCTGGTCTCGCTCATGGGCGTGACCGGTGAGCGTCGCGAGCTGCCCGCGGACCTTGCGGGTCAGGTGCGCGCGCTGCGCCTGGTGACGACGAAGCCGGTATGCGTCGGGTTCGGGGTGTCCACTCCGGAGCACGTCGCGGCCATCGCCCGCATCGCCGATGGCGTCGCCGTCGGCTCCGCGATCGTGCGTACCATCGAGCAGCACGCCGGCACCGCCGCGCTCGTCGACAAGGTGGGCGACTTCATCGCCACGCTCAAACAACCGCTCCGCGCGGGTTCGGCCGCCGGCGTCGCCGGCGCAACGAAAGGGGCGAGGTGATGACGGCGTGGTTTCGACGCAAGCCGGAAGAGACCGCGGGCACCCCGAAGAAGGTCAACATCGCCGAGGGGCTGTGGATCAAGTGCGACTCCTGCAAGGAGATCGTGTACCGCGCGGAGGTCGAGCGTGCGGGCCGCGTCTGTCCGAAATGTCGCTACCCGTTTCGCATCGGCTCGCGCGAGCGCATCGGACTGCTCGCGGATGCCGGCACGTTCGAGGAGCACCAGACGGGTCTCACGCCGGCTGATCCGCTGAACTTCAAAGACTCCAAGCGCTACCGCGACCGCGTGAAGGCGGCGCGACAGAAGACGTCGCTCGAAGAAGCCGTTGTGACCGGCATCGCGCGCATCGGCGGCTTCCCGACGGTGCTGTGCGTGTTCGAGTTCGACTATCTCGGCGGCAGCATGGGCTCGGTCGTCGGCGAGAAGCTCACGCGGGCGATCGAGCTCGCCATCGACAAGCATCTGCCGGTGATCATCGTCGCGGCCTCCGGCGGGGCGCGCATGCAGGAGGGCATCCTCTCGCTGATGCAGATGGCCAAGACGTCCGCGGCGCTCGCCCGCCTGGGCGAGGCCGGGCTGCCGTACCTGTCGGTGTTGACGGATCCCACCACCGGCGGCGTGACGGCCTCGTTCGCGATGCTCGGCGACGTCATCCTGGCCGAGCCGCGCGCGCTCATCGGGTTCGCCGGCCCGCGGGTGATCGCCGAGACGATCCGCCAGCCATTGCCCCAGGGCTTTCAGCGCTCGGAATTCCTGCTCGAGCACGGTCAGATCGACCTCGTGGTCGAGCGCCGTGACCTCAAGGACATGCTGCGGCGCCTGCTCGCGTTCTTCGCCGACCAGCCGAGCGTCCCGCCCGAGCGCGCATGACGTACGCCGAGGCGCTGGCCCGGCTCCTCGCCCTGCGTGGCGGCGAGCACGCCGGCATGCGCCCCGGTCTGGAGCGGATCGAGACGCTTCTGGAGGCGCTTGGTCATCCGGAGCAGCGCTACATCCTGGCGCAGGTCGGGGGCACGAACGGCAAGGGATCCGTCGCGGCGATGCTCGCATCGGTGCTCCGCGCCGACGGTCGCCGCGTCGGTCTCTACACCTCGCCGCACCTCGTGTCGTTCCGCGAGCGGATCCGCGTCGACGGCGAGCCGATCGCCGAGGACGACGTCGCGGACGGCTTCGACGCCATCGCCACGCTCGTGGCGCGCGTGGACGCGACGATGTTCGAGGCCACGACGGCGCTCGCGCTCGACCACTTTGCGCGCGAAGGGGTGGACGTCGCCGTGCTCGAGGTCGGGCTGGGCGGTCGCCTCGACGCGACCACCGTCGGCTCGCCGGCGGTGGCGGCGCTCGCGCGCATCGACCTCGACCACCAGGAGGTGCTCGGGCCGACGCTGGCCGCCATCGCGGCCGAGAAGGCGGCGATCATTCGCACCGGTTGCGCGGTGTCGGCGGCTCAAGCGCCGGAGGCGACGGCCGTCCTGCGCGCGCGCGCCGAGGCCGTGGGCGTTCCGCTGCTGATGGAGGGTGAGGACCTGCGCGTCGCCGTCCGGGCGCGCGAGGCGGCGGCACAGATCATCGACTGCGCGGGCCCGGACTGGCGGTTCGACGGGCTGCGGCTGCCGCTGCTCGGCGTGTATCAGCCGTCCAACGCCCTTGTCGCCCTGGCGGCGGCCCGGGTCCTCGGCGTCGGTGAGGCGGCGGCTCGCGAAGGTCTCGCGCGCACGCGCTGGCCCGGTCGCTTCGAGGTGTTCCGCGCGCGCGACCGCGTCGTCGTGCTCGATGGCGCGCACAACCCCGCGGGCGCGGCCGCGCTGGCCGCCTCGCTCGCGGCGTGGTTTCCGGACACGCCGATCACGCTCATCTTCGGCGCGCTGCGCGACAAAGACGCGCGCGGAATGCTGGCGGCGCTGGCACCGCGGGCCCGGCGCTTGATCTTCACCGCGTCGTCGAGCGCGCGGGCGGCGCGCCCCGAAATGCTGCGCGACGCCGCGCCGCCCGGCCTCGCCGCCGAGCTCGCCGGGTCCGTCCCCGACGCGCTCGCGCTCGCTGCGCGCGAGCCGCGTACGCCGGTTCTGTGCATCGCGGGCTCGCTCTCACTCATCGGCGACGTCCTGCGCGTCGCCATGGGTGATAAACCGTGTCCGATCGAAAAGTCCGCTGACAGCATGGACCTCCGTCTCTGAGGAATCGGCGCAGACCCTCGACGACGCGCTGCGGCCGCGCCCTCGCGCGTGGCGCGCTCGGCCTCCTGCTCGTCGTGACGACGGCGACAGCCGCCGCGGCACAAGCCCCGCCCGGGCCCGGACAAGCGCCATCGGGACCGGCCGCGGCGCCGGCAACGCCGGTGACGATCGGCACGGCGGGCGGCGACGTGACGGTCATCGCGGATCAACTCGAGGAAGTGGGGCGCGAACACACCGTGATCGCTACCGGCAACGTGGAGCTCACGAAGGGTGCGACGCGGCTGATGGCCGACCGCATCGAGCTCAATCGCTCGACGGGCGACGCCGTGGCGGTGGGCCGCGTCGTCTTCTATGACGGCGAGGATCAGCTGACCGGCCAGCGGATCGAGTACAACGTCAAGACGGGCACGGGCGTCGTGTACCAGGCCGACGCGCGCGCCGCGCCGTACTATCGGCTGTCCGGCCAACGGATGGAGCGGCTCGGCGAGAGCGTCTACCGCGTGCAGCGCGGGGTGTTCACGACGTGCGAGGCCGATCCGCCGGACTGGGCGGTGCACTTCGGCTCCGCCACGGCGGATCTCGAAGAGTTCATCTTCGCGCGGAACGCCTCCGTCTGGGTACGTGACATTCCGCTGATCCCGTTTCTGCCAATCTTCGCCGCGGCCATCCGTCGCGAGCGACAGACCGGGTTCCTGTTCCCGAAGTTCGGCTACTCCACGCGCAAGGGCGCGTACATGGAGTTTCCATTCTTTTGGGCCATCGACGACAGCCAGGACTTGCTCGTCTCGCCGATCGCGTACACGAATTTGGGATTCGGCGCCAACCTCGAGTACCGCTACATCCTACCGGACCACCAGCGCGGCCGATTCGGCGGCTTCTTCATCCAGGAGACGGCGAAGCACGACGCCTTGCGCTTCATCGGCGCGACGCGGCAGGAGTGGCATCTCGCGCCGCGCACGTTGCTCAAGGTCGACATCGCCGGCGTGTCGGACGACAAGGTCCTCGAGGATTACGGCGACGAGCTGGCGCAGCGCAGCTCGCAGCGCGTGGAGTCCAACATCTTCCTCACGCGCTCGTGGGACACCTGGGATTTCGTCGGCAGCCTGTTCGTCTACCAGGACCTCACGACCCGCCGTCCCGTGGAGCTGCTTCGGCTGCCGGACCTGCGACTGTACGGAACGCCGCAGCCGCTGCACGACCTGCCGGGCGTGCTGGGCGACTTCCAGGGCAGCGCCATCCACTTCGTCCGCGACGTTGGCTCCGACGGCGATCGGCTCGATCTGCACCCGCGCGTGTCGCGGCCGATCCCCATGGGGGTCGCGACGCTCACGCCGTACGTCGGCGCTCGGCTCACCGGCTATGATCGGACCGTGACGGGCTATCGGACGTCACGGGGCGTCGACGGCTTCATCGAGGACACGAACGATGAGCCCCGGCTGCGCCGCCTGCTCGAGGCCGGCACGGATCTCGAGACGAAGCTGACTCGGGTGTTCAACACGGGCGGCGTCTGGAACACCGACGCCATGCTGCACACGATCGAGCCGCGTGTGAACTACACGTGGATCGCCGGCAAAGACAAAAATCGGCTGCCGCAGTGGACGCCACCGCTGGACAACATCCAGGACACGAGTCTCGTGCAGTACTCGCTCACCAATCGCATCCGCGGCCGCACGGTGGCGCTCGCCAACGCGGAGCCTGTCCGCTGGGAGCTGTTCCGACTAACCGTGGGCAACGGATACGACCTCAAGCACCAGACGTGGGCGGACGCGTTCGCCACGCTCATCGTTGCGCCTAGGTCGGACGTCCACTTCCGCAGCGACCTGACGTACGATCCGAGGGCGGCGAACTTTTCGTCGGTGACGGCCGACGTATCGACCGCCATCTGGCGCGGAAACGTCAACCTCGGTATCCGCCACAGCGATCCCGCTAACTTTACGTTCTTGCAGGGCGGCTTCGGCTTCACGCCCTGGCCCTGGCTGAGCACGCGCGGCAGCGTGAACTGGGACCTGCGCCACGGCACCTTCGCTGAAAATCGCCTCGCCGCGGAGCTGCACTGGCAGTGCTGGGCGCTCGCGATCGAGTACATCAACCGGACCCAACGCGATGACGAGGTGCGCCTGACGCTGAACCTGCTCGGCGTCACCGGCCCGATCAGCACGCGCGTCGGGCTCGGCGCCATCGAGGGAGGGCGCACGCGATGATTCCGTTTCTCGATCTCACGCGGCAGCACGCCGCGCTTCGCCGCGAGCTGCTGGGCGCCGCCGAGCGCGTGCTCGACGGCAGCCAGTTCGTGCTCGGCGCCGAAGGGCGCGCGCTCGAGAGCGAGCTGGCGCAGCGTGCCGGCGCCCGGCACGCCGTGGGCGTCGGCTCGGGAACCGACGCGCTGCGCCTGGCCCTCGTGGCGCTGGGGCTCACGCGCGACCACGAGGTCCTCACGCCCGCGTTCTCGTTCGTCGCGTCCGCGACCACCATCGCGATGACGGGGGCGCGGCCCGTGTTCGTCGACGTCGAGCCCGCCACGCTGACGATGGATCCCGACGCGGCGGCCCGGGCGGTGACCGTGCGGACGAAGGCCATCATGCCGGTACACCTCTATGGCCATCCGGCGGCCATGGACCGCCTGACGGCGCTCGCGCACGCGCACGGTCTCGCGCTCCTCGAGGACAACGCGCAGGCGATCGGCGCGGCGTGGCGTGACCGCCCGCTCGGCGGCTGGGGCGATGCCGCGTGTCTCTCCTTCTATCCCACGAAAAATCTCGGCGCGTGTGGCGACGCCGGGATGGTGCTCACGACGCGCGACGACGTGGCCGAGCGCGTGCGTCGTCTGCGCCATCACGGCGACAGCGGTCGCTATCAGCACGTGGAGCTCGGCTACTGCAGCCGGCTCGACGAGGTGCAAGCGGCGTGGCTGCGCGTGAAGCTCGCGCGGCTCGGCGAGTGGACCGAGCGTCGTCGCGCGATCGCGGCGCGCTATCAGGCGGGCCTGGCCGGGCTGCCGCTGCAGCTGCCCGTCGAGCGGCCGGAGGCGCGCCACGTGTATCACCTGTTCACCGTGCGCCACGCCCAGCGCGATGCGCTGGCCAAGCGCCTCGCCGATTACGGCGTCGGCACCGCCGTCCACTATCCGCGCGCCGTTCCCGAGCAGCCGCTGTTCGCCGCCGAGAGTCCGCGACGCTGGCCAGAGGCCTCGCGCGCCGCGCGCGAGGTGTTGTCGCTGCCGTGCTTCCCGGAGCTCACGGATGACGAGGTGGCTGGCGTGATCTCGGCCGTGCGTCGCGCGTGCGAGGAGCTCGGTTGACGCCAGCCGGGCGCCTGCGCGAGCGGCTGGCCCGCGAGCCGGTCGTCGGCGTGATCGGGCTCGGCTACGTCGGGCTGCCGCTCGCCGTGGCGTTCGCCGAGTCGGGTGCCACCGTCATCGGCGTCGACGCCGATCCGCGCCGGGTGAGCGGCGTGAACGCGGGGAGCTCCTTCATCGAGGACGTCTCCACCGAGACGCTGCAGGCGCTCGCGAGCGGCGGACGCCTCACCGCGCGTGGCGACATCGAGGCGCTGAAGGACGCGGATGCCATCGTCATCTGCGTGCCGACGCCGCTCGGCAAATCGCGCGAGCCGGACATCTCGTTCATCATCGCGGCCGCCGACGCCGTGGCCACCATCATCCGCGCCGGCCAGCTCGTGGTGCTCGAATCGACGACGTATCCGGGGACGACGCAGGAAATTCTGCTGCCGCGGCTGCAGGCGCGCGGATTGACCGTCGGCGCCGACTTCTTCCTGGCGTTCTCTCCCGAGCGCATTGATCCGGGGAACCACGAGTGGACGCTGCGCGACATCCCGAAGGTGGTGGGCGGCCTGACTCCGGCCTGCCGGGAGCTCGTCGCGATGCTCTACGCGCGCATCAGCGCCCGCGTCGTGCCCGTCTCCGGCCCCGAGACGGCGGAGATGGTGAAGCTCTTCGAGAACACCTTCCGCTCCGTGAACATCGCGCTCGTCAACGAGCTCGCCATCATGTGCCGCACGCTGGGCCTGTCCGTGTGGGAGGTCGTGAGCGCCGCCGCCACCAAGCCGTTCGGGTTCATGCCCTTCTGGCCGGGCCCGGGGCTCGGAGGCCACTGTCTGCCGAGCGATCCGTATTACCTGTCGTGGAAGCTGCGGCTGGCCGGCTACGAGCCGCGCTTCATCACGTTTGCCGACGAGATCAATCGGCAGATGCCCCTCTACGTCGTGCAGCTCCTCACCGACGCGCTCAACGATCGCGGCCGCGCGGTGCGCGGCGCGCGGATCCTCGTGCTCGGCGTGGCCTACAAGGCGAACGTGGCGGACACGCGCGACTCGCCCGCGCTCGAGATCATCGAGCGGCTCGTCGCGAAGGGCGCCGACGTGGCGTACCACGATCCGCACGTGCCCGCGATCACCGTCGGCGGCGCGCCGCTGACATCGTGCGCTGCCGTGCGTCCCGCCGAGCACGATGTCGTCCTCATCCTGACCGCGCACACGGGGTACGACTGGGGCGCCATCGTGGCCGAAGCGCCCGTCGTCGTCGACACGCGCAACGCCACCGCCGGTGTGCCGGACGCCGCCCGCGTGATCCGCCTCTAGGAGGTCTGATATCCACCTCCTTCGGTTGCTCGGCGCGATCCTCGTCTCGCTTCGACCGCGGCAGTGGGTGAAGAACTTCTTCGTCTTCGCCGGACTGGTGTTCGGGCATCGCCTGTTCACGACCGCGATCTGGCCCGCGCTCGCCGCGTTTGCCATCTTTTGCGCGCTATCGGGCGCGGTCTACCTCATCAACGACGTCGCCGACCGCGCCCGCGACCGCCTGCACCCCAAGAAGCGCGAGCGTCCCATCGCGGCCGGCCGACTGCCCGTCGGCGTGGCCCTCGCAGTCGCCCTCGTGCTGACGGCCGGCGCCCTGACGTCCGCCGCACGCATCTCGATGGGCTTGCTCCTGGTCGCCATCGCCTACATCGTCTTGCTCGCGGCGTACTCCGCGTGGCTCAAGCACATCGTGATCGTCGACGTGCTGACGGTCGCGGTCGGCTTCGTGCTGCGCGCGCTCGCGGGCACCCTGGCCATCGACGTGGCCATCTCGGGCTGGCTGCTGATCTGCACGATCCTCGTCGCGCTGTTCCTGGCGCTTGGCAAGCGACGCCACGAGTACCTCGCCCTCGACGCCGACGCCGCGCGCCACCGTCCGATCCTCGCGGAGTACAGCGCGGGCCTGCTCGATCAGATGATCGCCGTGGTGACCGCGTCGACGGTGACGGCGTACGCGCTGTACACGATGTCGCCCGAGACCGTCGCGAAGTTCCACACGCAGCTGCTGCCCGCCACGCTGCCGTTCGTGCTGTACGGCATCTTCCGATATCTCTACCTGCTGTATCGCCGCCAGCTCGGCGGCAACCCCTCGGAGCTCTTCCTCAACGATCGCGCGCTGCTCGTCAATACCGCGTGCTGGATCGCCGCCGTCGTACTGATCATCTACGGCACCCGCGCGCAGTGACGTAAAATGGAGCGAGCGTGAAGAGCCAGGTCGCCGTTCTGCGCACCCGCCCGGACACCGTCGTGAGCGATTACGGCCGGCTGATGCGCCTGGTGAAGTACGACCAGGTGCTGTCGCGCGACGTCGACCTGATCGTGAAGCTGAACCTCTCGTGGACGAAGTATTTCCCCGCGTGCTCGAGCCAGCCGTGGCAGGTCGATGGCGTCGCCACCACGCTGCTCGAAGACGGGTTCGACCGCTCTCGGATCTTCCACGTCGAGAACAAGACGGTTGTGACGAATCCGGTGAAGGGCTGCCGGAACAACAAGTGGTATCCCGTGCTCGCGCGCCACGGCCTCGGCTTCACGCCGCTGCCGGACGTCGAGTGGACGGTCTATCGGTTCAAGAGCCCGCTCCTGAAGCTGAACCGCATTTTTCCCGAGGGCATTCAGATTCCGAAGATGTTCATCGGGAAGAACGTGCTTCATGAGTGCACGGCCAAGACGCACGGCCACACGACGACCACGGGGGCCATCAAGAACGCGTTCGGCGGCCTGCTGAAAGAAGTCCGCCACTACGCGCACGAGTTCATCCACGAGGTCATGGTCGACCTGATGTACATGCAGCGCGAGCTGCACCCGGCGATCTTCGCCGTGATGGACGGCACGGTCATGGGCGACGGCGCCGGGCCACGCACGATGATCCCCCGCGAGGGCAATCTGATCCTGGCGTCGGCGGACCAGGTCGCCATCGACGCGGTGGCCGCGAGCATCATGGGGTTCGATCCGCTGTCGATCCGCTACCTCGCGATGTGCCACGAGCGCGGTCTGGGTGTCGCGGATCTGCGTGACATCGAGATCGTCGGCGACGTCGGCGCCGCCGCCACGCGGATGGGGTTCACGACGTCGCGCAGCCTGGTGATCTGGGGCGATCAGCTGATTCGCCGCGGACCGCTGCGGCCGCTCAAGCGGCTGCTGCTGCACTCGCCGCTGATGGTGTGGGCGCCGTTCGCGTCGAACGTCTACCACGATCTGCTGTGGTACCCGACCGTCGGCCGGTCGCGGATCCGGACGTTCGCCGCGACCGGCTGGGGCAAGCTCTTCGAACGCTACTGACGGCGGGCGGGTACCGAGGAGCGACCCGGGTTCCCCGGGGCGCGACGAGTGCTGGGGGGTTTTGGGGGCCATGTCGGGGCCCGACGTCGCGCACCGCACGACCGAGGACCGCGACGGCTTCGCCGGCGCGGTGACGAGCGCTGGGGGGTTTGGGGGGCCATGTCGGGGCCCCCAAGTAAAATAGATCGTCATGGCCCCTGCGGTGCGCGTGCGCTTCGCTCCGAGTCCGACCGGTCACCTGCACGTCGGCGGTGCGCGCACGGCGCTGTTCAACTGGCTCTACGCGCGCCACCACGGCGGCGTCTTCATCCTGCGCATCGAGGACACCGACCGCTCACGCTCGACCGAGGAGAACATCGATTTCATCCTCGACGCGCTGCGATGGCTCGAGCTCGACTGGGACGAGGGACCTCCAGCGAAGGGCTATCGCCAGACCGAGCGCTTCGACCTCTATCGCGAGCATGCGCAGCGCCTGCTCTCCGCGGGCCGCGCGTACTACTGCGCCTGCACGCCCGAGCAGCTCGAAGCCGAGCGGGCCGAGGCGCAGGCGCGTAACGAGACGTTCCGGTACTCCGGGCGCTGCCGCAACCTCGGGCTGACGTCCGGCGCGCTGCGTCTGCGCATCCCCGACGACGGTGCGACCATCGTCGACGATCTCATCCACGGCCCGGTGACGTTCGAGCACCGTCAGCTCGACGACTGGATCCTCGTGCGCACCGACGGCACCCCGACCTACAACTTCTGTGTCGTCGTCGACGACGTCACCATGCGCATCAGCCACGTGATCCGCGGCAACGATCATCTCTCGAATACGCCCAAGCAGGTGCTCTGCTACGAGGCGCTCGGCTATCCCGTGCCGGCGTTCGCGCACGTGTCGATGATCCTTGGCGCCGATCGCACACGACTCAGCAAGCGGCACGGCGCGACGTCCGTCCAGGCGTACCGCGAGCAGGGCATGCTGCCGGAGGCGATGGTGAACTACCTCGCCCGGCTGGGCTGGTCCAGCGGCGACCAGGAAATGTTCACGCGCGCCGAGCTGATCGAACGCTTCGACATCAAGGACGTGTCGTCCTCTGGCGCGATCTTCGACCAGACGAAGCTGGAGTGGCTGAATCACGAGTACATCAAGCGGATCGACGGGGCGCGCCTGGCCGGTCAGGTCGCGCCCTTCCTCCACGCCGCCGGGCTGACGCCGCCGTCCGATACCGGGCGCTTCGCCGGCATGCTCGACACGCTTCGCGAGCGCGGGCGGACGCTGCGGGAGCTCGTCGAGGTCGGCCGCTTCTATTTCGAGCGTCCGCAACACTATGACGACGCGGCCGCCGCGAAGCTCTTCACGTCGGCCGGCGTCGAGCGGCTGGATGTGCTCGTGCAGCGGCTGGGCACGCTCGAGCCATTCACCTCGGCGGCGCTCGAAACCCTGTACCGCGAGCTGGTCGCGGCCATGGGCCTCAAGCTCGTCGACCTCGCCCAGCTCACCCGGCTGGCCATCACCGGGCGCACGGCGTCACCGCCGCTGTTCGACGTGCTCGCGCTGCTCGGACGCGAAGAAACGCTCGCCCGGCTGCGCGCCGCGCGTGGCGCCGCCGCGACGGGCGCCCGATCGGCGGGGGGGCAGCCGCGGTGAGGCTGCTCCTCGCGCGCCACGGCGAATCCGTCTGGAACGCCGAGCGCCGCTTCCAGGGGCGGACCGATATCGCGCTGTCCGCACGCGGCCGTGCGCAGGCCGAGGCGCTGGGGCGCG